>ERZ1740068.268-NODE-268-length-29480-cov-9.490127_pt1 | contig 29480 bp, 23 predicted proteins | sample MGYA00581735_ERZ1740068 | MGnify/ENA primary metagenome ERZ1740068 (study PRJEB43018, sample SAMN04849740) | marine metagenome | isolation source: floating plastic debris | place: Pacific Ocean | collected 2008-08-30 | study: EMG produced TPA metagenomics assembly...
CGATTTAATTAAACAAATAGTGATTTAAGGGGGTGAAAGCTCAATTTTGTTTAATTGAAATTGAAATTACTTAAACAAAGTATTTTATTTTGTTTAATAGTTTGTATATTTGATTAAACAAAACGCGGTAGATATGACAGCTTTAGAATTTAGTTACGAATTGAATAATCTTTCGACCACGTTAAAGCCGTATGCGCTAAAACTTACGAAAGACAATGAAGAGGCTAACGACCTCATGCAAGAAACCATGATGAAGGCTTATATCAATAGAGAGAAGTTTTCTGAGGGTACCAATCTAAAAGCCTGGTTGTATACAATTATGAAGAACACCTTCATTACCAACTATCAGCGAATGATTAGAAGAAATACGTTCATCGATACTACTGACAATTTACATTACATCAACAGTACAGATGCCAGAATCGAGAACAAAGCATATGGTTCATTTACATTAAATGATATCAATACGGCCATCGACAAATTGAGCGATACTTACAAGGTACCTTTTGTGATGCACTTCAGAGGATTTAAGTATCATGAGATCGCAGATAGGCTCAGAATTCCAATTGGTACAGTAAAAAACAGAATTCATATCGCTAGAAAGGATTTAAAATCTTACCTTAGAGGATATTCCGATAACAAGTAATATAAAATGCCCAATTTGAATGCCTGTGTGATCGGGTCTGGCTTTTCCGGCTTATCGGCCGCTACAGAACTCGCATCAAAAGGATTCAGCGTCAAAATATTAGAAAAGAACAGTTCGCCTGGCGGCAGAGCACGTAGATTTAGCCAGGAAGGATTTACCTACGATATGGGTCCTTCATGGTACTGGATGCCAGACGTTTTTGAAAGATACTTTGAGAGGTTTGGTAAAAAAGTCACCGACTATTATCAACTTCATCGCCTGGATCCCTCCTATGCTGTAATTTTTTCAAAGGAAGAATTTGTTGATATCCCAGCAGATATGAACGCCCTGGAAGCACTGTTTGAATCTTATGAGGAAGGCAGTGCAGCTCAACTGAGAGAGTTTCTGTCTCAGGCAGCTTACAAATATGAAGTAGGAATCAATGACCTGGTGTACAAGCCCAGTAGGTCGCTCACTGAGTTTATTGATCTCCGCTTGCTGAAGGGGATTGTGAAGATGGATGTCTTCCAGTCCATGTCAAAACACATTCGGAAATTTTTCAAGCATCCTAAGTTGATTCAGCTCATGGAGTTCCCTGTGCTATTTCTGGGAGCACTGCCGGAAAATACGCCAGCACTTTACAGTTTGATGAACTACGCAGACATCAGTTTGGGTACCTGGTACCCGGAAGGTGGCATGTTCAAGATTGTAGAAGGTATGGTGGCACTGGCAGAAGAGAAAGGAGTGGAAATCCATTATGATCAGGAAGTGACCGGATTTGAATACAACAATGGACGCATCTCTCAGGTCAACACCGTTAACGGTCAATTTACGGCAGATGTAATTGTGGCCAGTGCAGACTACCAGCATGTGGACCAACAGCTACTTGATCAGCAGTACGCTAATTACTCAGCTTCTTACTGGGAAAAGCGTACCATGGCTCCCTCCAGCTTACTTTATTATGTGGGAGTCAACAAGAAACTGGATAATCTGCAGCATCATAACCTGTTTTTTGACACTGATTTTACCAAGCACGCGGCGGAGATTTATACCACCAAGTCATGGCCTGAAGATCCGTTGTTTTACGTGTCAGTAACTTCCAAAACAGATGATACTGCAGCACCGGAAGGGATGGAGAACGTATTTTTACTGATCCCTGTCGCTGCCGGGCTCGAAGACAATGACGAAATCAAAGATCGTTATTTTGACATGACGATTACCCGCCTGGAGGAACTTACCGGGCAGGCTATCAAAGAGCACATTGTCTATAAAAGGTCTTATGCGCCCAATGATTTCATTGCCGACTACCATGCTTTTAAGGGTAACGCCTATGGATTGGCCAATACATTGAGGCAGACCGCAATACTGAAGCCAGGACTTAAAAACAAGAAGCTCAGTAACCTGTATCATACAGGTCAGTTAACTGTACCCGGACCGGGGGTGCCTCCGTCTATTATTTCGGGGATAGTTGTAGCAGGAGAAATAATTCAGGACTTTCAATAAGACGCTAAATATATGTCAGTAGCACTTTATAACTCCACCACCTTTGAGTGCAGTAAATTGATTACTCAGAGTTACAGCACTTCTTTTACCCTCGGTATCAAAACCCTGGATAAATCATTGCACTATCCAATTTATGCGATTTACGGATTTGTGCGGTATGCTGACGAGATAGTGGATACTTTTCATGATCATGACAAAAAGTATCTGCTGGATAAGTTCAAGGCAGACACTTACGAGGCCATTGAAGCTCGCATAAGTCTCAACCCTGTGATTCATTCTTTCCAGGAGACAGTCAATCGTTACAACATTTCGCATGACCTCATCGAAGCGTTTTTACATAGCATGGAGATGGACCTGTACAAAGAAGACTACACAGAGGCTTCTTATCAGGAGTATATTTATGGCTCAGCCGAGGTGGTAGGGCTGATGTGTCTTTATGTGTTCTGTAATGGCGATAAGGCAGAATATGAGCGGCTGAAAGAACCTGCCAGGCGACTTGGAGCGGCTTTTCAGAAAGTGAACTTCATACGAGATATCAAAAGTGATTATAAAGATCGTGGAAGGGTCTATTTTCCCGGAGTGAATTTCGATACCTTTTCAAAGACTGATAAAGAGGTCATAGAGCGGGAGATCCGGGAGGATTTTGAAGAGGCCTATAAAGGGATCATGGAACTGCCCAAAGAGGCGAAGTTTGGTGTGTACATTGCCTACACCTACTACCAAAAACTATTTAAAAAGATTACCAAGTTGCCTGCTTCGAAGATTTTGTCGGAGAGGATACGTATTCCTGATGCCAGGAAGATAGCCATCCTGACCAAGACATATTTTATGCACAGATTAAACTTCATGTGATTATGGCACTCTACTTTTACCTGCACCTATTTACCTTGTCTTTTCCCCTGGTAAGGTCATTTGAGGACAAGATTCAATATGCCACAAAATGGCGATACCTGTTTCCTGCCATTTTTATCACAGGATTGTTTTTCCTGATATGGGATGTCTTATTTACCAGGGCTGGTGTATGGGGGTTCAATGAGGATTATTTGCTGGGCCTTTACATGTTCAGCCTTCCGCTGGAGGAGTGGCTTTTCTTCCTGACGGTGCCTTTTTCCAGTGTCTTCATTTATGAGTGTGTCTTATATTTCGTAAAAAAAGAATTTCTGGGAGGAAAAGGAAAAGAGATCATGCTGGGCCTGTCGGTCATCCTTTTGGTATTGAGTATCATCTATTCCCACCAGGCCTACACATTTTGGAATTTTCTATTTACAGCTGTTTTTATCTGGATCGGGGTTTTCCTTTTGAAGCCCGACAATCCCGATAGATTTCTGTTGGCATATATCATTCACCTTATACCATTCATGTTAGTAAATGGTGTGTTAACCGGAGCAATTACCGAAGAACCTATAGTTTGGTATAACAACGAACAAAATCTGAGTATCAGGGTTGTTACTATACCGATTGAAGACACCATTTATGCTTTTTTATTACTGTTTATGAATGTAAGCTTTTACGAATTCTTTAAACGAAAAAAGATATTCAGTAAGGCGGGTTAAATAGAATACAATGTTGAGTTTAAGTGTTGACATCGACGGAAACTCGGGTTTCTGCTTCGGCGTTGTGTATGCCATTGAAATGGCTGAGGAAATATTGAATGAAGAAGGACAACTTTACTGTCTGGGAGATATTGTTCACAATGACGAAGAGGTAAGCCGGCTGGAGAAAAAAGGTTTGAAAATTATCAACCACTCAGATCTTGAGCACATCACAGATTCCAAAATCCTGATCCGGGCTCATGGAGAGCCTCCCTCAACTTATAGATTGGCCATAGAAAACAACCTGGAGTTGGTAGACGCTTCGTGTCCGGTTGTGCTGAAGCTTCAAAACAGGATCAAAAATTCATTTGACAGAAAAGAGCGTATTTACATTTATGGCAAACATGGCCATGCTGAGGTAGTGGGCCTGTTGGGGCAAACCAATCACGAAGCCATCGTTTTTCAGGACATCACAGAGCTTGATCTCGATGACATGCCTGAAAACATTACATTGTATAGCCAGACCACCAAGAGTACAGACAAGTTCTATGAGGTTACCCGTACTTTGACGGACGCCGGCTTCAATGTGAAAGCCAATGATACAATTTGCAGGCAGGTATCCAACCGGGACCGCGAGCTACGTAATTTTGTCACTAAATACGATAAGATTATTTTTGTGTCAGGAACAAAAAGCTCGAATGGCAGGGTGTTGTACAATATATGCAAAGAGAGCAACCCGAATACTTATTTTGTATCCCGTAAAGAGCAGCTGGAGCGTGAGTGGTTCTCCCAGGGGGATAATATCGGAATTTGTGGTGCTACTTCAACACCCATGTGGCTAATGGAGGAGGTAGGAGAGATCCTTAAAAGTTATTGATTGAATGCAGTGGATATTGAATATTAGTCTGATTATAGGCACCTTTTTCTTCATGGAAGGAGTTGCATGGTTCACACACAAATACATTATGCATGGTTTCTTGTGGACCTGGCATAAGTCGCACCATACCTTGCATGATCATGCATTAGAAAGGAATGACCTTTTTGCGCTTGTTTTCAGCATACCTTCAGTTTTACTGATTGTTGTAGGCTTTGAGGTGCCGGAAGTCGCTTTTCTGAGATATGTGGGCTTTGGCGTATTGGCTTACGGTATATTTTACTTTGTATTTCACGATATCATTGTGCATCGTCGTATCAATATCCGCTATAAGGCGAAATCAAAGTACATGCAGCGTATCATGAATGCACACTATGTGCATCATAAGGTACATACAAAAAAAGGTGCAGAAGCATTTGGTTTTCTGTTCGCTCCTAAGCGCTACGAAAAATCCAAAAAAGACTAACGCAGGTCCAGCAGTCTGGAGTCGATGAATATGCCCTTGTAGTAGATATTAACATCTATCGCGCGTGCATCGGTGCCATTGAAGTCAAAGACCCGCATGCCAAACTTATTTCCTTCCATCACTTGTTTGTCTAGCTCACCTCCATTGTTATCATTGATGATGACCGTGATTTTGTCGTCCAACGGTTTGAGGGCGGTTACAATGACGCGTTCTTTGTCTGCTAAGATCTCCCATTCAAATAAGGCCTTGGTGCGTTCTGCAAAATCCATGTATTTGACGGTATCGGTCAAAGTAAACAATGGAGTGAAAACCTCTACAAGGTACTGGCCTGTTCCAAACTCCCCAAAATCAATTGGTAGGATAAAACCTTTCTTATCCTTGATTTTTCTGGAATAGACAGACTCTTTGTTTTCGTCTTTTATCTTGATCGTAATATCAGAAATCACATCGCAGCTATAGTATAGCTTATAAGTTTCCTGATCTGCGGTAGGCACAATTTTCATTTCACCCTGCTGTGCAATCGCAGGAAAAATAAAGCCAAAGGTTAGCAGTAGTAGTAAAGTGGTTTTGGTCATAGCTCTTTTATTTAGTTCCATCCTTGCGGAACTGATACTGTTGTCACGATGCCGTCTGGTTCTCCACATTGCTGACCTCAATGTTTTAAAACTCAATTGTATGTTTGACGTCCTGTCATTAAGCTGGCAGGTCACATCAGGCAAACTTAGCACCTTGCAGTATCGTCATCCTTAAGGATCTGTATCTTTAGCAATACTCCATGTATTGATTTTGTTTCCCTTATAATACACTGATACATTGGTTACGTTGGCTTCGGAGTCATTGAAATCAAATACCCTCATGCCAAATTCTGACCCTTTGATCAGCTGATCACTAATGATCTCATTGTTGTCTTCGTTAACCACCAGGCGAAACTCTTCGTCTTCCAACTCCCTGGTTGCGGACACGATAATTTTCATGCCGAGGACTTCCCCAGTGAACACGTCTTTCAGTTGGTCCAACTTTGTGGCGTGGCCGATGGTATCGTACAAGGTGTAAAATGGCGTGAAGACCTCTACATAATAGGTCCCACTATTTTGTCCCTCCAGGTCGATCGTGTACGAAAAACCCGTCTTATTGATTACTTTTTGCTCTGATAACTTTTTACCATTGGGGTTCAGGACAGATACCAACACATCCGAGGACATGTCCGCCATATAAAGTAGCTTGTATTGCGTGAGCGTATCGGTACGGTGGATTTCGATCCGGCCATTTTGCCCCATGCAATGGATGGCCGCCAGTAAAGTAAGGAACAAGGTCAATAAAACTTTCATAACTTCTCTGTTTGGAATTTCACGACAAGTGCTTAATCAATTATAGAAGCAGATCGGGATATTCATCTCAAAACATTTGGCAAAAATGTCGATGTATTATTAAATGATGATGAATTTTTAGATCAATAGGTAATATTCTTCGATATATATTCTGCTTTGATTGGATTAAGATGTCTTATCATTTGAGATTAATTTCAAATGACACATTCAATGATTTAATATTTCAATAACGTAAAATTAGCAACAGCAGTTTTTTCAGGAATGAAACGTTGTTGTGAACAGGTATTAAACACCCGCCAGTTAGCATCATTTGGTAGTCGGTGGATAAGCTATCTGATAGCGTTAGGGGCATGATTTGAACGCTGCCGGTGGACAAACCTCTCAACGGCTATCCCGATACCATTGGTTGAAGGGCTGGTCGCTTCCCGGTCTTCAGTAACGTGAAGACATTCAAGGCTCAGGCTTATCAAGTGGTGCGATAGGCGATGAGTGCATGCTTTGATTTCACCTGCACGGTTTCCGGTGCTGCGAGTGATTGAAATTGTCCATTCAACAGTGCGATATGCCAGCCGGATCCGGGAAGCGTGATCTTAATCTCCTCATTGGAAGCGTTGAAAACCAACTTAGTCCATTCCCATGTTTCTCCTTCAATCCCCAGGCCATATAGCCGATAACTGAGAACGGCGTCAGAGGCTTCGTCAAAGAAGAGGCGTGATGCGACTTCCTGCGCGCTTTTGAAGCGGAAAACCGGGTGAGATCTACGCAGTGTAAGCAGTGACTGATAGTACTGAAAAACCGATTGATGACGGGATTTGGCTGGCCAGTTAATTTCATTGACTGCATCGGAAGAGCGGTAGGAGTTGTGGTCGCCGTTCTTGGTGCGGAGTAACTCCACACCTGCGTGGAGTAAAGGAATACCCTGAGATGTGATGACAATGGTATTGGCAAGCATAGACATTGCCGTTAGTGCGCTTTCTGAAGCATCTGTGGACAGTTTTAATTTATCCCAGAGTGTGTGGTTGTCGTGGCAGGAAGCATAGTTGATGGTTTGCTGCGGAGTGAGTGCACGTGGCGCTGTGCTGTAGTTAACTTCCTCATAATTGACGGCCTGGTGCCGGACCGCTGCCGTTATGCCATATTTAACACTTTCCTTGTAATGATCATTGCCACTCAAAAAACCACGGTCCTGGTCATTGGCCCAGTGCCCTTTGAGGCCATCTCTTAGTTCATCACAGAAGACCCCAATGCCTGGTAGTTGCCGGATGTTGGCTTTTACGGCACGTTGTGATTCTGGCAGTGGACTATCCGCTGCGGTCCAGCCTTCACCATATAGTAATACCGAAGGATTGATGGCCCGTGCTGCTTCGGCGATCATATTCATGGTCTCAATGTCATGGATGCCCATCAGGTCGAACCGGAAACCATCAATATGATACTCTCTCATCCAGTAAGTAACGGAGTCTACCATGAACTGTCGCATTGCCGGTTGCTCCGAGGCAGTTTCATTCCCACAGGCGGAGGCATTGGAGAAAGTACCTTTTTGCGTCTTTCTATAATAGCTGCCGGGGCTGAGCAGGTTGAAACAGGAGTCAGTGGTGAGGCCAGTATGATTATAGACCACATCCATGATGACACCGATGCCACGCTGATGGAGTGCCATGACCATTCTTTTAAATTCTGTGATACGGACCGATCCGCTGTGTGGATCAGTGGCATATGATCCTTCAGGTGCGTTGTAATTCAATGGATCATAGCCCCAGTTGTAATGACTATCACTTTCGGTAGCCTCGTCGATGCTCGCAAAATCAAATACGGGCAATAGTTGCACATGGGTGATGCCGAGTTCCACTAAATGATCAATGCCTGTCGGTAGTCCGTTGCATTGAGTTCCTCCTTCACAGAAAGCCAGGAACTTCCCTTTGTGGCTGATGCCAGATTGTGGATGAATGGAGAAATCTCTGACATGCAATTCGTAGATAATAGCATCCGTTGGGGCAGCCAGTATTGGTGAAGTGTCATCATGCCACCCTGGCGGATTTGTGCCGGACAAATTGATGATCATGCCCCTTGTACCATTGACACCTACAGCCCTTGCATATGGATCTACTGCTTCTTTTTGCTGTATTCCATCTATTGTTGCCTGAAAGGTATAGTAATAGCCTTCCCAATCTCCTTTTACCGATAGGTGCCAGTGTTCTTGTTCGTATTGCATTTTGTGACTGACGACATGGCTATCGGTGTGTCCGTCATGGAAAAGGTGTAGCATTACTAACTCAGCCTGGGGACTCCAGACAATGAAATGAGTCTCTTGCTGTCCATATTCAATACCCGGTTTTCCTTTTCGATCTTTATCCAGCAATACCTACGAATTTATAATTAGGAAAAAAACAGCCTTAAAATAGTATTAAGGGCTGATTTTGATTCTTTTGTTAGCATATGAAAATACTTTATCTACGAAAATAACAGATACGTGAATTAAATGCAGGCCTTCGTCGAAAAGGAAATTGCAGATGTGATGAAAAGTACTAATTTACATTGAAGAAATTCCAGTTACAGGATTAAACACACCTTTTGCTAAAAACTGTTATGAGTATCCAAAAAGTAGAACGTATTGAAGAAATATGGAAACCAATAGACGGGTTTGACAATTACGAAATATCTAATCAGGGCGAAATAAGAAGCCGCGATAGGAAAAGCTGGCATAAAGGCAGCAAGACCTACATGAAGATCAAAGGAAAAGTGATGAAGCAGCGCTGGAACAAAGCGTGCAAATGCTTCTTCCTGGACCTGATCAATAATGATGGTAAACGTAAAACTGTTTACCCGCACAAAGAGGTTGCCAAGGCATTTTGTATCAATGTAATGCCCGAGGAGCTGACGATGATCATTCACCTTGATAACAATCCCAAAAATAACAATAGTACTAATCTGGATTGGGTAAGTCCCTCAGATCACATGGCTTTTCAGTTCAAAGTGGGCAATAAGGACAACTATAAAGTCTGGGAAGTACGAAAGAAAAAATACAAGAACGGATTTAAGAAAAGCAGTACCACCGATGCAAATCTTAAAGCTAACGGTTCCAAGATAAGTAATGTCACCAGTAGCGTGAGAGACGGTATTGACCCAAATCAACAGAATCCTAGAAACCTGGTATTTGCCTGATAGAAGTTGACCTGATTTTTACCTTCTCAGCAGCATTGTACCATAACTGTAACCGCCACCAAAGACTGTTACTACCACGTTTTCGTTCACTTCGAACTGTTTCCAGTTTTCTGCGAGCACAATTCCTGATCCGGCACAACCGGTGTTTCCAAGGTATTCGATATTGTTGAGCGTTTTCTCGAGAGGTATTTCCAGGTTATCTACTACATTCTTGGCAATTCTTAGATTTGCCTGGTGCGTAATGAGGTAATCGAGGTCTTTCAGGGTCAGTTGGTTCTTTTCCAGAATGGTCTGTGTGCTGCTGGCCATGTAGTTACAGGCATGGATGAATACATCTCTGCCGTTGGGCATGGTAAGGCCACCGTCAAAAGGTCTCAAAACGACACCCTCGACGCCTTTTCCCACCGTTGCAGCCCCGCCTGTGATGATCTGGATGACTTTCATGCACTCATCAGAGATTTTCTCTTTGGTGACTAGAATTGCAGCAGCCCCATCGCCCCAAAGGTGACCAGACTTAGTGTTTGTATCATTGTTGTAGGCGGTATTGTGCTCTGCGAGGACTACCAGCGCTTTAGAAGACTTGCCCATTGCAAAGTATCCTTCTACCAGCTCCATGGCATTGATGAAAGAGCTACATGCAGAACTGATGTATACGGCCTGAAGGTCCTTGATGTCTAAATGATGCTGTATACGATGAGCCATCGTGGAGACGGTATCATAGGGGGTATAAGATGCCCCTACCACCAGATCTACATCAGAAAGATCTGCTGTTTGCTGCAACGCTTTCACTGCGTCCACAGCCATGGTGTGGGAGTTTTCCCCCTCCTTCGCCTTTCTTCTTTGCTTGATTCCGGTTCGCTCAACGATCCAGGTGTCAGTCAGACCAGTCAAGTCTTCAAAATAGTCGTTCGATACTACTTTTTCGGGTAGATAAAAGGCGGCATCTGCGATATACATACTTCTGTTGGGTTGCTTGCTGGTTAAAAATCAAACCAGGCATTTGTTTCAGGCGTGAAGTAAACAAAAATTATAGTCAAATGAAACAAATTTTCATCTAGTGCAGAATTACGGCGAAAATTGTGTGCTAATTGTCATTATTCCATTGGTGAATGAACCAGGTCCGGTCACAGTGGCAGAAAAAAGAAATGGGTAACAGCACCACTTGTAGCAGTTTTGTTACCCATTAAATATCTGATGAAGAGCGGTTATTCCAGCCCTGAAGCGTCCGTTTCTGATTGTGGAACAGGAAGGATGAGGTCTGTATCCAGCGGATTAGCTCCAAAAGTTTTGATGCCAATTACGATCTCAGGATCGTTTTTGAACTGGCGTGTTCTGCGCAGGTCATGCAGCAGGTGACCTTCCAGAAACAATTCTCTTTTACGTTCTGCCACTATGCTATCATAGAAGTTTTCAGCGGATGCAAAGTCAATGACGTCCAGTGCTTCCAGTCCCGCCCTGGTCCTGATGGCATTGAGGTCTGAAAGGGCCGTTGCACTGATGGTACCTGGATTAGTTTCATAGATCGACTCTGCTCTGATCAGGTGAATTTCTGCTAATCGCACGACCGGGATGACATGATCTGCACGGAGGTACTTGCTGCTGGCCAGAAAACCTGTGTTGACCGGGTTCCGGTAGAAAGCCGTCGAAATCTGATCACTGGTCGTACCAGTGGTCGTAGAAAGGTCTGCCTGTACACGAAGGTCGCTCCTGGCAAAACCTGCGTTGGTGAAATTGGCGGAGGTTTCAAACAGGTGCGTATCGATGATGCCAAATACACCAAATCCACTCTCTTCCAGTGCCGACATGTAGGTGGTGAGCCCGATACCCGTAGACCGGTCTCCGGCATTGTTGGCAAGGGTTTGCTGTATGGCGAAGATGTCTTCCGGGCTGTTGGACAAGTTATTGAATGCATCCAATGGAGAATTTAGCAAAGTATAAGCATTGTCATTCAGGATGTTGTTGGCATGCGTCAAAGCTGAAGCGAAGTCGTTTTGTTGCATACGGATACGCGCCAGGAAGGCCTCGCAGGCATAGTAGGAGATATTTACCCCGTTTTGACCGAAAGGTTCCAGTAATGCGGACGCAGCGCTCAGGTCACTTATGCTTTGATTGTAAACTTCTTCAACAGTAGAACGCTCAGGCACCTGGATATCTTCAATACTGGTAACAGGGTTCAGTAGAATGGGAGTACCGGGAGTTGTAGCGCTGGCAGGACCGTATTGTGGTGCCCAAAGCCTGACCATCTCAAAATTCAGAATGCCCCGGATAGCCAGTGCCTCACCATTGATCCGGTTTCGGTCTTCCGCATCGCTGATGTTGTCCAGGTTGTCCAGGATATTATTGACCGTGTTGATCACCTCATAAGCCCTTACCCAGTTGGCTTCTACAATTGGGTTGGTCTTCAGGATGTCATGATTGACAAAGCCTTCATGGTCTGCTCCACCGGCACTTACCAGCCATCCTATGTCACTTCTCTTACTGATCAACTCAGTGATGAGGATGAAGTCGCCACCGTACAGCTCGCCACCTTCAAAACCACCAAGGTTGAAATAAGCACCAGTCAACGCCCTTTGGATGTTTTCAGTATTGCTGAAATCGTTGAGGGAAAAATTGTTGTCTACTTCCGGGTCCAGCAGTGAATCACAGGCCGTTATACCACACAGAAATAGCACTAAGATTGATATTTTTTTAATTGAAGTGATCATGATTAAAAGCCGATTTTGATTCCAGTAATAAACATTCTTGCCTGTGGCGCGGTGAAATTATCGATCCCTCTCAGTATATTGGCGCCGATGGCACCTACCAGAGGGTCTACTGAATTCACATCCGGATCATAGCCTGTATAGTCCGTAAACGTGACCAGGTTCTGGCCACCTATGAAAAAACTCAACTTATTAAGATTGAGGTTATCCAGCGTTTTCTGCGGGAAGTCATAACTAAGTGTAACATTGTTGAGGCGCACATAACTTCCGTCCTGCAACCATCTGCTGGAAGGGTTAGGAATATCAGCCGCCGGGTTGACTCCAGGAAATGGAGCTACGTCACCAGGTGCATACCATCGGTTGAGCTGATCTTTCGTTTGTGAAAACCCGAGAAAGCCGCTATTGGACAATTCCTCCCCCGTCTGATTGTAGATGTCAACACCCAATACAAACTGGAAGGCGAATTGTAGCGTGAAGTTTTTGTAGGAGATGATATTGGTCAATCCCCCAAAGAAATCCGGATTGGGGTTTCCAACGACTTGTCGGTTGTTCAGCGCTTCGTTGTAATCCGTAGTGGTCTGGCCATCGCCAATGTCATACAAGGCCCGGCCGGTCTCGGTGTCTACGCCCGCAAAAACCGGCATGTAAAAGACACCTGCAGACTCTCCTTCGAGGTAAGCATTGACACCAGTGATCAACTGCTCACCCTGGAGGTCATTGATGGTGTTTTCATTGCTGGTGATGTTGAAGTCTGTAGTCCAGGAAAAATCCTCTTTTTGTATGTTGATGCTGCTGATATTAAATTCCCAACCCACGTTCTCCATCGACGCAATGTTATCAATGACAGCAGAAAATCCGCTGGTAGGAGTGATAGGACGGGGGAACAACAGATCTGTAGTATTCTTGTTGTAATAGCCGATGGACCCGCTGATGCGATCTTCCAGAAAACCGAACTCTAGTCCGATGTCAAGCTGGCCTGTAGTTTCCCATTTCAGGTTTTCATTGGCAAGATTATCAAACCTGAGCCCCAGTTCATCTCCATACTTGATGAGGAATAGGTTGGTCCTGTACAGGAAGTCCCCTGCCGGCGTATTTCCGATCAGTCCGTAACCGGCTTTCAGCTTCAGAAAGCTGAGGGTAGAGTTGCCTGACAGGAATGATTCGTTGCTCAGGTTCCAACCCGCAGATACTGCCGGAAAGATCCCCAGTCGATTGTCAGGACTAAATCTGGAGGAAGCGTCTGCTCTTCCACTTGCCTGGAAGAAGTATTTGTTGTCAATATTGTAATTAATTCGGGTGTAAACCGATAAAAATGAAGAAGCAGACCCAGGAACCGGGTTATTCAGCAGACTCGCGCTGTTGTCATTCAGTGATTCCAGGTCAGAAATGGAGTTGACTCTGGCAGAGCGCTCGGTAATGTCGGCACTGGACCGCTGATAAGAAGCCCCAAGGATGACAGAAAGCCTGTTGTCGCTACCTACTTTCGTTTGATAGTCAAGGTAGCCATTGACCAGGTAGTTCACTACATTGGTTTCTATGAGACGGGAAAGGCCTGTAGGGTTACCGTCCAGCGTTTCTGGTCCCTGACGGCGCTCCAGTTTTTCATCGGAGAGGTCAATCCCACCGTCAACATTGGCCGTTAGGTTGTCATTAATTTCATAAGACAACGCGAGGTTCCCGATGAAGAAGTTATTGGTTTCCAGGAAGTCTGAGAAATTGACTTCAGTTACCGGGTTGTAGAAGTTTCTGCCCGAGATCGTTCTCAGGTTAAAGGCATTATTTGGATCTCCCTCATCAGAGGCGGGAAGGAGCAGGGCTTTGAGAGGGTTGCCAAGGTCTGCATCATCCGCCAGTCTGTTATTGGCCGTGTGGGCCGCAGATAAGGATAAATTGGCACTCAACCTATCTGAGAGGTCTTTGTTGAGGTTGAACTGCGCATTGAATCTTTCAAAGTCGTTACCAATCAGGATACCTTCCTGGTTGAGGTAAGAGATGCTTCCAAAATAGTTGGAGCCTTCTTTGCCTCCGGAGATGCTGGCGTTTACCTTGTTGAGTATTGCAGCCCTGAAAACTTCATCCTGCCAGTCGGTATTGAAGGTCAGCTGGTCTCTGGAATCATCGAAGATTCGCAGTGCCTGTCCAAGAGAATTATTGTCGGAGAAGTTGATGATATTGCCGCCGTCAGTGGTGATGCGTTCCTCGTCAATCCATCTTCTGATGTTGGCATCGGAGAAGGAGTTGGCAATATCATCCAACACGGCCAGGTCATTTCCTTCATTGACCCATCCTATTCTAAAGACAATGTTATCCAACAGGTTTTTGATACCGATCTCGAACAACTGCGCCAGGTGGTCATCTGCTGAATACAGGTCCAGCTTTTTCGGGGTAATACCAACACCAAATTGGTAGTCGATGTCTATTTGTGTCTGACCGCTGTTACCTGTTTTGGTTTTGATAATGACTACGCCATTTGCCGCCCGGGAACCGTAAATGGCCGTAGCAGAAGCATCTTTCAGTACCTCAATGGATTCAATGTTATTGGGGTTGATATTGGACTGGTTGCCCGACGTCAACGGAATACCATCTACCACGTACAGTGGCTCATTGGATCCTGTAAGCGAGGAGCCACCACGTATGACAATGGAAGAAGCTGAGCCCAGCTCGCCTCCGCCCCCCTGCACGAGCACGCCGGAAGCCCTGCCCTGGTTGGTTTGCTCCAGGGAGACCACGGGTTGCTGAGTAAGTGCTGATCCATCTATGGAGGAGACACTGTTGGTAGACTCTTCTTTGGAAACAGTGCCATATCCCAGTGGAACATCAGTTGCTGCTTTTCCTCTGGGGGCAGGATTCATGATGATATCAATGGTGCTTTGCTGCTCAATGGCCACCTGAACTGTCTGATACCCTTTGAGGGTGAAAATCAACATGTCAGCACCAGAAAGGACACTGATCGTATAGGTTCCTTCATAGTTCGTGGTGGTAGATACATCACTGTTATTGGCTTTTACTGTCACATCGGCCAGGCCCAGGATTGCTCCCTTTGCTTTTACTTTGCCGGTGATTACCTTCTGAGCATATAATGAATTACATACTATAAAAATCAGAAGCAGGTTGGTTAGTGCTTTCTTCATAGTCAAAAATTTTCCTACATCAATAAGAATATGCCTAAAAGTACTAAAAAACTAAGTCTACCGGAAAAGCGCAACCAAAAAAGATGAGAGTCTGGTTTACTGTCCTGAATAATACAGGTTGTTGCTTCGGATGAACGATGCAGATAGGTGAGGTGAGGGGCTTAAAACAAAAAACCCACCGTATGGTGGGTTTTTTGAAAATATGTTAATGCGATCGAATTATCTATTCCATCCAACACGGTCAGTGAAGATGTTGACATCATCCTCTTCAGGAGCGTTAGCATTGAAGAGTGTTTCATCAGAACCGTAAGGGAATCTCACAGGTACATTGGCACCTGAAGTGGGAGATAACACAGGAATATTTGTTCTTCTCCAATCACTGAATACCTCAGGGTCTGTAAACAGGCCGATGTATTTCTGCGTCATGATAAGATCAAGTGTGATATTTCCAACACCAGGATCAATAGCTGCCTGCGCCACATAAGCAGCGTAACTACCACTTACACCTACTCTGGCAAACGATGCCTCAATACCAGCGAGATAAGCATCTCTAATGGCAGCATCGGCACCACCTGTTCGCAGTAAGCATTCCGCCTCCATAAACTTCAGCTCTCTGAAAGTAATCAACTCCTGATTATAATCTGGTACAAAATATGGGTGACCTGTTTCAAAAGTAGGGCTAAACATGGCTAATCTATCCGTGTCATTCAACCCTTCCATGAGACCAACAATAGTAGGGTGGATTTCAATATCTCCCTCTCTATCTCTGTTAAATCTATACCATTGAGAAGCAGCAGCAGCATCTGGATATTGATAATCCATGTTCTGCGCAGCTGAAGTGAATCCATTGCTCAAAGACGTCAATGCTTGAGCATAATCCCCATTGTGCAAGTGCATTCTCGCTAAAATTGAATGAGCAGCAGCTTCCCAGTTAGCAAGGCCTCCTCCGTAAATGAGGTCCTCTCCACCTACTGAAACACCTCCATCTACTCCTTGCAAAAGTGCAAAAGAATCGTTGAGAAGCGTATTAACTTCAGCATAGATTTCGGCTTGTGTATCGAATATGGGAGAGAAATTATCAGCGCCCTGAAATGCTTCTGAATAAGGGATGTTATCCCAAACATCAGCTGACATCAGCAAAGTGTAGGCAATCATGATATTGACTACTCCTTCATAGTTTTCGTAACCCAGATCACTGGCTTTCTGCTTTGCAACGTTCAGCTCGAAAAGGATGTCCTCATAGACGTTATTCCAAGCCGTATTGAAAGTAGCAGGATTCATACTGGAGTAGTTGTTGATAGATGTCCACTGTCTGGCTACTCCTTCTGTTTGCTGTACAATGACAGAAGCAAATCGTGAAAAGTCACCGCCATAAACATCTGCCACAAATACTTGTGCAGCTGGCAACAATGCCGTTACCGGTACATCAGCCGGGCTATTAGGGTTCCGGTTGATGTCATCACCTAAGAAGTCTTCGCATGATGAACAAATCAACAACATGCATGCGACTACTAAGACTATTCTATTTTTAAATAAGGTTTTTATCATTTTTCGCAGAATTAGAAGTTAGCATTGAGTCTGAAAATAAATGAACGACTTCCTGCCTGGTTGAAGTAGTCCAAACCTTGGGAATTATTATTCCCTGTCAAACTAGTCTCGGGATCAACACCGTCGTATTTGGTGGTATACCAGAGATTTCTGCCAATGAATCCAACAGACAGTCCTTTGATGAATTTACCACCAAAAATAGACGGGTTCAACTGGTAGTTGATTGATAATTCTCTCAATCTTACCCAGCCAGCATCCTGCACAAACTGCTCATCTACACTACCAAATCCACCAACAGAACTTTGCCAGTAGCTTTGATCTCTTACAATTGCAATGTCATTAGGAGTGCCATCGCTCTTCACACCAGCAATAGGTGTTGCAGCTTCTTCTCTGGTCTCTGCAGTTAACTGAGAAGCACCAAAGAATGAGAGTGCCCAGTTAGTACCATTCCACATATCACCACCTTGTTTCCAGTCAATCAGGAATGAGAGGTTAACTCTCTTATAAGTGAAAGAGTTTCTGAAACCAATTGTGAAGTCAGGGTTTGTATCACCAATAGCACGTAGTGTATTATCAACAGCCTGATAACCAAATTCTAAATTTGGATTTTCTGCAGTACCCGGATCATCCTGAATTACAATAGGACCGCCAGGGATGTTAAGACCATCGTCTCCTTCTCCACCTGCACCTTGTCTTCTGTAGGCACCACCAAAAATAGAACCGTATGTATTACCAGCTACCAGGAAGATTCCTGTACCAGTAAAACCTCCAATTTGCAATCTTTCCAGTCCAGGAGCCAATTTATCTACTGTTGAAATTGCTCTGGTAAAGTTGATGGTAGTTTCCCATGTGAAATCAGACTTTTTAATAGGCACTGCAGTAATCACTGCTTCAGTACCTCTTGTTGTCATTTCACCGGCATTTAACCAGTAGTTGGAATAACCAGTAGACCTTGCCAAAGAAGCATTCAGAATCTGGTCTTTACCTTTTGCTACATAATATGCAAAATCTAACCCTATTCTACCATCAAGGAAGCGTAAGTCTGTACCTATTTCTATAGAAGTAGTAGTTTCAGGCTTCAATTCAGCATTTCCCAGTGTACCAAAAGTTTCAAATCCAGGAGTTCCTGCGATAGGGAAGTTGATTGGCGTACCCCATCCATCGCCAGGTGATTGTGGTGTGAAAACTGTAGAAGTAGAATAAGCATTTGGAGGTCCGGCACCTACTTGTGCAATGGAAGCTCTGATTTTACCAAATGACAATCCTTTGATATCCAGATTTTCTGTGAAGATGTAGGACATACTTACAGAAGGATAGAAGAAGGCAATATCACTTGCTTTAAAGCTCTTTTCCGGATCAGCCAAACGTGTATCATAGTCTTGTCTCGCAGTAACAGTCATGAACAACGTATTATTGTAACTAAACTCCGCCGATCCGAAGATACCAAGTGTTCTGTATCTCTGAAGCGGTGTAGTATTATTAGGATCTACGTTTGTAAGCAAGGCAGCCGTTGTTGGGTGTACGAAGCCCTGGAATGCGATGTTATCACCTTGTAGATAGGTTCGTTCTGTTCTGTAACTGAAAGCATTGGCTCCAACAAAGTAGTTGAATCCAACTTTGCTGCTCAAATTACCACCACCACTCAATTGCAGGTAAGCATCAGTCTGGTTGATTTTATAGTTATCCCAGATAACCTGTCCGTTAGGAGCAGTTCTACTACCTCTTTCAAACAATTGAATTCTGTTGTCTGCAGTATGGTCACTACCAATATTCAATGATAACTGTGCCCAGTCACTGAATTTGTAGTTGACTAAGAAGTTACCAAATACTTTATCATTGGTCTCATCTCTCGGTGCCAGGTTTACAATCCAGAATGGATTATCATATCCACCACCACCTCGGTAGTTTCGCTGATTTCCGCTGCTTGCGAAGAAATAAGAAGAAGGCTCGTCAACCGCATCCGGGCCAAAACCATTTGAGTTATCAAATGTAGGTGGAGTACGGAATAATCCTAATCCAATTCCTGAGGTATTTGATCCCTGCTGGATTCTTCGGAAAAGCATTCGGCTGTAATTAACGTTGGCAGAGAAGCTCAGTTTTTCTGTAGCCTTCAAAGTTGTTCCTACGTTAAAAGTAGTACGATCTTGCGTGTTGTTAGGGATGATACCTTCCTGCGTCAAATGAGAGATTGAAGCCCTGAAGGTTGCAACGTCATTACCGCCTGAAATACTGACGGCGTTATTGACCATATGACCTGTTTGATAAAAGTCGTCCAGGTTGTCATATACATTAGGTGCTTGTCCATTACCTTGACCTCTTGGTACAAGAAATCCATTGTTATCATAAATGTAGTTGCCATCTAAATCGAAAGGATTTCTTCTTGACCTGTTGATTGAAGCGTAGAAGTCATTGTAGTAAGTCTCATATACATTGCGATCGGTAGAGTACTCATAATCGGTGATTCTACCACCCCATGATCCAGATTGCCCAGAAGCGGGATCCCATGGTCTTCCACCAGAACCTTGTGCAAACTCAGTTTGTAGTTCAGGCAATGTAGAAACTATATCAAAGCCCACTTGCATTGAATAGTTTACCTTGAGACCAGAACCTTTAGAACCTTTTTTGGTGGTAATGAGTAGCACACCATTGGCTCCGGAAGTACCATACAGCGCTGATGCTGCTGCACCTTTCAGTACACTGATGGACTCAATGTCTGCAGGGTTTACGGCATTCAGACCACTAGCCTGCGAAGTACCAGCTGTATTACCTTCAGTGTAATTAGCGTCATTGTTGATACGTACACCATCCACTACTATCAGCGCCTGGTTATTACCGATCAAAGACCTGTTACCCCTTACAACAACTCTCTGAGCTGATCCTGGGGAACCTGAAGAGCTTGTGATGTTAACGCCTGCTGCTTTTCCGTTTAAGGCAGCCAAAGCATTGTCAGCACCGGAATCATCTAAGGCTTTTGAGCCAACTTCCTGCACACTGTAACCCAATGCTTTCTTTTCACGTTTCACTCCAAAAGCAGTCACAACTACTTCCTCCAATTGACTGACATCTGATTCAAGAACTACATCAATCACAGAACGGGAACCGACGGTTACTTCTTGGGTCTTAAGACCAACGAAAGAAAAAACCAGAACGGCATTGTTAGAAGGAATGGAGATGTTGAATTTTCCATCTATGTCTGTGATGTCACCTGTAGAAGTACCTTTAAGTACCACATTGACACCCGGTATGCCCAATCCATCATCCGCAGATTTGACTGTACCGGTCACGTTACGCTGTTGGGCATAGGACGCACCTAGCGTAACCATTACCATTATTAGTAACAGTAAAACTTTCCTCATAGTTAAAATGTTAAGTTTAAGTTATTTTCCGAAAGTAGCTATTAAATACGGAAATTACAATTTTTACCTACTATCTATAAGTCCCCAGAGGGCAATAACCCCTATGTAAAGAATTTAAAAAGATTCTAACTACTTTCTAAAAAATTATCTTTTGAGAATACATTGATTGGGTTACTGAAAATTTGATAATTCAGGCTGTGTGGAACGCTGTCCAAATGAAAAAAATTCAATTTTCTATATTAACAAATGATTATGCTGCAATGTAGAATTTAACAATCAATTTAGTTTTTGAAGGGAAATTCTGTGGTCTTTTTTGACTAGTCAACATTTATGCCGGAAGAGGACTGCTTCCTTTGTTCATCAATGGCTTTTTGACATCCAGACTACATTCCATATTGGGGTGATGTAGCAGGGCTATAGATGATGACGTTTTTTCTGGTCGATGCTTTCTGTGCCAACCCGCCTGGTCGCTGGAATGGCGGTCATATAAACTGAAAAAGCATCCTCCACGAGTGAAGGATGCCTGTTAAATATCTTGTGTATTTTATTTATACAGGGTCTACAGATACAAATGATCTGTTCTTTCTTCCTTTCTTGAAGGATACTACACCGTCAGACAATGCAAATAATGTATGATCTTTACCAATACCTACATTATCACCTGGATGATGTTGTGTGCCTCTTTGTCTCACGATGATGTTACCAGCTACAACTGCCTGGCCACCATAAATCTTGACACCGAGACGTTTACTTTCTGACTCTCTTCCGTTCTTGGAACTACCGACTCCTTTCTTATGTGCCATTGTCTCTTATTTTGAAATGTCTTCGATTAATACTTTAGTGAACTGTTGTCTGTGACCGTTTTTCTTTTTGAAACCTTTTCTACGTTTCTTTTTGAAAACGATTACTTTCTCTCCTTTGACTTGATCGAGGATTTTGCCGGAAACTTTTGCTCCTTTTACGCTAGGCGCTCCGACGTCTATAGTGCCATTATCATCAATCAAGAGAACGTTGTCGAAAGATACTTCTGTTCCCGCTTCTCCCTCCATTTTGGGCGCGTAGATGTATTTATCTTTCTCTACTTTCACTTGTGTACCGGCGATATCAACTATTGCGTACATATTTTCTTAAATTTTTAAAAAGGAATGCAAAGATAAGATATTTTGCGTCTAATCCAATGAGAGTGAATAAAATAACCGGTCAAAAGTAGTAGGTCCTTTCAATTCTTCATTATATGTAAACAAAACAGCACTTTAGTCCGTTTGCTTGATGCCGCTTGCTTGATGTGCTTGGTTTGCTTAGGGCTGCTAATTATCTTAATTTTGTCAAGTTAGCACGGTATTCTATCTATGAAAGTCAACATTCCTGAAAAATATGCGGAACTTTATCTCAAAGCACTGACCGAAAAAAAGAAGGTGCTTGAAATGAAGATTCAGGAATTTCAGAAAGAGATCAAGGAGATTGATACGCATATCAGTGCGCTAACGAGTTTGTCTATCTTTTCAGATAATCAGATCGTTCCCAAAATCAACTGGAATACAAATACCTACCAATCTGAGTGGTCCTGGTCCCGAAAAATATCGTATTACGAGGATTTTAAGGGGAAATTGATCACTTCAGCCGAGATTGTTAATTTCATCATAGAGGAGGAACCTCAGCTTGACAAGCAGAAGTTAAGAAGCTCTGTTTCGGCCGCATTATCCAACCGTACCAGGTCTGGATTGTACACTAAATTCATTGATCCTATCTCAAACACAACCTATTACGGTCCGCGCGATTGGTTCGACGAACAGGGAGAGCCCATGATGGAGTTCTTACCCGAGAATCTAAAAGACCGCTTTCTCAATCGATAACAGGCGCTTAAAAGCAAGCGTATTTGCTTGGTTCTGTGGAAAACTTTTTAGTTTTTTTTTAGCCCTAATTCTGAGCGTTTTAAGCCAAATCAGCGCTTGATAAAATCTTTATAATCTTCTGTATTACAGTGATTTATAGCTCTTTCTGTGTTGGGCGATCAATAGGGGTCTGTCATTTGATTTTCTGACTGGATTTATTCACATTTGTAAACACGAAAATGATAAAACGGCAATTATCGTTTTCACTTCAGTGCCTACGGGGTAACTAGAAAATATCAGCACCAGATCAGACATGGAAATAAAGAAGTACTTCGGGATAAGATACTCCTGATGGGCTGCTTTGTTGTCTATAGTCAGTACTGCTGAGAAAAACATAAACTTAATAAAAATTGACGATGCTATGCTCGACAAATCAGTGATTCAAGAAGAACCTATATTAAAAGAAAACGCAGATCGATTTGTACTATTTCCCATCCAGCATGATGACATCTGGCAGTTCTATAAGAAAGCTGAAGCAAGCTTCTGGACTGCTGAAGAGATTGATTTAGGGCAGGACCTTAAAGACTGGACTGGTCTTAATGATGGAGAGCGGCATTTTATCAAACACGTATTAGCCTTCTTCGCTGCAAGTGATGGGATCGTGAATGAAAACTTAGCTGAGAACTTTGTTGCAGAAGTACAATATACTGAAGCGAAGTTTTTCTACGGTTTTCAAATTGCCATTGAAAATATCCATTCTGAGACTTACTCTTTATTGATAGACACTTATGTAAAGGATCCAAAGGAGAAGGATTACCTGTTCCACGCGATCGAAAACATGGATTGTGTAGCCAAGAAAGCAGAGTGGGCATTGAAATGGATTGAAAACGGATCATTCCAGGAGCGTTTGATTGCCTTCGCCGCTGTTGAAGGAATCTTTTTCTCAGGAAGTTTCTGTTCTATTTTCTGGTTGAAAAAGAGAGGTTTGATGCCAGGCCTTACTTTTTCCAATGAATTGATTTCCCGTGATGAAGGACTGCACTGCGACTTCGCATGTTTGCTGTACAACAATCACACTGTTAATAAGATGGATCCCGAGTTGGTTCGCTCGATCATCAAAGATGCAGTAAACATCGAAAAAGAATTTGTCACTGACGCATTACCTGTGAAGCTCATCGGTATGAATGCTGACCTCATGTGTCAATACATTGAGTTTGTAGCAGACAGGTTGCTCATGGAGCTTGGCTGTGAAAAAGTATATGACGCCACTAATCCATTTGACTTCATGGATATGATTTCTCTGCAAGGAAAGACCAACTTCTTTGAGAAAAGAGTAGCAGAATATCAAAAAGCCGGCGTTATGAATAGTGACAAGGAAGCTGATGCTCCTAAATTTTCACTTGATGAAGATTTTTAACAAACAGAAAATAAATCACCTTAAATACACCCCACAACTTTAAAAAAATTATTCAGGCGCATGTTTGTACTTAAAAGAGATGGTAGAAGAGAGTCAGTGAAGTTCGACAAGATCACTGCTCGCATCGAAAAACTATGTTATGGTTTAAATCCTGATTTCATTAAACCAATCGAGATAGCAAAAAAGGTGATTGATGGGCTATACGATGGGGTTTCTACACAGGACCTTGACAACCTGGCTGCGGAGACTGCAGCAACTATGACGACCAAACACCCTGACTTTGCCAAATTGGCTGCCAGAATCGCAGTTTCTAATTTGCACAAAGTAACCAGTCAGTCTTTCTCCAATACGATGAAAAGACTGTATACCTACGTTGATCCCAAGACAGGGGAAAATGCTTCTTTGCTGGCGACTGACGTATATGGGATTATCAAAGAGAATGCAGCTATGCTGGATGCAGCTGTAGATTATGATAGAGATTTCAGCTACGACTACTTCGGGTTCAAGACCCTGGAGCGGTCTTATTTGATGAAGTTGGATGGGAGAGTTGTTGAGCGTCCACAACATATGTTGATGCGTGTAGCAGTGGGTATCCACAAAAACAATCTTGAAGCAGCGATTGAAACGTACAACCTGATGTCGGGTAAGTGGTTTACACATGCGACACCTACACTGTTTAACTCAGGTACGCCTAAACCACAGTTGTCTTCTTGTTTCCTGCTGGCGATGCAGGATGATAGCATCGATGGTATTTATGATACTTTGAAGCAGTGCGCCAAGATTTCACAGTCTGCCGGGGGAATTGGATTGAACATCCACAATGTGAGAAGTACAGGATCCTATATCAAAGGGACCAATGGTACTTCCAATGGTATCGTGCCCATGTTGCGTAACTTCGACATGACGGCGAGGTATGTAGACCAGGGCGGTGGAAAGCGTAAAGGTAGTTTTGCCATTTACCTGGAGCCATGGCACGCAGACATCTTCGACTTCCTTGATTTGAAGAAAAATCACGGTAAAGAAGAGCTCAGAGCCAGAGACCTTTTCTACGCACTGTGGATACCTGACCTCTTCATGAAGCGTGTAGAAGAAAACGGCGACTGGTCGTTGTTCAGCCCCAGTGAGGCGCCGAACCTTCATGAGACCTATGGTGACGAGTTTGAAAGACTTTATGAGAAGTATGAGAAAGAAGGTCGCGCAAGGAGAACGGTGAAGGCACAGGATCTGTGGTTTGAAATACTGGAATCTCAGATTGAAACCGGTACGCCATATATGCTGTATAAAGACGCTGCCAATAAGAAATCCAACCAGAAAAACCTGGGTACGATCAAGTCCAGTAACCTCTGTACGGAGATCATAGAATATACTTCTAAAGACGAAATTGCAGTATGTAACCTCGCATCCATCGCACTGTCGATGTTTGTGAAAGACGGTCAGTTTGACCATGAGAAACTTTATGAGATCACGAAAGTAGCTACCAGAAACCTCAACAAGGTAATTGACATCAATTACTATCCGGTAGAGCAGGCGAGAAACTCAAACATGAGACATCGTCCTATTGGTTTGGGTGTACAAGGGTTGGCGGATGCATTCATCATGATGAGAATGCCATTTGATTCTCCTGAAGCACGACAGTTGAACAAAGACATCTTTGAAACGATCTATTTTGCAGCAATGGAAACTTCCATGGAGATTGCGATAGAGGAAGGCGCTTATTCAACTTTTAAGGGTTCTCCTGCTTCCAAAGGTATTTTCCAGTTTGATATGTGGGGTGTGACGCCTGATTCTGGAAGGTATGACTGGTATGACCTCAAGCAAAAAGTGAGAAAGCACGGTGTTAGAAACTCTTTGTTAGTTGCACCAATGCCAACTGCATCTACGTCTCAGATTTTGGGTAACAACGAGTGCTTTGAGCCTTATACTTCCAATATCTATACCAGAAGGGTACTATCCGGTGAATTTATTGTGGTGAACAAGCACCTGTTAAAGGATCTGATTAAGCTCGGTTTGTGGGATGAAAGCATGAAAAACAGAATCATGCAGGCCAATGGTTCTATCCAGGCGATCCCTGAGATTCCACAAGACATCAAAGACTTGTATAGGACGGTATGGGAGATCTCTCAGAAAGCGGTCATTGACATGGCAGCAGACAGAGGGGCTTACATATGCCAGAGCCAGAGTATGAACATTCACTTACAGGATGCCAACTTTGGTAAGATGACTTCTATGCACTTCCATGCATGGAAGAAAGGATTGAAAACAGGAATGTACTACCTGAGAACAAAAGCGGCAGCTGATGCCATCAAATTTACCGTACAGAAAACGCAGGAGGCCCAACCTAACGCGGCCCGACCTAACGCGGTCCCTGTAGGTGAGGTGAGCGGTTCCGGTACTCAGCAGGCCGGTACCATGACACAGCCTGATGTCAATCAGGCCAATAGTCAGGCAGCTATCCAATGTTCTCTGGACGATCCTGATGGGTGCGAAATGTGCGGAAGCTAAGAATTTAATAATCTGCTTTTTTTAATACACTCTATACCCTGTCACGAGATGGCAGGGTTTTTTTGTTTTAGACGCTAGACAGGATACTACATCTGGTCGTAGCGTCCGCTGCGACCTACAAAGATTAGAGCGTCTCGCTCGGAATTGTTATATAATTGATTTTAGATTTGATCTGTTGTTAGCTTCAAATATGTTGGCTTAAGGACTTGTGGGGGCTCCCCCGGATCCACAGCGTTTAATAGTATTAATTGATACGATAGCCCTAGCCCGCAGCGCCGCAGGGTGTCACAAATGACCCGGAATGAGGAAGGTCAACAGGATACCTGATAGTTGTCTGCTTCCATAGCATCTGGCATCATTTACTTTGCATTTGGTTGGGCTCTCACACTGAGATTGAAAGATTGGTGAGAACCGGAATGGCTTACGAGTTGTTACAGTAAATAACCTATAAAGAACCAATGGTTCTGAGAATCAATTGAAAGAGCATAAACGCTAGGATATATGAGACATCTATTAATGGTAACAGGCTGGACAATGTTGATGATTGCCTGTAGTTCTACAGGACGTCCACTCAGGGAGACTGCCAATGTCAATGACGAGGGTGCCAATAAGCCCGATTTTAACAGCTACTGGTATCAGGGCAAGGCCGAGCTGACGAGCTATAAACTGGAGCAGGCCAGGTATGGTGAAATTCATGAAGGTCAGGCGGTGATGGTCTATGTGACGGAAGACTTCTCACGCGTCAAGCAGGTAAAACTGGATTTTCCGGGAGGTGCCGGAGATGATGCAGTCAAGATTTTGAAGCTGAATGCACTCCGAAAGTTCAACACCGGTATTTACGATTATTCAGTCATGCAGTCCACTTTTACCCCCGTAGACAGGAAGCAGTATCCCAATTCGCTGAAAGTGACCTCCAGCAGCCAGGAGTGGTGTGGGCAAACTTTCACACAACTCAATCTAACCAATGAAGGATACCAGGCGCAGATGAACAGCTATTTTGAATCCGAAGGGGATGAGGTGAAAGCACTACCGAAGGTATGGCTGGAAAATGAACTTTGGAACCTGATACGGATAGATCCTTTTGCATTGCCTACAGGAAGTATAGAAGTCATTCCCGATTTGGTTTTTCAACGCTTCAAACACGTTGAACTCAAGGCATCCAGGGCAACGGCGAGTGTTACCAAAGAAGGTGAAATGAGTACCTATACGGTACAGTACCCTGAGTATGGCCGCACCCTCAAAATTACATTTGAAAGCGATTTCCCTCATGCCATTGAGTCCTGGGAAGAGGTACAGCAGCGCGGTTCAAGTCAATTGACTACCAAAGCGACCAGAATTAAATCCATGATGAGCGCTTACTGGGGACAAAACAGCGTGTCTGACGGTTATCTGCGCAAAGAACTGGGTTTGGATTGATAGGTGATCGTGTAAGTTGTTCATTGGGTAAGCTTTGATGACCGACGGAGCGTTGTCAAGTCAAGGTCCAAGGGTTGGCGTAATACTTTAAAGTCAACGAAATCTCTACCTGCATCTTGGGCCAGGGATTCTAAAAATATTTTGTCATTTTTACAATTACATTTAGGATTTACCTATTTTAGGTGCTTGATTTTTTTATATGGGCAAGCATCAGGTCATCTATGTAATGGGCGTCTCCGGTAGCGGGAAGTCAACTGTTGGGAAGCAAATCGCAACCCGGATGGGTTATTCATTTTACGATGGTGACGATTTTCATCCCGAAGCCAATATTCTGAAGATGTCCAGGAAACAGCCACTGACAGATGAGGATCGTTATGGCTGGCTGCAATCCATCAATGCACATGCACTCAAAGAATCCACGGAGCAAGGCGTCGTTTATGCTTGTTCTGCGCTCAGGGAGAGCTATCGTACACTTTTGTCGGAACAGTTGGAAGCGGTGCAATGGGTCTACCTGTCGGGAACTTTTGAGTTGATCAGCAGGCGTATGTCCGCCCGAAATGGTCATTTCATGCCTCCGGAGCTGCTGCAAAGCCAGTTTGATACGTTGGAAGCACCTTTGGACAGTATTGAGATCAGCATTGACCAGACAGTGGATGAAATCATTTCCGAAGTCATGAAGCAACTATTACACACTTAAAATAAGGTAGAGAATGGACAATCAGTTATTGCGGGCAGTGCTAATAGGGGTTGGCGTTTTATTGTTTTTGATATTACGGCTCAGGATCCAGGCATTTATTTCACTGCTGATCGCCAGTATTGTAGTGGGGCTCATCGCTGGCATGGAGCCTTCACAGATCATAATATCTATGCAAAATGGTATGGGCAGAACCCTCGGGTTTGTTGCGACGGTAGTAGGGCTGGGGGCCATGTTTGGTGCCATACTGGAACATACCGGAGGGGCACAGTCTATCGCTGAATTTACCTTGTCTAAGATGGGGATCAAACGCGCACCGTTGGCCATGGCGCTGTCGGGCTTTGTCATTGCCATTCCTGTTTTCTTTGATGTTGCTTTCATTATCCTTACGCCCATTATTTACGCGCTACAGAGACGCACAGGTAAATCGCTCCTGCTGTACGCAATTCCGCTCCTGGCTGGTTTGGCGATTACCCATACTTTCATTCCACCTACGCCAGGCCCTGTAGCCGTGGCAGATGTAATGGGCGTGGGGCTGGACAAAGTAATTCTGGTAGGTGCCCTGGCAGGCGTGCCTACGCTCATCATCTGTGGGTTGATGTTTGGTAAATTCATCGCTGGAAAAATCCACATTGAGGCTCCTGCTGTGAGCAAGACCGAGGTGAGCACCGGATCTGATCTGCCACCAGTTGGTTTGATACTGTTCATCGTCATCACCCCTATTTTACTAATTGTGTTCAGCACTTCTATCAGTAGCGGGTTATTGGATTTGCCGGAGACCTCTGGTTTCGCGCAGACAATGAAACTGCTGGGGCATCCGTTTACGGCGTTGATCATTTCCAACCTGATGGCCTGGTACCTTTTGGGCAGGAGGCAAGGCCTTGACAAAGAGCAGCTTTTTGAAATTACGACCAAATCCATGGCACCCGCAGGTACCATCATCCTGCTGACTGGGGCAGGAGGTGTTTTCAAGCAGATATTGATTGATTCTGCCGCGGGTAATATGTTGTCTGAGGCGGTACAGGATACAGGTGTCCCTTTGATCTTCTTTGCTTTTGGTACGGCGGCACTGGTACGTATCATACAGGGATCGGCTACGGTGGCTATGTTGACAGCTGCAGGGATTATCTCGCCTTTGGTAGGTGCAGAGCTGGGCGAATTTGAAGTGGCTTGTATCGTCATCTCCATCGCTTCTGGTGCTTCTATCTTGTCTCATGTCAATGATAGCGGCTTTTGGCTGGTAGGACAATACCTCGGCATGAACGAAAAGCAAACCGCCATGTCCTGGACGATCATGACCACACTGCTGGCCCTCACTGGGCTTGCTACGGCCTGGGTGTTGAGTATGGTGGTTGCCGCTTGATCGTGTGTGAGGACACCCACGATGGCTTG
>ERZ1740068.269-NODE-269-length-29480-cov-8.889618_pt1 | contig 29480 bp, 24 predicted proteins | sample MGYA00581735_ERZ1740068 | MGnify/ENA primary metagenome ERZ1740068 (study PRJEB43018, sample SAMN04849740) | marine metagenome | isolation source: floating plastic debris | place: Pacific Ocean | collected 2008-08-30 | study: EMG produced TPA metagenomics assembly...
CTTAGCGACTGATTTGCAGCAATTTAAAGCTGGAATAGATTCTCTATTGAATATTCCGGGTTAGAAAATATAACGACTATGAAAAATAAATCAATATCCAACAAATTCGCCGCCTACAGACGGCTGATTACCAACGCCAGAAACCCGGAGGTTTTAGCGTTATTGAAGACCATCGGCGTCGACGAGCCTTACCTTAATGAAGGAGATCGGAAATATGCAGATGCTGTCTTGTTTCAGGAATACAAACAGAAGGAATACCAGGAGCAGGATCTTGCCTATGATGAATACTTCAGCGTGAGGGACGCCGTCAGGATCACGTTCAACAAGACGCTTAAATTGGTCAAGCTGGTCACACGTAATGACAAAGACCTGCAAGACCGTTTGAAGTTGAAAACCGGGCGTGCCCTGGCCATCGAAGAATGGATCGACCAGGGTATTTCGCTCTACATTGCCATTGAGCAGGAAGCAGACCTAATGGCCAAATTGGCCAGATTCAAGAAAACAAAGGCTGTACTCAATGGGGAAAAAGAAGCGTTGATCAGTTTGCAGGGTCTAAGAGACAATGCAAGCACCGAGCAGGCGCAGGCACAGGAAGCCACCAGAAAGAGGAATGAAAAACTTGAAGAATTAGATGACTACTGTGTAGAACTCAAAGGGCTGGCCGAGCTGGCCATCGATGGCGAATCCCAATTATTGGAAAAACTAGGCTTGAAGGCTAAGTAGGTGTTTTACCGTACTATCATATAAACAAAAATCGTTATAACGCACTGTTCAACAGAAGGCTACCTCTGCAAAAGGGGTGGTCTTTTTTTGTTTAGGAAAGACTCAGTGCTGGCAATAAACCCGTGGCACCGGATTACCTCAGTAAGCCGGGCCAACCTCATTATCATTGACAAAACAAAAAGACGGTTGTGTTTTCACAACCGTCTTGTATGATCAACGCCTGTCAGCATTAATGCTTTACTTTCTAATCTCCACCAACTTCTCTATCAACTCCAGATTGGCCTCTTGTTCGGCCCGGGTAAACCAAACTGGCCTCAATTCTTTTTTTGCATACAGCTCCAACTGATCGCCTACGTGCGGATTACCAGGCTGGGAGGCATTGCCATAGGAAATGAGGGCTTTGGCACTGACCTGTTCGCCAAACTCTGTGGCACATACGTAGGTATCTCCATGGTAAGGATAGAGACGTTGGTCCTGTCCGGGCACGAAATACATGGTCCGGAACAGCCCCAAAGTGCCCGGTCCGCCATTGGCACCATATTCATATTGACCGGATTTCATTCTAAAAAGATCACCATAAGCAGGTGATAGTGACCCTATCTGAAACAACTGTTTGCGTGCCACCTTATTGATTGTTTTCAAAACGGCTTCTGGATCTTTAAACCCATCGGGCGACTGTACCGGGTTGTCAAAAGACCAGGGCTCAGCAAAGAAGCTGGCAGTACCTATTTCATTCATCAGGTTGATAAATAAAACAGATCCGGTACTGGTGGAGTCAAAAGTAGCATCCCAGGAGGTCAATACTTCAAGTGCTGCCAGTACGATGCTGTCCTCTGTCAGTGCTTTCAACCCCTCCAGATCGTCCTGAATGCGTAGCGCCAGCTCCGATTGTGTATTGTGTTTCAGGTCAATGAAGTCATTAAGTGTCAGGTCTTTGGCATCCATGATCAACCTGGCAGAGCGCTGTGGCCTGAAAGTCATCTGATTGGGTGCAATATGAGAAGCATAATCATCGGGACTGAGGGCCGCCGGAATGGTACTGGTAAACGGAGGATCATTGGCGTTTTGAATCCATCCACTGCTGGGGTTTTTATAACTAGGGACCTCATTAGCCTCATAAAAACCGTCCCACAGTTCGTCGCTGCTGGTTGCGGTCACCAGGTTTTGCCACTTACTCCAGTCACCATTTTTCTTAGGGATGTTGCCGCCAAAGTGATAACTGATATTCCCGTCCTTGTCACTGTAGAGGACATTGAAGAGGGGTAAATGGTTTGAGGCCAATGCGCTGTCAAAGGTGGCCATGTCCTGCGCTTCGCCCATGGCCCTCCACTGTCGCAACACATTGAAATCACCATCCAGGTTGGGCCACGCCACGGTGACGGCTTTATCAGCTGACTCACTGAGAACCATGCCGTAAGCAGATCGTTTCTTCACCACAGTTTTTCCAACGACAATGCCGTTTTCAACGGTCCCCACCCGCACACTGTCCACCTCAAAATCCCGGTACTCACCATCTATCAGGTACTGATTGTCTTTGAGGGAGATTTCATAGAAGTCTACGTTGTCCAGGGTGTTGACGGTATGCGTCCAGCCCAGGTTTTCGTTGAAAGCGATGCCCAGATTGGGGAAACCTATCAGCGTGGAACCATATAGGCTATTGTCTTTGGTGACAAGATGTGCTTCAAAGAACAGCCAGAAGTTTTGCCAGGGGAGATGCGGATTGGCCAGTAGCATGGTGTTTCCTGAAGACGTCTTAGTACCATTGATGGCCCACGCATTGGAGCCCGGAAACCATTTTCGGGCGGTTGCCAGATTTCTGGAGATCAGAAATTCCAGATAGAAAACCCGGAAGGTATGATACATGACGTCCATTTCTGTGAGCGGCAGTACCACCTTGTTTTGCTCATCGAGGGCATCGGGATATTTTTGGGCATAGGCGTTGAGGCCCTGGGCAAAAGCGGTGATGACCAGCTTTTCATCCGCCGACATTTTGTCCCAACAGCTGGTAGCTGCGTCCAAAATGCCTGTTTGATGCAGTAGCGTGTCATTGGCAGACACAACCCCCCAGTATTCAGCAGATTTTCCGCGGGCCTCGCCGTACAGTTTGAGGATCAGGTCTCCGTGGTTTTTCATTTGTGCATATCCCATCATGTAGTATAAACTGCTGTCGCTGTCAGCATAAATATGGGGGATACCCCAAGTGTCCCAAAGGATCATCTCTTCATTGGGCAGGGGCTCGGAACAAGCCACTGCAAAAAATAGCAGGAAAGGTGCCAGGAGTTTTTTCATGATTCTGTGTTCAAGTGAATTGGATTAAATAGCATAAAGTCTAAAAATGGGCAGTAACCAGTGTTAAGTTAACGTTGAAATGACGTATAGAATGGTCTTAGATTTTGGCTTAGGTCAAGGCAAAAAATATGAGCGTAGCCATAGCTACGTAAATATTTTTTAACGATGAGATAAGACAAAAGATAACCCATAATATGCGTAGGTTTTAGCTTAACTTAACACTAGTATAAAAAAATCGATTTATACGCTATTTAAAATACGTTTAGTGTATTTCCTTACAAGATAAGAGAAAATTTAAAAACAGCGAGTATCCTGCGTAGTTAGCCGAATGATACTTTGTAAACGGGCAGATTGCTGTGTTGGATGCAGCAGATCAGGTGGCAGCCACCCTGGGTTTGGTAGATGAAAAGGTTCACGACTTTGCCAACAAGGATATGCTAAAGAGGACTTTGCAGGCTTTCATCATGCAAAATCAAATCATTTACCCTCCAGCAAGTTTTACAGCTGCCTGGAGGCAAAACCGCTATGAGAGCAGCTTAGTCTTTGTAATTTCAGGAGGAGCGTTTCCTTCTAACTTCTCTTACTGCATAGATACCACCAGCTGCCAGTAACAGCGATAGTCCTCCATCAATTGGTGTGCTTGGAGGAGCACCTTGCGCCATTGCAGCTACAGGAACCAGCACCATTGCCAAAATTACAAGGGTCAGCACAAGAGTTGTATTTGCTAATTTCTTCATATTGCTTTCAATCAAACTTAGTCTTCAATAAAGGATGTCACAAAGTAACGACCCTCCTTTTGTATTGAAAAGTGTGGGCCGTAGACAAAGTGTTACACCCTGACTATATACCATAGACAAAATGTAACTTGAAGACATTTTCATGGAAAATGAAGGTATTTAATTGAAAAAGTACAATTTTTGCAGACACTTCATGGATACTAGCGCACAGAAAACCATATTGATTGTTGATGATCAGACTGATATCATCAAGCTGATCGTGAAGCAACTTCGTATCGACAATGCCAATTGGAGGGTACTGAGTGCCCCCAACGGTCAGGTAGCTTTGACCATTGCTGCTGCCGAAATTCCAGATTTAATCTTATCAGATTGGGACATGCCCGTGCTTAATGGTATCGGGATGATCAAACAGTTGCGACAGGAAGAAGAAACCTATGACATTCCTGTGGTCATGATGACAGGCCGTATGACAACCTCCGATGATCTTCAAATTGCACTGGAAGCCGGAGCGATAGATTTTGTGCGGAAGCCGATCGACTTTACGGAGCTCAAAGCCAGGGTTAATTCCGTGTTGAAAACGGTGGAGCAACAGCATGCACTCGAACAACTGTTGAAAAACGAGATTGACCTTAAAAACAGAAAATTGAGTACTACTTCAATGCTGATTGTAGAGAAAAACAACGTCATGCGAGAGTTCTACGATCATCTGACCGGGCTGGTGAAACTATCGGAGGAGGGCGCAGGGTTCGATAAAGCGCTGATTGTCAAAGAACTCAAATCGCTGATCCGACGTTCCGAGAACCACCTGGAGAAAGATGACAGCTGGGAGACTTTCAAGCTGCATTTTGAAGAAGTACACCCGGACTTTCTCAACCTGATCAAGAGCAAAGGCCAGGACATCTCGCATAAAGACATCAAGTTATGTGCTTATATCAAACTTGGGATGGAGACAAAGCAGATCGCCCAATTACTCAATATCACACCTGCCAGTATCCGAACGGCAATGTATCGTTTGAAAAAGAAGTTTGAGATTTCTGAACAGCAGGATTTGAGAAACTACATCGAAGAGTTGGTCTGATGACAACTAATTGAGCAAATGAACTTTAACCTATTGGTGTTTTCCTTGAGAATAATTGTTGCAGGCCTGTTGCCGGTTCTGATGTTTTGTCATGTGGCATCTGCGCAAGGCAAATGGCAGCCCAAAACCTATGGAGTACCGCAGATTCAGGCTTTTAGTCCCAAGGACTATCAGGGAAAAGACCGTACATGGGACATAGTACAGGGAAAAGACGACGTCATGTACTTTGCCAATAGTGGTGGCGTACTGACTTATGATGGTACTATCTGGGAGAAAATCCTGATGCCGGAGGGTGGTACTGCCAAGAGCATAGGAATGACTGATGAGGGCAGGATATTTGTAGGAGGCTACAACGAAATAGGATATCTCATGCCGGATAGTCTGGGCAATCTGTCGTATCAGACCCTCATGAACAAGGTGCCGGAGCAGTATAGAGCAGAAGTTTACGATGTATGGAAAACCATTGCGACCAAAGACGGTATTTTCTTTCAGGGGTCTAGGCATATTTTGCGTTATGCCAATGATTCCATTCAGGTGTTACGCCCTGATCCTGAAGTGAAAGGCAGCTCTTTTCACCTTTCTTGGAAGGTCGGAGACGATTTTTATGTGAGGGAAAACTATAATGGGTTGATGAAGTATGAAGCCGGCCGTTTGCTTCGGGTTCGGAATGGGGAGAAGCTCGCCAGATTGGCCGCACGTTTCTTCTTTCAGGTGCCTGGGGGCTATTGGGGTAGCAATGAAGCCGCCATGCCTTATTTTTTCAACGAAGATGGTGTGCAGGATACTGTTCCGCAACTGGCATCAACCTTTGAACAGGCCATGGAAGAGGAGGGGTTTATCCTGACTGGAGAGCAGCTAAATGACGGCAATTACCTGATCGGACTAGTCAATCAGGGAGTCATCCTGTTGGATGCTGAAGGCAGGCAGAAATATAGGATTACCAAAGAAGATGGCCTGAGTTCTAATACTGCTTATGAAATTTTTCAGGATAAGAAGGGGGATATCTGGTTGGCAGGCGGCGAAGGAATTTCATTTATCAACTACAGCAATCCGTTTACCATTGCCGGTGAGCAACAGGGAATTGATGTCCAGGTGCACGATGCGGTGATCAAGCAGGGAAAGCTCTATACCGGCATGAGATCCGGCCTGAGAAGGGAGGAAGGATCCCGGTTCGTAAAGATTCCGGAGCAATCGCTTGAGGTGTTTGATGTGGATGTGATTGATGGAGACCTTTATGCAGTGATAGATGTCTATGTGGCTCAGGTCTTCGATGATCAACCATTTATACCCATTGGACCTTCATCTCCAGGTTGGACACTGATCCCCTCTAAAAATCGCCCGGGCTATTACCTCTATGGATTGTACAATCAGGGCGTCGCTGCCTTTCGTTATCGTGGCAAAGCTCTGGAGTTTTTAGGCAGGTTGAAGGGGTATCGCGGCAATGCGCAGAAAATTGTAGAAGACAGGACGGGGAAGGTGTGGATTAGCGATGGGCGAAGCGCACTGACCAGGCTGGATATAGGAGAGAAATTAGATAGTGTCCGCGAGGTGCATCAGTATGGTGTTGAAAACGGTCTTACACTGGAAAAAGGTAACCGTGTAACAGACCTGTTCCCCAAGGGATCTGATTATCCTTTGTTCACCAGCGGATCAGATTATTTTCAGTATGAGATGGAACGGGATACGTTTGTACGTTATACTCCGCTCAATGGCCTGGTAAGTGGCTACAAATCCGACAGGATGACCGTGGCCGCCGACGGTGTCATTTACTCACGGTCAGGAGACAGGCCCATCCGTTTTATTCCGCAGGAAGATAAGTTCATAGTAGATAGCCTTTCCATGCTGAAATTACAGGGAATTCAGACGGATAATATCATTGTATTGCCCAATCAATCAATATTGTTTTGTGCGGCAGACGGCCTGTATCATTTTCATCCTGAAAAAGTAAGGCCTGTACAGTCACTGTTCCAGACCAGCATCCGGAAAGTAATGTCAGGTTCAGGTCAGCTTTTTGGTGGCGGAGGGGCAGCAGAGTCCTTTGTCACTTCAGGAAGTAAACTACCCTTTGAGAACAACAGCATCAGTTTCCAATACAGTGCGCAGTACTATGAGGAATCCAGCAAAACACAGTATCAGTATCAACTTGAAGGTTTTGATGAGCAGTGGAGTGAATGGACCGGCGAAGTTTTCAAAGAGTATAATTTTTTAAATGAAGGTACTTATACTTTTAAAGTAAGGGCCAGTAATCTGTATGGCACTGTTTCATCTACAGATACTTTTCAATTTGTCATTTCCCCACCTTGGTACCGCACTTCTGGCAGTTATGTTGGCTTTGGGGGATTGATGTTACTGGCGATGTGGGTGGTTGTCAGACTCTATACACGCAAGCTGGAAGAGGATAAGAAAAAACTTGAATTGATTGTTGCCGCTAGAACACAAGAGATCGCCTCTCAGGCGGAGCAGTTGAAGACAAAAAATGAGCAATTGGTGGAGCTGGATCAGTTCAAGCAAGATGTCACTTCTATGATCGTTCATGATCTCAAAAATCCCCTGAGTATTCTGATTCACTCCACGGAGAAGAAAACTGAGCGCATTGCCCGTAGAATGCTCAATCTTGTGCTGAATATCCTGGATGTTCAGAAGTTTGAAGATGCTGGTATTCAGTTAACACTCCTACAAAGTGAGTTTGCCGCCCTGGTGCGTGAAGCAGTAGGGGAAGTACAAGACCTGATCAATGAAAAAAACCTGACCATCCTGTATGATTTCGATGAATATTTCACGGTCACGGTAGATCGGGAGATGATTGTGAGGACACTGGTGAACCTGTTGACCAATGCCATCAAATTTAGTCCTGCTAACGGTGAACTGGAGATTGGTATTCGCTCGACAGCTGAAGGGAAGTTACATTTCAGCTTGAAAGACGAGGGTCCCGGTATACCGGCAGATAGGCTGTCTGCTCTTTTTCAGAAGTTTGTGCAGGCAAATCAGGAGCTTTCGGGTAGTGTGAAATCTACCGGGCTGGGACTGGCCTTTTGCAGAATGGCCATAGAAGCGCACGACGGAAACATTGGTGTTGAATCTAAAGAAGGGGAGGGTGCTACATTTTGGTTTACCCTGCCAGGAGCAACGCAGGTCGTCAGCCCAGACACCACATTGTCTGTGAAAGAGGAAACAGGAATAAGGTTAAGCGCTGATGAAGTAGGGAAGATTTCAGTGATTTTACCTCAGCTGGCGACATTGAAAACTTATCAGGTAGCAGAGATCGAGGCATTATTGGAGCAAGTGAGTAGGACGCCGGGTGATCCGGTAGACCAATGGTGTCAAAAAATTACGGATGCTGCTTACTCCGCCAATACGCAGCTATATGAGGAGCTTCTATCTCAGATCAGCAATGATTGAGGATTTGCCGTGTTTGCAAGAATCATTTTCCCGGCGGATAAGAATGCTATACACAGAACATTAGTGTAAATCATCTGTGAAAGCAGGTGATGATCATACTTCAGAGGATAATGAAAGCGTATTGCTACAACCTATTTCTGCCTGACCGCATAAGAGCTTGCCATGGCCTGGTAACTTCTGGCTTGTTTCACTCCGTGACTTTGCCGAGGCTGTTTCCGTATATTCTTTTCAGTGGTGTCTTGATCATCCACCTGTTTTGAGTCACGCAGCTCTACAGAATTATCCATATCACCGGCTGCTACATCTTCCCGTTTATCAGTTGTAGTCATTAGTTTGGCTTGAGTTTCGAACGTTAAAGCACTTAAATTGCTTTTTTTAAAGTCTTTTTAATTCAGACTTTATTAAAGGTAACGCTAAAACATTCTGGATACAATCAAATAGCTGATTATTTGCAAATAAATAGTAGCATATTGGTTGAGACCTTGAAAATGACCTGGAGGTTTTATTGCACAATAACCTTATTTCGTCTTAATGGGGGGTAGTAGCCTACTTTGTAGATAAAAACCTCAGCTGCAGGTACTGTAGTAGCATGATGGTTTTTCCATCTTTAATTTCTTCGGTGGAGACCATTTGAAGTGCTTTTTTAAAGGGGAGTTCCAGCACTTCAATGTACTCTTGCTCTGACTCCAAACCTCCACCATCGCCGATTTTCATGTCATGGTCATATTCCGCAAGGAAGAAATACAGGATTTCTGTTACAGAACCAGGTGACATGTAAGCTTCAAATACCTTTTCTACTTTTTGAATGCGATAACCAGTCTCTTCTTCGGCTTCTTTTTTGATACAATCTTCCGGGTTGTCCTTATCCAGTAACCCGGCACAGGCTTCTATCATCAAACCACTTTCGTTGCCATTGATATAGGTAGGCAGGCGAAACTGCTTCGTTAATATCACCGTTTTGTGCTCTCGGTTGTAGAGTAAAATAGTGGCGCCGTTTCCTCTGTCATAGGCTTCCCTGGTCTGTCGCTGCCACGATCCATCAGTGAGCTGATAGTCATAAGTCACTTTGTCCAGTCTATACCAATTGTCAGACAGGAGTTCTTTTTTGAGGTTTTTAATTCGGTTATTTTGCATGGTGACTTCTTGCTTATTTGTTGAGTTCATATGCTGCCACCATCAAGAAATATACGCTGGGAAACCATGGAATTGCCGGAACCAGCACCCAAAGTAGTTTTTTCCATACTGGTAGGTTGGTACTGAGGATAAATAGTACGCCAACGATAAAAATGGGCGCGCCTAAGAACAGCGTATAGTAGAGTAGTGAAACACCAAATCCCATTAGAATCCCGCCTTTTCCATACTTTAACATTTGTTGATTGGTCATCATATTTCTGTACTTGATTCCATTATGTGTATAAACGTATTCCTGAGCACGTTGTTGAGGGTAATCTGGTAAACCAGGAATTGATATCTTCAATCTACCTTCGCGGAAGCTTCGGCAGACGAGAAGGTTTGGGTCTGGGCGACCCCGTCTGATTCCCCGAGGCTTGCCTCGTTTTTAGGGTCGGGGACGCCAAGTCCAGGGCTTGCCCTGGGGTTCATACCATTGATTTCATCAGTTCCTTTTCTCACTCTCCCGTCGATTTTCTGTTCATAAGAATTTGGTGCAACTGTCAATGTGAAAGCGTATCAGCGGCTGCCATAGTAGGTGTTTTGAGCGCTTATTGAAATGCACTATACAACTAAACTACCACAGGAAAGGCAGTAGCTTCCACTTAACCAGTGATTTATAGGTCAGGTAATCAGTGCTTTGTGAGAGTAGCTTTTCTTCTTCCTCTATGCGAAAGTACAGGAAGACAAAAAAGGTAATCAACACGATGACACTCAATGCAGTAAGGTTTGCCAGACAACAGGCAACCACCATGATGATCTCGCTGGCATAGCCAGGGTGTCTCACAAAACGATAAGGCCCGCCTGTAGAGATAGACCTTAAACTTGGAAAGATTGCAAAGTTGGTGCCCAGATAAGAAAAGGAAAGAATGGCAAATAGTACTCCAGTGACGAAAGTAATCTCCAATATTAAGGGCCAGTTCTGAAAAGGGTGCGCCATCTTAAATAGTAAACCTCCCATCAAAAACGAAGGTAAACTGATGAGGATGGATTTCCATGACCCTGATTTCAGAACCGGCTTCCGAAAGATCAGGAAGCATCCAAGGAAAAGGTTCAATACAGCACTAAAAAGTCTGACGATAGAATAAGTCCCGAACAATGCTTCATAAGCTCCGATCAGACCCCAGAAAATAATGGATACGCCGAGAGATACATTGATGATGAATTCGGCTCGTTTCATCCACTAATAAATCCAGAAGGGCCAATCAAAAATCCAGCTTAACAAATTGACGACGATCAATACAAGAATCCATATGGCCCAGCCGTAGCCGCCACTTTCTTTTTCTTCACTCATAGTGTTAGTGTTAGTGTTTAAAGCTTAATAAAGTGCACTGGTGATGATTGGTCATGGTCAGTGTAGAAAAGGCGATTACCCACCTGGTTTCCGGAAAATGGTCTCCATGATGGCTTCACTTTTTCATAGACATGTTCCAACTACTTAATAATCATTCCCAATAAATACTGATTTGGAAGATAACTACTTTTCTTTACAAATTCCAAATGAAGAATGGCTTTCAGTAGTCCTGGCATGATTTATACTAACAAGTGACTATAAAAACAAAATCTGCTTCGGTGTCGTTGGCTCCGCAAGCAGATTTCGTTGATATTGGATAGTCAAATACAGTTGCCTTTACAGGCTATTGACCAATTGTCATCAGGTTTTTAATTTCCATCGGGATTGTAATACCACCGGGAATCTGAGGGTTGTCTTCAATGTCAGCCTTTCCACTCATCTTTTGTTCTACCTGTCCGGAGATTACCCAGTTGGTTTTCGGATCAAGCTGATAAGTGGAGGTCATTGTCCCGTCCAGGGAATATTTGGTAGACATTCCATTTACCTCCACAGCAGCGTCATTGTCATCGGTTTTGATAGAGGATGTACCTTTTATGACTACTTCAGATGAATTGGCAGATGCCAGGGTATAGGTGCTTTTAACATTAGCGGCAAACCCTGATTCTAACTGGGTTGCTGTATTCCAGCTGTCTCCAACTGCCACCTTTTGCTGTGGTAGGATGGCGGTAATCATCTCAATGTTACCCTTAAAAGCTTTCTCCCCATAGGATTGCATCATTTGGGCAGTGAATTGTTGTTTTTGCTGATCGGAAAAGTCAGGGAAAGCCTCAAACATCCCTGAAAAGATATTCTCAAGGTTTTCCACCTTTTCCACTGTGCCATTTTTCAGCATTTCTATCTGAAATTTCTTGCCAACCATGCTTTTCATCATGGTAGACATGGGGTTATCGCTCTCTTCCGTGGTTGAGACTTTGGTTTCACCCTGAGGCAGCTTCATGACCATCTCTATGGCACCATAAGCAACGTCCATGCGGTATCGGTCTGCCATTTTTTGGGTGACAGTGAAGTCTACCTTGCTGTTGATGGAGATGTCAATTTTCTGCTCCATGCCCATGATCTGTTGTTCTACAGTACTCTGGGCAATGTAAGTCTGGCTGTAGGTCTCTCCAACCGTCAATTTCAAGCCGTAGTCGCTCTTTTGAAGGTTGAAAGTCAATGCAAATATAATTGCGGTGAGGAAGTATTTCATTGTTTTAATATAGGGCACAGCTTGTTCAAACATTGGCATGATCCACTGTGCGGTGATAAAATTTATGGATTTATCTCAATATTGATGCCGAAGATCAATACAGAGCATTTGCTCGTGCGTAAATGTAGCGTAATTCAATGAAACTTTACTCTCAAATCTCACCCTGCGCGGGCCGCTCTACTACTTCTCTCTATTGGGAATGATCTTCCCATTCAGTGTATGCGTGCAGCATTTACAGAAAGGGATGATGTCTTCCACAGTGAGGGAAGGGTTGACAAGTGCCAGTTTGTTTTCCTGATCTACGTACATGCCGGAGAAAAAAGTAGACTGGCCCACCCGAACGTACTCTTGTCCTTCTTCCTGTGAATGAGCTACCAGCCAGAAAATCGGATCCGGTTTATCCAATCGGCTTACTGCCTCACGATGGATCGTATCCCACTCATTCCCAACATTGGACAGTAGAAACCGAAACAAAGGTGTATAGTCTAGTCCACGATGTTTTTCCGCCACTTGTCAATTGGGATTTTGTAAACAATTAATCAGATCAATTACAACAACTTCTAAAACTGACCTTTCCCCCAGGTATCATTCTTATCCCATTGATCCCTCATCAGCCCGGCACGACGACGCCTTTCTTTCTTAGCAGATGGAAACCGCAAGGCATCAATGATGATTACGACGATGACAACACCCATCAGTATCACTCCTGCTGTCCATCCCCAATGTGTTTCCTCTTTAGGCTGATAATACTCCCATTTCCCGGTCACACCATCTATGGCGTTGTCAACCGCTGCATAGTAGGCCCCATCTTTCAGTAGCGGAATGACTAATTCGTCAATGATCTGCTGGGTAAAGGAAGGATCAATCGGCTTTGTCAATCCCAGGCCGGTGGCAATAAAGATTTCTTTTTCCTGCTGCGCAATTAAAATGAGTATTCCCTGAGACTTCTGCTGTTGTCCGATAGCCCAGTAGTTACCCAGTCTGGTGGCATAATTTTTTTTGTCTTCTCCCTCCAGGGAGGCAACGATCGCCACATTGCACTGAATGGCATACTCAACATCAATACTTGTCAGTTTTTGCTCAAGCGCCCCCTGCTGTTCTGCCGTTAACAGACCGGCATAGTCGTTGAGGTACCCTTTTTGCATCGGAAACTGGAGAAAAAGTAATAGTGTGAGCAGCATATTCATTCGATGGAGTAGTAGTTTTTTACAGTAGTTGAAAGATAAGGGAGTTTTCCCTGATTCCAAAAATGTGATTGCTCAAAGCCACGATTGTTCAAAACTCACTTAGCTAAACTGTCGTGAAAGCCATTGATTACAGCTTCAAACTCCTTTGCTTTTTTGAGGATCAAAATAACCTCCGTAGTGTTGTACTTACTTTCCTGAATTGTTATTGTGACCTCCTTGCCTTTGCGATCTTTGACCAATACTTTCTGTAGATCAACTTTGTGCAGTAGATTGAGCATCTGCCCGATACCAGCAAAAACAGGATGACCTTTAATCCACAATTCATCAGATGTGATCACTACTTCCAGTACTTTTTGAGCACCGCCACTTTTGGTGATGAAAGAATCATTGGCATAGCCCGATGCACCTTTTTCTCGAAAAAGCACTTGAACACCGGAGATATCGGGAAAGATTTCCAATGCTTTTTTACCTCTGATCCAATGAATGGTGAGGATGATAAGCATGACAGCAATTGGAATGGCGATGAAAGAGACAGGCATAGGATGCAAACTTACAGGCTGGTCTTGAATATTACTTATCAGTCTGTAAACATTTCTACTCCCAATGCTTCCGTGTGGTTCGGTATCATACCGCTGCCCAGCTATTACAATTGAATCAACTTACTGCTTGATAAACCTTGAAATGGTCGCATCCACGTTTAGCAAATAAGTACCTTGGCTTAAGGCCATTACATCAATGCTGCTTCCCTTACCAGTCATGACCAGTTTTCCCTGGAGATCATAAATCTGATACCGGGCGTGAAGAGACGTATTTTTAATATGGAGTACATTGGCGGTAGGATTGGGATACAGTAGCATTTGCTCTTCCGCCAGATTTTGATCAGATGAGGTGACAACGGGGCCTTCATCATCGATGGGTTCAGGCATCAGGTACCTAACAAGGAATTCCTCTCCTGTTTCACCCTCAGAAGTATCAATGCCGGGTAATTTGATCGTTGCTTTTACTTCAGGTAATCCTGCCGTAATGGCATGCGTCTGAATGGCCAGAGACTGGGCATGATGGTGGAAAGGGTCGTTCTCCGGATGTGCTGCACCTGAGCCGGAGTTAATGAAAACCGGAGGGTCATCGGAGGTCATGTGAGCCAGCATATCTACTTCCTCGCGATAGGCAACCAGGGTTGGATCTTCATACAATTGTTCAACAGATTCAAGTCCTCCATAGAAGTTTGACAGCCTGTCGAATCCAAGAATTGACTCTAAGTCTTCCAGTGTGAAGTCAAAATCCTCGTATATTTCAGATTCCCATCTTGGTATATCGTAGGTAGCCTGGCTTCCATTGAGGAATATGGCCGTTGCACGCGTGCTTTCTCTTAAGACCGGGTCAGATGATTCCGGATCTGCCATGTCTGGTTTGGTGGCCAGCCACAAAGAGGTACCTGCACCTGCCGATCCCCCCATTAACGCAATCCGTTCAGGGTCTATTTTAAGCTCAGCAGCATGGTATCTGATAAACTGCAAAGCCCTTTTTGAGTCTCTCAGTGATTTAATCACACCTTCCTCATCCGGTCCATTGCTATTGAGCAACCTGTAGCCTATGCTGATGAAGGCGACCCCGTTTTCCAGGAAATATTGAAGGCTTTCTTGTAACGCTCCGTCAACAAAAACTTTGTCCCGACTGCCACCTGTGAACCCACCACCGTGGATATAGATCACCAATGGGTATGTTCCTTCTGCATCGGGCAGAAATAAGTGAAATGCCTGTCGGTTGATCTCAATATTGTCATAAGGGATGTTCAATGATTGTACCGAACCGGGAATGGTGACTCCAAGCATTTCATCTATGGGCTCAAGGTCAACATTGAGTTGGGCATGTGTGAGGGTAGAGAAGAAGAGAATGTAGAGCAGCAGCAGGGTCTGTAGGGTAGTTTGCATGTTTTTTATCACGATGTGTGCCATTAATTGCATAGTCTTTATGTCAGGTTTGTTCAAGAGGTGTTTTAATGTTAGACTACACTTGAAGATAAAGGTTTAAAAAGTCCAATAATTATCTTAAATTAATCTGATTGACACACGCAGGATCGTATCCTGAAAAAGGAAGTCATCATATAATATAAAAGCAAACCGTCTATCAGGTATCGCAGTATTGCTTCCCGCTAGACGGTCATAGGTAGGTTTTCTACAGTGGTGCTACTCTTGCTTCAGTGCTTTCATTTCTCTTTTCAACTTATCCACTTCTTTCTGTAGCTTCTGATTGCTCTTATGTTCTTCAATCAGGTAGAGCGTGAGTTCTTCTACTTTTTGAAGGAGCTTTGCATTCATCGTTCCCAGGTCAATCCCATTTGCTTCTACTTCTTTTTCTGTGGGAATTTCAGGTAAGTGTTTATTGGCCTTGATGAAGTTTTCCACTTCATTAAGTGCAGGGAGCTGATAATCATCGGCAAAAACAAAGTCTGCCCAGCCTGCTGTGGGATCTACTACTATTTTTCTGGTACCGATAGATCCATTGACCACTAATTTATGATCCGTAGAGAAATCAGTAGTACCGATAGCTACTTTTCCATTTCGTGCAGAGTTGTTTCCTGTGGCTAGTGCAATATCGCCATCTGTTTGGACAATGATAGGGCTGGTATAGCTAGTGCCATTGTTGTTGTAGAGCACTAAATCACCGGGAGCACTACTCCAGGAGTCTGTCCTAAAACTCCAGGTCCAATAATAAGCACCACCTACAGGATTATCATCTGAAGGTCGTATGGTTAAATCTCCCACCGCAGCAGTAGAGTTGGATGGCCCCCCTAGTCTGATGGTGGTGCGCTTGTTGTCAGATACGTGAAGTTTTGATGAAGGACTAATGGTACCTATCCCGACCCGGCCGTCTCTTACTGCCCCATTTCCAGTCACCATGGCTACGTCACCGTCTGTTTGGAAAATAATTGGGCTGGTGTAGTTGGTTCCATTGTGGGAATATAGCACAAGATCCCCGGGTTGGCTGCTCCAGGAGTCTGTTCTGTAACTGAACGTCCAGTGCAGTGAATTGCCAACAAGGCTACCATCTGATGGGCGAAATTCGAGATCTGCAATCGCTCCGGCAGAACTACCTGGGCCTCCAATACGCATTCTGGTACGGTTACTAGAAGCAACATGTAATTTTGCTTGTGGATTACCAGTCCCAATACCAACGTTGCCGCTGCCGTTGAGAGTCAGGTGCGAAATACCACCGCTAAACAGTGTAGTCTGATCACCTAGTCTCCTTACAAGCTCAGAGTCAGAAGAGGTATTGTCTTTTAAGTGAATCAGCGCATATGGATCTGTACTCTCAAAAAGCGCTGTGTTGTTGGTTCCGGTAGAATTGACATGTAATTTTTCTTGAGGAGTGGTCGTACCAATACCAACGTTATTTTGACTATCAGTATGAACTTGTGAACTCGCTGTATAGCATAATAAAATTATGCACAGCATAAAAAAGATGCTTTTCATTTTTTAGATGTTAAGTTTTAAGAACAAAATTTTCATAAAAGTAATTATTTTTTTGATTTAAGGACTGTTGGGCAAGGGTAAAACGAAAAATGTAGGTCAATAGGCTTTGTTTGATGTATGAAAAATCACACTATCTCTTTGTTACTTTCGTTCTACGGTATATACACAAGTTCGTGACGGAAATGTTAAGCGTCTTGCGCCCAGGATTAATTGAGCATGGTAGAAATTTCTTTCATTTTGAAAAAATGATTCATTTCACAGATGGCTTTTTGGGTATTGTTCATGTCGAAACCCAGAGCTTTGGAGTTTCCTTTAGCCTGTGGAAGGTGTTTTCTCAGTTTGAGATAGATGTCATTGCCCTGTCGGGTAAGGTACTTCTGGCTTTTTTGGTAGTCGGTGATATGTTTTTTTAGTTGTTTTTCAACACTGCTACAGGCAGAGTGAAACTTGCTGGTTTGTACGAAATGTAGCAAAAACCATAATTCAATACAAGGGTTGTTGACAATGACAAGCACATTGGAAACCCTGGCAAGTTTACCGCGTAACCTGATGAATAACTCTTCGTCCGTTTCTTTACCTTTCCGAGACTCTTTGGTCTGTTTGGTAATAACGTCATAATCTACAATCCAGAAAACTCTGGTGTAGTCTGTTGCCAGGCGGAGAACCAGTTCATATTGATCTACTAAAGTCTTTTTATGCGGAAGTTTCGGCTCAATATTGACATTTAGTTGACGCTCATTTCGCTTCAGCATTTGCAGATAACATACCTCTGTAATTCCGTCAACTACGAAAGCATAAGTATCGGTCGCAATTCTGGATGGTTTCTTTTTTCTCCTCATTTTTTTAGTCCAGTTCCAGGTAGTAGTCTCCCAGGTTAGGAATTCCTCTTAGTTTACCGCTTTTGTAGGCATTCAATACATTGGTAGTATCCCTTACTGTAGCAGAATCGAAGTCGGCTAATGAGTAGAGCTCTGTTGCTGCATCGGCTGACTTGTCGGTAAACCAGATTGCATCATTTCGGAAAATATCTTTGTCGTTCAGAATTTCCCTGTTATGCGTGGTGGCCAGTAGCTGAGAATTCTTAGAGTTGACCAGGTAGGTAAGAATGAATTGTGTAAATAAGTCGGGGTGAAGCGAGGCTTCTAATTCATCAATAGGTAACACTTGAGATTGACTGATCAATTGGGCCAATAAGCCCGCAAGAACATAATACCTCTGTGTTCCCAAAGACTCTTCTTCAATTGGTAAATGGTAACTTTGACCTGCTACAGTGTGTGCTAGCTTGACCTTAGTAGGACTATATTTGTCGGAGTTTTGTACGAAGTCTTGTAAGGCTCTTTTATCAACAGAAAAGGAGTTCTGAATGTAGTCAAAGAAATCACCATAGTTACTGGTTTCCACTATGATATCAGAAATATGCAGATCTGCTTTTTGCAATATTGAAATTACACCTTTCTTGATGGCGTGGTTTTTTTCAATCATCTTGGAAATTCCTGTTTCCAGTTGACTATTTGAGTAAATCAACGACCGTAAATAAGTGTGAAACCAATCTGTTACTTCTTTCATTTCGAAGATGTCTACATTGGTTTTCAAAAATCCTCCTAAGACTGTATTGTTCCACAGTGTATTGGATTTCAGGGTTTTGGTAGCAAACTTGTCTTTCTTAATCTTGCTGCCAAATATAATCTCCGTCAGTTGCTGCTCAACATTTGTTGTCCGCTTGAAAACATTGGCCTTTTTGGGATGGTAATAATCCAGTTGTTCACTGATAATTGCCTCTTTGGTAAATTCAACTGTGTAATCATAACGAATACCATTTTGAATCAAATCAATGGATAGTTGAGAAGATTGTTGTGGTGAATCGGGGTCAAATAAGAATGGTTGGAAATCAAGTGGGTCTGTCTTCTTTTCAACGGGCTCCAATACCAGTTGTCTCAAGAAGTCCAACCCTTTCAAAATAGTCGTTTTGCCAGAGGCATTGGCTCCGTAAATCAACGCAAATTTGAGCAATCTGAAAGATCCTGCCTTTATTACGTAGTAGTCTTCCAGATGGTCTGATTTGTCTGCTTCAAAGCTTAGTACTTGCTCTTCTTTGATAGGTCCAAAGTTTGTAAAACCGAAATTGACAATCATTTTTACCTCTTCATTTGTAAATGAATTACAATTTAACAATTATTTCTTTGATTTTAAACAATTTTCACCATTTTCAGCTCAATGCTCACTCTCACTTTCCTCCTGTCATCACCCTTCCGTCTTCCGGTTCATCTCCCGCACGGCGCGTTCAATACCTTTTGGTGTGAGCGGGAACATCGGGATCAACTCTTTGATGGCCTGAATGGTATAGGTGTGAGGCCAGTATTTCAGGGGCTCAGGGTTGAGCCATACGGTCTTTTTAAACTTTTCTTTGATCGACTTCAGCGCGTTAAAGCTAACAGTATTTAACTCGTAGGGAGCCATGGCCGCATCACCGATGAAGAATACACGATACTCTTTGTTTTTGCTCACCAGTTGTTCTATTGGCAGGCGCTGAGAGCGTTTTTCGTCTTTGAAAACGACATTGTAAATGATGTTATGGAAGTAGTAAACCTCCAGGTCATGAGCAAACCTTGTTTTCATCTTGCGGAATAGTTCCTGTACTGTCCTGATGTAAGGAGCCATAGAGTAGCCACCATTGTCGATCAACACGATGACTTTTAACTCTTCCAGCTTGTCTGATCTAAGCTCGGGCAGGAAAAGTCCCCCTCTTTTGAGTCCGGTTTTGATTGTTACAGGCACATCCAGTTTTTCAATGGCACTTTCTTCTATGACACCTTTGATGGAAGCCAGTGCAGCGTCAATGTTGTTGTCATTGAGCAATGCATCGCGGTCTATCGGGAAGTAGTTTTTATCACCGATGACCTTTCTGGCCATTTTTCCACCGCCGGTTCCTCCCACACGGATGCCATTTTTGGCCGCGCCTCCATGTCCAAAAGGGGAAATACCCCCGGTACCAATCCAATGGTCACCTCCCTGATGACGGCTACGCTGTTGGTCACGCACTTTTTCGAGTCTGTCAAGCAATTCCTCCAATGAGATATCAGAGTAATCGGCCATTTTTTGCAAATCTGATTCTGTCATTTCAGCCGCAGCGTCCGGATCGTCTTCATCGATCATGTGAGGATCGTCTTTGTCAAGAATATCCTTGCCGGAGACGATCTCCTGTATGTCATAATGCGTCAGGTGCACCTGATCCAGAAAGCTGTTTACCAGGTCTTCCTCCGTCAAGTCCACATCCTGATCAGCTTCTTCTACATATTGTGTTTTCCATTTACTGAAGGTCTCAGACCGTAGGATGGCATCCTGTAAACTCTCACCGGGTTTGATATCGATATGGAGGAAAAAAGCATAGTATGCCTTGGTAAACGGCCCCATATCAGCTGGTTCCTTGACTACAATTCCTCTCAGCAGTGCATACAAGTCACCAAGTGTCTTGATCAAACCCTTGCTCATGGCTTTTCTGATGGTCAGAATTGTTCTGACGTCGGTGGCCAGTCCATAGGATCTGAATACTTCGGGTAGTTTACTGAACATATATGCCTGCTTTTGAAAATTAGTTGTAAGAAATATTTCCGATCGAATTGTTGCCCATCATTCGCTGGATTTTTTCCATGTCTGCCTGCGTTTTGATGAGCACCCCTATTCCTTCAAGTCCTTTGATTTTATTGACTGCTTCAGCTGGTGCATGGTCTTTGACGTATTTAAGCCAGTTGAGTATTTCTCTGGTGGTAGGAGCGCGCTCCAGGCCAAGTCTACGCAAATGATAGAAAACGTCCAATGCAGCTCTCACTACCTGTTCATCCAGCCCCGGGTGATGCTTCGCTACAATCTCTTTCATGGTTTGCTCTTCAGGAAAGTGAATGTAGTGATAGATACATCTACCCTTGAAGGCGGTAGGCAACTCCTGCTCACGGTTAGAGGTGATGACAATGGCAGGCATGTCTTCTTCAGAAACCTCAATTACCTCACCTGATTCCGGCATGATGAATTTTCGGTGACTCAGTGCATAGAGCAGGTCATTGGGAAATTCCCTGGGCGCCTTGTCGATTTCATCAATTAACAACACCGAATTAGGGCTGCTGTAGGCCTTGGCAGCAGCACCTTTAGCGACGTAGTCTTTCAGGTCTTCAGGGTTTCTGCCACCTGTGGATAGTCTTGAGTCGAGTCCTTTTTCTTCTCTCTGAGCGTTGAGGATTTCAATTTGAGAATCTCTCAGGTACTTGACATGGTCAAACCGGGCGACAAATTGTTCTACATTGCTTTTAGAACCCACCGGGTACACATGTAAATCCAGTCCCCGGTCCTGGGCATAATGAATGGGAAGTTCGGTTTTTCCGGTACCAGGTTCGCCCTCTATGAGCAGAGGCATTCCCAGTGTCCTTGCCATGTGAAATGCCTGAGCCAATTCACGGTCACATAAATATTTATCAGAACCTGTCCAGAAAGAAGTTTCAGCCATAAAATTGTTGTCTATACGGTTTTGTAGTTGATAACAAATGATTTCAATCATCTGTTACAATTCCTTAAAACTATAGAAAAAAACCGATTGGTATTTTATTTCTACCAATCTTCTGTTTGTGTAAATAGTAGACTGCTTTACGCGAAGGCTACATAATGAGTCAAACCCACACTTTTACAGGGATAAATTAGGTTGAAATCAATTACATGTGACCTGAAATCGGATTCAATTGTAGGATAGCAATGCGATTTTAGGTGCCACAAAGAATGATTGTGTTATTTTACACACTTCTTTGAAGTGCCTAATTTAATTGATATGCAACGTTACTTCCCTGTTCTCTCCACGGTTCTTTTTTTTTTCGCCTCATTGTTTGCTGTTCATGCGCAAGACACCTCTATAAACTGGATGCCTGTACCGCAGCAATGGACCAAGACCGAAAGTGATTTTGTGCTGGACAGAGACTTTACTGTAGGTTTTGTGGGTTTTTCCAACGATCGGCTGGAGCGTTACAGCACCGCTTTTCTCAGGAGGCTGGACCGACGTACGGGTTTGTTTTTCAGACAGGAGCGGGTAGGCACAAATGAACTGGCCGATCTTAGGATCATCGTCGAAAGGGCGGGTGAACTGGTGCTTGGTGAAGATGAATCTTATCAGCTAGAGGTGGACCTCCGTGGCATATCACTGCGCGCACAAACGGACTTTGGGGCCATGCGTGGTTTGGAAACACTTTTGCAACTCCTGACTACGGCCAATGACCAGTATGTCATTCAGGGGATGACTGTCAATGATGCACCCCGCTTTCCCTGGCGAGGTCTGATGATCGATGTTTCCAGGCATTTTCAGCCGGTAGAGGTGATCAAACGGAATATTGACGGGATGGCTGCCGTCAAAATGAATGTCCTGCACCTTCATTTGGTGGACGACCATGGTTTCAGGGTGGAAAGTAAACGTTTCCCGGAATTAAACGACAAAGCCTCTAAGGGAGAGTTTTTTACACAAAATCAGGTTCGTGAGCTGGTACAGTACGCCGCGGATCGCGGTATCAGGGTAGTGCCAGAGTTTGATGTGCCAGGACATGCATCTGCTTTCTTAACTGCTTTTCCTCACCTGGGAAGCGCCGGAGATGACTACACCTATGAACTACAGACTGCTTCTGGCATCTTTGACCCCACTTTTGATCCTACCAACGAGGCAACCTATGAGACACTCAATGACCTGTTCACGGAGATGTCCACGCTATTTCCCGATGAGTATTTTCACATTGGTGGAGATGAGAACGAAGGAAAACACTGGCTGTCCAATGAGAAAATACTTCAGTTCATGAAGGACAATGGTTATGAGAATCAGCATGAATTACAAAATTACTTTGTTACGCGCATTCAGAAACATCTGACGAGCCTTGGCAAGAAGACCATGGGTTGGGATGAGATATTGACGAAAGATTTGCCGAAAGATGCGATCATTCATTCTTGGAGAGGCATTTATTCGCTGAAAGAAGCTTCCACTAATGGCTATAAGTGCTTGCTATCGAACGGCTACTACATTGACCTGATGAAGAGGGCCAGTGACCATTACCTGATTGACCCCATCCCTGCCGGCATGGACCTTCCTGAGCAAGCAAGAGCGAACATTATGGGGGGAGAGGCCACTATGTGGAGTGAACTGGTGGTCGCTCAAACGATAGATTCCCGTATCTGGCCTCGCGTAGCAGCGATTGCAGAGCGACTATGGTCGCCGGCAGATGTGAGAGATGTGGATGAGATGTATCAGAGACTTGATCAAATAGCTTTGCAATTGGATGCACTGGGATTAGGGCACCTCAATAATCAGCATACCATGATGCGCAATCTGACTGGAAGTTATGAAACAGGCCCTCTCAAAACCCTGGTAGACGTCGCGGAACCGATGGAAATTTACACCCGAAACCCAGGGGGCAATTATTACCTCACCTACTATGCCTTCAACAGATTTGCAGACATCACCACCGCCGATGCGCGCGATGCACGAATATTCACCGATTTAGTCAAGGAATATCAGTTATCAGAAGCACCTGAGGTCAGGCAGGAACTGATCAAATGGCTGGAGAAGTGGAGACGCAATCACCGGGAAATGAAGCGATTGAGAGAGGGCTCTCCTGCGCTGGAAGAAGTGATGGAGTTGTCTCAAAAACTCAGCGTAGTGGCCGGTATCGGGCTCGACGCATTGACCAATGAGGCCTTGCAGGGAGAGGAACGCCAGGAATGGTGGAAATGGGCAGAAAAAAGACTCGATGCGGCTGCTGAACAAACCGCCAGAACGGAACTCCAGGTGGTGGAACCGGTGCGTTCACTGATTAGGATGGAGGTGGGCGCCTTGTCAGTAGAGGAGTCAGTCGGCGAGATCAAAGTAGACGGCCGGCTCGGAGAATGGGAAAATGCTACCTGGCAGATGATGCAACCGGTTTACACAAGAGGCTGGACAGACACTTGTCAATTCAGTATGCGATGGGATGAAAGAAAGCTTTATTTGGCTACGAAAGTCACTAACCGTCACCTGACTAAAGGTGCTAATGGTGAAGGGGATGAGGTCATTGTTAGTTTGTTGATCAATGAGAAGGAATACAGGTTACGTGCCATCATGCCTGGTAAAAGGAGCTATAGCAACCAAAAAGTGAAATCACCTCTGCCTTACCAATATGCAGTGCGTGTAAATGGTACTGTTAACAACAATGAAGACCAGGACAAAGGCTATCAGGTAGAGTTGGGCGTTGAATGGAAAGCACTGGGTGTGGATCCAGGGGCCGGCACAGCAGTACGTGCCAATTTGACGATTGTAGACGAAGACCAGTTACACATGGAGCAAAGGAGGTTTGATTACATTGGGCTGGGAACGGTAGCCCATCCAGGTGGTGTAAAGCTTCTCCTGACAAAGTAAACATGATGTCACTCTTATATTATGCATTGACTACTCAAACCATATTTTATGTTAATATAGGTTATCACGATTCTTTTTGTAAGAGACACAATTGAGTTCCTGATTAAGATCTATCATGCGTAATGATGAATTATTGATGCGTGATGATAGCGTTATTGAAATTCCTCTTTATCCTCATAATGAATTCCTCATTATTGAAGGGTTTCAAATTAAGACCAAAAACCACTCGTAACGAATCAAACTTGATAACGTCTGTTAAAGGTCTCACAACGTGTCATACAAATTTGCGATTTTTTTAATCAGACTATCCATTTATCAACAAGGTGCAATTTTCCTGAGCTGATGTGGTACGCTCATTGAGAAATGTGTTTAAAAATCTCTTTTGATTTGAATAAAAAGATGATTTTTCAGAGCTCCAGTAACTGGTTGTCAAACAGTTTTTTTGGTTAATTTTTCAAAAAGGCGCTATATTGTAAGATGGCACACAAAGTATCTCCTTTATCTATCACATCAGATATGCCTCAGAAAGAGGTCATTTTGGCCTCGGCTACTGATCATGAGATATGGAAAAAATTCTGTTCAGGAGATGAAGAAGCCTTTGCGTTTATTTACCGAAAGTATGTGCAGGACTTGTTCAATTATGGGTACCAGCTTAGCAAGGACAGGGACCTCACCAGAGATATTATTCAGGATCTTTTTATCAAGCTACGTTTTTCAAAGAGCCAAAGCAGGATCAAATCCATAAAGTCCTATCTTTTTAAGTGTTTTTACAATGAATGGATCCGATGTGCGAAGGTGAGCCACAAACAAATTGACCTTGCAGATCAACGTCTGGCAGTAACCATTTCATTTGAAGATAAAATGGTCGAGCGTCAGATAGGGGAAGAAAAATTAGCTTACCTCAATAAGGCACTATTGACGCTCACCTTCAAGCAACGCCAGGCAATTTCCTTATTTTTTTATGAAGGGATGAGCTATGAGCAGGTAGCAGAGGCCATGGGACTGAAAAATGCCAAGATGGCCCGCAAGATTATATACCGATCCATCGACCGGCTCAAACCTGACAAGGCGGTGATGAAGATTTTGTATAGTTTGCTTTGATGGCTTCTTCGCTATTGTTTTTCACTTACAAATAACCCATTCATCATCGGAGGCTGATCACCCAACAATATAACGGTTAGCAAAATAAATAACTTTTTTTGGGGTCATTTTTTGGCATTCATACTCTTTCCTATGAATGACGCGAAAAATGAAGTACATCGAATACAATTCCCATGATTTCATCAAGGAAGAATCTTTTGTGAAGTGGGTTTTGGAAAAAGACCCTCATCTGGCAGATTTTTGGGAAAAGTGGAGGAGGGAACACCCTGAGAAAGAGCCCGAAATAGAAGATGCTCGTCAGATCGTGCTGGGGTTTCAATATAACAATGAACCGGCCTCACTAACAGACCAGGAATACCTGGAGCTTTATGAAGATATCCTCAAAGAGCAACCAGTAGAAAGGCAACACTACAATTCAAGAAATCAGGTTCCATTTTATCGTTTGGTGGCTGCTGCAGTCATCCTGTTGGTCATTGGCACTGTTGCATATTACGGCTATTTATCAGGCGGTATGGAGGATCAGGCTACGGGTCACAAGAATCTCAGCTACTTTGAAAAAGCGACTAACAGGGGTGAAAAACTCACTTTTAGACTTCCGGACGGCTCCACCGTCAAACTCAATGCGGCAAGTAGAGTACAGTATGACAGTGATTTTGGGAGCACAGTGCGGGAAGTAACACTTGTTGGAGAAGCATTCTTTGAGGTGGAAGAAGATCCTTCTCATCCTTTCATTGTCAAAACAGGACGGATTGCCGTCACTGCTTTAGGGACCTCTTTCAATGTCAACTCTTATCATTCTCAACAATCTCACTCCGCTACTTTGGTCACTGGGAAGGTAGCAGTCAAACACATTAGCGACGGTGACCGCAAAATCCTCCGACCAGGGGAACAGGCCATAGCCGATGAAAAGTCACAGGGTCTGGCTGTAGGACAGGTGAATATCGCAGACATTATTGGCTGGAAAAATGATGTGCTCGTGCTGAATAGCTTCGACTTCGCTGAGATCAAGTCCAGATTGGAAATATGGTATGGGGTGGATATCACCTTGCAGGGGAAACCAGGCAAGCTCCACTATGTAGGAAATTTTGAAAACGAAAGTCTGGAAAATGTCTTAGTAACGCTGGCGTACTCTGCCGGCTTTCAATATAAGATCAATAAAAAGAATGTCATCATTAAATTCTGATAGGTATGAATCTCTTTGATAGCTCATAAAAAATACCCGAACACTCTCAAGAGGATTCGGGCAATAATTTATCCATGTGTAATCGCCAAATCTCATCATGGATAATGATTAACAGGTTTATCCATTAATACAAAGCAAAAATATGAAAAAACAACTTTTACTATCTATTCTGATGCTGGGTAAATTCTCTGTATATCTATTTATTATAAAAGGGGTCTTTTTTACCTCCCTGCTGGCCTCTGACGCTAATGCACAATTTAAAAGCGTTCATGAGGTGCAAATCAAAGCCGCTCTCAATGATGCCAGTATCATTGAGGTGATCCAACAAATAGAAAAACAGACAGAGTATAAATTCCAGTACTACTCCAGAGATATCTCCAAAAAACGCACCTTTAGTTTTAACAGTTCCAAGATCTCTGTTGGTGAGTTACTCTACAAGATCTCAGCTACCTCAGATTTAAAATTCAGGCAGGTAAACAATAGCATTGCCATTGCGCGGCGACCCAAAAATGAGTCTGCCAACAAGTATGTGGAGGTCATTCAGAAGGTTGCCTTTTCGGGCAAGGTGCTTGATGAAAACGGAGAAGGCCTGCCAGGGGTGACGGTGCTGGCAAAAGGCACTACCACAGGAACCATCACGGACATTGATGGCAACTACAACCTGGAAGCAGAGGAAGATGCCATCATCATTTTTTCATTTGTTGGTTACAAGACCATAGAACAACCATTGCAGGGGCGCACTGTCCTGGACGTTTCCATGGAACTTGACATCACTGCACTGGAAGAAGTAGTCATTGTAGGTTACGGAGAAACAGAGAAAAGAAAACTAACCGAATCAATCTCGGTGGTAGACGCTGATAAAATCAACTCAGTGCCGCTGGCTAGTTTTGACAATATTCTGCAGGGAGCTGCTTCCGGTGTTCAGGTGGCCCCGGGTAGTGGACAGCCAGGAACGGGTGTGGCTGTCAGGATCAGAGGCATCAGTAGTATCAATCTGAGCAGCGCACCGCTCTATGTAGTCGACGGCATTCCCATTAATGGGGGTGACCTCACGGATGATGCACTCACCGGTAACGGACTGGCCAATTTAAATCCCAATGACATTGAGAGTATTTCTGTCCTGAAAGATGCATCTGCTACTTCTATTTATGGATCCAGAGCTGCCAATGGAGTTGTCGTCATTACCACTAAGAAGGGCGCCCCTGGAAAGGCTAAAATCAGGTATTCCAGTCAGATGGGCTTCTCTGAATTTGAAAACCCCAACGGATTTGGTGTCATGAACAGCCAGGAGTTTATTACGCTGGCCAGGGAAGCAAACTTCAATGCCGGTTTTGATCCGGAGGAATTTCCACTGGGTGACACCATCAATACTGATTGGGTAGGTGAAGTGATCACGCAGGGTAGGATAGAACAACATGACCTTAGCATTTCCGGTGGTTCTGAAGAAACCCGATATTTCGCTTCTATGGGTTACTACAATGAAGAAGGGATCGTGAGTAATACGGGCTTTGAAAGAATCAGTGGTCGGCTCAATCTGCAGCAGCGATTTAATCAACGTGGGACATTAGGCGTCAACCTGTCCATCTCCAGTGCCAATCAACAAAACAGACAAGGCGGAGGGACTTCTTTCCGGGACCCTATTTACGGTGCATTTTTCTTATCTCCACTATATCCCATTTTGGCCAACGAGGAACAGATTGCCAATGGCGAGGATTTTGGTACGGGTTTTAACTTCAATACACCTGGCTTTGCCAACCATAATACGGTGGCATCGCAAGCGCTCAATACCAATAATGTGCAGACCTTTAGAACCATCAGTAATATTTTTGCCGAGTATGAACTCTTTGATGGGCTGTTGATCAAGACCTCTTTTGGAATAGACCGGGCCGATATTCGGGAGGACGAATTTTTATCCCCTAATTATGAGCGGGGACGGACGCAGGGAGAGCAATTTGAAGGTCAGGCCATTGCCAATAGCATCACCGAAATTGATTGGACCTCTACTACCACGTTGTCTTACGAAAGAAAATTTGGTGATGATCATTCGCTCAACGTATTATTAGGTAATGAACTGTTTGAGTCTCGCAGCGAACGCAACCGTGCCGTCGGTGCCGGCTTTGCTTCAGACAGACTCAGGACGGTCAATTCAGCAGCCCGCCCAGATGCGGTAGATACCAACTTGACCGGATGGACGCAGGCTTCATTTTTTTCAAAGGTGAATTACGGGTTTCAGGACAAGCTTTTCCTTAATATGGCAGTCAGAGCTGATGGCTCTTCCAGGTTTGCCAAGGAAAACAGGTGGAGGCCTTTCTGGTCAGTAGGGGCTGCTTATGTTTTATCTGAAGAGTCCTTCCTGAGCAATGTTGGCTTCATCGATTTCCTGAAGATACGTGCCGGAGCCGGTACGCAAGGGAATAACAGAATCGGGAATTTTGATATTCTTACATCTTACTCTTTCAATTCCAATTCCAACCTGAACGGGCAGACTGTTTCTGGTAGTGCACCTGCCAACCTGGGTAATTTAGACGTGGTTTGGGAACAGCAATTTGCCTATGACATAGGGTTGGACATCTCGTTTCTTGACAGGTTCAATCTATCGGCTATTTACTACAACAAAGTCAACAATGACCTGCTGCTGGACAGACCAATTTCCCGTACCTCCGGGTTTAACTCGATTGTTGACAATGTAGGGGAACTCAAAAACTATGGTTTCGAGCTGGAGCTGAGTGGTGTGGTGTTGACTAAAGGAAACTTTACATGGCAATCAGACTTTCAGTTTTCCAGAAACTGGAATGAGGTCATTGACATTCCCAATGAGCAGGGCGAGCTGGTCAATACCGGAAACGAAACCATTGTGAGAGAAGGACTTCCGGTCAACTCGTGGTACATGCCCGCATGGGCTGGTGTAGACCCGGCCAATGGTAATCCGCTGTGGTTCGATGAGAACAACAATGTGACCAGTGATTATAGCCGGGCCAATTTCAGAGTAGTGGGCACTCCGCTACCAGATTTTTACGGCTCATTTGGGAATACCTTTAGCTACAAAGGCCTGAGCCTCTCTGCCAGTTTCTACTTCAATTATGGAAATGATGTTTACCGGGAAGTGCAAAGGTTCATCGCCTCTGATGGCAGACGTTTCGGTAGAAATCAGGACCGAACGCAGCTCAACAGGTGGCAGAAGCCCGGGGA
>ERZ1740068.270-NODE-270-length-29411-cov-6.548610_pt1 | contig 29411 bp, 31 predicted proteins | sample MGYA00581735_ERZ1740068 | MGnify/ENA primary metagenome ERZ1740068 (study PRJEB43018, sample SAMN04849740) | marine metagenome | isolation source: floating plastic debris | place: Pacific Ocean | collected 2008-08-30 | study: EMG produced TPA metagenomics assembly...
GTCCGCATCAGATGCGTTTGACACGTGAATAAGAGCTTCTGCGCCCGAACCGCCGCCTTTATTATTGGGCACAAGCGGACGCGGTGTCATATCAGCCTTTTCAGCCACCGACTGAATAAAGCGCGCAATCTGGTCTGCGCCGCCGCCGGCACCTGCCATGATCACGAAATCAATGGGCTTGCGTGGTTTCCAGCCGTCAGCCAGAGCTGCAATTGGGCTGGTTGCCAAAAGGGCTGCCGCCGTGAGGCCCAGAAGGCCGCGTTTGGTGATCGACATCTATGTCTCCTCCGTCACAAATCTATTTGTCGCAGAAATCTCTCGCGAGTCCACGATAGTGGGAGGGTAACTAAATTTCGGAATATGCTTTTCAAGAGAAATATAGTTGCGGAGCCTATATTTCTCTTCGGTATACCTTAGTGTCCCATGAGGACGGGGATTTCTGCTGTATCAACAACAGCTTGCGTGTTTCCGCCGAAGAGCGCTTCGCGGCCATGGCCTTGGCCATATGCGCCCATAATAAGCAGGCTCGCGCCCATATCGGTCGTCTTCGACAACAAAGCTTCATGCGGTTTTTGCGCGGAAAAGCGGTGGATCTCGGCTTTGATACCGCGAAGAGCGTAATACGCTACCAGTTCCTCCGATGTGGCCCCGTGCACCTGTTCTTTGCCGCCTGATAGAACGGTCACGTGCTCTGCGGCCTCAACGATTGGCAGGGTCATCCCGACCGTTCTCGCCGCTTCCAAAGATCCATTCCAGGCGACGGCCACGCGCTTTCCAAGATTGTCGTCAGGCCCATGATCTTTGGGGCACATAAGGACGGGCCGACCGGTTTCAAAGAGGGCAGACTTCAAGGAATTCACGCCGAGGTTTTGATCTCGATTGGGTTTGCCGACCACCACAAGGTCTGCCAGCCTGCCATTGTGTTTGATCACATCCGCCATGCGGCCGGCTTCCTCAACAAAGCTAACAGTTGCGCGGGTCCAATCCGGCGCATCGGTTTCCAAAAGACCGAGCGCCTCTGCCTGCCGATGGAGGTCTGCGCGCAAGGCTTGCTCTTCTTCATCGGCCAGTTGTTTTGCCTGATCCATCATGGTCTGGCGGGCGAAACCGGTCATGGTTCGACCATAAGGGCTGAGGTTTGCAGGCTCCATCCGGCCGTGGGCTACGACGATGTGTCCGCTGTGCAGATGGGCCAGCTTTGCAGCGTGAGCAAAAAGGGCTTCCCCCATCCCGTCACCGCGCACCGGCACCAATATCCGTCTGAGCATCTTGTCCCTCCCTCTTCGGTCTTGGCCAGTAGTGTAGCGCGTAAATCTGAGAATGCCGCATTAGAGTGGTGAATAGCGTCTAAATAGCACCGTACGCACATGTATCCCACGCAACATCTCTGCAGGGGCAAACATAGGTTCGGGGATTTTCGGCAATTCGGAACGAGTTGACCCTTTTGCGGCTGCCGTGCGAACATCGTTCTTAACTGCAGGCCTCAGAATTGATCCTGTGGAACACCCGGTTTATTTCCGGGATCAACGCCCGTTATGAGACTTTGTGACGGGGCTACTTGTGACTAAGCGCGGCAGCGCGTTGAAAGGAAAGACTAATGGGCCTTCGCATCAATGATACGATACCTGATCTCACCGTCGAAACGGACCAGGGTACGTTCAGCCTGCATGATTGGATCGGCGACAGCTGGGCGATCCTGTTCTCGCACCCCAAGGATTTCACCCCGGTCTGCACCACCGAATTTTCCGTTGTGGCCCAGTTGGCCGACGAATGGGAAAAGCGCGGCACGAAGGTGATTGGCGTCTCCGTGGATGGCGTCGAAGATCACAAAAAGTGGAAAGGCGACATCGAAACCTATGGCGGCGCCAAGGCCGGTTTCCCGATCATCGCCGATGACGGCCTCGCCGTGTCCAAAGCCTTCGACATGCTGCCCGCAGAGGCCTATCTGCCGGACGGGCGCACGCCCGCCGACAGCGCGACCGTGCGATCCGTCTTCATCATCGGGCCGGACAAGCAGCTCAAACTGTCGATGACATATCCAATGACCGTGGGCCGGAACTTCGCTGAGATTATCCGTGCACTCGACGGACTTCAGACTTCAATCGGGAAAGGCGTGGCGACACCTGCGAACTGGGTGCCGGGCGAGGATGTGATCATCCCGCCGAGCGTGAACAATGAAGATGCCAAGGCAAAGTTCGGCGAGTTCGACGCCGTGTTGCCTTACCTCAGAAAGATCAAAGACCCAGCCTAGCGCACGGCCGGGGACACTCGAAAACACGCATGACGATCCGGGCGGTATCGCCGCCCGGCCAGTACATCTTTGTCTAAGCCCTCCCTAGGACAGCCACCGAAAAGGCGAGCGACATGTTGGACAGCCAATCAGATACTCCCCCTCTCATCGTTGAAGGCAAAAAAGCCGACAATGAGCGGCTCAAGAAAGCAAGCAACTTCCTGCGCGGCACGATCACCGAAGATTTGGCCGATCCGATCACCGGCGGGTTCAGTGCCGACAACTTTCAGCTCATCCGCTTTCACGGCATGTACCAGCAGGATGACCGCGACATCCGACCAGAGCGCACCAAGCAGAAGCTGGAGCCGCTCCATAACGTCATGCTGCGCGCGCGCATGCCAGGCGGGATCATCACGCCAGAGCAATGGCTGGTGATTGAGAAGTTTGCCGAAGAAAACACCATGTATGGCTCCGTGCGTCTCACAACGCGCCAGACGTTTCAGTTCCACGGTGTGCTGAAGCCGCATATCAAAGACATGCACAAGGTGATCAACTCCGCGGGCATCGACTCGATCGCGACGGCCGGGGATGTGAACCGCAACGTGCTCTGCACCACCAACCCGGTTGAGTCAGAGCTGCACGCGGAAGCCTATGAATGGTCCAAGAAGATCTCTGAGCATCTGCTGCCCAAGACCAAGGCCTATACAGAGATCTGGCTTGATGGGGAGAAGGTGAAAACCACTGAGGAGCCGATCCTTGGTGAGACCTACCTGCCGCGCAAGTTCAAAACGACCGTTAGCATCCCGCCTAACAATGAGGTGGATGTGCATGCCAACGATCTGAATTTCGTGGCCATCGCCGAAGACGGAAAGCTGGTGGGCTGGAACGTGCTTGTGGGCGGTGGTCTGGCCATGACCCATGGCGACACCTCGACCTATCCGCGCAAGGCCGATGACTTTGGCTTTATCCCGCTGGAGCACACGCTGGCCGTGGCTGAGCATGTCGTGACCGTGCAGCGGGATTGGGGCAACCGGGTGAACCGGAAGAATGCCAAGACCAAATACACGCTCGACCGCGTTGGCGTAGACGTGTTCAAGACGGAGGTGGAACGCAGGGCAGGGGTCAAGTTCGAAGCTTCGCGCCACTACGAGTTTACCTCGCGCGGCGATCGGTTCGGCTGGGTCAAGGGCGTCGATGGCAAGCATCACCTGACGCTCTACCTGCTCAGCGGCCGCATTCTGGATTACCCTAACCGTCCGCTTAAGACGGGCCTTCGCAAGATCGCAGAAATCCACAAGGGCGATTTCCGCATGACAGCCAACCAGAATCTGGTCATTGCCGGGGTGCCCGCGAACCAACGCAAGAAGATCGAAAAGATTGCCCGCGATCACGGGCTGATCGACGATTTCCAAACCCCGCAACTGAAGAACTCCATGGCCTGCGTGGCCTTGCCCACATGCCCCTTGGCAATGGCCGAGGCGGAGCGGTTCTTGCCCGATCTGGTGCATCAGGTGGAGGGCCTGTTGGCCAAGCATGGTGTCCCGGAGGATCACATGATCCTGCGCGTTGTGGGCTGTCCCAATGGCTGCGGCCGCGCGATGCTGGCCGAGGTCGGCCTTGTCGGCAAGGGTCCGGGCAAATACAATCTCCACATGGGCGGCAATCGCATCGGCACTCGCGTGCCCAAGCTTTACCGTGAGAACATCAGCCCCGATCAGGTGATTGAAGAGCTGGATGAGTTGATCGAGCTGTGGGTGGCAGAGCGTGGCGAAGACGAGTGCTTTGGTGATTTCGTCATCCGCAAGGGCATCGTCGCCGAAGTGAAGGTCTCCAAGACCGATTTCCATGCACAGCCAGATCAGATCGCCGCTGAGTAATGACCGCGTTGCCCCATACCAAGGCCGCAGCCGAGGGCCCAAAGGTCTTTACGGCGGCCAACGAATGGTTGGAGGATCAGCCTGCCGAGGCGCGGATCGCATGGGCTTTGGAAAACCTGCCCAAAAGCCATGTGCTGTCTTCGAGCTTCGGCATTCAATCGGCGGTGATGCTGCACATGATGACCCGTCAGGTGCCCGACGTGCCGGTGTTGCTGTTTGATACCGGATACCTCTTCCCCGAGACCTATCGCTTTGTCGATGAAATCGTGGATCGGCTCAATCTGAACCTGCATGTCTTTCGCGCCGATATGACGCCTGCCTGGCAAGAGGCGCGGTTTGGCCAGCTTTGGGAACAGGGCGAAGACGGGCTGAAGCGTTACAATGCGATGAACAAGGTCGAACCGATGCAGAAGGCGATGACCTCGGTCGGGGCGGGCACCTGGTATTCTGGTCTGCGCCGCAGCCAGTCGGAAAGCCGCGCCTGTCGCAAGATCCTGGAATTTCAGGGTGGGCGCGTGAAATTCCACCCGATCGTGGATTGGTCCAATCGCGACGTGCACGTCTACCTCAAGGACCATGACCTGCCTTATCATCCTCTGTGGGAGCAGGGGTATGTCAGCGTCGGCGACACACACACCACGCGCAAGATGGAAGACGGCATGCGCGAAGAAGACACACGATTTTTTGGCCAGGGCCGCGAATGCGGGCTGCATTTGAGTGAGGGACGCATGCCATGATGATGGGTCAGATACCACAAGGCTTTAACCCACTGAGCACTGAGCAATCGCAGGCACTCGCGCAACTGGCCGGATCTATGACGCCTGTGCAACAAGCCTGGATCAGCGGATACCTTGCTGCGACTGCGCAAGCCGGTGCTGACGCCGTTGCCGCGCCTGCGGCGGTGCCTGCAGCGGATACTGCTCCCTTGACGATCCTTTACGGGTCACAGACTGGCAACGCAAAGCACGTAGCAAACGATCTGGCAGAGGGGGCCAAGTCGCGTGGGCTGGACGTGAAACTGGTCAATATGGCTGATTACAAACCCAATCAGCTGAAAAACGAGAAGTTCATCACGATCGTCACCGCGACTTATGGTGAAGGCGAGCCGCCGGAAGGGGCCGAAAAATTCTACGATTTCGTAGGCTCCAAAAAAGCGCCTAAGCTCAATGGTGTTCAGGTGGCCGTGCTGGGCTTGGGCGATTCCAGCTACGAGTTTTTCAACAAGACCGCCGCGGATTTCGCCGAGCGTTTTCAAGCGCTGGGGGCCAAGGTCGTGGTGGATACGGCGCTCTTCGATGTGGACTATGATGATCACACGGGCGGTTGGATCGAAGGCGCATTGGATGTCTTCGAGCCGGAACTTAAGGCGCAGGCTGGATCTGCGAATGTTGTTCAGATGCCGTTGGCTGTGCCCGGTGCAGTGCCTGCCGTCGCGCCGCAATGGACCAAGAAAAACCCGTTCGAGGCAGAGATCACAGAGGTTCAGAAGATCACCGGGCGGGACAGCGCCAAAGATGTGCGCCACATCGAGATTTCCCTAGAAGGTTCCGGTCTGACTTATCAGCCGGGCGACTCCCTCGGCGTCTACTTCCAAAATGACGCAGCAGAAGTGGACGACATCCTCAAACGCCTCGACCTGGATGGCTCTTCCGAGGTTATGCTGTCTGGCCAAACGCGCAATCTGCGACAGGCACTGATCGAAGAGCTGGAACTGACACAATCCTACCCCGGCTTCGTTGCGGCCTTTGCCGAGGCCACGGCCAACACGACGCTCCTGACGCTTGTGGAAGATAAGGCCGCGTTGCGTGACTACATAGCTGAGCGTCAGATCTACGACATCATCCGAGAGCATGCCACACCGATTGCGCCGCAAGCGCTGGTCGACGCGCTGCGCAAGATGCAGCCGCGGCTTTACTCTATTGCCTCAAGTCAGTCGGAGGTGGAAGACGAGGTGCATCTGACGGTCGGCGTGGTCGAATGGGACGCGTTTGAGCAAGCCCATTTGGGCGGCGCTTCTGGCCATCTGGCCAGGCGTTCAGGAGCAGGCGATGCCTTGCGCGTGTTCGTAGAAAGCAATGACATTTTCCGTTTGCCTGCCAACCCGGATACACCTGTGATTATGGTGGGGCCTGGGACCGGGATTGCTCCCTTCCGCGCTTTCTTGCAGGAGCGGGACACGCAAGAGGCAGACGGAAAGAACTGGCTCATCTTCGGCAACCCTCATTTCACGCAGGATTTCCTCTATCAGGTGGAGCTGCAGAGCTATCTGAAGTCAGGTTTGCTGAGCCGTCTTGATGTGGCCTTTAGCCGGGATCAGGCGGAGAAAGTCTATGTTCAGCATCGGATCCTCGAGCAGGGCGCGGAGCTTTACAAATGGCTTCAGGAGGGTGCGCATTTCTATGTTTGCGGAGATGCCAATCACATGGCCAAAGACGTGCACGCCGCGCTTCTTGAGGTTGTGAAGACGCATGGTGGTGTTGAGGATGATGCGGCAGAAGCCTATCTCTCGAAGCTGCGCGACGACAAACGCTATCAACGGGACGTGTATTGAGGTCGAATGGGGGCGCTGCCCCCAACGGCCAAGCCTGGGCGTCGCCGCCTCCCCCGGGGTGTTTGTGAAAAGAAAGACGCCGCGGACGGATGAGTTAGAAAGGGTGGCGCGTCAGCCGCCCTTGAGTTTGTCCATAAAGCCTGCGGCGTGGGTCATCACCACAGACGCGCCGGAGACGCCCCAGCCCCCATCCACAGGCAGAACCACGCCGGAGACGTAATCTGCCGCATCAGAGCTCAGAAATCCTGCCGCCTTGGCGATGTCATCGGTGGTGCCCATGCGCTTTGTCGGCACGGATTTCGTGACTGCTTCGCGGATCTGGGGCGTGGGGGCAAGGCGCGCCATGCCTTCGGTCCCATCAATCGGACCTGGTGAGATCGAGTTCACCCGAATGCCCTCAGGGCCCCACTCCAGCGCAAGGGATTTGGTCACCATGTCGACGCCAGCCTTGGCGGCACACACAGGGGACTGGTGGCTCATGGCGTTGAACGCCTGCGGGGCGGAGATGTTGATGACGCTCGCGCCGGGCTTTGCAAGATGCGCGTAACAGGCGCGCATCACGTGGAACGTGCCCATGAGGTCAATTTCCACCATCGCTTTAACAGCATTGGGCGACAAATCCATCAGGCGTCCTGGAACGTTGCCAGCAGCGCCTGAGACCAGAATGTCGATCGGGCCACCAAAGAATTTGGCGGCCTCTTCAAAACCTGCCTCCACAGCGCCGTAGTCGCGCACGTCAAAAGCCGTGCCGCCGGTTTGAGCGCCCAATTCTTTGAGACCCGCAACGGCTTCATTCACTTTGCCCTGCTTGCGCGAGGCCACCATCAGCTTGGCACCCCACCGGGCAAATCCCTGCGCGATGCCGTAGTTGATCCCGCTGGTGCCGCCGACGACGAACACGTTCTTGCCTGAGAAGTCGAATGTCATGGTCATAGATTGGTTCCTTTCTCAGGCCATCAGTTTGAGCGCTTCAATAAGCGGTTTGTCTTCGTTTTCCATCACGTCGATAATGTGACTGTGCAGGCGGCGTTTGTGCTCTCCGAAAATGCCGCGCGCCTTGTTGAAGGTCGCGGCAAATTCCATAGACTTGTCGAACGTGGCTGTAGCATCTTCGCAGGCCTCCTGGATCACGTAGTGTTTGGCCAATTCGTCTGCCGTCACTCGGCGGCCCGTCAACTTCATGTCGTTGAACAGCTGATAGGGCACGGCGGTTTTCACGAAAGCGATCATGCCGGGCATGAACGGGATCGAAATGTCGACCTCAGGGAAGCAGAAATAGCCGCGATCGGCGCGCATGAAGCGGAAATCGCAGGCGCAGGCCAGCATCGCCCCGTTTCCAAAGGCGTGCCCGTTGATGGCAGCAATGACGGGGAACGGGGCCAACAGCAGGCGGGAGAACACCTCATTCATGCCGTACATAAAGCCCTTCATGTCGTCGTGGCGTTGATCTTTCAACGCCGCGTTCAGGAAGTTCAGATCGACACCCTGGCTCCAGTTTTTCTCATCACTGGACGTGATGACCATGGCTTTGACGCTTTTGTCGGCCTCGGCCTGATCAAGCGCGGATTGCATTCCAGCGGCAAAATCCGGGTTCTGCTTATTCTCAGCGTTGTTCATCGTCACAACGGCAATCTTGCCGTGGGTTTCATACTCGATGATGGCCATGGTGGCGGGCCCTCTCCCCTTCTGGTTCTGAGCGAGTGCTAGCATCGGGGTCTCGCTGTCATCAACCGTTAAGTTGACGTAACTCCGGGTTACGTCACGTCGGGCTATGGCGCAACCAAGGGGGATCTCTGCCGATTTCCGTGAGAAGAAAATCCATGAAAACCCGCAGTTTTGCCGACATGATATTGGCCTGAGGGTAGAGCAGCCAGAGGGCTGTGTCGTCGCCCAACTGGTGGTCGGGAAGTACCCGTGCCAACCGACCTTGGTTCAGATCTTCGTGAACACTCCACAGCGAATTGGCGGATATGCCAAGGCCGGATATCGTGGCCAGGCGATGGCTGTTCCCGTCGTCATTGATTAATTTTGGTTTTGTGTTTGGTGGTGGGAAGAGGGTGGCTTTGCGAGATGCGGAGACAAGCGGGCGAGGGGTCGCGCTCCCGAAGGCGAGAATGTCATGATGTGCCAGATCGTCCGGAGTTGCGGGGGTGCCGCGGGAAGAGAGATAGTCCGGGGAGGCGCAGAGGATGCGCGTGTCGTCGGCCAGTTTGCGACCGCGCAGGCTGCTGTCTTTCATGGCCGCGTTGCGGAGCGCCAGATCAAAGCTGCCTTCGATCAGATCGACTTGTTTGTCGGAGAGCCGTAAATCAAGCGTCAGGTTCGGTTGGGCGTCGAAAAACCTCGGCAGGATTGGCACGATGTACATCTGTGCAAATGTGCTGGGCGCAGTGAAACGCAAGGTGCCAGAGACTTGCGCCTTGCCTTGGCCCAGAGCGGCCCTGCCTGCATCTTCGCGGGCCACAATATCCCGTGCGAAAGGCAAAAACTCTGCCCCGTCCAAAGACAGCGACACCTTGCGGGTCGATCGCTGCAGAAGGTTTGCGCCAACCGATTTTTCAAGTTTGGCCAACCAGGCGCTCGCGACTGCAGGAGCAAGCCCGAGATCTCGACCGGCCGCACTGATATTGCGCTTGTCGGCAGCAAGAATGAAGAGGCGTAGCGCTTCCGTGTCCATGATTATATCCAAAAACCGAATTTTGTTGCCGATTTTGGCCTATTTATTCGCGGATTGATAGGGTGCACATTGGGCTTGGACGCAAAACACACATCGGAGACTTGACCATGACTGCCTATTCCGTGCTCGCCGTGACACCGACAAGCGATGACTGGATCCCGGACTACCTGCCCACCGCGAATGCACTTGTCGCAAAACATGGCGGAACTTACCTCGCCCGCACGCAAGACCATGACCAGGTAGAAGGGGATGAAGCGCCTTCTGCTTTGCGGATCGTTATTGAATGGCCGTCGAAAGACGCAGCAAAAAAATTCATGAACGACCCCGAATACGCACCGCACCTTGCGGCACGGACGAATGGCTCGACCAGCTTTCACTTTCTGATCGAAGGCAAAGACGACTTGGCATAGCCTGAGTTTCGTAGGAGATCTTGATGCCAGATGGAGCAACCCCCGCCCTGTTTCCAAAACTGAACCGCGCTTACAACACCACATTTCAACCTGGCAAATTGAGCCTTGGATTGGTGGTGCCGCTGGAGGCCTATGACGTTGGCGCGGAGCCGTCCATGGCGCGGCACATCGAGCGTGCACAATTGGCCGAAACCTTGGGATTTTCAGCGCTGTGGTTGCGTGACGTGCCGTTCAATGTGCCAAGCTTTGGCGACGCGGGGCAGATGTTCGATCCGTTTGTCTATTTGGGCCTTCTGTCAGGTGCCACGCGAGATATCGCACTGGGCGTTGCGAGTATTATCTTGCCTTTGCGCCACCCCGCTCACGTGGCAAAGGCCGCAGCCACGGCAGATCAGCTTTCAAATGGACGGCTTCTTTTAGGTGTGGCCTCTGGTGACCGTCCAGAGGAATACCCCGCGTTGGGCATGACATATCCGGATCGGGGGAAGCGGTTTCGCGATGCATTGGCCTATATCCGGGCCACGGCAGAGGCCTACCCGACGCATCAAGGACCCCACGGAACGCTCTCCGGTGGGATCGATATGTTGCCCAAGCCAACAGCGGATCGTCTGCCCGTTCTCATCACTGGTGGCAGCCAGCAGGCGCCGGATTGGATCGCAGCGGAGGGCGATGGCTGGATGACATATCCGCGTGATGCGCGTGCTCAGTCTAATGTCGTGCAAGACTACCGCGCACGCAGCCCTGTGGCCAAGCCCGTGATGCAATCGCTTTACATCGATCTGCTGCCCGAACCAGACGCCGCTCCGCGCCCAATTCATCTGGGGTTCCAATCAGGGACAACGTTCTTGTTATCCTACCTTCGGGAATTGCGCGCCCTTGGTATCAATCATGTCGCGCTCAACCTGCGCTTCAACGGGGCGGATATCGAAGACACCATGAAACGCATCGCCGCTGACGTGATGCCGGAATTTGAGGAGTAGTTGATCATGGCAAAGACCGTTTTGATCACTGGTGCCACCGATGGGATCGGGTTTGAGGCCGCAAAGGACTTTGCCGCCAAAGGTCATAAAGTGCTTCTGCACGGGCGGAGTGCAGAAAAAATGACCGCTGCGCTGGGTCAGGTCGGGGCCGAGGCGGAAGGGTATCTGGCTGATCTCTCCTCGCTCGATGCCACACGCGTGATGGCCGGCGAGATCGCCAGCCAGCATAACCGCCTTGATGTTCTGATCAACAATGCAGGCGTTTTGAAAACCTCTCAGCCCGTGGTTGAGGGCATGGATGTCCGGCTCATCGTGAACACGCTCGCGCCTTACGTTCTCGCGCAGGCGTTGCTGCCGATCATGCCTAGAGAGGGCCGCATCCTGAACCTGTCGTCTGCGGCCCAAGTCCGCATGGATGTGTCGGCGCTGACATCTGGGCGCACGATGGATGACATGGCGGCGTATTCCCAAAGCAAACTGGGCATTACGATCTGGTCGCAGGAGATGGCGAAGGCGCTCCCAGATGGTCCCGCAGTGATCGCCGTCAATCCCGGCTCGCTTTTGGCGACAAATATGGTGCGCCAAGGGTTTGGGATCGCAGGCAATGACATCTCCATTGGCTCCGGCATCCTTGTCGAGCTCGCCTTGGGGGAAGGGTATGACGCGCATTCCGGACAGTATTGGGACAATGCTGCGGGCCGCTTTGGACCACCGAACGCAGCCGCAAAAGACCCGGGGCACGTGACAGATGTTATGGCGGCGATCCAACGTCTCGTCCTTTAAAGAGAATATCAGATTTCGCGCGGTCTTTGATGCAATAGGGTTGCTCTTTCACGGTGAGGTCGCGTGCGCTAAGCTCTGGGCAAATGTGATTTTGCATCATGATGCTAGGGTCTGTTGTTCATGTCTGAAAAATACGAGCAGGGTATGCGCGTCCGTCGCGCGGTACTGGGTGATGCGCATGTCGACCGGGCCGAGGCGGAAAAGACAGCCTTTGACACTGCATTCCAAGATCTGATCACCGAAGGCGCATGGGGAACCGTTTGGGCCAGTGACGCAATCACATCGCGCGAACGCTCTATGCTGACACTCGCGCTGCTCGCGGCATCGGGGAATTTTGATGAAATCCCAATACATATCCGGGCGACATCGCGCACCGGAGCCAGCAAGTCTGATGTGCTAGAAGCGTTTCAACACGTGGCCATCTATGCCGGTGTGCCCCGGGCAAACCGAGCCTTGAAAATTGCCAAGCAAACCTACGAGGAGATGGAGCGCGATTGAACCAGCCCGTGGATGAAACCAGCCAAGCGCGTGACACCGCCAAGCCTGACCTGCGTGATTTCAATCCACGAGACTGGGCATGGCAACCGCCCGCGCTCACGCCAGATTATCGCACGTCGGTGGCACGCTCGCCGCGTCTAGCGCTTGTGCCGTTGAAAAACGGAGTTGGCGAGTGCTCAAGCCCGGTTTTCGGACCGGGTGATATCGGCCCGCAGGACAATGACCTCTTGCAAAACTATGCGCGGCCCGGCGAAAGCCCGATTGGCGAGCGGATTATTCTCTACGGCCGGGTTCTCGATGAAAACGCGCGCCCGGTGCCGCACACCTTGGTTGAGCTCTGGCAGGCCAACGCGGGCGGGCGGTACCGTCATGTGAATGACACCTATCTTGCGCCGATTGATCCCAATTTTGGCGGCTGCGGCCGCACGCTGACCGATGCGGAAGGGTGGTATCGCTTCATGACGGTCAAGCCCGGCGCCTATCCGTGGCTCAATTGGAGCGAACATTGGCGGCCCGCCCACATTCATCTGTCCTTGTTTGGCGCCGGTTTCGCGCAGCGCCTGATCACGCAGTGCTATTTTGAAGGCGACCCGCTGGTCGCGAAATGTCCCATTGTGAACGCGGTGCCCGGTCAGGCTGCGCGGGATCGTTTGGTGGCCAAGCTCGATCTCGATGCGTCGCTGCCTCTTGATGCCATCGCGTACCGGTTCGACATTGTCCTGCGAGGGTGCGATGCCACGCGGTTTGAAAACCGCCCCGAAGGAGATGGATGACGCCCATGGCGGATGATTTCAAAGAAACGCCGTCCCAGACAGCCGGGCCTTTCGTGCATATCGGCCTGGCACCCGGTGCGGCGGGGTTTGACATCTATGAGGCGGAGTTGGGCCATGACATCGCGGGGCCGCACGCCCAAGGCGAGCGGATTCGCGTTGAGGGCATCGTCTTTGATGGCGATGGGGAGCCGATCAAAGACGTGATGATTGAGGTTTGGCAGGCCAACGCACAGGGGCACTACGCGACGCGTGGCAACAACCTGGTTGAACAGGGGTTTCGGGGGTGGGGCCGCGTGATCCCTGATTTCGAATCCGGGGAATGGGCGTTTGAGACTGTGAAGCCCGGGGGCGTGGCGCGGCATGACGACCGTCAGCAGGCCCCTCACTTGGCGCTTTGGCTGGTTGCGCGCGGGATGAATGTCGGGTTGCACACGCGGCTCTATTTCGATGATGAGGCCGCGGCAAATGCGGTTGATCCGGTGCTGCATCATCTAAAGTTACAAGGCCGGGACCACACGCTCATCGCAGCGCGGCGCCCTGTGGGTGGTATCGCGACCTATCGGTTTGACATCCATCTGCAGGGGCACGACGAGACAGTTTTTTTCGACGTGTAACGACGCGACGTGCAACCCTAACTTTCAAGCAGCATGTTCTGACAGGTTTTCCGTTGCAGAACCGCGTGACGTTTCGCCCAGGCAGAGCGGGCTTTATCCGTCCCGAAATGCGCTGTGGTCAACAATCCGGCATGGGCCATCTTTGCGTCAATCCGCATGGCCAATTGTTCCATTGCGTTTGTCGCGGGTCCAAGAGCTTCGAGTATTTCGACAAAGCGACGTCGCTGTTCCTCGAGCCGGTCAGCTTCGGGATCGCTGCGCAGCCACGCAAACTCCATTTCCGCAGACATGCGCCCTGCGCAAACAGCCATAGTCTCGGTCAACCGAGGGCCCTCCGTGGCGATAGCTGGCAGGGTTTGTGCCGCGATTAAGACCGCGATCCATTTTTTTACACTGCTCATATTTTGAGCATTGAATAGAAAAGTGTGCCAATCAAGCGCGCAATATGGAAACTTTTAGACGTGTCCTCTTTGCACCATACGCATTTGAATGGTCATGGTGCCCGGCCAGGCCGGCGTGAACTTTGTGCGGTTTGCGCGCTGCATTCGTTTTCTCGCGTAAATCTAAACCGCGACCGCATGGCGGGCTTTGCCGCTGGCCAGATAGCGATGAAATCACTCGCGATGACGCGGTTTACAGGCAGACCGACACCCGTGGCGGCACTTCAGTCATTGGTCCTGGCGGCGGTCATATCGTCCGTTATGCCACCGAGCGGGCGGGTTTGGCACCTGTCGAACTTCGCCAATGGCTGATCGGCGCAAAGATCTTGGACAGGCATCAAGATCGATTTCACCTCAGGCTTTGCGTGCGCGCGGCCCACGTTCAAGGTCAAAACATTAAGCCGCTCATGTCAGGACGCGGTCCCCTCATCGAAGAAGACAAAGCTCATTTTGTTGCCGTCCAAATCTCTGCAATACGCGCCATAGAAGTCCGGACCGTAGAGCGGCCGCGGGCCTGGGTCACCCTCGTTCGTGGCGCCCTGCGACAGGGCCATTTCATGAGCCGCCCGCACTTCGGCTTTGCTGGCGCAGGCCAAGCCCACCATGTTCCCGTTTCCGGCCATTGCCGTCTCTCGGTCGAAGGGAGTAGCTACCCAAACGCGCCCGCCGCCGCGCAGCTCATAGCAAAACGCGTGGGGCATGTACTCGGCGATCAGTTCGCCTCCGATGATCGGCAAGAGAGCGTTATAAAAGACCCGGGCCTTAGGCACATCATTTGAGCCAAGCATGACATAGTTCAGGGACATGGCGGTATCTCCGGCTGATTTGCGTGCTGCGGCGATCTTAGTGGCTCAGAGCAAATCATGCCATTCAGGGAATGGGCACTGTCGACTGCCGCACCTTACTGGCAAGAGATGTAAGCAAAAAGGCAGAGGTGTCCAGCCAAGGGAACTGTGTTTTGCTCTGCTCGCGCACGGTAAAGTGGATGCCTCGGGAGAATTCGGGCGCGCCTGTTACAATGTGCAAGGTCCCATTGCTGAGTTTTGGGGTGACCGCGCCCAATGGCAGATAGGCTTTGCCGCCCTCGCGCAACAAGTGATCAAGAGCCCAGGCCGAGGAGGCATATGTCACCGCCGCGCGCTCCTCAAAGGGCGCTTTGTTGGTGTGCTGACGGCGGAACTCCGGGCCCAAATCCACGTAGATGTAATCAGCCATCTCCGTGTCAAAGTCCTGAGGCTTGGGGGACACAAGTAGAAGCCGCTCCTGCGCTGTCACAGTCGAGATCAGACCTTGCCCCACGACAGGCTCCAGCGTGAGCGCGGCATCGGTCAACCCGTTGGCCAGCCAGGTTGCGATGTCGTCGGGCGACCCGGGCCAGGCCTCATGAGCCAGATCGGGATTGGTCTCACGCGCCCAATCGAAATAGGCCCGTCCGACGCTTTCCCAAAGATCGTATTCGCAGGCAAAGCTAAAGAGGCCTGAATAGCCCTTGGAGAGGCCGACCGCATTCTGCGACTGTTCCCAACCGCGCATCAGAGTTTCGGCGTAGGGTCGAAAGATGAAACCTGCCCGCGTCAGTTTCGCGCCTTTGCGAGAGCGCACAAGTAGTTTTTGTCCAAGGCTTAGTTCGAGCGCATCTAAACGCGCGGTCACCGTCGATTGCGTCACATTCAACCGCGCCGCCGCTTTATTGAGGTTGCCGGTTTCCACGATGACCAAGAATGTGCGCAGCGCTGAGAAGTTCATAAAGGCACATTATTTCAGAAATTCCGAATTTTTAAATCAATTAAATTCGTTTTATTGAATTAAATAAATTCAGTACTTTCTTGGCAACGGAGACAGGAGAGCACATCGATGGAGTTCAGTATCCAGCTTTCAGCGGACTATCCTGATAAAGCCTATGGTGGGGATCGGGTCTATGCCGACATGGTCGAGCAGGCCGTTTTGGCCGATAAGCTTGGGTACGATGCAGTATCTGTGACCGAGCATCACTTGATGAATGTCTTGATGATGCCTGCGCCGCTGACCTTTGCGGTCAAGATCGCGGCCCATACGCAGCGGATCAATATTATGACGTCGATCGTTGTCTTGCCTTTGCATGACATGCGCACCTATGCCGGTGAGGTTGTTGTCGCCGACATCTTCACCGAAGGACGGCTTTTGCTGGGTGTAGGGCGCGGGGCGTTCAAGGTGGAGATGGAGCGTTTGGGCGTTCCCATGGAGGAAACACGCGAACGGTTTGATGAATCCCTCGACGTGCTTCAGGCGCTCTTGTCAGAAGAGGAGGTGTCCTGGGATGGTAAGTACTACAAGTTTGATCCGATTACGATCATGCCGCGCCCTGTGCGCCCGGGCGGCCCGAAAATGATGATGGCGGTGATGAACCCGGACGGGATTTATCACTGCACGAAACGTGGCTTTCACATCCAGACCACTCCGCTTGCGGGCAACAAGCAGTTGCTGCTTGATCAGGTGGGCGCGTTTACCCGGGCAAAGGACGAGATGGGCAAAAAGGGGGAAGACCTCACTTTGTCTTTGTCCCGCGTGAGTTTCGTGACCGGTACAGAAGCAGATCGACAAGCCAAGCTGAGCGCCGCTGAGTATTACTATAGCAAGTTCGACAACGTCTACACCGGCCCCGGCCTGATCGATAACGGCATGGCGCGCCCGCTGCCGCGCAGCCAGACCCGCGAAGAGCTGGACGCAAACCTGTTGATCTGCTCACCGCAGCAGATGATCGATCAGTTGGGCCCCTATGCCGAGATGGGCGTTGACCGCGTGATATTGTCGATGAATTTCGGGTTGTCCCAGGCGGAAACGCTGGAAAGTATTCAGCGCTTTGCCGAAGAGGTGATGCCCCATTTCACATCACCAGCAGGTGCCGTGGCCGCAGAGTGAACGGCCTTTACTCCCATCCATTAGGAGCTCTTCATGACGCAGGCTGTTGATTGCGCCTATTCAGTTGAGGGCGATGGCCCGCCTCTCATCCTCGTGCATGGGATCGGTGCCGCGCGCGATACATGGCGCTTTTTGTTGCCGCATCTGACGCAGCACTTCACCGTCGTGAGCTATGATCTGCGCGGGCATGGCGCCTCTCCTTGCCCCGGTTTGCCCTTCGAGTTGGACGAGTTGGTCGCTGATCTGGAGCGTGTGCGCGACCGCGTTGGGTTTGAAACATGCCACATCGCGGGCCATTCGCTGGGCGGCATGATTGGCCCCGCCTACGCCCGTACTTTCCCGGATCGGGTGCTGTCCTTGGGTATCCTGTCAACCGCAGCGTTCCGGCCCGAGGACGACAGTCAAAAGGTCTGGGCCGGCGTCCACTCGATGGAAGAGAAAGGCGTGCCAAACGTCTTGGAGACCCTGATTGATCGCTGGTACACAGATGACTTCATAGCCCAGCATCGTGACATCGTGGACCGGCGTCTCAAACAGGTGGTCGAGACCGACCCGGAGGTGTTTCTGAACGTCTTTCGCATCTACGCCGGGACGGAGATGTCGCCCTGGCTGCACGAGGTCACTGCGCCGTCCCTCGTGCTAACTGGCGAGAATGACGGAGGTTGTAACCCGCGTCTTAATCAGCAGATACACGACGCTCTGCCAAACTCAGAACTGGTGATCTTACCCGACTACAAGCACTCGATCCTTCTTGAGGCTGGCGATGTCGTGGCGCAGAACATGATATCGTTCGTTCGCTCCCTGCACTGAACCAGTATAGCGCAGCACTCTGAAAGGCACCGGGTGAACACAGGCAGCGGCATTTGAACAAATCCGTGCGCCCCTGTGCTCCCAAGCGCAGGTGAGGCGCTGACCAGGATTACTTGGAGTTCAGAACAGGTTGATTGTTCTTCGCATGCCGTTTGATCAGTTGCTTTTGCAACCTTTGAGGCGGAATGTGTCTGGCCGGTTCCGGTTCATAGTTGAGCTCCGCCACCTCCGGAAAAAGCGTCAGGATCTCTTCGCGCGCGTCGGGCGACATGGCTTTGAGGGCTTCCGGGCCTGTAAAAAGGCTCTCGGTCGGCGCGCCCTCGGCCCGGATAACTTCATGTCGGTCAAACAGGAGGTGAATGTACTCGACGCGCGTGACATCTTCTGTGACAAAAATGCCCGGCAATTCCAAAAGCTTCACAGCCGGAAGCAGGACTTCTTCTTGCCCGAACATCCGCTCGACGATTTTGGATTTGACCAGCATCCTATGCTGTCGTGATACCAAGAGATCACGCTTGGGAAGGTTTTGGCCGAGCGCACCAGCCATGATGCAAATCGGCCGAAGCTTCGGGTTGATGGCCAGATCACGCGCCGAAATTACGCGGCGCAGGACTTTGCGAAGGATCAATTCTTCCCCTTCATAGCCTGATACGGTGTCGCCTTCTCGTAGGGTTTCCACAGATTTTTGGCCGGTGGGGGTCTCGATCAACGTACCGGATGTAAAGCAGGGGGGGCCAAGATCGCCAACCTCTAGTGGGACCTGGGTCGTGACAAAGGAGCTGCCGGTAAATGTGGCCGTCTCAAGCACAGTGCCATCTGTGGGCGTGAACACCTGTCGCCCGTCCGCCAAGTAAAACGTGGTACCCGTCACGGTAATCGAGCCGCCCCCCGATAGATCTACGGTGACAGTATCGCCCGGATAGGAGGCGACGATGTCAACGCCATCAACAGAGTCACCGGAAAACTGGTTGATCAGATTATTGTCGTTTTGGTCAATGATTTCAAAAGAAACCACAGTAAGCGTCGTCCCCACAGGCGGCGGAGCAAATGGGTCAAGCACCCAAAACTGAACGGTGTACGCTGTTGGCATATCTGCCTGCCTCAAAAACTTGGGTCTTTTCGCCCTTCGTTAAATGTTCCTTACATGAAAAGTCACGTTGGTGAAAGAAGCTATCGCAAGTGTCTGCATTTAAAGAGTTTGTGCGTTTTTTTGGCTATGCGCATCTTTCGCACGTTAGTCTTTGATCTGAGTTACCAGACTTGGTTGTGATCGAGGCGCCTATCGCAACATCACCTAAGATTTGATGTTGGTCACCGCCCGGCAAAGGCCGCTTAGGCTCAGGTTGCTCCGGCATGCGTTCGGCTTACTGGGGTCAACTGACGCTGTTCAGATCGGCGGCGATCATTTCAAGCCGGGCTTTCATGGCACCCGCGGCGTCCAGATTGGAGTGGTTTTTGATGAAGCTCTTGAGGTCCGCCTGTGCGGCCAGCAATCGGCTGCGTAAGCCGGGTTCCGTTTCGCCAGCATCAAGTCTGCCCCGTACGATCTGATGCTGCGCAGTGCCTCGCACAGCAAGTGCGCTGCCCTTTAGGCTCCCGCCCTGCGTCTCTATGAGCGCCGATGATACCGTGATGGCATCCTCGTAGCGTCCAGCGCGCAACAGGCTGTGGGCATATTCGAGGTTCAAACGCCCCGCAGCATCGCCTGCCTGATCCAAAAGGCGTTCGTATCGTACGATGGCGAGGGGGTAGTTTCCTGTCTCTAAAGCCTGCCGGGCAACAGCGTAATCGTCAGCACGTCCGCCTTCAACAATTGTTCCAGCCGGTTCACATGACATCACAAAAAACGCCATAGCCGTAAAAACGGCCGCCCGTGGCGCGCGCCTGCTCTGCATCAACCTGTCCTCGTTTATCTTTTTATTGAAGATTAACAGTATCCGGTGGTAAAGTCCACGTAGACTGTGCGAACGGTCAAAGGATGATCGAAAGGGTAAAACCGTAACATGCGCAGTGACTGCTCGTGTTACATTTGTGTGGCAGATGATACGCTTTGCACCAACCAGATCCAGGGCAAACCCCGTGATGATTGTTGCGTCAATGTTTGCGCTGGGCGTCGCCGTGGAGCGATTGGTCAACGGATCATCACCTGGTGCACTTGAGATCGTGTCACAACCCGCGTTTGCGTCGCTTCCCGAAGAAGCCAATGCGCAGGGTCTGGATGCGTCCTTGGGTGAGCGTGAACTGGACGATGGGCTTTGGTTGGCGGCCTTTGGCGATCCCATCATATCTGAGCCGGCGCCAGAGCCTGAACCCGCAGTTTTGCAGGATGTTTTGGTTGAAGAAGACGTGGTAGCCGCCCCCGAAGAGCCGGTGGAAACCAATGAGTATTGGCTGACGGGGCTGATGACAGGTGACGGCGATGCATTGGCATTGGTGCATGACGGTTTTGAGGAACGTGTTGTGCGGCTCGGAGGCGGTTTGTCTGGCGGCGAAACCGTGGTAGAGATCGAAAAAGATAGCATTCTGGCAAGGCGCGATGGCGAGATAATCCGCATCGGTTTTCAGGATGAAGAGGAGAACTGGTAAGGTTTCGCCCACGATGTATCCCCGATCAGGCTGGAGATATGTCACAAAAATACAACAAAAACCCGGGCGGGGCATCAATATCGAGAAGTGAGGACACCGATAATGTTCGGGCAGAAAATGACGGGCTCAAAAACCGCCCGCAAAGTACTCCAAAATGACACCCTGCGCACGACACTTTGAGACGCGCCCCTCCCGATCGCGAGCGCTGAACACGTTGGTCGGCGCTTTTTCACGCATGCTGATCGCGGTCATACTGCTTGGCGTGACCACAAGCAGCGTGCGCGCGCAGGTAGAACTGGACTTGCGCAGTGTGGAGCTGCGCAACTTCGTGCAGATCGTCGCGGAAGAGACCGGACGAAACTTTATTGTCGACCCGTCTGTCTCGGGCGAGGTGACCGTTGTGGCGCCCGCGCCAGTGACGTCTGATACGATCCTCGAAGTCTTCCGCAACGTGTTGGAGCTCAACGCGCTGACAATCGTGGAAGGTGAAGGGGTGGATAGGATTGTGCCTCTGAGCAGTGCGCGCAACCTGGCCTCGACTGGAACAGAGCGCGGATCAGTGTTTGAGACGCGCGTGATCCCTGTCGAAACCGAAGACCTGGATCAAATCGTGGAAGTGGTCCTGCCGCTTTTGCCCGACGATGCCGTCTTTACGCCTGTCTACTCCTCTGGCGTGTTCGTCCTGTCGGACCGGCGTGAAAACATCTCGCGCATCGAAGCGCTTGTTAGGCGTCTCGACATTTCACAAGATCGCCAAATCGAAGCCATTCGGCTTGACCATGCCAGCGCCGAAGATCTGGTGGCCGTAATCGATGGCCTCAATATCCTGCCTGCAGGTGCCAGTATTTCGGCGGACAGGCGTGCTAACAGCATCATCATCTCGGGATCCTCCGAATTTCGCAGCCGCGTGCGCGGCGTCGTGGCCAAGCTGGATACGCCGCAGCGGCGCAGCGTGTCACGGGTGGTCACCCTGAGCTTTGCGGAGGCGGAACCTCTGGCCGACGTGATCCGTCAATCCTTGCCCACGCCAGGCGTGGAAGGGGCGGCCGTGGCTGTCACGGTTGTGGCGGAACCGCAGACCAATTCGATCTTGATCAATGCACCGGCTGATCAGATCGACAGCATCGCACAATCCGTTCGTGCGCTAGATCGCAAACCTGCGCAGGTTCTCATCGAGGCGGTGATTTTCGAAATTTCGTCGGATGATTTCTCCGACCTGTCGGTGCAGTTTGGCGGCATTCTCGACGATGCGATCGGGGGCGGTACGTCGTTTTCGCTGGACGGAAGGTCCTCTCTCATTACCTTGGTCAGCTCCGCCGTTGCGGGCAATATCACATCCCCAGGCAACGGAGGTGCCATTGGCGCGCTCGACGATGATTTCGCAGGACTTCTGACCGCGATTGCCAGTGAAAGCACGACGCGGCTTTTGTCCACGCCAGCTGTGCTGACATTGAACAACCAGGAAGCAGAGATCGTGGTGGCGCAGAATGTGCCCTTCGTCACCGGCTCTTTTGCCACGGTGGGCGATAGTGCAATCCCGGATCAGCCCTTCCAAACCATTGAGCGGCGCGATGTCGGTCTCACGCTCAAGGTGCGCCCGCAGATAACAGAAGACAATCTGGTGCGCATGGCGATCTCTCAGGAAGTGTCGAACTTAACCGGTGCGGCGGCACAGGCGGGTGAAATCACCGTGCGGCGCAACCTCACCTCAAATGTTTTGGTCGGCAACGGGCGTGTGATCATGCTGGGCGGCTTGATGGAAGAAAGTGCGCAATCCAACAACCAACGGGTCCCGGGACTAAGCAATGTGCCACTGGTTGGCGGGCTTTTCCGTGGGCGCAATGTCAGAGATGGGCAGAGCGTCCTCCTGGTGATGTTGCGCCCTCGCGTGCTACGCTCAGATCGTGAGGCGCAACGTGTCACCGGAGAGATCGCCCGACGTGTGGAGCAGATCAGCCGCCGGATCGATCCGCGCAGCCAGAACCTGCGCCCGGACGTGCGGCGCACAGGTTTTCCGTTCGATGGTGTTGACCTCAACCAGCCGTTTGACCGAACCTATGTGGACAAGGCCGTAAGAGAACGTCTCTACCCGGCCCTTCCGCCGAGGTTGAATACGGATGTCGGACAGTAGCCTTTCACAGTCGCCGCTCTCGGAGACACCCCAAGAGATGACGCAGCGCGCGGCGCCGCAGGTGCAACTGCCATTTGCCTTTGCGCGCGATCACCAGGTTGCCCTTGACGGAGCACACTTGGTCATTGGTCCAGGGGTCACCCCGACAGGTCTGCGAGCGGCGCGCGCGATGGCGGGTCGGGCGCTCGAGTTGACCCAACTTGATGAGCTTGCGTTCCAGAGCCGACTGGCCCAGCTCTATGACGAGGGTGGAGAACAGTTCGGCGAAGACCATCTGCAGTTCGACCTCGATGGCGAAATACGCGATGCGATGCCGCGCGATCTGTTAGAAGATGCCGAAGAAGCGCCGGTGGTGAAGCTGGTCAACCAGCTTATGCGCCGTGCGGTGCGCCAATCTGCGTCGGATTTGCACATCGAACCCCATGAAGGGGGATTGCGCGCCCGCATCAGAGTGGATGGCACGTTGCAACAGGCCTTTGACCGCCAAGATGTGCCAGCGCGGCGCGTGGTGTCCCGGCTCAAAGTCATGTCCGGTCTTGATATCGCTGAGACGCGTCTGCCTCAGGATGGGCGGATTTCATTGCGCCTCGGAGGGCGGGCCTTCGATGTGCGAATTTCGACGCTTCCCGGTCCGCATGGCGAACGCGTGGTGATGCGGCTTCTTGATCGCTCTGGGGGGTTGATGGCCCCCGAAGACCTCGGGCTTGATCCGGAACGCCAGGTTATGTTGAACAGGCTGGCCGCCCAACCCAACGGGATCATCCTCGCCACGGGCCCAACGGGCAGCGGTAAGACGACGACGCTCTATTCGCTGCTGCAGCTGGCCGACAGGCGCCAACGCAACGTTCTGACCGTTGAAGATCCGATTGAATACGAGCTGCAGGGCATCTCACAAAGCCAGGTGAACGCGGAGATTGGCATGACATTTGTCCGCGTCCTGCGGACAGTGCTGCGTCAAGACCCGGACGTGATCCTTGTGGGTGAGATCCGCGACAGCGAAACCGCGCAGGTGGCGGCAGAGGCCGCGCTCACCGGGCATCTGGTTTTTTCATCCGTGCACGCCAACACGCCGCTTGCGACCATTGTTCGTCTACGTGAGCTGGGCGTGGAGAACTACCTTGTGTCTGCCACGTTGCGCGGGATCATCGCGCAACGGCTCTTGCGCAAACTTTGCCCTGATTGCAAACGCCCCGGAGCGCCCACGCCAGAGGAGCTCACGCAGTTCAACCGGATGGGGATCGAAGCGCCGGCGCAGGTTTATCATGCGAATGTGCATCCTGGGCCAGATAGCGATGAGCCGCCTTGCGAGACATGCGCTGGCACGGGCTATAGCGGCCGCTTGGGTGTTTTCGATCTTTTGGAGATCACGGACAGAGTGCGTGAGGGTATCGAGACGGGCTATTCCGAATACCAGTTTCAGCAACTCATCGCTGAGGACAGTCCAGACTCCGCGGGCGGGTTGTATCTGTCCGCCCTGCAAAAGGTCGCCGAGGGCGAAACCAGCTTTGCCGAGCTGGCCCGGGTGATCGGAGAGGCGCCGTGAAAACCTTTGCCTATACGGCCTACACTCAGGAAGGTCGAGCCAAGCGTGGCATTGTCGTGGCCGACGATGCCAATGACGCGTCCGCAAGGGTTACGGCGCTGGGGCTTCTGCCCGGTGAAATCAACGAACAGCGCGCCACCAAATCGACCGTTGCGGGCACGCCTGCCGCCAAAGGATGGCGCAGGTCGGCCCTGGGGCGCGATCTGCTGTCCGTCTTCACCCGTCAGATGGCCGTGCTCCTGAGTGCCGGGCTGACGGCGGAGGCGGCGCTGGAGGCGGTGCAGGACGCCTCTCCCAACCGCCAGATCCAAAACCTGGCAGCCGAAGCGCGCGCGGGCCTTCTGGAAGGTGCGCCACTCTCGCAAGCGCTGGGTCGCAGCGGGCGCGATCTTCCGGCATTTTACACGGCGGCGGTCCAAGCGGGCGAAAACTCAGGTGAGCTTGATGCGGTGTTTGAAACGCTGGCTGAGTATCTCGAAACCGCGCAGGGAGACCGGGCAAGCCTGGCCTCGGCACTGCTTTACCCCGCTTTCGTGACGTTGATGGCGATCGCGGTGTGCGGTGTTCTGATGGTGACCGTCGCGCCAGAAATTGTGGCCATGTTTGAAAGCGCTGGAAGGCCGCTGCCGCCGCTCACGGTGACCGTCCTCGGCATCGTGGATTTCATCCGGACGCAGTGGGAGGGTCTGGCGCTTGGGGTCGTGGCGTTTTTGGTCTTTCTGACAGCGGTGGCGCGCATCCCGTCCTGGCGGCGCAGGCGCGATCGCCTGTTCCTGCGCTTGCCTCTGATCGGGCGGTTCATGCGGCTTGGGGCCTCGGCGCAATACCTGCGCACACTGGCGCTTGTCATTCGCAGCCGTCTGCCGCTCACCGAGGCGCTGCGCCACGCAAGTGCGGTTTTGGATGTGGCTGATCATCGCGATCAGGCGGTTGAAGCAGGCGACGCGCTGAGCCGTGGCGAAAGCCTGTCGCAAGCTTTGACGCGGCTTGAATATCTGCACCCGGTGGCGCGTCAGCTCATGCAGGTGGGGGAAGAATCTGCGCGCCTAGCCCCGATGAGCGAACGCCCCGCGACCCTGGCCGAGACCTGGCTCAAGACAGAAAAGAAGCGGGTGATCGTGCTGCTTGAGCCGCTTTCTATGATCGTGGTGGGGGTGATGGTTTTGGCGATTGTGCTGTCTATCCTGCTGCCGATCTTCGATCTGCAAAGCATGGTCGGCAATCCTTGAAGATACGTCCCCGCACTCTCAACGGCGGTCAAAGCGGCAGCAGCAGAATGTCCGCCTCAACCAGCCCGTCGTCTTCGCTTCGGATCAGTGTCAGGCGGTTAAGCCCATAGCCCGTCTCCGCCAGAAGCGCGTCAAGCCACGGCATGAGATCGGTGAAGGGCACATCTTCGAACCCCATTTCGATGCCGCCGAAATCGGCAGAAGCCAAACGTCCCAAAGCACTGTCGAGCCCGGCCTCATTCAGCCGCACTTCGATCTCGCCCAAGCCCGGCAGGGGAAGATCTTCGGTCGAGGGCCCGGTCGTTTGCGGAACCTCGGGCAGGCGGGCAAACTCGGCGCGGCGCTCGACCAGCCACCGCTCCAGCGCCATGGATTCCTGAAGCTCGCGCTCTTGCGCATCCATTTGCTCATTGAGCGGCAACACGACGCTGTAGACATAGACAAAAGGCACGACAACAACCATCAAGAGGCTCAGAAGCCATCGCTCCCGTTGGCTGCGCACGGCCAGAAAATCGCTCAATGAGGTGATCATTGTTCCTGCCTCTCGTTCAGCTCCGCCATGGTGTGGGGCAAAAGGGTGACATCAGCCAGAACGCGGCCGTCATCATCAGTGAAACTGCGGTCTTCCTCCACCCGAAGGCCCGCCTCGCGCATCTCATCGAGTAAAAGCTCCATGGCCACGAAATCCGGCGCGGCAAGCTCAAGTGTGATGATCCCATCGGGTTGTACATCCGCATAATTGAGCGCGATGCCATCGGCCGCAGCACCCGCCAGCACAGCACTGGCGCGGCGCAGACCTGTGAGCGGGGGTTCCGCCCTTGGGCCGACAGTCGCCAGCGCCGTACGGCGGTCTTCTATCAGACGGATCACCTGCAAACGAATGTCGGGCAGGGGGCCGGTGGGCAAAAACGCGTCCCGCACCAAGGCGATGTTGCGATCTTGTGCCCCGCGTACTTTCTCACGCAGGTCAGCGATGTCATTGAAGGTTGCCGCCCCCCAGATGACGCCCGCCAACAAAAAGAGCCCGGCAGGCCAGAGCGCCCCCCGTAGGCGCTCTTCGATGTCGCGCCGAGGATCGCGTTGCGGCACAACGAGGCTCAGCGCGATCTCCCCGTGCCCAAAGGTGATGGGCTGAGCGACGCTCGGGGGGAGGGCTTCAACGCCCTCAGCGCGGGTTATGTCAGGATGATGCCGAAGCGCTGCGTCCAAATCATTATCGAGCTCGGGCACGCGCGGGCCCAACCGCAGCAGCGCTTTGGGCATCGCGCGACCGTCTTCGCTCAAAGCCCTCGCGAGGGTCAATGCCGCAAGGCTGGGCTCCGCAGAGAAGCCGTCACTGGGGCCAAGCCGCACCTGCACCGGCGCGTTGGGATCGTTATGCGTTGAGATCGTCCAGACATCCGCGCTGGTCGGCAGCGCTAGGTAATCCGGAAGCAGCGCAACCAGTGAGCGCCCCTGTTTTTCCAACCGCCCGCGCCAGTCCGAAATGTCGGATTTGCGGACCATCATCATGGCCTGCCACGCCGTGCGATCACCTCCCAGAGGCGCCGGGCGCAGCTCAACATCTTCCAGGACAAGGCCCAGCTTATCGGCGATCTGACGCCGGGCCACGGTTTCGCGAGCGCCGTCGCGCAATGTGGCGGGCACATCCACGTCCAAAAGCGGGGCCTCCGCCCCAGGAACCAACGCCACAAAACGCCCTTTCGGCGGCGGCTCTGCGCTATCTACATGCCACGTGGCATGGGCGCTGCCGCCTCTGCGACCAACCCCGGCAAGACGCGCCAGGCGCATAGACGGCAACCCGGGGCGCGGGGCGGTATCTGCGGCGGTGGTCATCACGGGTACTCCGGCAAGACGGATTGGATCCGGCAGCAGGCATCGGGCCTGATGCGCTGCAGAACAACTCTCCGCGCTAGGACCAGCGTGTCAAGCCGAAGCTCGATGCGCGCCTCAAACCATGTCGAGTCGATCCCGGCACCCAGCGCCTCCATCAACGCCTTGCGATCTGCCCCGGCGCGATCTTCGACCCATCGCAGCGCGTCTTCTAAGGTGGTGAAGGGCCGTTGCGCGGCCAGACGCTGAGACAGGCCATCTCCGGAACTTTCACCAAGAAGAGCGGCCAAAACCTCGGCGCTGACCGTATTGAGGTTAAGGCCCGCGCCATCCTGACCCAAGGTCGCAATCACAGGGGCGAGGCGGTCCAGCACGTCGTCATCGATCCCGTCCACAAGCAACATCTCTTCCAAGGCAGAGGGCGGCAGCGGTGGCGGCCTGGTCGCGCGACCATAGGCCGTGACACGCTGGCCCAGGCTTGGGATTAACGCTTGCTCAAGACGGCGCAACTGACCGCGGGATACGCCCCGGTCAAGGGCGATCTGCCGGAACGCGTCCTGCACCATGGCATTGAAATCCAGCTCCTTCTCTTCGCCATCTTCATTCTCGCTAAGCGGGCTTTCAAGATTTATTGTTAGCCAGGCGAGGTCGAAACGGCCCTGCAGATCGTCCACGTTCCACGCGGCTATCCCGTCACCAATGGCAACTTGCGTGGCGGGCCGGGCCCATCTCTGACCGCGCTCGACGATGGATGTTTCGCCGCCCGGAGCGCTCTCTGCTGGGCCGATCGCATCCCGCAGCTGCAAGGTCAATGCGTCCAGATAAAGCTCTGTCTGCCCTGCGCGTTGCAGTTCGATCGACCTTGAAACGGACGCATCCGTGCGCTGCAACAGGGCCACCGTGACCGCCGACAGCGCGGCCACGATCAAAAGCGCATTGATCAGCGCCACGCCGCGCGGTGCGCGAGAACTCTGGGTGCGCGGCCGGCTCACCATGGGCTCACCACGATCTGCAGCGTTCCGGTCTGAACCGTGTCGATCTCTACCGTGATCTGGCTCGGAAGGCCGTTTTCATCGCGCGTGTTTGTATCTCCGTCATTCCCCAAGGCGCCCGTATTCGCGAGATCTGCCAGGCTGGGGGTGAGGGTCAGGCCGCGCACACCGGTGAGCACCACCTCCTCAGGTCCGATCTGATCGGGATCGCGCGGGTTCAGCACCGGCCAAACCTGTCGCGTCAACGTGTTCTCAGTGATATCATAGCGCCAGATCACCCTTTGAAACCCGGCATCCTGCGCAGAGCTCTGAGTGCTTTCTCCAGGGGCTCGAGGCAAGCGTGGCAGCCCGCCCAGGCTCAACGCCAGGCTGTCCGGGCCGGGCAAATACGCCGCTTCGAAATCGCCGATCGGGGTCTGGAATGCCATCGGGCTTGCGTGATTGAGATCGAGGCGCAGCAGAGCCATGGTGCGCAGCACCTCTGAGGCTTGGTCGTCGACCCGCTCCAACACGCGGTTTTGGTGCAGCGCGCCGGAGAGCACTTGCAGCGCCATCACCGAAACAAGCGCAAAGAGCGCCAATGAGACCACCAACTCAAGCAGCGTGAAGCCACGGGGCATGCGCGCCTGGCTCATGGGATTACCCTTACGGGCACAAAGGTTTGCACTTGCGCGCCGGGGCCGTCCTGTGCGGTCACTCGGATTGTCACCGCCACCAATGTGCCCTCGGTGGGGGTTTCTTCCAGCACGATCCGCCAATCTCGCGCGCCCATGCGCTGCTGATCCGGGAGGCCGCGCCCGGCCTCAAGGCCCACGCGACGCAACTCCTCAGCACGGTTGAGCGCCACATGATGGGCAAGTCCGCGCTGCAATGTGCCCCCTAAGCCGCGCTGTGCCTGATCAAAGCCACGCCATGCGCCGATGCTGGCGATGGCCAACACGGTGACCGCAATCACCAACTCGATGAGGGAAAACCCGCGTGGAGAGCTGGGAGACCGGGGCATACTCACCCTCCGGCGCCCTGACAGGATAGCTGTGCCAACCGGGTTGCCCGGCACAGCTTTGCCTCTTCTTGGGTGCCAAGCCGAAGCTCAAACTGGGTCATCCGACCATCGCCGAGAATGCGAATGGGGGGCTCTGTGCCAAGGGTCCGGGTGGCGGGTGCGGGATAGGGCAGACCCGCGATGCTCCAGGCGACAGGCATCTGCAGCGCGTCAGAGCGCTCCACTCTCTGCCACGCTTCTGATACCGCATCATAGCGGAGGACTTCCCAGCCTGTGGAGAGCGGTTGCAGGCCCATGGTCTTGCGCCCGAAAAGCGCCGATTGAGCCGCATCCGACAGGGCCGCTTCAAACCGTTGTGCCTGGCCGTCGGCATCGCCTGCGCGTACGCCGGGCAACAGTTGCGCACCGCCGCCAAAACCCATGATCACACCCAGCGACATGACCGACACGATGCTCACAACCACCACCAGCTCAATGAGGGAAAAGCCGCGTGCCTGAGCTTGCCCTCGAGCTTTGAGCCGGGCCTCAGTAGACGGCTAGTGTCCCGGTCTCA
>ERZ1740068.271-NODE-271-length-29355-cov-8.482253_pt1 | contig 29355 bp, 22 predicted proteins | sample MGYA00581735_ERZ1740068 | MGnify/ENA primary metagenome ERZ1740068 (study PRJEB43018, sample SAMN04849740) | marine metagenome | isolation source: floating plastic debris | place: Pacific Ocean | collected 2008-08-30 | study: EMG produced TPA metagenomics assembly...
ATCAAAAAGTCGACGCCAGCCCCGGGACAGTCTGCGAAATATTAGTGTCGCGTCAACTTGGATCAGAAAAACCAGGTGATTTCGATATTCTTACATGATAGATAATTAGTGATGAGTGATGCATGATTTGTAATGAGTGATTGATGCTATAATTACTTAGGTAGTAGGCAAATCAAATAATTTCGATATTCTTACATTTCGGTATTTCGGTATTAAAGATTTGTGATGTGTGATGTGTAATTAGGGATTGACGTCTTCATCAAAAAGTAGGCAGTAGGCAAAGTGCAGTAGGCAAACCAAGTGATTTCGGTATTTCGGTATTAAAGATTTGTGATGTGTGATGTGTAATTAGGGATTGACGTCTTCATCAAAAATCAATAATCCATCATCAAAAAAATAGTCAATAGGCAAAGTGCAGTAGGCAAATCAAATAATTTCGATATTCCTACATTTCGGTATTTCGGTATTCTGAAAGAATCTGCTTCCCTCACATCTAAGTGTCTGAAGCGCTGTCACAGCTACAAGCTTTTTCTCACTATATTATAGAATCCATTCTACCTGGTGCTATTTGGCTGTCTGAATGAGTGGATGAACCCCGGATCATGTCATGGATTTCAATCAATAGATTAGTCATTCCATACGCCGGGTTGAATTTTTTTAACTTTTTTTCTCACCCTTTCAAGCGTTTACCGCGCTTCGAACATTTTAAGAGTAGAAGATCATTATTTGACACGCTTTTGACTGAAAAGGAACTCATCGCGGGACATCGTAAACCAAGGATCCAGAGGCTGATCTATGAGCGCTATTTTGCGGCCATGAGTCGGTTGTGTCTTCGTTACCTGCAGAACGAGACCGACACTTTTGAGGCAATGACAGCAGGTTTTCTGCTGGTGTTCAAAAAACTAAGCGGTTTTGAATACCGTGGCACCGGAAGCCTTGAAGCCTGGATGCGACAAATTATGATCAATGAATGCCTGGCGCGTCTCCGGAAGAAACGGGCCAGTTCCTTCGCACTCGTTCCGCTGGAGCAGGTGACAGAGGTGAGCGAAGAGGCTTTCAATGAGATAGATGCAGGTTATCTCTACGAGGCCATCAGAATGCTTCCCGATGGTGCCAGAGCAGTTTTCAATATGAACGTGATGGAAGGTTATGCGCACAAAGAGATCGGTCAAAAGCTGGGCATCACCGAGAGCGCTTCCAGGTCGCAACTGACCTATGCAAAGAAGAAGTTAAAAGAGTACTTAGAACCCTACATGGATGAGTGAGCAAATAAACAACCCGGAGGACCAACCGGCAGATCGGTTGAGACAAAAGATCAGATCGCTGGACCACGAAGCACCGCAGATGAGCTGGGATCAGGAAGCGCTTTGGGAGGAAATTCAAAAGCAGCAGACCGGTAAGTCGCGTATTTGGATCCGTGTGGCGGCTTCTGTGAGTATACTGATAGCTGCGGCTTTGCTCTTCTACACGCAGATACCGAAGACGGCAGATTTGTCTTACTCCGTAGAAAGCACCATGGTGGTGAGTCAGGCGGAACAAGACCTGTCCTGGATGGAAGCCGATGCACTGGAGTTCATCGAACACAATTGCCTGGAAGCACTCATCGTCTGCAACAAACCGGAATTCAAAGCACTCAGGGCCGACCTGGAGTCTTTGCAGTCCGATATCGATCAGATCAATGAGATGATAGAAAAGTACGGAGAAGATCCGGTCATCATCAAATCAAGGACGCAGATCGAAGACCTGAAAAATGAAATTACCAACAAACTGGTACAAATGGTATTGTCATGATTAAAAAGAGATTTATAAAATATTGGATACTGACGGTTGCCTTGCAGGCGCTGGCCATCACCTGGGTGATGGCACAAAATACCCTGCAGGTGGTGACACGGACAGTAACCAGAGAAATACCTTACAAGCCTGGCGACAGCCTGCTGGTAGAAGCTGAGAAAGCAACCGTACAGATAAGCGCCTGGGAGAAAGACTATATCTCGCTGACCCTCAGGCTGATCTCCAAGCACAACAAACTGGAGGTAGCCAAAGAAGAACTGGGCTTTCTCCAGTTTAAGATCGGCAAAACAGGGGTGACGCATCAGCTGAAAAACTACTTCAAATCTGATGTTGGTTTCAAGAAAGTGAAGGGTATACTACTGTCTGAGTATGAGCTCAAAGTGCCCGGGAACCTGCTCGTGACCCTGAAAAGTCAATATGGCAGGGCCAACATCACTGGGCTGGAAAGCCCTGTCAAGGTAGATACACGATTTGTAGAGCTGGAGCTGATTGAATGCAAAGCGTCGCAGGAGGTACTGGCTTACTTTGGGAATGTCAACATGGTAAGCACTGAGGGAGTGGCTACCATCGATTTGCAACGGTCAGATTTTTCCCTGACTTCGCACGCCGGGAAAGCTACGATCAATAGTAGTTATGGTAAAGTGAAGATTCGCAGTCAGGAGCTTACTGGCCTGGAAATGAAGGGGAATAAAACGGCCGTGGAAATCTTTGCCAATGACCTGAAAAGCTACCATTTCAACCTAAGTGCCTTATACGACCGGGTGTTTACCCCTTTGGGCATATTGCGGGGGATAGATGACAGCCGGTTCCAAACGGAAAACGCCGGGAAAGCCCCAACCATCAGAATTGAAACTACTTACAGACCGATAGAACTAAATCTACAGAACAATGTGGCCGATAACTAAAACCATCATCCTACTGCTCATACTTTTGCTTACAACGTGGCAGGTAATCGCACAGGAAGAAGAGATTGAGGTAGCAACCGAAGAGACTCAACAAAAAAAGAAGGATAAATACTCCTACTTCAACATCGACGATTATGAACAAAAAACCATTTTCAAACTATACTCTAATCCAAGTCCATATGTAGCTTTTGCGGATGCTATCAACACATTTTATGTCTTTGGGATAGAGCAGAAGATTGCTCCATCCTGGTCTGTAGAGCTACGCGGAATGGTGGCAGATGGGGTTCGGAATTCCCCCAACCCAAGGATAGGAGGCGACTTGAAGTACTTTCCACATAAGAGAAGAGGTTCGTCAGCTACCAGGGATCGTGTGAACAATTTCAGCGGAAATTACATGGCTTTTTCTGTGGATCGCCTGGGTTATGGAGGGTATACAAGTACAGTGCCTGACATCACCGTTTATGCCATGAGATATGGCCGTCAGCAAAAATGGGGTAGGTGGGGTATACTGGATGTATCAGGCCGGGTATACTATTATGATTTGAATGGAACCAGTAGGATGAGCCTCAGCCTGTCGGCGGATATCGGTATTGCCTATGGTAAAAGTAAGGCTACTGATGTAACCGGTCAGTTAAACGGGGAGCATAAGAAATCACCTGATTGGGAGAGACCTGTTTTTGGTATAGGCAGTCCCGATTTGTTCATTGATGGATCTGTTGCTACTGGCTCTAACAATTTGTTTGCTGAGATTCCAGTCAAACGATACCTGACGATACGACCGCACATAGTTTTTTTCTATCGGCATGACTTTTCAGATAACTTCTCTGATTATTTTTCCGCCGATCTGTCCTTGCAATTCAGGCATTATTTGGGGGTACGCAAGCGTGAACAAAATGGAAAAGCACGATATGGATTCAATGGATTGTACACTGGGCTGGAATTCTATGAATTATACTACCATTGGTCCTTCCGGGACGCTGAGAGGGATGTAGACAGGTCAGTAACAGAGATTAACTTCAAGCCATCAGCCTTGCTTGGGTGGCAGCAAAATGCTGGAAGAAGGCTGCAGTTGGATGTTGGTATTCTCCTTACTTACGATCCGTTTGACGAAAAAACGGTGTACCTACGTACCCAGGGGCAGATTGGTTTTCTCATTGGGAGCAAGCGTAAACAGTAGACGATTGTCATGAATTTCGGACGAAGAGAAAAAGGCACAGTATGGGCCATAGCAGTAATGAGATTTGCAGGATGGCATGCTCAACTGATTATTACTATTTAAGCTAACCTGAAGATCAACATTAGAATACAACTACTTGATATAAAACACGATATAAAAATGCGACACTTAAAAAATACCACCTGTATCATTGCCTGCCTCCTCCTGGTACTTCCTGCGTTGCTGCATGCACAGGAAGATAGTATTCAGGTAGCCACCGAAACGGTAGAAACTAACGGGCTTAAGCGCTATCCTTATTTTAATGTCGATGATTTCCAACAGACGACACTGTTTAAGGTGTATATGAATACGGCCAACATTGAAGAAAGACAGGGAATTTCCCGGTTTATTGGCCAGTTTGGGATTGAACAAAAGCTCTTTCCCAGCCTCTCTGTTGAGCTGAGGGGCATGTTTCCCGATCAGAGTGGATTTGGCAGAACCAGCAGTTTTGGAGGAGATTTACGGTATTACTTACACAAGGGTAAAAATTCAAAAAGTGCTAAGAACCGCGTCAATAACTTCAGTGGAAAGTACATAGCTTTTTCCTTTGACAGGTCGTTTGCTACCAACACACTGTTTGACGAATCATTTGATGCTACCAGCTATAGCCTGAGCTTTGGACAGCAGCAGAAGCTAGGTAAATGGGGCTTCTATGATATTGCAGCACTGTTAGGCTATACTGAGGTAGATGGTACGCGGGTTTTTGGGCTCGGTATCTCCGTAGATGGTGGTGTTGCCTATGGTAACAGCAAGCCTGCCGATCAGACCAATACCAGTAGCTGGGAGCAGGAACTGCTGCCCGCATGGGAGGGAGGCGTAGTAGTGCTTTCCCGACCCGCTTTGGCGATCAATGAAAATGTCACGACTGCCTTTGTTGCCCCCTATGCAGAGGCTCATCTTGGACAATACTTTACGATTCGACCTACAGTCGGACTTTCCTTTCAGAGAACGAGCTTTTCAGGTTCGTTCTCTTCTACACTCTTCTTCCTCGCTGACCTCTCGCTGCAATTCAGGAGATATCTTGGAGTAGCTAAAAGAGCGGAAAACGGCCAGGAAACCCCAAGGTTCAACGGACCTTATATGGGGCTGAACTTCAATCGGTTGTTCAATTATCTCGTCATAGATTTTGGCGATGGATCCTTCAATGAATCCAATGCTTCTTTCAACCCTAATCTACTCATTGGCTGGCAGCAAAATGCAGGTAGAAAACTGTTTTTCGACGCCTTTCTTTCTGTTGGCAGGGATGAACTTCTGGATGATGGTCTGACTGTTGGAGTATCTGCGCAGGTTGGCTGGATCATCGGTCAATAAATTCGTCTGTATGACACAAGCATTAAATTTGATTAAACAAAAACTCACAATACAATGTCACTTATTTACAAATATCGCCTTTTGACGCTACTCCTACTCACAATAGCATCATCATCGGCCGCTCAAGCTCAGGACTGGCAGATCGAGATTGGTACGGAGGAAGTGGAATCTCCTAAAAAAGAACGGTATCACTACCTGAATATCGATGATTATGAGCAGCGCACCATTTATAAGGTGTATAGTAATTTTTTCTTGTCATCTGACCGAAAACCTCATGTATTGAATTTTATCAACAGAGTAGCGGTAGAGCATAAGCTCAGTCCCGCTGTGTCATTGGAAATTGGTGGGATGATCTACCCAAACCATGGAGATGAGCTACTGATTTATCCCAATCACACGGTCAATGGGGAGCTACGCTATTATTTGAACAAGCATAGTAGGTCCCGGGCAGTGAAGGATAGAATCAATAATTTCAGTGGCAATTATGTTTCCTTTGAATTTGACCGCACGCAGACCAATGACCACCGGGTGCTTGGCGGTAGGTTGGTACTCACCCAATACAGTCTGAAGTTTGCCAGACAACAGAAACTTGGTAAATGGGGGTTTTACGATTATGGCGTGGCCCTGGATTATTCCCGATGGGCTAATAATAGTTCCTCTATAGGTTTATCAGTAAGGCTGGAAGATGGCCTGGCTTTTGGAAAGAGCAAGACTACGACAATACCAGGAAACCCGGAAGAACTGTCTGACAAAACAGAAGATATCTGGCGAGGAGGATTCATTGGTTTGGGAAATGTCCGGATCACAATGGACAATTATCAAACTTTCTATAGTGTATCGCCCTATGCCGAATTCAACCTTGGCAATTATTTTACATTGAGAGCTTCTATGTTTTTTTCTCATAGCCGACAAAACCTGGACGTGAGTGATAGGAGATACCGTGGTTACGAAAGTAGTCTTTCCTTCTCTGTCAGGAGGTATTTAGGCGTAAAAGCCAAAGCGCAGGAGGGACGGGTGCTGCCAAGGTTTAATGGAACTTATATCTCCTTGGGAATGAGTCAGTTGGTGAGCTACTCGGCACAGACTGGTCCTTTTACTGACTCACCTGAACTCGGATACGATCTCAACCCTTCAGTTGGGTTTGGCTGGCAGCGTAATGCGGGGAAAAGACTGCTTGTGAGCTTTGGTGGAGGGATTGGATATAGTAATTTCCGAGATGAATTCTGGATGTCGGCCGGTGTGGGTGTGGGGTTTGTCTTAAGTAGGTTCTAAAACCCGTTCATCTGGCAAACCAGTACTGAAATTTAAAAAACAAGTACTTTCTGCAGGTCGTTAGATAAAGCATGCATACAAAAAGTACTGGTACCTGCAGAATGTGCGAAAGAGAAAGGCGGTTGACCTTTCATCACCTGATTCCACGGAGGTGCCACAGTAACAAATGGTTCCGAAAAAACTTTGAAAAAGAAGATATGCATACGCGTGGCGTTGACCTGTGCACCCAATGCCACCGGTATATCCACTCCACCTTTTCTGAGAAAGAACTGGGTAGAAAGTACAATACACTGGAAGCCTTACTCGCTGATGAAAAGATAGCGAAGTACGTCGCCTGGGCCAAAAAGCAGAAATAATGCCATGGCTGCAAGCGATTTAGGCCCCGGAGTTCCTTCGTACAAACCTGTTCTTGATGAAGAGTCCTGCCAATACCATGTGCTCTGCTGAGGGATGAAACACGATATCTCCACCGTAAACGAAGCTGTTGTTGTAACAATTGACATATTCACGTCTGTCATCGAAAACAGACCATTTGGTTTGCCAGAAGTTTTTGTGTTTCCAGTAATACTGACGGTCCTCGGTGATAATTTTTGCCTTTTGTTTCCACGAATTGAATTTGATTTTAGCTACCAGTGCGTCAGTCTCAGTGCAAATCATTTCATACACATTGGATAGCAGACCTGTGCTGCGAAAACGATAACGTCTGCCGCTGATGCTGCCGGTAGCATTGCCAGACATTATCTCCATTGTGAGTTCACCCTTTTTGCCACGATAGTTTCTCAACTCATAAGTGCTGCTAAAAAGCTTTTTTGACCAACTGATTTCTCCTCTCATAGTCCTTCCTTTATTGATGAAACAAAAAGCCATAGGTGGATATAGCCGTTTTTTGTTAATTGAGTTTTTGACCTTGATTTATCTCTTTTTTTATGTTTAGTACATCAAACAGGTCAATTTATTACAAACCAGGTAGGAAAATGTTGATTTTGTTGGAAATACGGTGAAGAAGAGCAAAAAGAAACTCGTTGCACCAGGCAGTACAACGAGTTCTTTCACCGATCTATTTTTGAGGAGTTGGATTTATGTGAATTTATATACTCCCATACAGATCATTGATATAACGTATTAGAAGTTAACAGTTCCTACCAACCACAATGGTCTTTCAGAAGTTTTGTCAAATTCCTTGGCTTCGTTAGTAGCAGGGTTAAATAAGATTGCTGCTTCATCATCAGTAGGGCTGATGCTTGAGGTCCAGATAAAGTCATCCTCTACTTCACAGTCAATCAAATCTTGTAAGGACTTGGTGCTGCTGAAAGCGAAGCAGAAGTCCTGATTGCTTTCGATGGCAGTCTTGATTGCCAATGCCTGGTCCTGGCTGGGATTCTGGAAATCCACACCAGTACGTACTTCGTAGCTATCTCTCCACTCATCTGCACCTTCGTCTTCAGGGATCTGCACCAATGTTACTGTTCTGTTGGCTGCATCCACATTCAAAATCAGGAAGCCTGCAGAATCATAGTCACCATCTGAAAGTGGGAATGAAAGACCAACTGCTGGTGCCAATGTTGTCAACTCTTGTACTTCGCTTACAACGGTTTCATCATCATTGTACTCAGCTACTGCACGCACAAAGTAAGTTTGATCTACAGCCAGGTCACGAAGGTTTGAGACAACTGTGTTAGATGATCCTTCTGAAATATCTGTGTTGTTTGTGAGTGTTTCAGCGTCGCTGAAGTCTTGAGATGTACTGTATTCGATGAAAATTCTTGTGGGTGCTTCAATGGCTACGTCCGAAGCAGATACGGAGATAGAAAGCTCTCTGAGACCATTTGTGTTTGCATTGGCCACTGCCAGTGCAAGCGTTCTGGAATCTGCAGTGTTATCAGGTGTTGAGAAACTGATCTCATTGCCGTAGAACACTTTTCCATCAGCTGTGGTGATAAATCCTCTGATAAAGTAAGATGCTGACTGATCCAGGCCTGTAATAGTCGCTGTTACGTCACCATCTGCTACGATAACGACCTTATTTCTGCTGGAAGCTTCAGGTAACGTTGTTGTGCCATAGACGAAACCTTTTTCTGTGGCTGTAGTAGTGCCATGGTCAACGTTTGCTGTTACGGTGAGTTCTACATCGCCTGAACTGTTAATAAAGAAGTCTGTTTGGCTTTCTGTGGCGAACTCAAATCCTTCCTGAGAGATGTCAGGAATGACAATGGCATTATCATCATCTTCGGAACAAGCTGTCATTGCGAATAATGCAATAATGGCAAATAACTTTGTAAATCGGGTTGAGACTTGACTTATTTTCATAGTGTTTATAATTTGTTGTTGGACGGACATACCTCTTCCATGGTAGAATTTGGCATACCGAAACTTAATTGACTTAATTTTAGAATTATTTAATTTTTACTTTTTTGGACTTGTGTCTTTCTAATTACTACAATGGTATTTCTAATAATGGTTACATATATGGGACAAGTTTAATTCTTTTAGATGTTTAAATTTTTCTGGACAATTGTCACTACTATGTACTCAGAATAAGAAATTATGTTTCATTTTTGGGTTAAAATTTTGGACTTTTTTCATTCTTTACTTTTTTGGACAAATACTATTGTTTTTTTGCGAGTAGCGCTACACTTTCATTCGCATAAATAGTGCCAGAGTGCTGTCTGTCTGAACATATTTTTTTAATTTTTTGATCTTTTTCAAAGTATGTCAAAATGTATGTACAGACCATTCCACCGTCTACCGATTATCTACCGGAGCACTGGTGTGATTGTTGATTCACACTGGATACATTTCATAATTGAGATACCCCTATCTCTCAGAAAAAAAGAATGGAAAAAGCTGCTTTTTTGTCTTTCATTGTCATTGAAACGGAACAAATACTGACGCAATCAGGAATTGAGGTTGATCTTCTACCTCATTTTCATACTCCCCACGTAGTAATTGGGGTCAATGACCACTGTTCCCTCACTGGTGACGGTAGCTTTTTGCCACTTTGATGTAGGCGTCAGTCGTAGTTGCTGGTTGCCTACCGTGACATCCACAGGCATGTAGAAGCCTTTCACGCAGTTGCTCCACCGGTAATTGAGCACACCATTGTCCAACCAATAATCTAAAACAGGAATTCTGGTATCACGCAAGTATTGGTCAAATACCTTGCGGAGGTCGATATTACTTTCTGAAATGAGAAAACGTTCAATTTGTTGGGTAGTGACTACCTGATGATAAAATGTTTCATTAAGCCCTCTCAGAATAGCACGCCACTGTTTGTCGTCATTGATCATCCTGCGGATCATGTTGAGCATATTACCGCCCTTATAATACATATCGCCGGAGCCTTTTTTGTTCATATTGTAGGTGCCAATGATGGGAATGTCGTTCTGGATGTTGAGTCTGGTGCCCCGCACATATTCCTCGCCCGCCTCTTTGCCATAAAAGTATTCCACAAAGAGGCTTTCAGAGTAGTTTGTGAAACTTTCGTGCACCCACATGTCTGCAATGTCTGCATAGGTGATGTTATTGGCAAACCACTCATGACCCGATTCGTGGATGATGATGAAATCGAATTTCAGTCCCCATCCGGTGGCACTCAGGTCTCTTCCCAGGTAGCCATTTTGATATTTGTTGCCGTAAGTGACGGAACTCTGGTGTTCCATCCCCAGGTAGGGTGCCTCTACCAGTTTATAGCCATCTTCGTAAAAAGGATAAGGACCAAACCAGTGTTCAAATGCTTTGAGCATCCGCGGAACATCTTTGAAATGCGTTTTGGCTTTTTCCAGGTTCTCCCTGATGACATAATAGTCAATGTCTAATTCTCCTTTTTCGCCGGCATACTTTTCATCAAAGTGCACATAGTCCCCAATGTTGATGTTGACCACATAGTTGGCGATGGGGTTATCGACATACCAGTGGTAGGTCTTTGTCTTTTTCCTCCTGTTCTTCTCTGTTTTTTTCAATCGGCCATTGGATACGTTCATCAGGTTGTCCGGTACTTCCACACTGATCATCATGCTGTCTGGTTCGTCATACATGTGGTCTTTGCAGGGCCACCAGACACTGGCACCCAGTCCCTGACAGCTACTGGCGACAAATGGCAGGCCTTTACTGTCTTTTTTCCAGGAAATGCCTCCGTCCCAGGGCGCACGTCTCGCCGACCTGGGTTTACCTTGGTAGAAAATGGTCAAAGACTCAACGCTGCCTGGTTCCTGTGCTTTGCTGAGTTGAATAAAATGTGCATTGCCTTCGCTGGTCCATTGCAGGGCTTCATTGTCTTGTTCAATGCGGGTGATGGTCAGTGGGCTTTGCAGGTCAATCTGTAGGACATCGTCACTGGTAAGTACCTTGTAAGCGACTCTGTTACTGCCTTTAATGGTACGTTCTGCCGGATCTACTGCTATGTCCAGGTGATAATACATCAGGTCCCACCAGGCACGTTCCGGCGTGATCGAGCCTCTGAGGGTGTCCTGCCGGGTAAATGGTTGCGCCATGAGTCCCGAACATAGTATTAATAACAGCAATAGAGTTGATAATTTCCGCATCTTACTTTTTCTAATATTGATAATCAGTTTTCTAAAAACACCAGGTCACCTAATAGAAGTTTACATTCAACCTGGGATGTTCCGGATTAATAAGCGCTTTTTCTGATGTCTTCGATTGCTTCCACGCTATTGGCCAATGGCGTTCCCAGCAGCTGATAACCGCTGTCGGTAATAGCGAAATCGTCTTCTACCCTCATGCCACCAAAGTTACGGAAGTGTGCGAGCTTGTCATAGTTGATGAAATCCAGGTATTTCCCCTGTGATTGGTTCTGATCAATGAGGCTGGGGATGATGTAGATGCCTGGCTCTACCGTGATTACAAAGCCCGGTTCCAGTTTTCTGCCCAGCCGCAGCGATTTGAGTCCAAATTCCTTACTCTGTTGCAATTCATCTGTATAACCCACATATTGTTCTCCCAGGTTTTCCATGTCATGCACATCCAGTCCCATCATGTGACCCAGTCCGCACTGGAAAAACATGGTATGTGCGCCTGCAGCCACTGCCTCATCCGGATCGCCTTTCATGATGCCCAAACCTGTCAATCCTTCCACAAGCGTTTTGGATGCCAGCAAATGGATGTCTCTGTATCGCTTACCAGGGGCAAGTGCTTCGATGGCCGTTCGGTGGGCGTTGTACATCACCTGGTACAGGTCTCTTTGCTCCGATGTGAAAGACTTGCCAACAGGATAGGTCCGCGTCATATCTCCTGCATAGAAAGAGTGACTCTCTGCGCCACCATCGAAAAGCAGCAAGTCTCCGTCGTGTAATTCATTGCCATGATAATGGTTGTGCAATACCTCTCCCTGTTTAGTGAGGATAGGAGGGAATGACAAGTGCGTATGATGATCTGCTACTACTTTTTTGGCAATTCCTACCAGTTCATATTCCTTCATTCCGGGCCTCACAGACCGCATCACTTCCAGGTGCATGGCTGAAGTAATGTCACAAGCTTTGTGAAGCTCCATTATTTCTTCAACGGACTTGATAGACCGCTGAGCCACAATGGCTTTGATCAGTTCTACAGAGAATCCTGCGTTCACAGTGTCATTGTCTGTGCCAAGCAATGCGCTGAGCTGCAGGGTCTGATCGCTGCGATAGGGTGGGAGGTAATGAGGTTTCCTGCCTTTGAGCAAGGTGGCCAGGTCGGCCATGGGCTTTGTTTTGTCAATACCTACCGATGCCGCCATCTCCCTGACAGTAGCTAATGGACCAGTCCAGACAATGTCGTCGATGGTGAGCTCGTTCCCTATGATGTACTCCTCGTCAGCATCAATGTCTATGACACCGGCCAGATTGGCTTCGGCAATGCCGAAATAGTATAAAAAACTACTGTCCTGGCGGAAAGGATACCAATTGTCTCTGAAGTTGATTCCCGCTTCTTTATTGCCGGGTAGGATGATTAACCCGTTTCCTACTTTCTTTTTCAGCTCATACCTACGTTGCTGATATACTTGTTTGTCAAATAAATGTTGCTGCATGTTACTTTCCTCCTGGTTCTAAATTCTTCATCAGGTAATTAGTCAGGGTTTCTCTCAAATGCCTGCTGGTATTGCGACCCTCGTAGATGCCATGTGATCGGTTGGGGTAGGACATGAGCGAGAAAATCTTGTTGTGTTTGACCAATTCATTGATCAATACTTCGGCGTTTTGATAATGCACGTTATCGTCTCCCGTTCCGTGGACCAGTAGTAAGTTGCCTCTGAGGTTTTTGGCATAATGGATGGGAGAGCCTTTTTTATAGCTTTCGGGCATGTCCTGAGGAACTCCGCTGTATCGCTCCTGATAGATGTTGTCGTATAGTAGCTGATTGGCTACCGGGGCAACAGACATCCCAGTGTGATACAGATCCGGATAGCGGAAGAGCATATTGAGTGTCATTGAACCGCCGCCGCTCCATCCCCAGATACCAATTCTGGAATCATCTACAAAGTCGTAGGTTTTAATGATCCATTTGAGTGCATCGGCCTGGTCTTTGGAGGAGAGCAATCCTATTTGTCCGTAGACGCTTTTGCGCCACTCCCTGCCCTTAGGACCTGGTGTGCCTCTGTTGTCTACGCTCATGATGAGGTAGCCTTGCTGGGCGAGCATGAGGTGCCACAGATAATTGGAACCACCCCACGAATCCACTACCGTCTGACTCCACGGCTCTCCATAGACATGGAAGAGTACAGGATATTTCTTGTTGGGATCAAAATTAGTAGGCTTGATCATGTAAGCATCCAGTTTCAAACCTTCATCGGTTGTGATCTCGAAAAACTCCATGGGGTTCCTGTCGATATTAGCCATTTTCTTGCGTAGTCTGTCATTGTCTGCAAAAGTGCGGATGACCTGGTGGTCGGGGAGCGAGACGAGCTCAATGACGGGTGGATTACCTGCACTGGAGTAGGTGTGTTGCGCATATTTGCCATTTGGCGAAATCTGGTATCTGTGTGTACCTGATTGGTCTGCAGGAGTAATACTGGATGTTTTTCCTTTGCCGTTCAACCGGGTTCTGTAGAGGTAGCGCTGTGTAGCATTGTCAGGTGAGGCCATGAAGTAGAGCCAACCGCTTTCTTCATTGATGAGTGCGATGCTGAGCATGTCCTGCCCTGCGGGGGTGATTTGCTTTTCTGTGCCATCAGTGATTGAATATGCCGCTTTCCAGCCACTTTTTTCACTGACCCAGGTAAATGATTTGCCTTTGTTGAGAAACTGAAAGTCGCTGACTACTTCCAGCCAGGCAGTTTCTTTGTCTTCGTAAGTGAGTGTCTCCTGTCCTGTTTTGATATCGAGGAATCGCAGTTTGTTGTGGTTCTGTGCCCGGTTGAGATGCTGTATGAGCAGCTTTTCCGAATCTGGGTGCCAGATCATTCTTGGGATGTAGTTGTTCTGCGGATCGCCGGGAACTTTCATCCAGGTGGTAGCTCCCCCAGTAGCACCAACAACTCCCACTTTACATGCCGACGGCTTTTCTCCTGCTTTGGGATATTGTACGGGGATGGTGTAAGAATAAGCGGAATCAGTGTTGTTGATCATCAGGAAGTTTCTGATGCCCGATGCGTCTATTTGCCAGTAGGCGATGTTTTGTCCGTTGGGACTCCATTGGAAGCCGTCTCTGCAACTAAATTCTTCTTCGTAGGCCCAGTCAAATGTGCCATTGATGATTTTCTCTGTGCCGTCAAAGGTCAATTGTGTGATTTCACCATTGCTGAGCGTTTCTACATAGATGTTGTGTTGGTAGACATAGGCTACCCGTGTGCCGTCGGGGGAGAACTTGGCAAACATCATTTCTGAGGGCTCAAAGTTGTCTCTGCCTAGTTGGGTGAGTTGCTGGGTTTTTAAGTCATATACCCAGTATTCTCCTTTAGTATTGAGGCGCCAGACGCGTTTGCTGTTGGTATAAACAAGTAGTTTACTCACTTGCCCATCCGCATCAGGTGCGTTCCAATAGTAGTTATCGATTCTCAACGGCCGTAATCTGCCGGAAGGAATGAGTTGCTTAGCCGTTACCAACACACTTTTCTCGCCGCTTTCAGTATTGTTTCTCACGATGTTGTAGGCATTTCGATAGTCGCTGGCAGGTTCCAGTGTGGTATAGGCATCGCCACCATCAAACCACCGCAGTTGGCCAAACCAGTCCTGACGGAATTCGGCGCTGGAAAAAATCCTTTCCAGGGTAAGGTCTCCCTGTGCCGATAGCATGCCGGGTAGGTTGAGTAGTAAAACTGCAATCAATAACTTTTTCATCATGTAGGACTTAAATATTTACGGAGACTCTAATCTAGCTGATTCGTTTGATATGAAGGTTTTAAACACTGTGACAAGATAGTGATTATGTGTCAATTTAGAATTGCAAAGTTTGATCAGGGGTACAGCCGTTTCCACTAGTGGAGTTTCGGGTCGTTGCACTAATCAAACCGATCTACTGACAGTCCATTTAAATGATGGCCGGTTTCGGCTCCACTTGCGATTTTACTCACCAGTTCGCCGGTGACCGGTCCCATGCTGATGCCCATCATGCCATGGCCGGTAGCGACGATGAGATTATCGTATTTCCGCGGCCTGCCGATGTAAGGAAGTCCGTCAGGAGAGCAGGGGCGCAATCCTGACCAGACCTCTTTTTTTCCAAGCTGATGGGATGTGTAGAATGGGAAGTAGTGGGAAATGGATTCCTTGATACCGGCTACCCGATTTTGATTGATCGTCGCATTGGGTGGTCCTATTTCCATGGTTCCTGCAAACCGAAGTTCATGGTGCATGGGAGTGACAGCTACTTTGGCTTCTGTGAGGATGGCACAAATTGCCGGCATTTGCTTTGGTTCACTGATGGTGAAGCTGTAGCCTTTCCCGGCCTGCATGAGGAGGTTGAGCTGTAGCGACTTGTTAAAAGCAGCACTCCAGGAGCCCGCGGCCAGCACAAACTGATCGGCTGTTACTTTGCCTTTGTTGGTGGTGAGTGCGGAGACCTGTCTGGAGCTGGTGGCTATCCCTGTTACGGCTGTGTGACTCATCATGGTGACGCCCCTGGATCGCAAATGCGTTACCAGCCTGTTGATCAACTGCTGTGGCGACAGGAAGGCATCTTCTGGGAAGTAGACCGCTCCTTTTACGTCTACCTCTACGCCTTTGTCGAGGTCCTGAGCCTGTCCGGCATCCAGAATCTGTGCTTCCAGGCCGATTTGGTGTGCCGCTTTTGCCACTTTGATTTCTTCGTCAAAACCTTTGGTTGTTTTGCAGTACATGACCAGCCCACGCTTGTTCAATTCAAATCCTTTCAGGTCTTCGTGCAATGCTTCGTACAATGTTTTGCTTCTGAGGTTGAGGTTTTTGAGTAAAGGCATAGCTTGTTTGACGTGCTCACGATTGGCTGACCGATAGAACTGCCAGCCCCACCTGATCAGATCCGAAGACAGTCTCGGTTTGATGTAGAACGGGCTTTTGGAGTCAAACATCCACCTGATTCCCTTGCTGATCATGCCTGGCTGTGCCAGCGGAATGAAGTGACTGGGAACGATCATGCCTGCATTGCCTACCGAACACCCGGATTCCAGGTCTTCCTGATCGATGAGGGTGACTTTGAAGCCCGACTGGTCCAGGTAATAGGCGGTACATAGTCCAATGATCCCACCTCCGATGATGGCCACATGTTCTTTGTTATTCATATCACCTGAAATCCAAATGCATAGGGGTCGTCTTCGTCTATGATGATCTGGTTGTAGCCCGTCACCCTGGCCCAGCCTTTGATGCTTGGTATAATGGCTGGATAGTTACCCACGGTAGTTTCTTCCTCTATTTTTCCGGTAAAGGAGGAACCGATGTAGCTTTCGTGAATGAATTCTTCACCGGTTTGTTGCCAGCCTCTGGCATGTCGCTGCGCCATTCTGGCCGAAGTGCCGGTGCCGCAGGGGGACCGGTCAATGGCCTTATCACCATAAAAGACTGCATTCCTGCTGGTGGAGGTTTCATGGATGGGTTCACCTGTCCATAAAATGTGTGAAACGTCCCTGATGGTGTCATCATCGGGATGGATGAAGTGATCAGGATAGGCATTATTAATAGCTGACCGTATAGCCTGACTCCAACGAATCAGCTCTCCGGCTGTATAATCCTGTACGCCACTGAAGTTTTCCTGTGGGTCTATGATGGCATAGAAATTCCCTCCATAAGCAACATCGAATGTTAGTTTTCCCAGATCGGGACAATGGATTGTCAACGCTTCAGCGGCCAGATAAGAGGCCACGTTGGGCAGTTTGACCCATTCTACTTCTTTGCCATGCTGCTGATAAGTCACCTTGACGAGTCCTGCCGGGGTCTCCAGTCTCAATTTTCCCGGAATACGAGGTGTGATGAAGCCATCCTGTAGCCCGATTGTCACGGTGCCAATGGTGCCATGTCCACACATGGGCAGACACCCACTGGTTTCTATGAACAATACACCTACATCATTTTCGGCTTCGGCGGGAGGGTAGAGGATACTGCCAGACATCATGTCATGGCCGCGTGGCTCAAACATCAGCCCTTTCCTGATCCAGTCGTACTCCCGGAGAAAATGTTGCCTTTTCTCGCTCATGTTGCTGCCAGTAAGTTCCGGTCCTCCTCCGGCTACCAGCCTTACCGGATTGCCACAGGTATGACCGTCGACGCACATGAATGTTTTTCTGATCTTCAATCCGTTGTGATTTTATCCTTTGTGATCATTCCATTGACCGTTCTGAAAACATTCAGCGGGTTGTGGTCTTTCAACTCGTCTGGCAGTAAGTCCTGAGGCGCGTCCTGATAGCAAACCGGCCGTGTGAACCGCTTGATGGCGTCTGTTCCTACCGACGTAGTTCGTGCATCGGTAGTGGCTGGGAACGGTCCGCCGTGCACCATGGAGTGACATACTTCCACCCCTGTTGGCACACCATTGAAGATGACTCTTCCGGCATGGGTGGTGGCGACCGCCAGCAGCTCCTGATTGTTTTTCATCTCGGAATCAGTCGCCATGAAAGTAATGGTCAACTGACCACCGGCTTTGTGGAGCACCTCCACCATCTGTCCTGCATCTTTGCATTTGACGACCAGGGAGTAGGGGCCAAAAACTTCTTCTTTCAATTGTTCATTGCCTAAAAAAGTCGTCGCCTTACAAGTAGCGATGAGTGGATCTCCTGGCAAGCCTGTTTTAGCTTCCCGTCCTGATCCTAAAGTCTCCACCTCAGGCTGTGCGATCGCTGCCTGGACTCCGTTGTGATATTGTTCATAGATGCCCTGATGGAGCATGGTGCCACCACTCAGTTGTGCTATTTCTTGTTGAAGGAAGACGCAAAACTCCTCCAGTTCAGGACTTTCTATGCCGATGATCTAACCTGGGTTTGTGCAGAACTGCCCTACGCCCAGCGTTACGGACCCGGCGAGTTGCTGCGCCAGTTTAGCGGCATGTAGGGCGGTTGCTTCAGGCATAAGGATCGTTGGGTTGACGCTACTCATTTCTGCATATACCGGAATGGGTATTGCCCGCGCTACGGCAAGGTCATACAGGGCTTTGCCGCCGGAAAAAGAACCTGTAAAGCCGACAGCTTTGATACCAGGATGCTGTACCAATGCCTGGCCTAGTGTAAAGTCTGCTCCAATCAAGGAGGAGAAAACACCTGATGGCAGGCCATTGCTTTTGACAGCTCTGCCGATGGCTTCGGCCACCATCTGATGCGTGCCCAGGTGAGCATTGTGTCCTTTGACGATCACCGGATTGCCGGCAGCCAATGCTGAAGCAGTATCTCCTCCGGCAGTGGAAAAAGCCAAGGGAAAATTGGAGGCAGTAAAAACTGCTACGGGCCCTATGGGTACTAACACCTTGCGAATATCAGGTTTGGGGACAGGCTGCCTGTCAGGAAGTGCAGTGTCAATGGAGGCTTCTTTCCATGATCCTTCGCGTAACAGTGAGGCAAACAGTTTGAGTTGATTGAAAGTGCGGCCTCTTTCGCCTGTGATTCTACTCACAGGCAAGCCAGTCTCTGTGGAGGCCCAGTTGATCAGCGCATCTCCCAGTGCCATGATTTCTTCGCCTATAGATTCCAGTAATCTGGCTCTTTGCTCGTTGCTCGTATGGCGGAATTGAGCAAAGGCGGTATTGGCGTTCTCAGCAACAACGGAAAGGTCCTGAAGGGAATTAGGCTCGAACTTCCCTTCGAGGTCCTTTCCGGTTTTTGGGTTTGTTGCCTGTAGTAGTACTTTTTGGGTCAGTTGTTCGCTCATGCCATCAGGTCTTCTGTTAATGCAATTTCAGGAAGTATGGGCCTGTTGGCAATGCCCTCCTCTATGATTTTCAATACATCCGCTCTTTCCTGCCCGTGCAATGGCTTTCTTGGCGGTCTTACCGTCTCGGAACCCAGTCCAACTTTTTCTTCTGCGAGTTTGATATTTTGTACCAGTTTGGTATTGATGTCCAGTTCCAACAATGGGAGGAACCACCTGAAGATGTCGATTGCTTCTGCAATTCTGCCTGCCTGCACCAACTGATAAATGGTGACAGTCTCTTTAGGGAAAGCACAAACAAGTCCTGCTACCCATCCGTTGGCGCCCATTACCATGCTTTCTACTGCCAGCGTATCAACACCGCTTAGCATACTGTAGCGATCTCCAAATCTGTTGATCATGCGCGTGACATTGGTGATGTCTCTGGTAGATTCTTTTACCGCCTGTATATTGTTGTATTGAGACAGCTGCTCAAACATGTCCAGTGTTACCTCAATTTTATAGTCTACCGGATTGTTGTAAATCATGATGGGAAGTTCGGTGGCAGTGGCTACGGCAGCAAAATAGGCAACGGTTTCTGCATCATCTGCCAGGTAGCGCATAGGAGGAAGCATCATCAGCCCTTGTGCGCCATCTTTTTCTGCCTGCATTGCGGCTTCTATGGCTCCCTGTGTGGTTTGCTCTGCGATGTTAATGATCACCGGAATTTTACCTGCTACTACGTCCAGACTGGCGTGTACCAGCGTTGATTTCTCTGCAGAAGTCAGGACACTTGCTTCACCTAGTGTGCCTCCCAGAATAATACCGTTTACCCCTGCATCCAGTTGTGCAGCAATATTGTGTTGAAACCCATCGATATTGATGGTGTAGTCTTCGTTGAATTTTGTGGTGACTGCCGGGAATACACCTTTCCAGTTAACATTCATGCTGTCTGATCTTAAATTGTTGTTGAGGACAAAAGTAGGAGTTTGAATGGCCTGTTTTGAATGGAATATTAACCTGTTGTGATATGATATTACCTTGTTTGTGGTTGATTAGGTGTATTATTGATTTATATTATATTAGTTTAAGGTGAGATGAGGGCGCTACCTTTCAAAATACCGACAACTGATAATGAATCTTTTCTGGTACAGGAAGATTTGATGGATCACTTTTACGGCATCTTACATACCCATCCTGAGGTGCAGATTACGTTGATTCTGAGTAGTACCGGAACACTGTTTGCAGGGGATTACATCGGCTCTTTCAGACCAGGAGATTTGTTTGTGATCGGTTCTAACTGTCCCCATGTTTTTAAGAATGACGAGGCATTTTATGGGGGTGAAGAAGGGTTGAAGGCACATGGGCTGTCGTTGTTTCTGGGGAAGCAATTTCTTGAGCAGCAGATTTTTGAAATTCCCGAGGCTTCGGCGTTTACGGATTTCATCAAAAAGTCTGAAACAGGTTTTTACGCCACATCACAAGCCATGACCGGGCTGGAAGAATTAATGCTGGCAATTCGTCATGCAAGTGGTCTTGGCAGGCTGGTCATGTTATTTCAGATCATAGAAAAGTTATCCATGTACCGTGGTTTTAAACCACTGCTGGAAAAGCCACTTTCCATTGAGGTCAATGAAGCTGATGGCAAGCGCCTTAAAGACGTCTTTGAACACACCATGGCCCACTTCAGTGAGGTAATCAGCATAGAGGAGATTGCCAATATTGCCAATTTAACGCCCCAGTCCTTTTGTCGTTTTTTCAAGAGGAGCACACGCAAAACCTATGTTAATTTTTTGAATGAGTTAAGGATCAACAAAGCGATTCAATTACTCAAACGCGCTGACATGAGTATTGCGGAGATATCTTATCAATCTGGATTCAACAATCTTTCGCACTTTAACAGGCAGTTTCTAAGGATGAAGAAGGAAACGCCATCCGCTTTTCGCAGAAGAATGCAGGGGAGTTAACAGCCATCGCTGTCATTACCCATTGGCATTGTTTTTTATCATCTTTCCGGCTCATGGTGGCATCCTGCGGGATCAACCGGGTTTCAGTCACGCGATGTGGGAGTGTTGCTGTGAAGCCTGAGCATCACCGAAGACGGGTTTTCCCCGAACTCCCTTTTGAATAGTTTGGAGAAATAGGAGGGACATGAGAACCCCACCTGATAGGCCACTTCAGCAATGGAATATCTGTTAAAGGCAAGCAACTCCTTTGCTTTATTTAATCGGGTGAGAATGATTAACTGGCCGGGGGATTTATTGGTAAATGCTTTGACCTTGCGTTGTATTTGTCGTTCACTTATGCCGAGTTCATTGCTCAACTTTTCTACTCCAAAGGATTCATTTTCCAGGTGCTTGTGTATCGTTTCATAGACTTTTTCCATAAAGCTACTTTGCGTTGTCAACATCTCATAGCTGGAGCTTTTTGGAGGTGAAAACTGAGATCGCTTGTTCTTGAGTCTGTAAAGTACAGGAATGTCACCTGTGACAGGATTCAAAACACTTTCATGTGCTTCAAATTCCAATCCAGTACCATGCAACATCTTTTTAACCACGGATGAGACAAAAATCTGATTGGTTGTTTTTCTGGTTGATAAAGAAGCCCGCAGTACGATGTCCGTGACGTTTTGATTTTCTTTTATTTGAGTAAGTCCGTTTTTCATATATAAAAAAGCAGCCAAACGGGTTCTGTGACTTTGCAGATGATTGGCCAAATTAAAGACACAATTGACCGCATTTACTGATCCTTTGAAAGCAACGGAAAAATGACCTTTACTTTGTTTCAATATTTTTCCCTCAAAGTGCTTTGCAAACCGATCAACCGCATTTTGTAGTGGTTCCAACTCTTCCCGGAAAAAATGCATATCCAGCACGGTATAAAGCCCGTCAATGGCTGTTGGTTTTGGCTTGGCATGAACAATGAATTCATTAATTTCTTTTAATACGCTACTGGTATCTCCCACCCAAAAAAGGTGATCTTTACCTTCAAGTTGTACAAACCGGGCATTGGGAATTTGTGCCGCAACAAACCTGCCTTCCTCTAGTTTTACGTCAATATCGCCAGTCCTTTGTAAAATAAGTGATGGCACTCTGATAGCGCCTAAGATGTCTACAATGTCAATTTCTGTATTCATCTTGGTTAAGAACAGCGCCGCACCGGGGCTTGCTCCCGATCGAAAATACCTGGCCAGCCAATTCATGAATACCTGATCGTTGGCTTTTGAAGGTGCCAGTGACTCCAATTGCATTTCATCTCCTCCCCAGTCGTTTTCTATCATTTTGTAGACAGACTGTCGTTCCTTTTCTGTAGGAGCCCATGGGTAATCATCTGAATATTTGCGTTTTGCGAAGATGCCGAAGGTAATTAATCCAAGGACCAGTGAGGGATAGGTAGCTGCAAACAGCACCGAAGCAGACCCTCCCTCTGAATGACCAAATAAAATGCACTTTTCCGAACCAGCGGCATTCATCACAGCCCGTATATCATCCATTCGATCTTCCAGTGTGGCAAAATTCACGATTCGGTCCGAAAGACCAGTACCACGTTTGTCAAATAGTATGACGCGGGCATTTTGAGAAAGTTTAGTGAAAAAGTCGACCAAATCAGCACATTCCCACATCAGATCTATATTAGAAACCCAACCCGGAATGTAAATCAGGTCTACCTTGCCCGAACCAAAAACCTGATAGGCAATGTTGATTTGTCCGCTCCGGGCATAGTGGGTTTCCGGCCTGGTTAGTTTGCTCAAATTGGTCAGGTTTTTTGAAAGTTTACAACAGTTATGAAAGAGGTAATCTCCATCTGTTTTTACTGATCATTAGCCAAGTAAAAAATCAGTTTTCCGAGATTTGTTTTCCAGCTGGAAAGTTATGGATTTGAGGTAAGATTCGGCATGATTCGATGCCCTACAAAAGTACGACATTGATCATTTTTTCTTGATTCTTGAGCTCTTTTTAGCGCATCAGGAGAACGAGAGCGATTGGCATAATGCCTTATTGGGGTGCTGGCTGATTATCTGATTTTTTTTCGATGAAGTTCAGGATATTCGTCTCATGACTTTTCATTCCAATTTTTTTCTTAATTCTTCTTTTTGTTTGCTCTACCGCTCTTGTCGTGATATTGAGCGTAAGTGCAATTTCCTTATTGGAGAGCTTCATTTTCATAAATGCCAGGACTTTATGGTCGTTTCGTGATAAGACAGGAAAGTGCAACTCCAGGTCCCTGAAAAAGTCAGGATGTACGTTTTCAAAATGCATTTTGATGATTTCCCACTCATTTTCAAATTGCTTTATTTTTTGCAATTCCTTGATGGCAGGTTGATTGGATACCGCTGTCTGATCAAGTGCATTGAGGACTTCAGTGATTCTTTGATTGAGGTTGAAAAGCTTGACAGATGAAGCCATCAATGCCCGGGACTGTTTGTCATTGTCAAATTCCAGCTTTTTTCGCTGTGACTCCACTGAGTTGACCTTTTGCAAATACAGTTTATTTTCAATTTGCATTTCCTGGATGGTAACTTTTGAAGTTCTGAGCTTAAATGCGGTGGAAAACGAGAATACTGCTATTTCAACCAGGTGCATAGTCATTGCAGAAACGATCATTTGACTGGTAGTGATCCAATCCATCAGGTTGAAAACCTGAAGTAAGGCAATCGAGACTGCCAAAGCATTGCAAATCAATAGCAATCTGGCACTTGAAACCGTTGCAGAAAGCTTGATTGATATAATAATGATCGATAAATACAGCATGCAGGAAAGAGCTATCAGCAGATAAAGCGCAAGCGTATAGACAGACCCCACAATAAGTCCGATAATGATGGAAAAACTCCAGGTGGCCCAAACCAGCTTCTTGTAAATTTGTGGGTACCTCTCTTTTAAATCGAGGTAAACTGCTGAAAACCAAATGTAGGTGATGGGAATAGCAGCAAAGCAGATGTAAGAGAAATTTCTAAACCCATCCCAAATCATTAAAATCCCAGTCTCCAGGTGTGCATCTGTGATAAACAGGATCGTGAGAACCGTCAAAATAATGTACAATGAGAATAGCAAATATTCCCGGTTCCTGGTGAAGAGCGCTATACTAAAATTGTAAATAAATATGATGAACATGGCTCCGAGAAAAAAATAAGTGAGCCTTCTTCGCAACTTATAAGTGGAAAGGTAACCATCATTTGAATACAATTTTACACAACCCCCTAATGCATAATCCATGAGGAAGCGAGCGTTTCGGGTTACTGATTTCAATCTTAACAAATACTGTTGTGTAGCATTAGCTGCTAAGTCGTCTGTCACTATCAATCCCCAGTCCAGTATCGGCCTTTCGCTAAAATTGATCAAATAGCCAGATTTACAGACAAGAACAGGTTTTTCATCATCAATTCTGTATAGCTCCACGTAGTCTGAGTACTGTCCGTTGAGATAGAACTTTTCAGCAATATCAGTAGGATTGAACAGTATAAAATGGACCCAAATCTCTTTTTCTTCATGAGAAATAGTAAGTTCATTTCGTTTGATAAAGCGTTTTTTGTAGCTCAAGGTCTGCTCTGGTGAAAGATATTGGTCATATACATTGAGAAAACGGGCACCTTCGCGCAAACAATAATGAGCAGCATCAGGATCAAATTGGATTGCAGCCATACGTTCGCCATTATGTTCTGATGAAGCCCTGCCATCACTGAATGTAGCAGAAATGAGCCATAAGACTAAGAACACAGACATGCGGAAAAAGCCAGGCTTTAAGTGACTGACCAGTGCCGTATTATTCTCTGTTTTCTTTCTTTCCATGAACTTGTTATAATAGGTAATCCCCTCTTCTATGAGCGGTAACTGCTTCATTGAACGGCTCTTTCAATGTTTAAAACCTCTTTGAAATATGACACCTCAATTTTTAAGCGATACCTAAAACGTGGGTTCAACCGGGGCTAAGTTGCATTGCAGGTATCAGCAAAGTGAGTCTGTTGGCAAAATACAAAAGTTTGACGATTTGTGATAGCACTCAGGATATTTGAATAGAGTTGTTAAACCTGAAAGAATAGACTTCTTATGTTTGATTCATTAGGAGTAGTTTATAGCTTCAAATGATTATCCTTCTAAATTCCTTAAGTAATGAGTGATGCATAATTCATAATGAGGAATTTCAATGATTGTATCGTCACGCATCAATAATTCAGAATTACGCATGAGAGATTTTAATCCCTGAGGGATACCTAATTCCCCGACTCTTGAGTCGATAAGAAACTATTGGCCAACAGAGATACCCCGTACCCTTGGGTCGGGGTTGGTTCATTTAGGAACTCAATTATGTCTCTTATAAAGAGAATCGTGATAGCCTTTAATATCAATATGTTTTTTGATTTGTTCGTAACAATTGAGCAAACAAGAACACTGATGTTTGCCAACCAAAACGGGTCTTTTGATTGTCGGAAATTTACCAACACCTGTCGGTTTTGTTGTAGTGTCTTGCCGGTCATCAGCCTAGTTTTGTTTTAGAGAATTGATTGTCTGGCAGAAGAGCTGTCAGAATTTGAACACACTTAGTGATATTATTGAGGAGGGTTTGGTTAGCGCTACCCTGTCTGAGTGACCCTGTCTGCACACCCCTGTCTACGCGACCGGTGTACCCGACCCTGTCTACGCGACTCGGTCGGTGTGACTCGGTCAGCTTGGTCCTGACTTGCGCGGCTCGACCCCCAAGTGGAATGCTGTGGGCGGGATAGAGACGCGCAATTTGACAGGGTGATATCGCTTTGAGTGTTTTAGAAACAGATCTAATTTAATGATGAATCTAATTACGAAATCAAAGATTATAATTTCATGTTTTTCTCATTGATTCCTACCGTTCTACTTGTGCAAGACTATTTGAACATTACTGAATTTAATAGGGCTATGCCCGAAACAGTACCTCATTTCTTATTTCCAAAAAGAGGCTTTGACCAAAAAAACAGGTCAGAGGTAAAATTGATAGAAAACGTTTAATTGCCACCAACCTTAAGTAGGAAAGCCGATATTTGATGCGATCAAACTCAATCTAAACCATTCTCAAAAAGATTAATCTAACGGATCAGGATATCATCGGTAATCCGGATATCAAGCCTGTGAATCCGTTAAGCGTCATGGATTAATCTGGTGATAAAACTTCACCATTCTACCGAAGCAAATATGATCAGGTGCCACCCACTTAAACAGTTGTATGTGAATTATTACGTTGAATCTTTAAACGACCCTATTTTTGTTGTATGAGACTTATATGCTTCTAAAATTTCCGTCAAAAGATTTCGGATATTGAGGAAGTGCGCTGATTAAACTGATCACTAAAGACTGACCTACTCATGAAGGATTTTAACCGGGACGCTCAAGCCTCTGTTGGCAGAGCTAATTCATCTATCGATGCCGCTTACCAGGAAAAGCCGTACGAAGTTACACTCATTAATGCATTTGAAAAGCAAGTGTCTGAGACGCCACAAGCCATTGCTTTGGTTTTTCAGGGACAGCAGATAAGCTATCAGGAATTGAATAGCAGGAGTAATGCGATAGCGCATCGCATTCGCAAAACCTATCTTTGGAAAACAGGAAAAGCACTACCGCCAGATACCCTGATAGCCATTTGTATGGAACGGGGTATAGAGATGGTGGTTGGCCTTTTGGGTATCCTGAAGGCCGGAGCTGCTTATGTGCCCATTGACCCAAACTATCCGAAGGAGCGCATGCTATTTGTGCTGGAGGACAGTCGATCATGGTTTGTTGTAACGCAACAAGCGGTGTTTCAAGATCAGCTGGCATTTCTAGATGATACGGATGTTTTGTGTGTCGGTCAGGTAGCTGATGATTCAATGACTACCAACCCTGAGGTGGCAGTGAAATCAAATGACCTGGCCTATGTAATTTATACCTCCGGGACCACCGGAAAGCCCAAAGGAGTGATGATTGAACATCGCTCAGTAATGAATCTGATCAAGGGTTTCCGGAAGCAGTTTCAGCATTTCACGGTTGAGACTTGCCTGCAATATGCTTCTATTGTATTTGACGCTTCTGTTGCGGAGATTTTTGGCACCTTGCTGTCTGGTGAAACATTGTGCATTGCTGCTCAGGAAGAAAGGGAGGATGAGGAGTTGCTGGAAGCATTGGTGAGGACGCAGCAAGTTGACCTGGCGTTGCTGCCTCCTGCATTGTTATCAGCACTCGACCCGAAGGCTTTTGCCGCCATCAAAGTCCTTTTTACCGGAGGCGAAGCATGTCCCACCCAGGTGATGCGAAAGTGGCAGGAAGGTAGGACGATGTTCAACGCCTATGGACCTACTGAGGCAACAGTTTGTCCCATCATCAATGCGATATTGCCAGAGGACACGGGAAGCAATATTGGTTTTCCCATCATCAATTCCCGAGCCCATGTGCTCAATGAAAGCCTGGAACAAGTAGCGATTGGCGAAGAGGGAGAACTGTATTTGGCTGGTGCCTGTCTGGCCAGGGGGTATTTATTCCGCCCCCAACTGACCGCAGAGCGTTTTCTGGAAAACCCATTTGCCACCATTGAAGATCGGGAAAAAGGTTGGGACCGCATGTATCGCACCGGTGACCTGGTGAAAAAGCTGCCTGATGGTCGCCTGGAGTTCACAGGCCGTGTCGACCAACAGGTGAAATTGCGGGGATACCGTATCGAACTGGGTGAGATTGAGCATGCGATGCTGGCCATTGAAGGAGTCAAAGGAGCTGTGGTCAGGCTTCATGAGGGAACGGAAGATGAGGCGGTTGATAAGATGCTTGTTGCCTACTACGTACAAAGCAATGCTGATGCAGCACTGTGCTCCGATCAGCTGTTTGAGCAGCTTTCTCAATCATTACCATCCTACATGGTACCCACTGTCTTCATGTCGATCGATGCCATTCCTATGACCATCAACGGAAAGGTGGATGTTAAAAAACTACCTGAGGTGAGGTTTCAGGATGGACCGCATCAAAGCGCCCGGACTGATTTGGAAAAGCAGTTGACAACGATCTTTGCAGAAGTGTTGACCTTGCCTGTGGAAGAAATCAGTGTGAATCAGAATTTTTTCAGGATTGGGGGTAATTCTCTCAAGGCAATTCAGCTGAGGAAAAAGTTGGTGGAGATAGATGAGTTTAAAGCGATTTCTGTAGCAGACTTTTATCGATACAACACCATTTCTGGATTGATTGAGCGTTTAAATGAGCAAGCCAACTTCAACTACCGATTCAATCAGCACAATCAGTTGCCTGGTGATCACAGAATTGCCATTGTTGCAGTTTCAGGCGCCTTTGCGGGTGCAAAAAATGTGGGAGAGTTATGGGACCTGGTGGCTAACCAGGAAGGTGGACTACAACGGTATGACGAAGCAGCATGCAATGACTTAGGGATCAATACAGACCAATCCGGGTTTGTGCCTGTATCAGGAAAGGTCGCTCATACTGAGGTATTTGACCCAACTTTCTGGGGCATGTCCCCGCATGAAGCCCGGTTGCTCAATCCACAAATCAGAAAATTTCTGGAGCATAGCTGGCATGTGCTGGAAACTGCCGGCTATGGCCAATCCCGCCAAGAGCAACACATCGGCGTGTTTGCCGGAAGTGGTAATGACCGCTATCAGCAATACCATGTAATGGCTGGTATCGAAAATGGGATGATCGATCCCTGGGAGGCCACTATTTCGAATCACAAAGATGCCATTGCGACCAAAACCTCATTTTTATTGGGCCTTACGGGACCGGCTAATTCAGTGAATACTGCCTGTTCAACGGGATTGGTGGCAGTGGTTGAAGCATGCAAAAACCTGTGCATGGGCACTTGTAACATGGCATTGGCTGGTGCAGCATCTTTGTCCTTCCCGGAAGACATTGGTTATCAATACCGCGAAGGAGGAATCCTCTCAGAAAATGGACAGTGCCGGCCTTTTGATGCACAAGCAGGAGGTACGGTGATGACTTCAGGGGTAGGAGTGGTATTGCTCAAGCGATTGGACGATGCCATTGACAGTGGAGATCAGATACTGGGAGTTATAGAAGGCTATGCGACCAACAATGACGGCGATCGCAAAGTGAGTTATACTTCGCCTTCCATTGTAGGGCAAAGTGAGTGTGTGATTGCCGCCCGATCGATGGCTGGTGTAATGCCTCAGGACATTGGCTACATTGAATGTCATGGCACAGGCACACACATCGGTGATCCCATTGAGATACAGGCGTTGAAAGACGCGGCTCATTATCAACAGACCAATACTGAATCAGCCGAACCTGACTATGAAACACTCATTGGCTCTGTAAAGGCCAATATTGGTCATTCGGATTCGTCTTCGGGGCTGGCAGGTTTGATGAAGGTTTGTGGAATGTTGAAAAATCAATGGATTCCAGCACAAGCCAATTATGAAACACCAAATCCTGAGTTACAGCTGGATGCGTCACACTTCCGGGTAGCGACTGAAAATCAACAATGGATAATTGAAGAAGGCAAAAGAAGAATTGCCGGCGGCAGCTCCTTCGGTATCGGTGGCACCAATGCCCACGTGGTCATAGGTGAGTATCAAGACGTTGGTTCCAGCGTCCTGCGGGGTCGCCCAGACGAGATGAGAGCGTCTCGCACGATACAAACTTGTTCCAGCGTCCTGCGGGGTCGCCCAGAC
>ERZ1740068.272-NODE-272-length-29334-cov-8.509819_pt1 | contig 29334 bp, 21 predicted proteins | sample MGYA00581735_ERZ1740068 | MGnify/ENA primary metagenome ERZ1740068 (study PRJEB43018, sample SAMN04849740) | marine metagenome | isolation source: floating plastic debris | place: Pacific Ocean | collected 2008-08-30 | study: EMG produced TPA metagenomics assembly...
TGTAATTCGATGACTTCTATTGTTCCGTTGATTCTGGCATTGCCTCCCACTTCCAAATCTTTTGTGGGGTTTATGATATCACCAATCCCTACTTTACCATTGCTCAGCGTCATGGCATGTACTGTTCCAGCGTTTGCAGCTTGATTATGATTCCAGGTATAAAAGTCTATGGCATTGCCGTTACCATCAGTTGAGTGATGGCGTGACCGGATGGCGTGTGAGTAATTTGCACCACCATCGAAAGAAAACAGCATTTGATTTCCTCCGTTCTCTCCACCGGAAGAATCTCCCGACCGAAGTCTTAGTGCATTAGCGCTCTTTGTACCATTCACATCCAGTTTGGTTCCGGGGGCATAAGAACCACCTACCGTTAAACCTGTGGCATTCATCACTGAGATGGTGGAGCCGCCATGACGGAACTGCATGTTTCCCGAACCCGTATGGTTGACAAATGAATTGGAACCGTTGTGGTCCATTTCTATGTAATTGGTCTCACCTGCTTCGTTGGAAGCTCTTACCTGCCCTACTACGTTTAGTTTAGCTGCAGCATCTAAATCACCGATACCCACGCTACCTGTTCCATCAGGCATCAGGGCGATGTCTTTGTTACTCCCTGTATTCAATGTCATGATGTTGTTGTTCTCAGCAGTAATACTGAATTCGTCAGTTCGGCTGTTGGCACCGTTCCAGGAACCATCGTATAAAATAATCCTGACGTGTAGTTCCTGAATAAAAACCGACCCACTCATAGTCATTGTCATTTGACCGCACACCTCTCATTAGCTCCAGGTGATCACCACCAGCCCTGATTTCGCCATTTGCACTATTCAAATAGCCACCGCTTACAGAGGTAGAACCTGAAATATTGGTACCATTGAAAGTAGTACCTGTTATAGTAGTTCCATTGACATTGGTCCCTTCAATTGTTGTTCCAGACACTTTGGCAGTAGAAGAAATGTTGCCGGTCACACTCAATGGGTCAAGTAATTCGATTTTAGCGTTGGTACCAGCATTTAACTGGATATCTCCATCTGACTGCAGATTAATCTTGTCAACGTCAAATAACCACATCCCATTTGTATGAGATCCTCTGATAAAATGGTGAGAAGAATGTTTACCAAAACTGATCTGTCCATAGTCGTCTGAGTTATTCCACTCTGGGGTGTAGAGTTGTAAAATACTGTAGTTGTCATTGTCACTTGGCCCCCAAAGTCTTAATCTTTGATATCCATTGGTAAACATGGAAATTCCATTAGTCGTGGATAAAGTAGTATTGATGTTGGTGATGAAATCATAGTCCGTAACAAATGTGATGACATCTGTACCGACAGAACCTCTACTGATGTTACTACCATCACCATCAAACTTATCTCTGTGATCTTTGTAGTGATCTTGCGCTTGCACCGACGTGGATGACACCATCAAAATAAGCGCGGCAAAGGATACGTTCAATAACAGTGTGGCATACACACGGCTGTGTAAAAAGGTACAGCACAATTTAGTGATTGAATCATTGTTCAATACGGAACTGGTAAATAGGGTTTTCATAGGTCATGTAGATATATGTAAGTAATAGTAGTATGAGCCTACCTGGCTCGGTTGTAGAAGTTGTAAACAATTGCTATGAAAGTGACGAGACAAAAATCGCTATCCCCCATGAGCCGAAGAAGGACCCTCCGGTGCATGAAGTAGGTAGGGGGGTTATAATATGGTTGGCACCTTCAGATTTCTTTACAGGTTGATAATGCTTTCTTAATCGTGTTTTCAGAAATTTCAAATAGAAATCAAATATGATTGCCCAGGCAACGGAAGTTCAATGTTACCACATTGTTGCTGGATCGGCCCGAATTGCTTCAATGTTATTATTTCGATTTTCTCCACCTTCACCAAAAAAAATCGATTTGTTTTCTACCACTATGAATAATTACAGATGAAAGTGATAACCCTCTTGCTATGTTGCCTGCTTTGCGGCATAAACAGTGTTTTCTCGCAGCCAATTGGCCTTGAAGCCCAGCTGGATACCGTCTCTGAAGAAGGTAAAGCGGCGCTACTCAATCAAATCAGCTGGGACATAAGAAACGTAGATGCCTCACTGTCCAAGGACTATGGGCTGATGGCCGTTGATCAGGCAAAAAAGATGGAGGACCCCTACCAGCTGATGCGTGCTTACAGTTTTACCGGAGTAGCTTTCCGCAACATGGGCTACTATGAAGAGGCACTCAACTACTACTCCAAAGGGCTGGACCTTGCACTGGAGCTCAAAAATCAGGAACAACAGTGTTACGGCTATATCAACATCGCCAACCTGTATATTTATCTCAACAACCCGAAGGAGGCGGAAATACATCTGAAAAAGGTGAAACCCACTATTGAGCGCATCGATAAAGCCAATATCTCAGGTTATTACTATCTCAATGTAGGACGAATTCACCTGGAGTTTGGGCGCTTTGAAGAGGCATTGGCCAATATCAACAGGTCTCTGGACATTAGAATTAAGTCTGAGAATGTGACTGGTCAAAGTGTTTGTAAAAAGTACATTGGAGATGTCTATCTCAAAATGCTGGACTATCGCCTGGCTGAGTCCAACTACAAACAGTCTTTGCGCATCATGAAGCAGGAAAACGATCGGGATTTACACGCAGCGGCTTTGAATGGGCTGGCCAATGCGCAACTGGGGTACAAGGACCTGAGCAGTGCTGCTGCCAATGCAAAAAAGAGCTTGCGTATTTCCAACCAGGTCAGTTCCCTCCTACGGGCCAAGAAAGCCAACGAAACGCTGGCGGCAATCGCAAAGCAAAAGGGAGCCTTACTGGACATGGATCAATACCTGCAGGAAGTAATCAGGATCAAGGACCAACTTTATACGGAGGACCTGCAGAAGCAAACAGAACGCTTTGCTTTCACGCTACAAAACAGGGAGCTCAGCTATGAAAAGGAAATGCAGCGATTGCAATTTGCCGCGGACAAGAAGAGAATTCTTATTGTGGGCATCTCAATCTCTGCTATGCTGGTCATCTTAATTGCCGGTGGTGCCTGGGCCTATGTAAGCCACCGAAAAGCTACCCTGCAACGCAGACACCTGGAGATGGTCCAGAAGCAAAACAGTCTGCTGGAAGAAAAAGTGGCGACAAGAACACAGGAACTCAAAGAAAAGAACGAATCTCTGGAGAAGCTGTCCATGTACAAAGAAGAACTGACACAGATGATCGCCCACGACCTCAAGAATCCGCTCAATACGGTGATAGTGCTCTCAGAAAAGGGAAATAGCGAGCAGATGCAATACATTAGTCATGCAGGCAATAGCATGCTGGAAATGGTTAACAATATGCTGGACGTGCATAAGTTTGAAGAAGCCGGTATGGTGCTGGCCCGGGAAAACCACACCATTTCCCATTTACTGGAAGAGGCCAGACAGCAAGTCTTGGTATTACTCCAGGCCAAAAGCATCACCTTACAATTCGTGATCGACACATCCATCAGCATCCATGTGGATAAAGAGCTGTTTACACGCGTCTTCACCAACCTGCTGACCAATGCGATCAAATACTCCATCGCCGGACAAACCATTACCTTGCTCACCAAAGCAGATGAATCAACTAAAGAGATCACTATCTCGGTGGTGGACGAAGGCATAGGCATCTCCAATGAGTTTCTGCCTTATGTATTTGATAAGTACCGGCAGGCTGCTGCCAAAAAATCCGGCAAGTCTGGTGCTACAGGACTTGGTCTGGCATTTTGTAAACTGGCGGTAGAAGCACACGGAGGCGCTATTTCAGTGGTGTCTGCTCCAGGCTTGGGAAGTACTTTCAACATCACCCTTCCCTGGGAAACTGTCACTACTTATGATCAGGGTCATGGGCTATCCAGGGTTTCAGAGGAGCAGGATCTTGTACAACTCAGCAATGAAGAGGTGGTTCTATTACAACCAATCATCCCCCGGCTGGCCGATATCCCATTATACGAAGCCAGCACCATCAACGAAGTACTCCTGGAAGTAACAGCCCAATCAAATGGCCTTGACAAATGGAAGCGCGCGGTCATCGCGGCCGCCTATCATTGGGATGAAAATAAGTACAAAGGCTTACTGGGTGTCGTGCAAGTGGTTAAAAGTTAATAGTATCACAAACATTTGATAACTGTAACCTGCTCAGAAATGGCTTAGATTTGAATTTGTGAAAGAAGCAAAGTCCAAGATTTTAGTCATAGATGATGACCACACCAATATGGATGCCATCATCAGTTGCTTCCAGCACAAATCCTACAAGATACTCTATGCCCCCAACGGTGAACTAGGTTATCAAATTGCCAAAAAAGAATTGCCAGACCTGATCATCATGGACTGGGCGATGCCGGTACTAAATGGCATTGATGCCACCCTAAAGCTCAAGGCAAAGAAAGCGACCAAGTGGATTCCCATCGTAATGGCTACCGGTGTCATGACTGATCCGGAGGACTTAAAAGAAGCTTTGGAAGCTGGCGCTGTGGACTACATTCGCAAACCATTTGACCCACTTGAATTAACCTCCCGGGTACATGCTGCATTGGTACTGAGCCAGTCATTCCGGGAAATATTTGAACAAAAACGGGAAATAGAAGAGCTGTTCCAAAAAGAAAAGGTCCTGCTACAGGAGCAGTTAGACCACAAAGAACGATCACTGGGCATACAGGCACTGCATGCCCAGGAAAAGGTCAATATCTTCAAAGAGATCAACTACGAACTGAAGAAACTGGGTAGGGAATTGGACCTGAGTGGTGTCAAAACATTCAATAAGCTACTCAAAAAAACTGCTGCTGCTTCGCAGGATCATGAACACAACAGCAACTTTTTATTTCACTTCGAAAACGTTCATCCCAGGTTCATAGAGCGCCTGCAGCATCGTTTGTCCGGCGACCTGACCAGCAATGAACAGAAACTTTGCGCCTATATCAAGGTGGGCATGAGCAATAAAGAAATAGCGCATATGGCTGGTGTTGAACTGGGAACAGTAAAGAGTAACATCAACCGCCTTAAAAAGAAGTTTGGTTTGAGCGGTGATACGAACATCCGTACTTTCATGAACAATGTGAATTGAGATTTACCCTGCTCCTGCCGGGTAGACCAGATGACTTCTGTCAAAATCCTGCAAACGATTTCAACCCATCCTCTTCTCAGGTGGTTTTCTCAGCTACCGCATCAGCCTCCTAACTGGGTATTTGCAATCACGTTGCAAGTAGACTAATGATTTACTTTCATGATTTTCTGCTTATTACCGCTCATCAAATAACCAAAAAAAATTTTCCGAATCACTGCTTTTACGGCTCACAGACCTAATATTCTTCTGTCTCCAAAGCGACAAACAACTTTTAAACATCCTGACAACCAAAAAGTTAGTAATTTATTGTGCCGGTAACGAAAAAAGAGAGATATTTGTTTGCTAACTTATTTTTAATCTAACCTTAATTTTGTACTATGAGGACATTTTTATGGCGTCTGAGGTGGACGCTACCTATCCTTTTGTTTTCTCTCACCATAGCAAATGCACAGACAGACGCTCAAAAAGCGCAGATCAAGTCAGGTTATGACCAGACTAAGCTGTCTACACTGCAGGTGTTATATAAGAACAAAGCAGAAGCCAACAAACTACGCGCGATACAACTGGCCAAGCAGAACGGCTGGGAAGTATCAAAACTGAACAGCGACGGCACCATTGACGAACTCGTCAGTGTTTCGCCTGACGGCAGACCCGTTTATTATACAATCTATAATGACGATGCTGCTATTTCTACCAGAGCTGTACACCTGAATACAGGTGGTAACCTCGGCTTGAACCTGGATGGTCAGAATATGACTGCTCACGTTTGGGACGGTGGTGCAACTCGGGTCACACACCAGGAATTTGATGGTCCCGGTGGTACTAACAGAGTCACTGTCAATGACGGTGTTACATCTTTAAACGGAAACAGCTTCCATGCACAGCACGTAACGGGAACCATAGTAGCATCTGGTGTACAGCCAGCTGCGAAGGGAATGGCATGGCAAGCAAGGGCGTTGACCCACGACTGGAACAATGACCTTGCTGAAGCAACTACAGAAGCGGCAAACGGTATGCTTGTTTCCAACCACTCTTACGGATTCAGAGCCAGCCTGATACCTGACTGGTATTTTGGTGCTTACATCGACGAATCCAGAGACTGGGATAACCTGATGTATAACTCACCTAATTATTTGATGGTAGTTGCCGCTGGGAACGACGGTAATGACAACTCTTCTAATGGTGCGCCATTGAACGGAGCGTCTGCTTATGACAAGCTCTCCGGTCACTCTACTTCCAAGAACAACATGGTCGTTGCCAACGCGCAGGATGCCAACGTGGCTTCTGACGGTACACTGATCAGTGTTTTGATCAACAGTGGTAGTAGTGAAGGTCCTACTGATGACCTGAGAATCAAGCCAGACATTGCTGGTAATGGTACAGGACTGTACTCTACTTATGACAACAGTGATGTGGCTTACAACTCTATCAGTGGTACTTCTATGGCCTCTCCTAACGTGGCCGGATCATTGCTATTGTTGCAACAGCACTATAACAACGTAAACGGTAGCTTCATGCGTTCTTCTACACTGAAAGGTGTGGCACTTCACACTGCTGACGATGCGGGCCCTTCCGGTCCTGACGTGGTTTACGGATGGGGTCTGATGAACTCAAGAGCTGCAGCACAGGCGATCTCTCAAAGCGGAAATGAGTCTCTTGTTTCCGAGTTAACTTTGAGTCCTGGTCAAACTTACACGACTACAGTAGATTCTGATGGCACAAGCCCATTATTGGCGTCTATCTCATGGACTGACCCTGCTGGAACTGCCAACACAGGTACTACTAACCTCACTACTCCTGTTTTGGTCAATGACCTGGACATCAGAGTAACACAAGGTGGCAGTACTTTCACTCCGTATCGATTAACTGCAGTCAATGCGAACGGTACTGGTGACAATACAGTAGATCCGTTTGAAAGAGTAGATGTTGGTAGTGCTTCAGGTACTTACACCATCACGGTGACGCACAAAGGTTCTTTGTCAGGCGGTAGCCAGAACTTTGCATTGGTAGTCACTGGTTTAACTGGTACGCCTGTTGTATGTAATGCAACTACTCCTTCAGGTTTAGCTGCTTCAAACGTCAGCTTTGCAACTGCAACTTTGAGTTGGAATGCTGTTCCTGCTGCTACTTATGATGTACGTTACAGACAAGTTGGTACTTCTACGTGGACTACTAACGCTGTTTCCGGTGCTACTACGAGCTTAAGCGGCCTAACGCCGGAAACTCAGTACGAAGCACAAGTGAGAAGCAAGTGTTCCGGTGGATCTACTTCTGCTTACAGCAGCTCAGTTACTTTTACGACTACACAATTCCAGCTGACTTACTGTGCGTCCAACGGACAGAGTACTGCAGATGAGTATATCGGAAGAGTGCAACTAGGATCCATCGATAATGCTTCGGGCGCTGGTTCTGGTGGTTATACTGACCACACATCTATCAGCACTGACCTTACTAAAGGTTCTTCCGCAAGTATTACCATCACTCCTACCTGGTCCGGCACTGTTTACAGTGAAGGTTATGCGGTATGGATTGACTACAACCAAGATGGTGACTTTGAGGATGCCGGTGAGACCGTATTCACACAAGCAGCTACTCAGACTACTCCTGTAAGTGGTAGTTTTACCGTACCTGCCAGCGCTACTGACGGTGCTACCAGAATGCGTGTATCCATGAAATACAACGCTACTCCTACCTCCTGTGAGTCTTTCCAATATGGTGAAGTAGAAGATTACACAGTCAACATCACTACTGGTGGTGGAGGCGGACCTGGCGGATGTACAGGTGGTATCTCTTCTTTCCCTTACGGTGAAAGCTTTGAGTCTGGTGACGGTTGGACACAGGTAACTGGTGACGATGGTAACTGGGTGAGAGACAGTGGAGGAACTCCTTCAGGTAGTACAGGACCAAGTAATGGTGCCGACGGATCATTCTACATGTTCCTGGAAGCTTCTACCAACAATAGTCCTGGACAGATTGGTAACAATGCTACGGCGATCCTTGAAAGCGACTGTTTCGACCTGAGTGGTGAAACTTCAGCAACCTTCTCTTTTGCTTACCACATGTATGGAAGCAACATTGGATCACTGACTATTCAGTCTTCTGATGACGATGGTGCTACATGGTCCAACGAGTGGACATTGTCTGGCAACCAGGGCAACTCATGGCAGTCTGCTTCTGTAAGCCTCGACGCTTTTGCTGGTGGAGATGTAAAGCTGAGAATTGTAGGTACTACAGGTCCCGGATGGCAAAGTGACATCGCAGTAGATGACTTGAGCGTCACAGTTGGCGGTGGTGGCGGAGGCCCTTCCTGCCCTGCAATCGACTTCAACAGTTACACGATTAGTTCTTTTGCGACTCAGGATTCTGACGGCACCAATTCCATTGGCGGAGGCGGATCTTCACTGACGCTGACTAACAACACCTGGAAGTCTATCAATTTGAGCTACACAGTGACTGCAAACACAGTCATTGAGTTTGATTTCAACAGCACGAGCCAGGGAGAGATTCACGGTATCGCTTTTGAAAATGACAATACCCTCACGTCTACCAGAGTTTTCAAAGTTCACGGAACGCAGAACTATGGTAATACCACCTATGACAACTACACCAGCGGAACAGTGACTTACACAATCCCTGTTGGTAGTTCTTATACAGGTAGCATGGACCGTTTGGTATTCATCAATGACAACGATGCCGGAACAGGTAATAACGGTACTTTCTCCAATGTGAAAATCTACGAAGGCACTTGTGGAACAAGCACTACTTCTTACGTGACTTTCGACAATGTAGTGAACACTTTCGGAACCGAAGATGAGCTGGAGCCTATGGCAGTCAGTGTGTATCCTGTACCAGCTACAGGTGACGTATTGAATGTGGCAGTAAACAGAACGGATGTTTCTTTCAACATCATCAATGTATCAGGACAAATGGTTAGCGCTGGTACAATTGAAAACGGTCAGGTTAACATCGGCAGTTTGAGCGAAGGTCTCTATGTCATCAGACTGGAAGCAGGCGCTGAAACCAAGACAATCAGATTCATGAAAAAGTAATAAACTCCCGGATTCCCGGGATTTAACCAAGATAAATAATCAATGGGATAAGGGTCGTCGCTTCTTGCGGCGGCCTTTTTTTTTATGTCCGGACCCTGTAATAATCAAGCCTCACCCATTACGAGTTAATAGCCAGTAATCCAACGCCTTAGCCGCACGTTTTTATGTCAATTAGTTAGGATTGTTCTTTTTAAACTGGCAATTTTTAAGTATCTTATTTAAGATTATATAATCACGCTTTCCTCCCCAAAATCATGCTGTATACACGGTTGATTTTAATGGAATATGAGTTTGTACAGATTCAATTTTTCACTTACTCCCTGGCATCATATCATTGATTGGATCAGGAATTTTTAGAGTAATAGAAGACGTACGAACGCTGAGTTATTTTTTAATTCTTACTATGAAGTCCTGGGATAGTTTGTTGGGTTAATGACCCGATAATTTTTTGGTCATGCCAGGCTATGTTTGAGTACCAACCTCCTGGTATTCAATGAAGTATTTTTTTAAACTAATTGTAATTTTAAACATCATGAAAAATCGTTATTTATTACTTATTTTGATTTCAATTGCTATTTACGCTTGTACGATCACTGGCTCAGAAGAGATTGATCAAAGCCTTGATTCAAAGGTTGTTACAAATACATTTAAGCTAACCGAAAGTTCAAACGTTGAATTCATTTCTGAAAGGAAGGTTAAGTGTTGCGGTACATGTGATGGCTCAGAAACTAAATGCGAACTTGAAGTCTCGACTTCGGACCCAAATATCAAAGAGTGTTCTTGTGAAGGGTGTACAATGCACGTATCTTCAGGTTTTGAAATTGCTGAAACAGAGTCGGAACCAGATTTCTCAGAGATGAGTCAGGCACAAACTTTTTCTAATGAATTTGTCGATCACGTGAAAGGTGAATTTCTTTTAAAAGGCATCGACCGCATTAAGATCAAGGAACTTACTATACAAGATTACACCGACCTGAGGATTGCTATTTACGAATATTATGACAGTTACGATGAACTCAAAACCGTGATGATTGCCAAGCGGAAAGACCTTTCCAGTTCGTTCGGGAGGACAGATAGCTTTATTTCAGAAGACCCAGGCTATGTGGTTGATTGTTCTGGCGGTTGTGACGCTGCAGGTGCAACATGCCGGGAAAGGTTTAATTTCAATGAGGGGACCGCAGAGTGTACTTGTGGAGGTGAATGTAATATGACAATTACTCCAAAAAAGTAGTGAAGTCTGACGGTAATAAAACATCTGCCAAAGGTTTTATGGCCGTGAACAGATCATCGAAGGAGTTTTAGAGCAAAAAGAGCAGGTTACGGGAGGAAAACCTGCTCTTTTTGTTTGCCTTCCATTTGATAGAAGTAAACAAAGATTAAGCGTTATGCGAAGTTCCCGGTATCATCCTCTTCTACCCGGAATTGTATCACGTCACGTCAGCCCCCTACCCCGCTGCTCCATGAGTTCAATGATGGGAATCATTAGTCAGATAATTATTCATTGCCGGCATTTGCAAAGTTCTGTGAAGTGGCAGCAAATTAGAAAGCTCTGTAGAGTCACCAAGAAACCCTGGGTGTAGCTTGAAGCTACACCCCTTGTATTTTAATCTGATTCATATAGGTTAATACCAATAGGAAACTGAAAAGATTACCATACCTATGGAATAACTCCACTTATTTACACATGAGCATAATTTGATCTATTCAATAGTAAATTTCCTGTGACTCTCAAATTAATTATATCGTTCTTGTCTTCCATAAATCATCCGAAAAACAGTGAAGTAATGAACAATGGAACTACCTTTAGCATAAGTGCTATTTAATATACCCTCAGCACAGAAACTAAAAAGATTTACAACGGGCAATACTATGCAATGTTTTATTACTATATTCAAAGTTTGAATAAAATAAGTTAGTGTCGTATGCACCCGTATTGTGCTCAGGAAATCGAGTAGCTGAAGATCAGGATACAGAAAACGTTGAATGATAAACCACCGAATCAGTACTTCTATTCTTGCTCGACATGATGATCTAAACACATTATAAATGAGAATAAGTGGACTGGTATATCTAAATAGCGAAGGAGAGGTACAAATTCATAAAAATATTATTGAAGGCCAATCGATATACGATGGGTCAATTCTGTTTGGCATCTACTATCCACGATCAAAGAATCAGCCTAGAAAGGTTAACAAGAGCGACTTTATGATCACTCCTATTCCTTTCACTCACTGGCAGTCTTCAAGTAGACTGATAATACAATTGAAAAGGCAGTCAGACTCAATTCCTCTCCTCACCACCTTTCTCAAAGAGCATAAGATTTCAATATTGCATGGGGTTTCTAACCGATCAGCACATCGATACAGTACATGGGACATCCATATTTCATTTGATGAATTTTCTCATGCTACATTGTTCTTTGAAGACGAGAAATCTTATTACAAAGAAACAAAAGAAGCTACAGATGACTTAACCGTCAAGCTCCTAGAAAGATTTGGAGAAGATGGCTTAGACCTGCTATTTAAAGATCCGAAAGATGTTGACCTGCAACAATCAATTGTAAGCAGACTCAATACCGCACTGCACTATTTTCATAACATTACACAAGAACGTTTAAGAGAAGCGGAGGGTATCGATGAAGAGACTCTATATAAGCCGTTTACATTAAGATATAGTAAGGGAAATATTATCTCAAACTCAGGTAGAAAACTTGGTAATATTCTAAACCTGTCCAAGAAAAAAACTGCTATAAACAGGCAAGTTCCGACTATTGGTTTTGCAGAATCTGACTCACATTATCTTAACTTTAGAATTCGTATAATTCAGAGAAATCGCCTAGAAAACTTCTTCAAGATTTCTGTTATTTATGAGAGACATGGAGAAGAAAAAGATACTACACGAGGACTCCTGGACTTAATAATGAACGAATTCCCAAACGATATAAAGGTTTGGATATCTTCTAATCAATTATTTGAATGTCGTGAAAACTATGGTTGCGGTAAAATAAACTTCTTTATCGAATCCCCAACAGCGTCTAAGGACCATATTACTTTCATTCAAAATTTCAAGAATGTTATTGACAAACTCAATGGTTCAAAAAAGCCTAAAGACATGCGTCACATCAGCTTCTGGCCTAAAATCTCACCAATTTATCCCAACTATATCCGAAAGCACTTTAAAAATCAACGTGCATCACTTAAGACTAGAAAAAGAGACGTCTTCATCAGCTATTCACATAAAGACAATAAACAAGCTGAGAAAATTCGAGCAGCATTAGAATCGCGAGGTTTAACAGTATTCAAAGCAGACGTAGAGATGAAGGCTGGCGATCCATTCAACAAGAAGATTCGCGAGGCCCTTAATAACTGTCGAGAGGTTTGCCTTCTTCTTTCCAAGAGAAGCTTAAAAAGCAAATATGTAACCACTGAATGGGGAGCTGCCTGGTTTATGGACAAAAAGATCATAACAATGTATTTTGGGATGGATGAAAAGGATGTATATAAGTTAGGTGATAAAAGACTATCCAATTCGCAAATCATGAGATACGAAGACAGTGAATTGCCCAAATACTGTAACGAAGTCCTACAAAGGAGACTCAAATACTATCTAGAAACAGAAGATTATGATTATTATAGTTGATTGCGGTTCATACTGAAAAAATCTAGACTACTATTGATTTCTATGTTTACAATATCCATAAGATATATTGTAGTTTAAAAGGAAAACCTTAGGCCGTCTATACATCGCTGAGACGTCAAATTTTGTAATCAATCACGTTGTACTTAGCGCTATCCTGAAAGGTGCCTGTTACATGTTTAATTCCCAACGTATATTACAAATCACTTCCAAATGTGAACCTACCTTCGTTAAAGATAGTTGAGAAAACAGCAGTTTACGTATTTACATTCTGTCTATTTTTGTGGCCTCAGGTCATTACTATTATATGAAGAAAATGGCAAACACAATATACTTGTTCAAAGAGCAGAAGGAGATTTCCTGTCCAGAGGAAAGCACCATACTGGAGGCAACACTGGCCGCTCAAATCAACCATACGCATGCGTGTGGAGGACAAGGCAAATGCTCTACCTGCAGAGTGAGTATCATGAATGGTATTGAGCATTGTCATCCAAGAAACCAGGCCGAAGAGCAAATTGCCGAGAGGCTCAGTTTTCCGGAAGGAATTCGGCTGGCATGTCAAACCAGGATCATGGGAGACATTCAAATTCGCAGAATGGTTTCAGACCAACTGGACATGGAGCTGATCTCAAATCAGATCTCAGCCAAACCAGACGCAGCCCTGGGCAGACAGCAACTACTCACCATTGTCTTTACAGACATTGTGAACTATACTCCTTTTGCAGAAAAATCCCCCCCCTACGACATTGTACACGTCTTGAGCAGATATTATAATATGATGAACACCATCATTCAGGAACGCCATGGGATCATCAGTGATGTCGCGGGGGATGGTATCCTGGCGGTATTTGGAACGGATGAAAAATGTCAAAACTCTGTGCTGGATGCCATCAATGCCATTGAAGAAATGAATCAGGCACTGAGCGAGTTCAATTAATACCTGACCGAGAATTTCAATTCACAATTTGGCATCAGAGCAGGCGTGCATTACGGAAATGTGATCGTAGGCCCGTTTGATACCGGAGCCATGAAGAAACTGGCCATCATCGGTGACAATGTGAACGTAGCCAGCAGAATTGAATCGTCCAACAAGGAGTTCGGCACCAACATGCTGCTATCAGAAGAGGCCTATCAGAAAGTGCGGGATACCTATCCCAGGTCTAATGTCTACGAAACCACCTTAAAGGGTAAAACAGGGAAATATAAATTGTATGAATTAATGTCGTAATACCGTAATGTCGTAATTATTGATGCAAGATGATTGATTATGAATGGAGTAATCTCGAAATGAAGGAACACCGAAATTATTGCACCTGATATTTTCGATATGAATTGTTGTAAGATCTGTATTCAGGGCCGAAAACTCAGGTGTGATCTGTTGAGTTGATTCAATATTAATAGGTAGGTCACCCCAGAAGCGGGAGGACTATTATATAATTGGTGACCACAGAATTCCCGCTATCAGAGGTTGCCAACTGCCTATTGCCCCTTGTTGGAGACTAAGTGTAGGAGGATCGCCTCCTTTTTTAATTTGATGAGTCATTCATGATTATTGATGTAGTGAACTGAATCAATAGTTACGCATCATGCATTACTAATTCATAATCCCCACTATCGCATTTCTATTTACTTGCCATTTGCTTATTGGATACTGCCTATTGCCAAAATTCCCAATCGAAAAACCTCAAACCACCCAGTCTAAAGTCTAGTATCTAACGTCTAGTATCTAAAGTCTAGCCTATCTATCCAACCACTCCTTAAAATCCGACACCCTTTCTCTGGCGACGATGGAATCCTGATTATCGCAGTGCGAGAGAAATAACTTCAGGCGGGAGTTGGAAAAAGAGACGATGTCTTCAATGGCCTGATCGTGAATAATCATCTTTCTGTTGATCCGGTAAAACAACTTGGGGTCCAGCATCTCCTCCACTTTATCAAGGGCAAAATCAACAATGTATCTTTTACCATCAGCAGCAATCAGATAGGTCACCTTTTGCATGCTGATGAAATACAGCACCTGCGCTACCGGCACTGTTTTGATATGCTCGCCTATCTTGATCACAAAACGCTCCTTGTAGTTGGTCGTCAGTTGCCGCTACTATGACTGCATCAGGTCACGATCCAAAGCCGGTTGCGGATCTGGAGTGCTCTGCGTGCTGCCATCAAACTAATCCAGCGCATCACTCAATTCGTTTTTGTCCAGGGGTTTTAGCAGATAATCCACGCTGTTGACTTTAAAAGCCTTCACAGCATATTCATCATAAGCCGTTGTAAAAATCACCGGTACCTTGACTTCACAGCGATTAAAAATCTCAAAACTAATGCCATCGGATAGTTGTACATCTAAAAAGATGAGGTCAAACTGCTCCTCCCCCAACACAGCCACTGTATCTTCAATAGAGTCTGTCCGTTGCCCCACATCCCAGGAAGGACGCAGCTCTTTCACCAGCATACTCAGGCGGTTGGCAGCCAGTTTTTCATCTTCTACAATCAGTGTTCTCATACTCAGTCAATGGATTTGATTAATGGCAATTTTACTTCAAAATGCGTTTCAGTTTTGTTGATGATCACTTCTTTCCTCGTCATGTAGCTGTAGCGGTCTTTGATATTGGACAAGCCAATGCCAGTAGAGTCTTTGTGCATCTTCTCCTGCAGGTTGTTGCGCACAGTGAGGTAATCTTCCTCTGCAATAATCTCCACATGCAGCGGTCTGGACTGTGAGACAATATTGTGTTTGATGGCATTCTCCAGCAACATCTGCAAAGAAATGGGCACAATAAAGCTATGCTCCGCCGACTCGGGAATATGGATGTGATATTGTAGGTTCTCGTCAAACCTGATTTTCTGCAGGTACAGGTAAGACATGAGAAAATCCATTTCCTCGTTGATGGCTACCACCTCTTTGTCTTTGGTATCCAACACATAGCGATATACCTGCGATAGTTTTCTGATAAACTCCACTGCCTTATCCTGATCGTCATGCACCAGAGAAGTCAGTGCATTGAGACTGTTGAATAAAAAATGTGGATTTACCTGATTCTTCAAACTGTCATATTGGGTAGCGATCTGTTCTGTTTTCAGTTTTTCATAATTGATGGCATCCTGCCGCCAGGCCAGCAAAAACGACCGACCATGCATGAAAGCATTGACGCCAAAAGTAATAAAAAGGGGCCCTGCAAAATCACCAATATCCAGCACGCTCATAGCGTTCTCCAAAGTACGGCCATAAACCACCACTCTGAAGAATAAAAAGACGATCAAAAAACCAACAATGGTGATCACCACCATGTAGGTGAGGCCAATCAGGAAACGCTTCAATGGATTATCCAACCATGCCATAGACTTGTCTGCCAGTGCCACCGACAAAATACTCCCTCCTGTCAACACCATCCAGAAACTTCCTGATGAAGCATAATTCAGCAAGAAGGTTTTAGTACTTTCCCAGCACGGCTTACAAAACGCAATGCCCTGCAGTCCTCCTATGAGTCCAAAAAGTAGTATCATCACAAAATTACTTTTTAATAAGGCCTTCAATTTCACCAGTTTTATCATTTGATTATCATTTGCAATATAAAATTTGATTGGCTCCCATCCATGCTTCTGATCCCGAAATGTCGTATCTTTAAGATGGACCGTAGAATATCTCCTCCTAACCTTCTGTTCAGTAAAATCGAAAAAATTCAAAATTTTATTATGCATGCATACTATTTTTTCCTATATTTGATTTGTTATGCTTGCATAACACTTAATTTTGAAATAATAACAATACATAAAACCAGTATTACAAGAATTTACAATGATGGAAGCAACGGCTGAAAGAGAAGCAATTAAAGGAGGAGAGTTTTTGATCAGGGAAACCGAGGCACATGAGATTTTCATCCCGGAAGAGTGGTCAGAGGAGCAAAAAATGATGGCACAAGCCTGCCAGGATTTTATTGATAAGGAAATTACGCCCAACGTGGAGCGTATGGACAAGATGGAGGAAGGCTTCATGTCTTCTTTGATGGACAAAGCCGGTGAATTGGGATTATTAGGTGTTTCTATCCCCGAAGCGTATGGCGGATTGGGTATGAACTTCAACACTGGTATGCTGATCGCTGACATCATGGGTGCAGGTGGTTCGTTCTCTACAGCTTATGGTGCACACACCGGTATTGGTACGTTACCTATCCTTTATTATGGTACTGAAGAGCAAAAACAAAAGTATGTCACAAAGCTCGCGACCGGTGAGTGGAAAGCATGCTATTGCCTCACTGAGCCGGACGCCGGTTCTGATGCCAACTCAGGAAAAACAAAAGCTAAGTTATCCGATGACGGTAAGCACTATATTATCAACGGTCAGAAAATGTGGATCTCCAATGCTGGTTTCGCTGATCTGCTAATCGTTTTCGCCAAAATCGATGATGACAGAAACTTAACCGCTTTCATCGTAGAAAAGACTTACGGTGGCATCACCATGAACGACGAGGAAGTAAAGCTGGGTATCAAAGGCTCTTCTACCCGTCAGGTATTCTTCAACGACTGTAAAGTGCCTGTTGAAAACATGCTTTCTTCCAGAGAAAACGGATTCAAAATCGCTGTGAACATTCTGAATATCGGTAGAATCAAGTTGGCCTCAGGAGTAATTGGTGGTTGTAAAGAAGTCGCTTCCCTGGCTACGCAATATGCCAATGACAGAAAGCAGTTTGGTGTGTCTATTTCTACTTTCGGTGCAGTACAGGCCAAACTGGCCAATATGGCGATCAGAACTTATGCTACTGAGTCTGCTGCCTACAGAGCCGGTCAGAACATCGACGATAAGATCGATTCACTGATTGCCGATGGCATGGAAGAGCAGGATGCAAAACTCAAAGGGGTAGAGCAATTTGCCATTGAGTGTGCCATCATGAAAGTCCACGGTTCTGAAGTACTTGACTTCATTGTAGACGAAGGTGTGCAGGTATATGGCGGTATGGGATTCTCTGAAGATGCACCTATGGCAAGAGCTTACAGAGATGCCAGAATTGCCAGAATTTACGAAGGTACCAATGAGATCAACAGAATGTTGCTCGTAGGAATGATCCTGAAGAGAGCCATGAAAGGTGAATTGGATGTAATGGGCCCTGCAATGGCCGTGGCCAAAGAACTGACTTCAGTTCCTTCATTCGCTTCTCCTGACTTAAGCGCGCCTTTCGCTGCTGAGAAAGAAGTATTGAAAAAATTAAAGAAAGCGGTCCTGATGGTTGCTGGAAAAGCAGCGCAGACATTCGGACCCAAGCTCAACGACGAGCAGGAAATCCTAATGAATCTGGCTGACATGGTCATCGAAATCTACGTGGCAGAGTCTACCCTCCTCAGAACAGAAAAGCTGATCGGTGTGAGAGGTGAAGAAGCCTGCAAATTGCAGACAGCCATGACGCAGGTTTACTTGTATGAAGCAGTTCAGAAAGTCAACAGTGCGGGTAATGAGGCCGTAGCTTGCTTTGCACAAGGGGACGAAATGAAAGTGATGCTCATGGGTATGAAGCGATTCACCAAAATGGACCCGATAAACACCAGAGACCTTCGTAGAACAATTGCTGAGTACATGATTGAAAAGAATGCATTCCCTTATTAAGTTTGTTTTAGCAAACTGAAAAGGCACTCATATTAATTTGGTAAAGCCCGATGGGTGATCGGGCTTGGCAACAAAACATATTCCACCACGAACTAGAACCGACGGAATTAGGTTTCGTTTGCTGACCAAACCAAGTAAGAAGGCACTCCCACTGTGGAGTGTCTTTTTTTATTCAGATCACAAACCAGCCTCCACATAAACATTACCTTGATAAACGATAATAGCTACCTGTTGTCCCACAGGGTAAGCCCGGTCGCCGCCTCTGGCATTCTTTAGGAGATCAACCGTTGTTTTTCCTTCTTTATTCACATACCGCACCTTGGGAACATTTACCAAAGTCATCGAGCCTGCTACATGCCTGAATTTCTTTTCATGCCCCGTAACCTCTCCCCTGGTTCGATACCCGTCTCTTTTAATAACGTCATGCTGATTTGTCTTGTAAACAAATAGCAGTACCCCAAAGAAGATGAATATCAAAATCGCAAATGTTTCCATACTTTTGGTAATCTACTGTTTCCAGACCATATAACAGTCTCACTCAGGTCGGGTTAGGCATAAAAAGCCTTCTTGTGTGTCCATAATCAAGAACAACACCAAGGTCACCAGACACAACCAAAATCGATTCAAAGCACAAAACCCACCCAGAACAGGCCGAGGAAAACCAGTAGCAGTACAGCCAGGAGATTCAACAACACGCCAGATTTGATCATATCCATGACCTTCACATACCCCGACGAATAGACGATTGCATTGGGGGGTGTTGAAATAGGTAACATAAAGGCACAACTGGAAGCTAACGCCACGGGAATACCCAACTCCAAAAAGTCAACACCCAAACCATCGGCCACACCGGATATCAAAGGCGCAAAAATATTGACCAGCGCAACGTTGCTCATCAACTCCGTCATGAACAGCATCACGGCAGTGATAAAAGGTGTCGCTGTTGCAGCCTGAAACCCCTCCTCTTTCACAAAGTCGCCAATCAGCTGAATAATGCCCGCTAGTGATAAAGCAATGGCCAATGCCAGCCCTCCTCCAAACAATATCAGGATCCCCCATTGCATCTTCTGCGTATCCTGCCATTGCAAAACCGCATGGCTGCCCCGCTGTGAAGGAATGATAAACACCAACAATGCGCCACTGATGGCAATACCCGTATTAGACAAGGTAAGGCCTGTCAATCGGTTGATCTGCAGCCGGAACACCCATAACAAAATAGTGATAGAAAAGGCGATGAGCACACTTATCTCGTCCCTGGACAGTTTTCCGAGGGCATCCAGCTCTTGCTGAATCACTGCTCGTGGAGACAGGTCACTCACAGGGGCAATCTTAAAAAGCCTGACCAGTAAGAAGTAGGTGGCTGTCAGCATGATCAGCGCAAAAGGCAAGGCAATCACCATCCAGGCAAGAAAATCCATTTCTCTGTTGAGGTTTTCTTCCATGTAACCTATCAGCACTACATTGGGAGGTGTCCCTATGATGGTAGCAGTACCTCCAATGTTAGCAGCATAGGCAATTCCCAGCATACAGGCCACCTTAAAATTGCCTACCCCACTTTCATCAAAAGCAGTCTCTGTGCGTTCTGACAAAAAGGAAATAATCGACAGGGCAATTGGTAAAATTACGAGGGTGGTGGCCGTATTGCTGATCCACATGCTCAGCAGCGCAGTGGCCAATATAAAGCCCAGTAGCACACCTCGCTCACCGGTGCCGGTGATGAGTAATATCTTCAGAGCAATGCGTTTGTGGAGATTTACTTTTTCCATGGCCAGAGCCAACAAAAAGCCACCCAGAAACAGAAAGATGATGGAACTACCATAGTATGCTGTCGCTTCCCGAACGGGCATGATGCCCATTAGCGGAAATACCGCAATTGGCAATAGGGCTGTTACGGAAATAGAAACGGGCTCAGAAATCCACCAGATGACCATCCAGGCAGCAACAGAAATGACTTTATCAGCCTCCGGTGAGATGAAAGTCACCTCAACAAGGTTCATCAGCAGGCAAACCAGGGGACCTAAAAGGATAAAAATAATGCGATAAGTCAGCGTTTTTTGCATTCGATAGTGCTCATAGCAATCAATCGAAAAATTTCCTGATAATTCTGGACAGGGAAGTCTTCCTTTCGGCAACACTCCGATTGATCAAGTCAATGAATAATGCGGAATCTTCCGGCCCCAGGATGGAATCAACGTTGAAAGAGTCATCTTCTACATTCCGTTCTGCCATGGCCCAACCAGGGAAAATCCGCTGTTCAATGGGCGAAAATATCAATAATTTCACATTAGTATGCCTGACATCTTTTGAAATTTTCTCGTAGGTGGCTTTGATGAGCTGGTAATCACCTTCCAGGTATTGCAAAAATCGCCGCGATGAATATACCAGCGCACCCGTAATTTTACCGGAGTTATTACGTTGACAAACCTCAAGGATATCCTTAATTTCCGCTTCATCTCCTACATTTACCCTATCGCTTAAATATACTAACTCTGACAACATACAGTTACAATTGGAGTCCTACAAAAACGGGCAAAATTCACAGTCTTAGTCTGAGATTGACGGTCGTCAACCAGGGAAAAATCTCAAGAATTCTATAAGAAAACCGAGACTTGATCAGGTCGGAATTTGTTAGCCAGTTGTACAGCAATTAGTGCTAATTGCGCTGTAATATAAGAAGATTATTTCGAAGAATGTTTAAGCAAATCTGCATTTTATACAACAAAACCTCCCGAATAAATTCAGGTTCAATCCGCTACTGTTAGCATATGATACGACAGCCGCACAGCCTCACTGAAACCGGTCTTCCTGACCATTATAACCAGAAAAATCACCGTCTTCAGGGCATTTAAACCAGGCGTTCTCAGTGCCTTCCCCAGTTACAAAAACCGCACTCAGCATTCACCAATCACCACTTTTGCATCAAGTGACAATACCAGGCAACATTGCGGAAAAACAGTACTTTAAAAGTCAGCGAATTAAGTGATATTTCTTTTAATTGAACCTTATAAAATCTACTTTTGAATGAAGGAAACAACGGCAATCAATGTATACAGTAAAAAAGCTCACCACCAAGGAAAAAGCACTGGAGATCAACCTGAATGAAAAGATCTATGGAACACTTGCAGAAGTAGGTGGCGGACAGGAGGTTGCCGCGTATTTCTTCAAGGCTGGTGGCGCCTCAGGTACAATTGCCAAAACCATGTCGGCCTATGACATGACCTTTAGTGATGCCATCTATGGCAAAACCCGAAAATACGTTTGCCGCGAAAAACTAATGAAGATGCTGGACCGGGAATATTTCCTGCTCTCTCAGCGTCTCACCAACAGAACAAAAAGAACGCAGTTTTTCGCATTCGCCAATACCGTGGAGGTCCTCAACTATCGGAAGACCAATCAGGGACACGGCTGGATAGGCATCAGGTTCCAGCTTCATCCCAATTCCGAGCCCAATGATTGCATCATCCATGTGGTATTGCACGATAACGATGCCATCTGGCAACAGCAGGTGCTGGGCATGATTGGTGTCAACTTGATTTTTGCATGCTTCAACATCAGTGATCCGGAGCAGATGATCAACTCATTGCGTGACAACATCGGCGCCGGAAGGGTAGACATTGACATGTTCCAGCTATCTGGACCTGACTTCCACCATGTGGACAACAGATTGATGAGTTTATTGCTGGTAAAGAACGGCCTCACCTCCGCAACACTTTTCGATCCCAAAGGAAATGTAATGCTGCCTTCGGATGCGCTGTACAAGAAAAACGTCTTGATCCTGAGAGGTAGGTTCAGACCGGTAACGCACGTCAATGTAGACATGATGATTGCAGGCATGAAGCTGTTCCGAGATGATCCTGAAGTCACCAAGGAAAGCCTGTTCATTCTATCTGAGCTCACACTGAATGATCTCAGCCATACGGAAGGTGAAATAGATGAGACTGACTTCCTGGACAGGGTGGATTTGCTCTGCTCACTGGGGCAAAATGTTTTGATCTCCAGCTACAAACGGCACTACAGGCTATCGGCCTATATTTCACAATTTACCCGAAAGCGCAAGCTCGGACTCATCGTGGGTTATCGCAACCTCAAAGTCATTTTTGAAGACTCCCACTACAAAGACCTCAACGGTGGCATCCTGGAAGCATTTTCCAGGTTATTTGGCACCAACAGCCAGCTACTGGTCTATCCTTCTTATGTTGATGGAGATGACACCTTGCAAACGGCCTCCAATTTTGATCCGGGCGAAAAGCTTGCTTCCCTCTATCAGTACTTCCGCGAGAACAACAAGATTGTTGACATCCCAGACGTCAAAACAGAGAACCTGCACATCTTCTCCGACAAAGTACTGGAAATGATTGTTGACAATCAGGAAGGATGGGAAGACCTTGTACCTACACGCGTTGCCTGCCTGATTAAGGAAAATTACATGTTTAACTATCCTGCCCCGCTGACAGTGGATGAGGATGATATTCCTAATTGATGAACGGGCATTTTACTTCTTAGATAGCTGTTTCGTTTTTGTTTATTTCTTCTATATTTGAAGCTTTAACTAAAACATATATGGCATCTAGAGGATCGTTTTCTAATAAACTCGGATTTATTCTGGCTGCTGCCGGATCGGCGGTAGGTCTTGGTAATATCTGGGGTTTTCCCTACGAAGTAGGTGAGGGAGGTGGAGCTGCATTTGTGCTCATCTACCTCATTTTTTGTTTCATTCTTTGCTTTCCTGTAATGGTCACAGAGATCGCCATCGGAAGAAAAACACAGAAAAACCCCGTAGGTGCATTTAATGATCTTGGATACAAGAAATGGAACATCGTTGGGAAAATGGGTATCTTCAGTGGCGTTCTGATCCTCTCCTTTTACAATGTCATCGCTGGCTGGGCTTTTGGTTACATCTTCGAAATGGTCTCCGGAAACTTTGCTATCTCAGAGCAGTTTGGAACTTACATCAAGGACGTTTTCAAAGTTGGTGGCTACGGCATCGTTTTCATGGCCGTAACGGCATTTGTAGTTTCAAGAGGGGTATCTGGTGGTATTGAGAAAGCGGCTCGCCTCCTCATGCCTACACTCATCATCATGATGCTTGCACTGGTAGGCTACTCGTTGACGCTGGAGCACTCTTTTGACGGACTCAGGTTTTACCTCGTTCCGGACTTTAGCAAACTGACTGCCTCCGTTGTCTACAATGCGATGGGACAGGCATTCTTCTCTCTTTCCCTGGGAATGGGTGCATTGATAACTTACGGTAGCTACGTCAACAAAAATGAAAATATCATTAGTTCTGCGGCACTCATCACCCTGACTGACGTTGGGATCGCCCTACTGGCAGGTTTGATGATCTTCCCTTTGATCGGTTTCATGAGTCAGGGAACAATGCAGGGAGCCGGTGGCGGACCTGCTCTGATCTTTGTTACGCTGCCAGCGATCTTTGGTGACATCGGCGGCACACTGGGAATCATCGCAGGAACAACCTTCTTTGTACTGCTGTGTTTTGCAGCGCTTACTTCTACCGTATCACTCCTGGAAGTTCCTGTCGCTTATGTGGTGGATGAATTGAAAGTCAAAAGAACCAAAGCAGTGTGGCTGGTGGCTGGCGTAATCTTCCTCATTGGTATTCCGTCATTGATTGGTAATGGGTATTCAGAATTCTTCAGCACCAGTTTCACGACCTACAAGGACGGCGGCAGTGATTCTGACTTCCTGTCTTTTGTAGCCGCACTGGCCAACGATAGTATCTTGCCACTGGGAGGTTGTTTGATCTCTTTCTTTGCTGCACATGTATGGAAAAAACACAACCTGGATGAGGAACTAGCCAATGGAGCTCCTAACTACAAAGGATCATTTGTACAGAAGTACCTGAATTTTGCGATTGGTTTCTTCGCTCCTTTTGTACTTTCCGTCGTTTTTATATTGACAGTACTCTTCAAGTTCTTCAACATAAGCCTATTTTAAAAAAAGACATTTTAACTTTATGGGGACGTGTAGTGAAATTAACTCACTACACGTCCTTGTAGTTTACAGCACCTGAACCCAGTTTATGAAGGATAGTCCCCAATTCAAATATATGCATGAAACCAGAACCAGGTTGCATGTCATCATCTTTGGGACAGACACACGTGCCGGAAAGTTATTCGATGTCATTTTACTCTATGCCATCCTGTTTAGTATCATCATCGTGATGCTGGAGAGTGTCAAGGAGATCAACGAACGCTTCCACACCATTCTTGATATCCTGGAGTGGATTTCTACCATTTTCTTTACCATTGAGTACATCTTGAGGTTGTTTTGCTCACACAGGCCATTTCGATATGCAAGGAGCTTTCTGGGCATCATTGACCTTTTATCGCTACTCCCCTCCTACCTCACCTTCTTTGTGCATGGCGCACAGTTCCTGGTAGTGATCCGGTCGATCAGGCTTTTGCGTGTTTTCAGAATATTCAAAATGTCCACCTACATGGGCGAAGCCAACATCCTGGGCCAGGCGCTGATCAACAGCAGACGCAAAATCATCGTGTTTCTGGGAGTGGTGGTCAGTATTGTGGTCATTTCCGGAACGCTCATGTATGTCATAGAAGGCCCCGATAATGGATTCAAATCCATCCCTTTGAGCATATACTGGGCCGTAGTGACACTCACTACAGTAGGCTATGGAGACATCGCGCCACACACCATTGTGGGACAGACTTTTTCTGTGGTGCTTATGCTGTTGGGTTATGCCATCATTGCTGTGCCAACAGGGATCGTCACTGCGGAGATTACAGAAGCAAAATTGGAACGGCGATGCCATGAATGCGGAGAGAAACTCCCCAACCTCAAGAACAGTAAGTTTTGTCCTTACTGTGGCTGCTCAACGGTTCCTCAGAAAAACAAACCCTGATATTCAGCATCAAAGCTGATCGCATTGAGGCTTCCGCTTCAGTCGCATTTGGAATCAGGGCAGATTCAATCCAACAAAGAAAAGATTACTTGGTATTTTTAAGGAAGCGATAGGCGAGTTCATCAAAAAATATAAAGTACTCTCCCGCCTTGAGGTGACTTACGTCAATGGCTTTGGCAGTGCCCGTGAGCAATACCTCTCCGGTAGGGTCTTCAATTCTGAAATCACTGACTCTGTTCAGTCTCAGCACGTTAGCCACTGTCTCATTGATCAACTCTACAGGATCAGGGTAATATTCCAGTTCCACTTCATCAGAGTATAGATAGCGTTGTTCAGACACCTTGTATTTGATCCGATACTTGTGAATACCTCTGGTTAGCTCAAGCAAATACTTGTATTGATCTCCGGCAAAATCACCGGTTGAGTTAACTGTTGACACCGCGGACCATCCGTTACTATACAATTTCTCAATCTCAAAAACCGCCCCGGGACGGTCACCTTTGGTGGACCAGGACAATAGCGAATCACTCAAAGCGATGTCCGTATACTTGAAACTACTGTGAAACAGTATCGCATCCTTGTTCACCAGTACAGGTTTACACACATTCTTATGATCAATTCTTATTCTGACGGGAGTGTAGAGGTCAAACTCTTTAAAATCCAACTTAATGGCTGAAAGACTGTAGTCCAATGTGAGTAATTTTTCATTCACATAAATCGAGTTGATGCAGAAGTTCTGCAATCCCGGATGATAGGGATTTTGCACATAGAGCGGGTCACCTTTATAGACACCGGTCAGTACGATCTCCTCCTGCGCAGTGGCATTCATAGAAAAGATCATGATCGACCATAGGAATATCAGCCTCAAGTTTCGTTGCATAACCATGTAAATTTACACTAATCTGCCCAAAAAGCCGAATCGCCTGTTATCTGACCAATTTATTCAAATCTCAGCGACTCGATTGGGTCCAATTTGGAAGCCCTGTTAGCTGGTATAAATCCACTCAAGATACCCACCAGGAACCCTATAGTCACACCTACAAAGATCCAACCCCAGGGGATAATGAACGAACCTCCTCCAATTAACAACGGTACAAGATTACCAAATATTATGCCAAGGATAATGCCTCCAAGACCACCGAACTGGCAGACAATGATGGCCTCTATGAGAAATTGCTGACGTATTTTAGCTGGTGTCGCTCCTAACGCTTTGCGCACACCGATTTCCCGTGTGCGTTCCGTGACTGATACCAGCATGATGTTCATCAATCCAATGGAAGCTCCAATCAATGTGATAAATGCAAACGCTCCGCCACCTGCCTGAAAATAAATAGCAATGTCTCCAAGTCGTTCTGACAATGTCTTATTTTGCCGGATCTCGAATGATTCTTCCTGTGCCGGCGGGTCTTTTCTTATTTTTCGCATGAGTCCCGTCGCCGTACCGATGGCATAATCCATCTGCGTAGGATCTTTCATACCCACTTTGATCTGATATCGAAGGGTTCGGTTTCCGGCCACTTTCCGTCCTGTTTCCAGGGGCACAATCAGTCCGCGGTCCAGGCCACCGCCGTTGACTCCCCCCTGATTCATCAATACACCAATCACCCGAAACTTAGTACCGAGAAAAGAGATGGTTTTATTGAGTGGGTTTTCTGCATTTTTGAACAAAGCGCTTTTCACTTCACTTCCAATGATCACTACATTGACTCCATTGGATATTTCACCTTGTGAGAAATTTCTCCCAGCGTCTATTTCAACACCTTCAATGGCCAGGAAGGCTTGGTCTGCACCGGTTACCCGCAAATTGGGATTGGATACTTTTGAAAATCTTTTGGCTTCAGCCAAGCCAGTGATCACAGTACTCAATGACACATCTCCAGGACCACCAAACTTTTCTTTGAATTCTGCAGCCTCCAGGTAGCTGATCTGTGGATACACCTTGGCTTTTTTACCATCATTGGTATCCCCTGTACGTTTTCTACGAATATCGAAAGAATTGGCTCCCAGACTGTTAAAACTACTATTGATCGACGCCTGAAGCGAGTCAATCGCTGTCAGAATTCCTACCAAAGCAGCAATTCCCAGCGCAATGATGGTGGCAGTCAACACTGTTCGCAGTTGATTTCCCCGAACCGCATTTACTCCTTCACGTATATTTTCTCGTAGATCCATTCGTTATTTCAGTGTATATCCATGAAACTTATACGGATAAATTTCAATTATGATAGGTAAGTACGTATTTTTATAAAATTAAGTCAATGAATCTTATAATCTGTATGAAGCGAAAGTTTTTTTTGATTGCGGTGTTGTTGTTAGTTTTTGGGCAGGTAAATGCATCAAAGATTTTGATCCATATGGATGAAACACAACCCAACCACCTCAAAGCCTATGGCATCGCCTACTGGGTACTCACCAACAACGTAGAAGTGGATTGGCTTCTCAACTACCGTGGTGGCAGCTTCATGTTTCAGCATACGCAAAAGTTTGAAAATGAACTGATTGTAAGAGGTGTAGGCTATCAGGTAATCTCGGATGCGCAGGGCAACGGCATCCTCAGCGAAATCGCCAGTCCCAACTCCAATATGGATGCCATGAAGCTGGAGAAGTACCCAAAGATTGCCGTGTACTCTCCCAAAAGTAAGCAGCCATGGGATGATGCAGTAACGCTGGTCCTCACCTACGCGGAAATCCCTTACGATGTCATCTTTGATGATGAAATCATGTACAATGAATTGCCAAAATATGACTGGCTCCACCTCCACCACGAAGACTTCACCGGACAGTATGGAAAGTTCTACAACAGCTTCAGTACCTATGCCTGGTATAAAAAGCAGCAGAAGGAATATGAGGAATCGGCCAACAAGCATGGTTTTTCCAAAGTAAGCGAGCTCAAACTTGCGACCGTTAAAAAGATACAATCCTATGTCACCAATGGCGGATTCCTGTTTGCTATGTGCTCTGCAACAGACACTTATGACATCGCACTCTCTGCGGAAGGCGTAGATATCTGCGATTACATGTTTGATGGCGATGCACCGGACCCACGTGCACAGCAAAAGCTCAACTACACCAACACCTTCGCATTCAAAGATTTCATCATAGAAAGAGATTATCGGGTATATGAGTACTCCAACATTGACAATCAGCCCAACGAACGAGGTGGTCTCCGGGAGAGCAATGATTACTTCAAACTATTTCAGTTTTCTGCCAAGTGGGACCCCATCCCAACGATGCTGACACAAAACCATGAAACACTCATCCATGGGTTCATGGGACAAACTACGGCATTCAAAAAGCGATTGATCAAGTCTGATGTCATTGTGATGGGAGAAACCAAATCAATCAACGAGGCGCGCTACATCCACGGCGTTTATGGCAAAGGCACCTGGACATTCTATGGTGGACATGATCCTGAAGACTACAGGCATGAGGTGGGAGAAGAACCTACCGATCTCAATCTGCACCCGAATTCCCCTGGTTACCGACTGATACTCAACAACATCCTGTTCCCGGCAGCCAAGAAAAAGAAGCAGAAGACCTAAAACTCAGCAGGTCACTAAGCCCGGGGTGCTTCACAAGGATTACAAGTCTGGCGCACCTTCAGGTCGATGTTCTTAGTATCGGCTGTTACAGCAAAAGCAGTGTCCGGTGTTTTCTTCCATTGAGCACATTGTTCTACACTCAGCGCATTCTCTGAAGGTTCTGCCGTCATCTTGATGGGGTAAAAGACCAGATACTGCCCCTGTGGCAATGAAAGACTGGCTACCCCTTTGGCGTCACACATCAGACTATAAGTTTCATCTGCATCTTTCCGTTTGATAATCAGCTCTTTATTCTTGAGCGGACGCTCTACATCCAGTGCCTTCAAAACTTCATCAGGAGGATAAGCACCACCACAATACTCCGAAGTATATTGTACTGAAAATTGTATTTCGATTAGTTCTGAGCTATTATTCTTCACAGTCTTAGCGTTACAAGCTATCAAAAAAATGAGCATCCAAAGGGAGATGTAGTATTTCATAGTTTTAAAATTAGGCAAAGGTTTGTCTCTGCATCCGCAGTAATATTAATGAATTTCGGCTGAATGCCTCCAAATATTTA
>ERZ1740068.273-NODE-273-length-29231-cov-9.128907_pt1 | contig 29231 bp, 17 predicted proteins | sample MGYA00581735_ERZ1740068 | MGnify/ENA primary metagenome ERZ1740068 (study PRJEB43018, sample SAMN04849740) | marine metagenome | isolation source: floating plastic debris | place: Pacific Ocean | collected 2008-08-30 | study: EMG produced TPA metagenomics assembly...
TAGCTTTTTTTCTGAGCGACGCTACATGGCACTCAAAAGTATCAGATTTTCCGTTCGGTTATCAGCATGAATATGAGTTACGAAGGTCGGGCCGCGCCATATAAAATTGATCTAAATCAAAAGGAGGATAGGGGTGCGCTAAAAAAAGATAGCCATAGAAATCAGCGATCGACGGGACTGAATTCCTATGGCCAAGATTAAACTAATTACGCTGATGCTAATTTAAGTAATATTATCAAATGATAAAAATTGTATCTTGAAAATTGGGGATTCCCTATTGAAATTAAGGGAGTCACCTATGGATTAGTAGCTCACTTGAGTGTACAATTCCATATAAAAGAAGGTGAATTGGGTGTTTTGTGTCTGCAAAAGGCTGTTTTCACGTACAAAAACAAAATTATATCAATAACTTTTGAAATAAATTGGTGAATAAATAAATAGTTTAATTATATTTACCACATAGTTAAAAGTTACTAGTTACGCACTTTAAAACACAAAGATTAACGGACTGTTACGAAATATTTTTTGATGGCAAATTTTTTACGCGCCTCACCCATATTCATTTCATAATAGTCTTCATAAATCATTCAGATGTAAAGATTAACGGTTAGTCTGCGAAGATATTTGTGGTGACGTACATTAGTCACAGAATAAGATCTATTAATTGCTCGGTTGATTTAGAGGGTTCTCAATATTTCCCGATATTGGGCCCTCTTTTCTCTATTGTGGAGAAGGTAATATCAGCAATGAGTGATTGGGCAAATCTGTAAGGAATAACCCCTTCGTGGGTCGCTCAAGTTACACTTGTACATCCTCACTTTTATCACTTTCCTCGTGGCTACACCACTTGTTGATGAATTTCTCCTTTAGAATGGATTTTTGTTCTTTACTAAGGGGGGATTCGGATGAGTTGTTGACAAACTTACTCTCCCATTGAGTACCTGACATTTTGCTCTTCCAGTGTTCTTTGTTAAATCCTCCAAATAAGATTTTTGATAGCAGCAGCAGCCCGGCTGCTTCCAGGAAGGTTATTTTTTTGAGCCCGGCAATGTCTGGCATCAGCCAGTTCCACAAAAGCATGACAATTGAACTGACGATCAGGAACATTAGAAGAGCACCGATGATAAACTTGATAATGCGATGTTTCATATCCTTCATTGTAGGAATCAGTCTAAAACTTCGTTGTAAAATGTTTCTAATTCTTTTCTTAAAAACTGAATGGCGTAGCGCTTTCGGGACAGTAAGGTATTGATATTCTCTCCAAACATCTTTTCCATTTCTTTGTAAGACTTCTGCTCCAGTTCATGTTTGATGAAGACTTCACGCTGGGCTTCGGGCATTCTATCCAGTGCACTTTCTATCTTCTGCCAGATGACCTCTCTTAGGTAATCTTCGTCTGGAAGGTGGCTGAGATCTGGTATCAATTGGTCGAGACTCATAGGTTCACTGTCAGACTGGTTGCTTTTGAAGCTGAGCTGACTGAAGTTTTCCGGTTTTTTCTTCCTGAAACGATCCGTAATTTTATTGCGGGCGACTCTGAATAGCCATCCGGATACTTTATCTACTGATCGGATGTCGTCATAGCTTACCGCCAGCTGATAAAAGACATCTTGCATGATGTCTTCAGCGTCTGCCTGGTCAGGAACAAATTTCTTGATAAAGCCCAGCAACCGACCGCCTTCTTTTCTGACAGTTTCCTCTATTTTCATCGCTTTCTGAAATCCAATACCCGGATGCGCTGTTAAGTCCATTTTATCTCTTTTATTTAATCATTGGAAAACTAGTTTCCCAATTAATAAGCTTAAGACGACCAAGGCTATCTGAATATTTTAAATATCGTGAAAATAAATGAATCATTTTCCCTGGTCATCTTACTATTGGGGCATCAGCCACCATGAAAGGAGCGCGTTCTCTGATGAAGGAAGACATCAATTGAATGCTTTTCAATACTTCATAAAAGTTCATTCGCCAGATTGGCCAGTTCAGATCTTTCGCCCTTTTCTAAGGTAATGTGGGCATATAGGTTATGATCCTGTAGTCGATCCATCAAATAGGAGAGGCCATTGCTTTGAGAATCCAGATAAGGCGTGTCTATTTGATAAATGTCACCGGTGAAGACAATCTTGGTGTTTTCGCCGGCCCTGGTAATGATTGTTTTCACCTCATGAGGTGTCAGGTTTTGCGCTTCATCTACAATGAAAAAGATATTTGAAAGACTCCTTCCACGGATGTAAGCCAGCGGAGTGATCATCAGCTTCTCTTTATTGACCATTTCGGTGAGCCGAATGTATTCCTTGTCCGATTCCTTATACTGGTTTTGAATATGCTTGAGATTATCCCATAAGGGCTCCATGTAGGGGTTGAGCTTTGATTTGATGTCTCCCGGAAGGTAGCCAATGTCTTTGTTAGACAGTGGTACGATGGGTCTGGCCAGGTAGACCTGCTTGAAATCGCGTCTTTGCTCCAGTGCGGAGGCAAGTGCCAGTAAGGTCTTTCCTGTTCCTGCTACCCCATTGACCGTCACAAGTTTGACCGCAGGGTTGAGCATAGCATTGATGGCAAAAGTCTGTTCTGCGTTTCTTGGCTTGATCCCATAGACCGTCTTCTTTTCCACTAATCGCATGTTGTCCTGCTCATGGTCGTAAAAAGCCAATCCTGAGTTTTTATCGCTTTTTAATATATGAAAACTGTTGATGGCAAGCTTTTTCCGTGGGAACACCTGCTTTCTACTCACAAATCCTGTTTTAAACAAGTCATTGATATGTTGAGAAGAAATACCTTCGGTTTCCTTCTTGCCGGTGATCAGGGTATTGACATTTTTGATTTTACCGGTTTCATAATCTTCTGCCAACAGGTCGAGTGATTTTGCTTTGAGGCGTAGGTTGATGTCCTTGCTCACCAGGATGACTTTCCTGTCTTTCATCTCCTCCTTCAGTTTCAATGCCGCATTGATGATCTTGTGGTCGTTTTTGCTGTCATTGAATATTTGGGTAGCGTCTATGGTACTGTCATGGTCCATCAGTACCTTGAACTTCCCCTTGGTTTTGCCATTTAGAGGAATCCAGTCCTGTAGCATGTGGTCTTTGGCAAGCTTGTCCATCAAACGAATAAATTCGCGCGCTTCAAAGTTTTTGGTATCGTTCCCCTTCTTGAAATTATCCAGCTCCTCCAGTACCACAATGGGAATACCCACATCGTGTTCCGCAAAATTCACGATTGAGTCGTGGGAATATAAAATTACGGAGGTGTCCAGGACAAATATTTTCTTCTCTCTTGTGCTTTTGGCCATATTTTTTTTGATCAACTAAATTGGTGATGTCATGGATCAAAATAGAGAAAATAATTTACAATTGTAAGGTTTGAAGGTCAAATGCAAGATTAATTCGTTATCCTTAATCTTAGAATAAAAATCAGTTACTCAAAGTAAGCTGGATATTAAACACTCACCAGATTCAGCTTGTTTAGGTAGATAGTTGTTAACATACATAAATCACAATATGGTCATCTATAAATTAATGAACTCATGAGTAAGTACATGAAAGTTAGTTACGCTTTCATCATCTGGTGTTTTTCATTGATGCCATTCATTGTCTGGGCACAGGAACTTCCGCCCATTCAAAACTTCTCCTCTTTGGATTATCAATCTGAGAATCAGAATTGGGCAGTTTCGCAGGCAGAAGACCAGTTGATCTATGTGGCCAATAATGGAGGCCTGCTGGAGTATGATGGCGCCAGGTGGACATTGTACCCTTCTCCCAATGAGACCATCATGAGGTCTGTGAATGTGATATCCGATAGAATCTATACGGGGTGTTATATGGAGTTTGGCTTTTGGCAACGAAATAAAGTAGGCGCCCTGGATTACACATCACTTTCCTCCAAAATAGCCATTGACCTGCTGGAAGATGAAGAGTTCTGGCGCATTTTGTCCATAGAAGAATGGGTGGTTTTTCAATCACTACAGCGGATATATGTCTATGATACCAATACTGAAAAAGTATTCATGATTCCTTCCAATGAGAAAATACTCAAAATGTTTCAGGTGGACGAGCAAATCTATTTTCAGCGGCTCAATAAGGGAATTTACAGGATTGAGAATGGTAGGGATTTTCTGGTATCCAACGACCCCATCTTTCAATCCCGCGAGGTAATTGAGATATTCCAGAATAGAAAAACGCTTTCTTTCATCACCCGGGACGATGGCTTTTATGAACTCACCGATGGCCAACTGAGTAGGTGGAATAACCCTATCAATGATGAGTTGTCACGTTTTAGCTTTTACAGTGCCGTCAGGATGAGTAATGGAGACTATGCCATGGGGACCATTTCGAACGGACTGATTTATTTAAATGACCAAAGAGAAATCCTCTATCAGATCAATCGCAAGAATGGGTTGACCAATAATACAATCTTGTCCGTCTTTGAAGATGTAGATCACAATATCTGGTTGGGACTTGACAATGGCATCTGTTTCGTCAATGTAGAATCGCCTATTCGAGTTTACATTGATGGAGAAGGGAAGCTGGGCAGTGTATATGCTTCTGCAATCTATGAGGACAAATTGTACCTGGGGACCAATCAGGGGCTGTTTTATAAAAAAATAGATAATAACAATGCATTTGAACTGGTGCCAGAAACTGATGGACAGGTGTGGAGTCTGCAGATCATAGATGGTTTGCTTTTCTGTGGTCACCATAAAGGGACTCTTTTGATTCAGAATGACCGTGTCAGTAAAGTTTCGGATATTCAGGGGACCTGGAATCTGAAGCAGTTAGATCAGGAGCCTTCAAAGATCATTCAGGGCAACTACGATGGTTTGTATGTTTTGGAGAAAAATGGAGGATCGTGGCAACTGAAGCATAAAATAGCAGGGTTCAACAATTCTTCAAGATACTTTGAAGTGTTGGATGACTATATTTTTGTCAATCATGAGTACAAAGGTGTCTACAAGCTCATGGTCAATGAGGAATACAGCAAAGTAGAGAGTCTGGCCATGGATAGCTTATTGAAAGGTGCCAACTCAAGTCTTGCCAAGTACAACGGAGAAGTTTTGTATGCCTACCGTGAGGGCATCTTTACGTACAGCACAACCGATCACAAATTTGTGAAAGACACGGTGCTGAGCGGTATTTATAAAGAAGCTGACTATGTGTCCGGGCGTATGGTCTATAACAAAGAGGATGACCGTATCTGGCTGTTTACCCGCGATAACCTGACCTTCGTATCTTCAGAAGGGTTGTCAGATGCACTCAAGATTAAGACGATACCGTTAACCATGGAGCAGCGCCGCAACGTGGTGGAATATGAAAACATTGTCAAATATAGTAATCCCGGGCTGTACGTATTGGGCACAAGTAACGGCTATATTCTGGTAGACATCAATGACCTCACTGTGCAGGATTTTGAAATTAGCTTTAGCGCTTTAGCCAGTACTGCCAGCAGTGATCAGATTGGTGATTATGCAGCAATTGACTACAATGAAATATCGAAGTTTACTGCTACCGCAAATAATCTGATGATGTCTTACCACGTACCCAAGTACTTCAAGTATTTCAAAGCGAACTATCAATATCAGCTGGAAGGGATGTACGATGCCTGGAGCGAGTGGTCACAGGAAGCAGTGGCAAAGTTTGAAAATTTGCCTGCCGGGGATTATACTTTTCGCGTGCGGGCCAGAATTGGCAATAAACTGTCTACCAATGTGGCGGCCTACAGTTTCAGGATTGAGCAGCCTTGGTACCTTTCTGTCTGGATGCTGGGTATATACGGTTTACTGATCATCTTATTCTCCTTCTTTATCCATAACGTCTATGGACGGTACTATCAAAGACAAAGACAGCTGCTAATAGACCAAAATCAGAAGGAGTTGGAACTCAACAGACTCCAAAATGAGCAGGAAATAATTAAAATCAAAAATGAGCAATTACAGCAGGACGTACATGCCAAAAGTAATGAGTTAGCAGCTTCTATTATGAGCATGGTGAAGAAGAATGAGTTGCTCACAGAGATCAAAGATCAACTATCCAGAATCGATGACAAAGTGGCGATCAAGCCTGTTATCAAGATCATTGACAAAGGATTGGATCAAAATGAAAATTGGGAATTTTTCAAAGAGGCATTTGATAATGCTGACCAGGAGTTTTTTAAGAAAATTAAAACGCATCATCCTGACCTATCACCCAATGACCTGAAGCTTTGTGCTTATTTGAGATTGAATCTTTCGTCTAAGGAAATAGCCCCATTATTCAACATTTCCCCCCGTAGTGTAGAGATTAAACGCTACCGACTACGAAAAAAGATGAATTTAGATCATCAGGAGAACTTAACAGATTATATCCTAAATCTCTAAATTCCCGATTGCTTATCGTTTGCACCTCAACAACACCTATACACAGGTGCTACAACATGATTTTTGTAACCCTACAGATGCAATTTGTTTGATTTTAGTTAATACAAGCTTCACCTCTGCATAATAGCCGCATATGGTCTCAGAAGGCGGAATTTAAAATATTGTTATTCTCACAATTAAACCTATCGGTTATTGCAAAATGCATATCTGTATGCTTTTTGTATGGGTGGAATTTGTGGATATGGCAAAATCGGGGTCTACTTTTACTATTGTCTAAAGCACCAAGTCTGGTATGCGCTACTTTTTGCATCTACATTCCGAATGATGCCCCTCCCAAACCAAATAAGGTGTTTGCCCAAATTGATGAACTTAAAAGTATCACTATGAAGCAAAAATTTTTACTATTAATCTTTTCCTTGATTGCCACCCTTGCCTACTCCCAATCTGAGGAGGTACAGGTTGTTACTACCAGTGACGGCTTTAAGCTGGCGGTCGATGGAAGGGATTTCATGATTAACGGGATGAACTGGGATTATTTCCCGATTGGAACCAACTATTCCTATAGTTTATGGAATCAACCTGAAGACGTTATTAAATCGGCACTCGATTATGAAATGGCATTCCTGCAGGCCATGGGTGTCAACACTGTACGTATGTATACAGGAGTCCCCGCCAAATGGATCACCTACATTCATGATAACTACGGAATCTATACCATGCTGAACCACAGCTTTGGTAGGTATGGTCTGACCGTGGACGGAGCCTGGATGGCCAACACAGAATATTCAGATCCGCGAGTGAGGGAACTGCTATTGGCTGATGCCAAACAGCTGGTAGAAGATTACAAAGACACAAAAGGTCTTTTGTTATTTTTATTGGGTAATGAAAATAACTATGGTCTTTTCTGGGGAGGTGCAGAGACAGAAGATATTCCTGAAGAGGACCCCAGGTCTATCCGTCGGGCAACTGCCATGTATAAATTGTTCAACGAGGCGGTTTTGGAAATGAAAGCCATTGATAGCTCTCATCCCGTAGCCATTTGTAATGGTGATTTGCTTTTTGCAGACCTGGTGGCTGAATATTGTAAAGACATTGACATTTACGGAACAAACATGTATCGCGGTGTGACGTTCAGTGATGCTTTTGACCGTGTGAAAAAAGAGTTTAACAAACCGATCATGTTTACTGAGTTTGGAGCAGATGCTTACAATGCTATCCAGAACAAAGAAGATCAGGAATCTCAGGCATACTACATGCTCAGCAATTGGAAAGATATTTATGCCAATGCCTCAGGTCTTGGTAAATCTGGTATCTCACTGGGTGGTTTTACTTTCCAGTTCAGTGATGGATGGTGGAAATATGGACAAACCAAAAATCTTTCTGTTCATGACAACAATGCTTCCTGGGCAAATGGTGGTTATGAGAGAGACTTCGAGACTGGACAAAATAACATGAATGAGGAGTGGTTTGGTATCTGCGCAAAGGGTATCAATGATTCCAGAGGGCTATATCAATTGTATCCTCGTGCGGCTTATTATACGTTGAAAGAGGCTCATGAGTTCAATCCATACCGGGCGGGTACTACTGCCAACGATTTGGAAGAATTCTTTGCGGATATCAGAATTAATGACGCGATGGTGAAAGCCAGAGCCGACAAAGCGTCCTTACAAGGAGAGCGGGGAAATAAATTGCGCATCAGTGAGTTGAGAGCGGAGATTTCTACCTTCCATACCGGAGGAAAATTACTCACTACGCCTGTAAGCCCTGATCCTAATAATCCCACCATTCCAAATCAGACAGGGTTTGACAACCTGGAGTCTTATTTCATCGGTTTTGAAGCAACACCTGCCGACAACGTCAGAGCCAATGTGACTTTCAACGTGTTGGGAAATGTGGCGCAGAATCCTATCAATGAATTATTCTATGAGAACCGCGGACGTTTTCAAAATGTGCAGGTAGTCAATGGGCAGCCTCAACCCGCACAGTTGAACAGAATACAGGTCTACCAGGCAGAATACACCTGGAATCAGCGTTATTTTGACTTAAAAGGTTTCTACCGTACAGGACACTATCACTGGGGTTATGAAGGCGACTTCTTCGGGCTTTATCCAGAGGCTAACTATGGGCCAAACCTTGATATTTATAATGGTCTTGCTCCCAGCGGTCTGGAAATTGAAGGTAAGAAGTTCCTCACCGGTCTCAAGGTAGCCTATGGTCGTGAACTATGGTGGGGTGCCAACCCGGCCATACTGTTGAAATATAGCAAAGAGTTGATGGGCATTGAGTGGACGGGTATTTTCCATGATGACCTTCAGGCACCGGCTGCTGCAGTCAGTTCATTATTCGTTCCGAATCCTCGTACCAGAAGGGTGACTTTACATGCTGAAAAAGAAATTGGTAAAGTGAAAGTAGAAGCTGGAGGGATCTGGGGTGGTCAGCCACTGGTAGACAGAGAGTTTCAATATGTCACAGGAAATGAAGGTAGCTATGAAGTATTTACTGATAGAATCCAGAACTCCGATACCTGGGGTGGTAAAGTGAAAATCACCTATCAGGGCGGTAGATTCAACTGGTATGCCTCAGCCGCTTCCCAGGGATTGGTTGCCGGCGGTGGAGCTGATGCAACGCAGACCTTTACCGGATGGAGATTAAAAGACTCTGGTAGTGGTAACCAGAACAATATACTCTCAGGTTTTACCTACAGTGTTGGGAAATTACAGATAGCACCTAACTTTTTGTGGCAAAAGCCATTGGTAGACCCTATTCCAGGGGATGCAGCGGCACCGGCCAGGTTAAGAAATATCCTGGATGATCCATTTGTGGTAAGGGCCAACAGAGAAACCGTAGGTGGTGAGCTATTGCTGACTTTTGACCCTACTCCAGGCTCGTGGATGTATGAGTGGGACAATGACAGGGCAGAAGACTCTAAGCTTGCGCTAAGTCTTGGTTTTGTCTACCGTCACCTTCCTACGTCTCAGGACGCTGCCGTGATTTTCCCGGGAACAGGAAGGGTTCCTACAGCAGCTGACGGAGCACCTCCGGCGCTGGATTTGTGGGAAGTCAATACGAGAATCGTTTCCAAGATCAGCCCTGAGTTTGGAATCATCGCCAACCTCTATGGAGGTAATGGCCAGGCCAATGGTCCTGATCCAAGAACTGTAGAGCGATATGGAGGAGAGGTCAGAATCATCTACAAGAAGTTGAAATTCCAATCTCACCTGAAATTCAACGACTGGGGACCTTTTGACTACCACCGTGACTTCAACCTTACCTTCCCACTGCAAGTGATGGCTGATATCTCTACCTCTGTTGGAAAGCAGGACTGGTTTATCCTTCCCAGCACCACCCTTGGCATGAGATTTACATGGCGTTCACTTGATGAGTTCTCCCCTCGTTACCTACCCAATGAGGCCGAAGAATTTGCAACTTCTCCTATCATCAGCCCCGTGGGATTCCCTAACGGTAACGAGTGGGAAATAAGAACATATGTCAACATTAACATCGGTAAATAAGTGAGAAAGACAATGAGAAAATTTACATTTAGACAACTGATTCTCACAGCCATTCTGGGTATATCGGCTACCATATTTGTGGGCTGTGACAGAGAACCGTCCGACGATGCGGTCACCGCCGGATTTCCGACTGCAGGAGACGTATTCCTCGATGGATTCACCGGAGGATTAGAATATTTACCATTCGGAGGTTCAAGGCTCGATGCCTTTAAGGTAGATGAGGAAACTTTCTTTGAGGGAACCTCTTCAATGAGATTTGATGTGCCAAACGTAGGTGACCCACAGGGTGCCTTTGCTGGTGCGATCTTCCGTAGTGGGCAGCGCGATTTGTCAGGTTTTGATGCTTTGACATTCTACGCAAAAGCAACGAAAGCAGCGACGATCAATGAAATAGGTTTTGGTCAGGATTTTGGCGAAAACCAATACCAGGTGGTCATCAACGGACTACGTGTTTCTACAGGATGGGAGAAATACACCATTCCAATTCCAGATCCTTCTAAGTTGACAGCAGAAGCGGGTCTTTTCTGGTATGCAGAAGGGGCAGAAGGAGAAGAAGGTGACGGTTATACCTTCTGGATTGACCAGTTGCAATATGAAAAACTGGGAACAGTAGCACAGCCAAGACCAGCCATTTTTGGTGGTGAAGACAGGGTAGAGCAAACCTTTATTGGAGGAGCTTTTCAGGTGCTTGGAACACAGACTTTCAACCTTGGAAACGGTAGCAACCAAACAGTATCTGCTGCACCTTCCTACTTTGATTTCTCTTCCAGCAATGAAAGTGTTGCTACTGTCAATGCGCTGGGACAGGTCAGTGTCCTGACGGCAGGTACAGCAGTGATATCAGCAACTATTGGTGGTGTGAGAGCAGCGGGTTCTCTAACCCTCAACTCTGTGGGAGAGTTTGTAAGAGCGCCAATACCTACCAGACCTGCTGCAGATGTTATTTCTATCTTTAGCGATGCCTATACCAATGTACCTGTTGACTTCTACAACGGATTCTTCGCGCCATTCCAGACAACACTGGGCGGTGCCAATCTTAGCATTGGAGGGGACAACCTGATCAGTTACACAGAATTGAACTTTGTAGCGTCAGAGTTTAAAAACCCTACGGTGAATGCCGCAGATATGACACACCTGCATGTAGACATACAGGTTCAAAGCGCAGTGAATCCCGGTGATTTTGTCGTCATAGAATTAGGTGACTTTGGTGCAGACGGTGCTTTTGGCGGAGGCAATGATAACAGTGGTAGAGTGACCATTGGCGAAGGCCAGTTAACCAGTGGACAATGGGTAAGTATTGACATACCACTGGCAGATTTTGGACTTCCTGCAAGAAACAACCTGGCACAGTGGTTTTTCATCACCGAGGGTACTAATCCCAACGAGGCAGGAACCATCACGGAGATTCTTGTGGACAACATGTACTTCTACAGATAAACCATAACATAAAACTGAAATAAAAATCAAATGATGAAAAGTATTCTAAACAGACAATTAATTGTACTGAGCTTGCTTTTGTCAGGTATGGCCGTAGGGTTCTCCGGCTGTAATGAAGACGACACGCAGGAAGTTACCACGCTGTCGCAGCTGGTATTGTCAGAAGAATTTGATGTGGATGGACCTCCGAACGATGCTTTATGGAGTTTTGACATTGGTACTGGTGTAAATGGCTGGGGTAATAATGAACTTCAGTATTATACATCACGGTCGGAAAATGTGGTTGTCAATAACGGACAGCTATTGATAACTGCCAGACGAGAAGACTTTGAAGGGTCTGCCTATACGTCTGCCCGTCTCGTGACCAAAGGAAAATTTGAGCAGCAATATGGCCGGTTCGAGGCACGTATGAGGTTGCCATTTGGGCAGGGTATGTGGCCTGCTTTCTGGATGCTGGGAGCGGATATCGATACCAACCCATGGCCAGGTGCTGGCGAAATCGACATCATGGAGTACAGAGGACAAGAGCCTACCATCGTATTGGGTAGTGTGCACGGTCCTGGATACTCTGCTGGAGAAGCGATTACTAAGAGTTATGAACTACCTAATGACCGATTCGATACCGGATTTCACATATTCGGTATAGAGTGGGGACCTGACTTTGTCAACTACTACGTAGATGACGTATTGTACAACCAGATCACACCCGAAGACGTCACAGGCGAGTGGGTGTTTGATAAACCTTTCTATCTATTGATCAACCTCGCAGTGGGAGGCTCATTTGTAGGATCGCCCAACAGCGAAACAGTCTTCCCGCAGACGATGCTCGTCGACTATGTGAGAGTGTATCAATAATGAACTAACACAATTAACTATTAAGTGAAAAATGAGAAGAATAATTGAAAAAATATCGCTCATGGTAGTAGCCTTGTCGCTACTCACCATTGCAGCGTGTAATGATGACGAGCCGGTTGACGTGATTCCGGATCCGGTAGCAAATTTCTCCTTTCAGGTAGATAATGCTACTGGAACGGTAACATTCCAAAACACTTCTGAGGATGCGACCAGCTTCTCCTGGAATTTTGGTGATGGTACCACATCAGATGAAATAGCACCAACCAAGGTCTATGAAACTGGTACCTATACAGTGACTTTGACTGCTACGAATGACGCACAGGTTTCAGATACTTTTGAAGACGACGTGACGGTCCTCATTCCTCTGCAGGTAACATTGCCAGTCAACTTTGACGATGATAATACCGACTATACCGCAACGGAATTTGGAGGCGCTTCACTTACGGTAGTAGCCAACCCTGCTCCGGGTGGAACGAATGACAAAGAAGGGAACGTTGGACAAATCACCAATGCTGGTGCTGAGTTTGAAGGTTTCTTCTGGGATCTAGGCGAAGCAATCGATTTGACGGAGGAGAAATCTATCTCTATGAATTTCTGGTCCGAGTCTCCAATAGAAGTTCTATTGAAATTGGAAGAAGGTTCTGAGGCACCTATCGAGACAAGAGAAAACCACGGTGGTACAGGATGGGAAGTGATCACTTTCGATTTCAACTCTACTGCGAACTACTCAAGGTTCACACTATTTGCTGATCCTAACGGAACAGGTGCAGCCAACTACTTCGTAGATGACATCATGCAGGCTGCAACTGTAGATGATACGCCTCCTGTGATTACCTTGAATGGTGATGCAGAGATTAATTTGATGGTAGGTGATGATTTCGTTGATCCGGGAGCAACTGCCACTGATGATACTGACGGAGATATTTCTGCATCCATCGTTACTGGCGGTGACATGGTAAGTACAGCACAATCTGGCACTTTCGTCATTACCTATGATGTAACGGACGAGGCAGGAAACGATGCTGCACAGGTGTCGAGAACTGTAAATGTTACTTTTGACAGCGGTCTATTGACCAATGGTGACTTCAGCGGTGGTGTAGATCCCTGGATTTCAGGAGGCGGCGGTACGCCTGATGTGAGAACTGAAGGTGGTAACAGCTTCTACTTTGCCAATGTTGAAATGGCGGGTGATGCATTTGCAGTCAACCTGAGCCAGGTAGTGGAAATCGTGGACGGAACAAACTACATCCTGAGATTCGACGCATCTTCTGACAGAGAAAGAACAATGCTGGCAGGTATAGGACTGAATGAAGCTCCTTTTGCTTCAGCTACGCAAGAAGTAATGTTGACCACTGAGACCCAGGCATACGAATTGAATCTGGCTGCTACAGGCTTCGGTATTCCAAACAGTAGAGTACTCTTCGATATGGGTGCTGCTGTAGGTGTTGTTGTCATTGACAACGTATCATTGGTAATAGATGACAGTGGTAATGACATAACTGCTCCTGTAATTACCTTAAATGGAGACGCCGTAGTGAACCTTACAGTAGGCGATGCCTTTACTGATCCCGGAGCGACAGCAACTGATAACGTAGACGGTGACATCTCTGCAAACATAACGGTAGGTGGTGACATGGTAGATGTCAACACTGTAGGTACTTATGTGATTACTTATAACGTAAGTGATGCTGCCGGTAATGCCGCAGCTCAGGTAACCAGAACCGTCAATGTAACGGAAGCTGGTAGCAGTTCTAACATCGTTGTAAACGGAGACTTCAGCGCTGGAGTAGATCCTTGGTACTCCGGAGGTGGAGGCACACCTGAGATCAGAACTGAAGGTGGCAACAGCTTCTACTTTGCCAATGTAGAGCAGGCAGGTGACGCATTTGCAGTGAACCTAAGCCAGATTTTAACGATTGAGCAGGGAAGTTCTTACAAATTGAGTTTTGATGCTTCTTCCGACCGTTCAAGAACGATGCTTGCGGGAATTGGACAAGCCAGTGCACCATTCGAAGCGGTTACTGAAACAGTGAACCTGACAGATCAGAACCAGCCATTCGAATTCACCTTCACAGCGTCTAATTTTGGGTCTGCTGATAGTCGTGTGATCTTTGACATGGGAGCTGATGTAGGAGTTGTTGTAATCGATAACGTAGTATTGGAACTTGTAACTTCCGGCGGTGGCGGCGGAGGTGGCGGTGGTACCGGCACCACAATTTTCGAAGAAACTTTCGACAATGCTGCTTCTGTTGATGGATGGAACCCTGTAGCAAGTGCAGCAGGTGTTGCTGAGACCGAAGCTGCGCGTACCTGGAATGAAACAGGTGGTGTTGAAGGAGGTGCGATGCAGTTATTTGCACAAAACCCTGTTGATACAGAAGGTAAAGCTTATATCTTCCAGTTAGACGCTTCTAACCTTAATTTTGACGGAGCTACTTCAGTCACGTTAACGTTTGATGCCAAACTGGAAACAGGTTTGAATGCATCAGCATTCCATTTACAGACAATTTTCCCTGGTGTCGGCGCAACAAATGAGTTCGACCTACAGGCCAAAGGGCTTAATCAGGATAATTATTTCAGCTTCTCGTACGATTTTAATAACATAGAAGCTGGAGCTACAACCTTCTCCATCCACTTCAATTTTGCTGCAGGTGCAGTGATTGATGCAGGAGGAACCGCCCTTATCGATAACGTTAAATTAGTTAAAAAGAACTAGCAAAATAGAGTTGGCGACGAGCCCGGTATTCAAAGGGCTCGTCGCCTTTTTTCCTTATCGGCACGGAGGGCTTATTGCTCAAAAAAAGTGAGCTTCCCAATGCCGTTTCTCCCCAATTTTTATGATCAGACGTAAGTCTTAACTAGCAAAATCGGTGAATAATATCAAAAATGTACCAGTTGATCAGTATCCAGGGAAGGATATTGAACTGAAAGAGGTCGAAGTTGAGAACGAAAGATACTATTGTATCACCAACCCCGATCGAATGGAACCATTCTTCATGAGTATAGTGAGCGATTCTAACCACTGGATGTTTATTTCCAGTAACGGAGGCGTATCAGCCGGGCGAAAAGATTCTAACAATGCCCTGTTCCCTTATTATACCGATGACAAGATCACAGAATCATTCGATGTTACAGGTAGTAAAACGATAGTTCAACTCAGAAAAGACAATCGTACCGTTGTTTGGGAACCGTTCTCAGACAGAAATATTGATATGTTTCGTTGCAGTAGAAATTTGTACAAGAACATCTACGGCAACAAGGTTTTATTTGAAGAGGTCAATCACGACCTGGAACTCACCTTCCGTTATCAGTGGAACAGCAGTGACAAATATGGGTTCGTCAAGAAGAGTTACCTGATCAACAATGGCGTCAATGATGCACAACTGAGATTTGTTGATGGTATTCAGAATATCATGCCACAAGGTGTGGGTGCAGACTTTCAGGAAATCAGGAGTAACCTGGTAGATGCTTACAAGAAAAATGAACTGGAAGCAGAAAGTGGATTGGGTATTTACTCATTGAGCGCTTTCATTGTTGACAGAGCAGAGCCTAGTGAGTCACTCAAAGCCAATATCGCCTGGTCATTGGGACTGGACAAACCGAAACACTTGTTGTCTTCCACACAGCTCAGAGCTTTCCGCGAAGGGCAAGACATAGCGCAGGAAGTGGACATCAAAGCCTGTAGAGGTGCTTACTTTGTATCAGAAGCCGTAAGCCTGGCTACAGGTGAGCAAAAACGTTGGATCATCGTTGGCAATGTCAATCAGACGATCAATGACATTGTAGCGATTTCAGAAAAACTCAAGCAAAAAGAAGCACTGTTCAGTGAAGTGATGCAAGACATCGAAGATGGAACAGCCCGCCTCAAAGCGCTGGTAGCCGCCGCAGACGGTTTTCAACTAAGTGCGGACAATCAACGCAATACAAGACATTATTCCAATACTTTGTTCAACATCCTGCGTGGAGGTATTTTCGATGAGAACTACCAGATCGACAAGGGAGACCTGACAAAGTATTTGGCCAAAGCAAGCCGCGAAGTATCGCACAATCACAAAGATTGGCTGGCAAGCTTACCTGAGTCAATAGATTTGAAATCACTACGAATCCAGACAGCAGGTATCCAGGACAATAGCCTGAAAAGACTACTGCTGGAGTACATGCCTTTGAAGTTTAGTCGCCGCCATGGCGATCCCAGCAGACCGTGGAATAAGTTTTCTATCAACACCATTGATGAAAATGATGGCTCCAAGATACTGGACTATGAAGGCAACTGGCGTGACATTTTCCAAAACTGGGAAGCCCTGGTACATGCCTATCCGGAATTCATCGATAGCATGATTGCCAAGTTCCTGAACGCGAGTACTTTTGATGGTTACAACCCTTACAGAGTCACCAAAGACGGTTTTGACTGGGAAGCCATTGAACCAAATGACCCCTGGTCATACATCGGTTATTGGGGTGATCACCAGATCATCTACCTGTTGAAGTTCCTGGAGTTCATCAGCAATCACTATCCTGATAGGTTGCAAAAATACTTTGAAGAAGACCTGTTTGTGTACGCCAATGTGCCCTACAAGATCAAGTCTTTTGAAAAGATTTTACTCGATCCTAAAGATACCATTGAGTTTGACGAAGAGGAAGACGAAAGGATCCATGCCGAACGCGAAGTAGCAGGCGCAGACGCAGCACTGCTGAAAAGCGCACAGGGACAGATTCACCAAGTCAACTTCATTGAGAAAATACTGGCGACTACCCTGGCCAAAGTATCCAATTTCATCCCTGAAGCAGGTATCTGGCTGAACACGCAAAGACCTGAGTGGAATGATGCCAACAATGCGTTGGTAGGAAATGGGGTGTCCATGGTGACCTTATGTTACCTGCGTCGTTTCCTCAACTACTTTGGAGAGCTACTGTCTGTGAAGCCAGACAGCGATACTGTCCAGCTTTCTGTGGAACTAAAGGAGTTTTTTAATAGTGTCTATGTGGCCTTGAAGGACCATGAAGGTATCCTCGGCGCACAGATTTCTGACAGTGACCGCATGGCTGTTACCAGAAGACTGGGAGAGGCTGGCAGTGCTTACAGGTTACACATCTATGAGCAGCAATTTAAAGGAGACAAGACTGAGATCACTTTTGAGCTATTAAAAGACCTTGTAGTCACTACATTGAAGTATCTGGACCACTCAATTGATGCCAACAAGCGGCACGATGGGCTGTACCATGCTTATAATATTGTTTCCTATCCGCAAGATGGTAGTGAAATGAGTGTGTCGTATCTGGATGAGATGCTGGAAGGTCAGGTAGCGGTACTAAGTGCTGGTTACCTCTCGGCAGAAGCGTGCATCAGTGTGCTCGATGCCATGAAAGGTAGCGCGTTGTTCAGAGAAGATCAATACAGTTACTTACTGTATCCAAATAAAGAGTTACCTAGATTCGTTGACAAGAACACCATCCCTGAAACTTCCGTGAAGCGGTCGTCATTACTTCAGAAGCTGCTGGAAGATGGCAATACGAAGCTTCTTGAGCAAGACGCTGCCGGGCAGTATCACTTTAATGGCAACTTCCATAATGCTCAGGATGTAAAAGATACTTTTGAAGTACTCAAGACACAAGGATATGGAGCGTTGGTAGATAAAGACGCTGCAACGATCCTGGCCATTTTCGAAGAAGTCTTCAATCACAAAGCATTTACCGGTAGATCTGGTACATTCTTCGGTTACGAAGGACTGGGCTCTATCTACTGGCACATGGTTTCCAAACTGCTGTTGGCAGTGGAAGAGTGTTGTGTCGCTGCAGTAAGAAATAATGAATCTGCCAGCGCAGTAGGCAGACTGTTGGAACACTACTATGAAATCAACGAAGGCATTGGTGTACACAAATCACCGGAACTTTATGGTGCATTCCCTACAGATCCTTATTCACATACCCCTGGAGGCAAAGGCGCACAACAGCCAGGTATGACAGGGCAGGTGAAAGAAGATATTCTGAGCAGACTGGGAGAGCTGGGAGCATTCGTCATAGATGGCAAAATCCAATTCAAACCCGATTTGCTGAGAAAGGCAGAATTCCTGAAAAAACCAAAGCAGTTTGATTACATCGATGTGACCGGAGCAAATTCTTCGATCAACCTGAAAGAAGGTTCCATGGCATTCACCTATTGCCAGGTACCTGTTATTTATCAACTGGCGGATGACGAGCAAATCACTGTACAGTTTCAAAACGGTGAAGCATCGCAAATAGCAGGACTTGCTTTAGATCAGGAAAACAGTGAAAGATTATTCCAGCGCAGCGGAGAGGTGAAAAGCATCACCGCAAACATTAGACAACAGCAATTAAAATAACTTATAAGATGAGAATAACGGGGCAGAAATGGGTGTTGGCAGTATTGATCATTGTTCATCTACTGTCTTGTAACCAGCAAAATAATAGTGAGAAAACCATGCAGGACCAGCAAAGCAATATAACAGCGAAGGACATATTGGGAAACCCTGATTATCAGGCCATTTCCTTTGGGGGGTATCGTACAAATACCCGTGATACCCAGCCTACAGTGGGAGAACTGAAGGAAGATATGAAGATCATGCATGCCATGGGCATCAGATTGTTACGGACCTATAATGTGAAGTTGGCACACGCATCCAATCTACTCAAAGCCATTGCCGAGTTAAAGCAAGAGCAACCTGGGTTTGAAATGTATGTGATGCTGGGTGCATGGATAGACTGTTTGAATGCATGGACAGACAAGCCGGTAGACCACAATAAAGAGAGCCCTGAGAACGAGAAGGAGATCGCCCGTGCAGTGGCACTGGCCAATCAGTATCCTGATATCGTTAAAATCATTGCCGTCGGTAACGAGGCGATGGTAAAATGGGCTGCTACCTATTACGTAGAACCATGGGTCATCCTCAAGTGGGTCAATCACCTTCAGGGCCTCAAAGCAAAAGGAGAGCTGTCCAGTGATTTATGGATCACCAGTTCAGACAACTTTGCTTCCTGGGGTGGTGGCGGAACAGAGTACCATGTGGAAGACCTCAATAAATTAATAGCTGCCGTAGACTTCTTATCGGTGCATACTTATCCTATGCACGATACCCACTACAACCCAGCTTTCTGGGGTACGCTGGAAACAGAGCAGGATTTATCTAAAACAGAAAAAATCTTTAGTTCTATGAAGCGATCACTGGATTACGCTAAGCTCCAGTACAATACTGTCGTCAAGTACATGAAGGACCAGGGCATCAACAAGCCTGTGCACATCGGTGAGACCGGATGGGCAAGTTTCTCCAATGGACACTATGGTGACGATGGTTCGCAGGCTACTGATGAATACAAAGAGGGTGTTTATTACAGTATGATGCGCGACTGGACCAACGAGAGTGGCATCTCCTGTTTTTACTTTGAAGCATTTGACGAAACCTGGAAAGACGCTGCAAATCCGGGCGGATCAGAAAACCACTTTGGAATTTTTACCATAGACGGAAAAGCAAAGTATGCCATCTGGGATCTTGTAGACAAAAAGATCTTTGAAGGCCTGGGCCGATCCGGGAAGCCAGTGGAAAAAACATACGATGGCGATTTGCAGAAGCTATTGGAGTCTGTCAAATCACCAGAGATGAAAGACACACTGGAAATTACCTATTAACCTAAACACTTATGTTGAAACATGTTAATCTACTAATCTTAATTACGATGATTTTACATGCCTGCAACGAACCACCAAAGCTCACAGTGGAAGTCTATGAGACTTCTGCTGAGGGTAATCAGCTCAAAAAGCTGGAGGCGTATGCAGGCGCAGAAACTGAGCAAATCATTCAAATTAACCCTGATAAGACCTATCAGAAAATTACGGGATTTGGTGGGTCTTTTACAGAATCCTCCGCTTACCTGTTGAATCAGTTGGGCAAAGAAAACCGGGAAAAAGTATTGCAAGCCTACTTCGGCGAAGATGGAGCCCGCTACTCACTTACCAGAACGCATATCAACTCCTGCGACTTTTCACTGAGTCAGTATTCCTATGCACCGCAAGAAGGAGACAGAGAGCTGGCCAGCTTTTCTGTGGAGGAAGACAGGGACGACATCATACCCATGATCAAAGAAGCGATGGCTATCTCAAAAGATGGATTCAAAATCATCTCTTCGCCATGGACTGCTCCTCCCTGGATGAAAGATAACAATAATTGGGTCGGAGGGAAGTTGCTGCCCGAGTATCGCGATACGTGGGCACTCTTCTTCTCCAAATACATTGCCGCCTACAAAGAAGAAGGCATCGATATTTGGGGACTGACGGTTGAAAATGAACCCCTTGGCAACGGAAATAACTGGGAGAGTATGCATTACTCCCCCAAGGAGATGACCGGGTTTGTTCAGAATTACCTGGGTCCCCAATTGGAGACCGATGGTTATGGTCATGTCAAGATTTTGGGCTATGACCAAAACAGAGAACACCTCTCTGAGTGGGTAGATGAGATGTTTGCAACAGATTCTTCTTCACGATACTATGCAGGTACTGCCATTCACTGGTATGCAAGTACCTTTATGCACTTCCCGGAGGAATTACAATATGCCCATGAGAAAGCACCGGACAAGCACCTGATTCAAACGGAAGCCTGCGTGGATGCAGAAGTACCGAGGTGGCAGGACGATGCCTGGTACTGGAGCAAAGAAGCCACTGACTGGGGCTGGGACTGGGCTACTGAAGAACAGAAACCCTGGCATCCGAAGTACGTGCCTGTCTACCGGTATGCAAGAGACATCATCGGTTGTCTCAACAACCATGTAGATGGCTGGGTAGACTGGAACATGGTGCTGGACAGGCAGGGAGGCCCTAACTGGTTCAAAAACTGGTGTGTTGCACCTGTGATTGTAGACCCCGAACAAGACGAGGTTTATTTGACTCCTCTCTATTATACGCTTTCACATTTTTCCCGCTACATCAGGCCGGAGGCACAGATCATAGAAGTGACTTCCACTGATGATTCACTGCTGATAACCGCTGCAAAAAATCGGGATGGTAGCATCGCGGTGGTGCTCTTGAACCAAGGTAAAACAGCAAAACAATTCACGCTCAAGCTGGGAAATCTGCAAACTGATGTGGCAGTGAGTGCTCAAGCAATTCAAACAATATTAATACCTAACCTAAACACCTAAACTATGTCAGGATCAAAGAATCAAGTCCCATTTGGGCATAAAGTTGCTTTTGGAGTAGGGATGCTGGCAAATCAGATGTTCCCGGCTTCCTTAGGAATTTTCATGGTAGTGTTAGTACAAAATCTGGGGTTTCCCGGTTGGATGTATGGGGTTGTTTACTTTTTGCCAAGGCTGCTGGATGCGATCACCGACCCTATTATGGGGTACATATCAGACAATACCAAGTCCCGTTGGGGGAGACGCAAGCAATACGTCATCATAGGAAGTTTGGTGATGGGCGCTGCATTTGCAGTGATGTGGCAGCTGTATGGTGAGAATTCAACTGACTATAATTTTCTCTACTTTTTGGTCTGGTCATTTGCGTTTTATATTGGGCTCACCATTTTCAGTGTACCCTATGTGGCCATCGGTTATGAAATGAGTGATGATTTTCATGAGCGTACACAGATCATGGCCATTGCACAGTGGATAGGCCAGTGGGCGTGGGTGATTGCACCCTGGTTTTGGGTCATTATGTATGATCCTTCCTGGTTTAGCACTCCTGAGACGGCCACACGTGAGCTGGCTGTTTGGGTGGCTGTCATATTTACATTATGTGCAATGGTTCCCGGGCTCTTCATTCCGGCCAAGTCTACATTGGAAGAGAATTACCCAAAGCTGTCCTTCAAGGCCATAAAGAACATCATCACCGATATCTTTGCCGGCTTTAGAGAAGCATTTGCCTCTACTCCATTCAGGAAACTATGTATCTCAACCTTCTTTATTTACAATGCCTTTATGACGATAGCGGGATTTTCCTTCTTCATCATTGTGTGGCATCTTTTCAACGGAAAAGCAGATGCAGCAGGGTATTGGACACCACTATTTGGTAGTGCAGGAGCTTTGGTGACCACTTTTGTAGTGATCCCAATAGTTGCGAGTATGTCTAAAAAAATTGGCAAGAAAAAGGCATTTATGTACTCTCAGGGCATCGCCATTATTGGCTATGTGTCTCTTTGGTTCCTGTTTGTGCCAGGTAAGCCATGGATGTTCCTCATCGCATTGCCTTTCCACTCCTTTGGGATAGGTAGCCTTTTTACATTAATGATGTCCATGACTGCCGATGTCATTGACCTGGATGAACTCAACTACGGTGTCCGTAGAGAAGGTGTATTTGGCGCCATTTATTGGTACATGGTGAAGTTTGGATTCGCAATTGCCGGCGGACTGAGTGGTGTTATTCTGTCTGTTGTTGGGTTTGATGGGCAGTTAGATGCGCAACCAGAAGGAGCTATTACAGGTTTGAGATTGTTCTTTTCAGGCCTTCCAATTTTAGGGACCCTGGTTTCACTGTGGGTGATGCGTGATTATGACCTTACGGAGGAACGATCAAACGAGATCCGTGCCGCCCTTGACAAACGTAAAAATGAGTCTGAATTAACTTCAGCTCATCAGGCTGGTAAACTGGCATCTCTGGTAGAGCTTAACGGAAAACTGGCCTACAAAAGTCCGGTTGATTTCTCCGATATGACGCCTGCGGATATCAGAGAGTTATTTGGCAAGACCTTGAAGAGTGGTATGCACGGGATCTGTTTCAGCCCTTACAAAGAGGGACAGAATGTGGGAGATCAATTGACAGAGAATCAGATAGAGCGCAGAATGAAAGTAATCAAACAACACACCAATTGGGTGCGTTCATTCTCGACCACAGAAGGCAACGAGTTTACACCTAAAGTTGCTAGTCAAAACGGTCTGAAGACGATGGTGGGCGCCTGGGTAAGCAACGACCGTGAGCGCACTAAACAAGAGTTGGAATCGCTGATTGAGCTTTGTAAAGCGGGACATGTAGACATCGCAGTAGTAGGCAACGAAGTACTGCTGAGAGAAGAATTATCCGAAGAGGAAATCATTGCTTACATGGATTTTGTCCGTAAAGCAGTACCAGGGGTTCCGGTGGCATACATAGATGCCTATTACCAATTCATACAAAGACCGGCATTGGCAGAAGCATGTGATGTGTTGTTGGTGAACTGCTACCCGTTCTGGGAAGGATGTGATATTGACGACGCGTCAGCTTATTTGCAATACATGTACCATTTGGTGAAAGAAAAAGCCAACGGCAAAGAAGTGATCATCGCCGAAACTGGTTGGCCTGGTGAAGGTAGCAGCGTGCTGGGAGCCGTCCCGTCAGAAGCCAACGCCATCAAGTATTTCATCAACACCACCAAGTGGCAACAAGAAGAAAATGTTCCTGTATTCTATTTCTCGTCATTTGACGAATCATGGAAAGCGCGTTTAGAAGGAGATGTTGGAGCGCGTTGGGGACTTTGGGATAAAAATGAGAAGTTAAAGTATAATTAATAAAATGTCCTTTAGAAAAGAAAGACAGCTGGCCCTGGCCAGCCCCGACCATATCGGGGAAGATATGGCGGATTTGATCGACTTGTACATGAAGGTACTTAACCGTGGCATGCATGGGTTGTGTTTCAGTCCTTATGAAGAGGGCCAGAATCCTGGTGATCAGCTCAATGAAGATTCGATCAGAAGGAGAATGGAAATCATCAAGCCTTATACCAAAAGTGTACGTACTTTTTCTTGCACAGAAGGTAACGAACTGATTGCCAGAATCGCCAAGGAGTACGGTTTGCAGACGATGGTAGGTGCCTGGCTGGGAGATGACCTGGAGAAAAATCAGGAAGAGCTGGACGGTTTGTACAAGTTAGCAGCAGATGGAATGGTAGACGTTGCTGCAGTAGGCAATGAAGTACTTTATCGCAAAGAACTCAATGAAGAGCAGTTGCTGGGCTATCTCAATCAGGCCAAAGCCAATATTTCCAATGCGCCGGTGGGTTATGTAGATGCTTACTACGAGTTTGTAGACCATCCCAGAGTCACCGAAACATGTGATGTGATTCTAGCCAATTGCTACCCGTTCTGGGAAGGCTGCCCAATTGAATACTCTCTGATTTATATGAAAGAGATGTACCACAAAGCAGCATGGGCTGGTCAAGGTAAGCGCGTGATCATTACCGAGACAGGATGGCCTGACCAGGGAACTGGTATAGGCGGTTCTATTCCTACCAAGCGCAATGCCATGCGTTACTTCATCAATGCGCAAAACTGGTCTGCAGAAGAGGGTATTGAAATGTATTACTTCTCTTCTTTTGACGAATCCTGGAAAGTAGGAGCTGAAGGAGATGTAGGTGCCTACTGGGGAATCTGGGATAAGAACGGCGTCATGAAGTTTGACAAATAATACGGGCTTAACCTGTATAAACGGATGGGAAAGCATCCTTTTTCGGATACACAATTCAAAAAAAACAAAGCTCCTCCAGGAGCTTTGTTTTTTACTTTTCTGATGCCAGCGTACAAGAGGCTGTCATTTGTGGGACACAAATGACTACTCAAAGATTACCCTATTATTCTTTGCTAAGATATTCTTCGAGATGACTAAGTACCACCTCCGGACACTCTTTATGCGGCGTGTGCCCTATTTTCGGGATCAGGTGTACTTCACATTTTCCTGTGCTATGCTTTTGAATGTCCCAAACCTGCTGTGCAGTGCCAAACTCGTCCTTCTCTCCCTGAAATGCGATGACCGGACAAACAATGGACGGTAGCTGATGCACAATGTTCCACTCCTGAAAAAAATCGCTCAACCAGGTGGAGGTCCAAGCTTTGACCATTTCATCTGTGCGTTCGCCATGGTACTTCTCCAGCCGCTGCCGTAAATCAGTATGATTGTAAGTGATGGACGCAGCCCGCACACCGGCATGAGTGACCTCTTCCATGTAGATATGGGGTCCTTCGATAATCAGTTGCCGGATCAAATCAGGGTATTTTGCAGCCGCTATCAATGAAATCGTCGCACCATCACTATGTCCGAAAAGCGTGCATTGGCTGATCTGGAGTTGCTTCAACAGCTCGGCGAGTACATCCGCTTCTGTTTCCATGTAATTGATGCCTCTTACCTCATCCTGATAAGGAGTGGACCTCCCATATCCGCGACGATCGTAAATGATGACATCATGGTGGGTCAGTTGTGCATATCGTGCAGGAAAGTCGCGCCACAAAGTGGTACACCCTAGTGAATCATGTAAGAAAATGGTGGTCCCTTGAGCAGTCTGTTCCTGCTTCAGAGTTTTGACATATAATTCAAAGTCCGCTATTGCAACAATAGCCTCGTTTTCGATCATGTAAGTACTGAATAGTGGGTTATGCGATAATTTTGAGGAGTTTCATTGAGGTAGTAGGTTTCATCAACCTATTCGCTCACGACCACTGCGAGTTTAGTGCCATCAGGACTTACTGCCAGCCTGGTCACACCTGTAAATCCAAATTTAGCAAATGAAGTAATTTCCTTCCATTGCTCGTCTTTCTTGGGGTTTTTGACATACAATTTGCCCTCTTTACCCATTAAAATGTGTTTTTGAGGCGTCCAGGCCATGTCCTCAGACCCTGTCAGGCTGCAGGTGATGGGCTTTGTTTTTCCTGTTTTGGGATTAAGAGACATGATATTCCATTCTTCTTCTTGTTTACTGATGTAGCTTACCTGAGACGATTTTGGGATCAGATGGATAGAACGCCCCACATTTTCAGTGATTTTTTTCTTAGTACCCGAGGAGACATCAAAGACTTCCAGCGTATTAGGCTCTCCCAAAACAAAACCTACGAGCATATTGGGATTCACCCAGGCATAATAGCCGATTTTAGCATCGGGAATCAGGATATTTTCCTGTTCAGAATCAGCAGAATATCGCCATAGCAGTTGCCGGCCACTATTTTCCAGTTGTACCGCCGAGATAAACTGCTTGTCTGGGGATAAATTGGGGGAGTACTCACCACCTTCAGGCGTGTCACTCAGCCACTTCCTCGTTTTGGTGTAGACGTTGGCCACTACAATGTCCGTCTGACCGTCTCTGGTCGCCACATAGTACAGGAACTGACTGTCTTTACTGAAAGACGGCTGGTTGTCATAACCGGGATTTTTCAAGGATACCGAGATGGGGTTACTCACGACATATTTACCTCGGAGATACTGTAGATCCAGTAAGTAGACCTCCGTATCAGGCTGGGCACTTGCTGGCAATAAATTTACCAGGCACAGAATAACTGCAATTACAAATCGGGTCATAATATCCATTGTTTGACACGAATATAAGCAAACACCTGAATGATCGCTCTACAGAGAATGATTATTCCGAACCGTTTTTCCCCCGAGCTTTGTATCTTTGCGCCTTGGTTTGCATAACAGGCCAGCAGAAGTAATTAATGATCACGACATGAGTCTTTTAGAAGAAATAGCAAGACGAAGAACCTTTGGCATCATCAGTCACCCCGATGCCGGAAAAACCACACTGACGGAAAAGCTGCTCTTATTTGGAGGAGCCATTCAAAAAGCGGGAGCAGTAAAATCGAATAAGATTGATACACACGCCCGGTCAGACTGGATGGAAATTGAAAAGCAGCGGGGTATCTCCGTGGCTACTTCGGTCATGGGATTTGATTACAACAACATCAAGATCAACCTGCTGGATACTCCTGGTCACCAGGACTTTGCCGAGGATACCTACCGCACACTGACGGCCGTAGACAGTGTCATCATGGTGATTGACTGTGTGAAGGGTGTGGAGATCCAGACAGAGAAACTGATGGAAGTCTGTCGCATGCGAAATACGCCTGTGATCTGTTTCATCAACAAACTGGACAGGGAAGGACGCGATCCTTATGAGTTGCTCGATGAGATTGAGGAGAAGCTGGATATCAAGGTGCGTCCTTTGAGCTGGCCCATCAGTATGGGTAAAAGCTTCCGTGGCGTTTACAGTCTGTACAAAAAGAATCTAGTGCTCTTCCAGGCAAGTAAGCAACAGTTGGACAATGATGTTGTCGAGATCGATAATTTGGAAGATCCGGCACTGGATGAGCTGATTACCGAAAGCCACGCAGACCAACTGAGAGAGGATGTAGAATTGATAGAGGGCGTTTATCCGGAGTTTGACCGCGAAGAGTACCTTGCAGGCAATGTGGCGCCTGTATTTTTTGGGAGTGCTGTGAACAACTTTGGTGTGAAAGAACTACTTGACTGTTTCATAGACATTGCGCCAAGGCCAAAGTCGAGAGAAACCGAAGAACGCCTGGTGGAGCCCGATGAGAAGAAATTTAATGGTTTCATCTTTAAAATACATGCCAACATGGATCCCAAGCACCGTAACAGGATCGCCTTTGTGAGGGTCTGTTCAGGCAAGTTTGAAAGAGGGAAGAACTACAACCATGTGCGAATGAAGAAAAATCTCCGTTTTTCAAACGTTACAGCATTTATGGCACAAAGCAAGGAGGTGATTGACGAAGCATTTCCCGGTGACATCGTAGGCCTTTATGACACCGGTAACCTCAAGATTGGCGATACCCTCAATGAAGGAGCCGGCTCTACGTTCAAGGGAATACCCAGCTTCTCTCCTGAACTTTTTAGAGAAGTAGTCAACCTGGATGCCATGAAAAGCAAGCAATTGGAAAAAGGACTCAATCAGCTGATGGACGAGGGTGTGGCTCAGTTGTTTACTTATGACCTTGGTTCCAGAAAGGTAGTCGGTACTGTGGGAGCACTACAGTTTGAAGTTATCCAATATCGGCTGTTACATGAGTACGGTGCCAAAGTACAGTTTGCCCCCATGAACCTTTATAAAGCTTGCTGGATCAGTGCGGAGGATAGTAAAAAAATGGATGAATTTGTGGCCTCCAAAATGCGTTACCTCGCCAAAGACAAAGACCAGAAGCAAGTCTTCATGGCAGAGTCCAAAGCCTGGTTGCAAATGGTACAAGACAACTTCCCGGACATCGAATTCCACTTTACGTCGGAATTTTAAGAAGATGGCGAACGTTATCGGGTAGTTTATTTAGTTTTATTCAAAAAAGAGACGCTGTGAGTAAGTATTCTTTACATGTGTTGTACGAAGACAATCATTTGCTGGTAGTCAACAAGCCTGCCGGCCTGTTGGTGCAGGGTGACCGCACGGGGGACCGCACGCTCATCGATCTGTGCAAAGATTATGTGAAGGAGAAGTACAACAAACCGGGGGCAGTGTTTATGGGGCTGGTGCACCGGCTGGACAGGCCTGTCAGTGGTGTGGTGGTAATGGCAAAGACCAGTAAGGCGCTGGAGCGAATGAATAAGCTGTTCCGGGACAATAAAGTGCAGAAAACTTACTGGGCCATCGTCAAGAAACACCCCCCTAAGAAGAGAGATACGCTCACGCACTGGTTGGTCAAAGATGAGCAACGCAATGTCACTACTGCGCACGACAAGCCCGTTGATGGAGCGAAAAAAGCCGTACTACACTATCGTGTTTTAGGTAAACTCAATGAACACTTTTTACTGGAGGTAAAACCTGTAACCGGGCGCCCACATCAGATCAGGGTGCAGCTGGCTTCCATGGATAGCCCCATCAGGGGAGACATCAAATATGGGTTTTCCAAGCCCAATCAAAGAGGAGACATTAACCTGCACGCGAGAAAACTATATTTCGTTCATCCAGTTAAGAAAGAAGGGTTTGATGTAACAGCCAGTGTCCCCGAAAGCGATTTCTGGGAAATGTTCCTTTCGCTGGAAGAACAAAAAGTCTCTGACAAAAAGATAGACCGGTTATATTAGAAATGGGATTTGTAAGTAAACTCAAAGACAGGTGGGAATTAAAGCATAGCTATCAGGTATGGCTGATTTTGGTAGTTTTCGCCTGCACAGGAACTACCGTACTTTTGCTCAAGCCCTACGTGCTGGCGTTTTTCCAGGATGTCAACCGTACGGTATTCAACATCGCTTACTACATCCTCATCTTCCCGGTCTATAATGTTATTCTACTGATCTACGGTGCTATTTTTGGACTTTTCGATTTCTTCTGGAAGTTTGAAAAAAAGACCTTCAACAGGATCCTTGGCAAAAAATCTCAACCAAAGGA
>ERZ1740068.274-NODE-274-length-29225-cov-6.288241_pt1 | contig 29225 bp, 32 predicted proteins | sample MGYA00581735_ERZ1740068 | MGnify/ENA primary metagenome ERZ1740068 (study PRJEB43018, sample SAMN04849740) | marine metagenome | isolation source: floating plastic debris | place: Pacific Ocean | collected 2008-08-30 | study: EMG produced TPA metagenomics assembly...
GGGATAGTCGTAAAGCCCAACCATGTGATCGGTGAGCGATATGAAATCATACCCTTCAGCGCGATATCTGCGGCAAACTTCTGCGGGCGGCAAAACACCGTCTGACAATGTGGAATGCGTATGCAGGTTGCCGCGCCAGAAGGTCCCTGCGCGCTCAAAGGCCAAGTTGCTCATTGCTCTCCCCCAGACATCAGCACACCCTAGTGATGAGTAGTGGGGTGAATTCAACCGTCGCGCAATCGTTTAAGGCTGTTTGGGACTAACGGGATGCCTCAAAAGAGGCGACAGGTGCGCGCGCGGCAAGACAAGATGAATGCGTCTCCAGACACGCTATCTTGCACGCCGCACTCAAAGCGCCTTAGGCAACCCCCCGCGCGCGCTTGAGCGTGTTGAGATACCCGTCGTAAAAGGCGGTCATAAACTCTTCCATCTTCGAGAGCGGCCCCGGGCGGAAGTGGAATGAATTCACCCCCTCCTGGTTCACCCGAATGATGCGCTCGTCATCCAGCGTGGTGACATGCCAGAGCCAGGTCAGATCTTCGAGTGTGTAATCCTCGCCCTCGACCGCATCCTCGCGCACATACCAGACCATCTGAATGTCGGTCTCCTGCACGCTGCGCGGCACAAACCGATAGCCCACCACGTGATCGGAATAGATCAGAATGTTGTTGAGGATCCCAAGCTGCATGTCATTGGCCCCGTTGAAGGGCGTCTTCAGATCCCCCAAAAGCGGCGCGACCAGCGCTCCGGTTTTGCTGCCGGTGTGATAACCGGGGTAGAGCGGATAGCGCCCGCAATAGGCGTCCATGTCTGCGGTCTCATGGCCGACCTTGCTCCAGGAAAAATTGGCCTCGGCCGGAAGACCGGCATCGACAGAGGCCTTTCGCAAAGACGCCAGAAGCTCCGGGGTGATGGAATGCGGATCTTTCAGACTGTGCGACTGCGAGTAATCCAGATGCGCGGGCCCGCAGTGATAGCATTCCATGTAATTTTCAATCGCCAGCTTCCAGTTTGCGGGCACGGGATAGGATGCCTCATGCGCGATCTTCAGTTGATCTAGGCGGAAAGGCGCCACCAGGGGCTGGAGTTTCGCAATGGCCTCGTCAATCTCAGGCGGGTTTTCGGCGGTTGAGACAAAGATCAACCCGTCGAGGATGCGGACATGCGCTTTCAAAAGACCGTGGCTCGCGCGGTCAAAACCTGCGTCCATTTCCCGCGCGGCGCGCAGATCGCCGTTCAGCTCATAGACCCAGGCGTGATAGGGGCATGAAAACGCATGCGCCCGTCCCGCGCGTTCGGTACAGACCCGCGCCCCACGATGGCGGCAGACATTGACAAACGCGCCGACCTCGCCGCGCCGGTCGCGGGCAATGATGATAGACTCAGGCCCGTAGTCAAACAGGAAAAAACTGCCCTTCTGCGGCAACTGACAGATGTGTCCAACCCAAATCCACGTTTTATTCCAATAGCTTTTAATGTCCTCTTGATACACCTCAGCAGAGGTATAGAACCCGCGCGCCATGGCATAGCCGTCGCGATGCGTGCCAAGCAGAGCCTCCAGATCTTCGGTCAGCCAGTCAATTTTTGCGTTTAAGTCCTTCATTGCGGCGTCTCCTGTCGTATGTCCTTGGCGCCTTGGGCGCTGTGTCCATAAAGTGGGTCATAGGGTGGCCGGTATCGATACAGGGTAAACTAGCGCGCAACGGACTGGAACACAGCCGCGCGACAGCCGCGTATGTCCTTGTCGGAAAAAGACGAGTGTGCAGAAAACGCGTTTGCGGGCTGGCATCTGGCGGACCTACAAAAATGGACGATCGTCCATTTCTGCCAGAAACACCCCTATGCTGTCAACTCTTGCTCGTGATAGGCTCGCGTCTGGGAGGTTGGGAAAGACAGCTGTGGATATGCTGGGAGCGAACCCGCCTGCGCGGCAGGACAACCGACAGACCTTGATTGATGCGACGCTCGCCTCCGTCGCGGAGATCGGGCTCATACGCACGTCTGTGAGCGAAATCATCACCCGTGCAGGCCTGTCTCGCGGAATGATCCACCTGCACTTTCAGGGCAAAGACAACCTTTTGGCCGCTGCGGCCAAACACTCCTCAGAACGCTACTACAAAAGGCTGGACCAGTATTTGCGCGACGCAAAGCCGGACCCGCAATACCGCATTGAGGCTTTGATCCAGTGCGATCTGAGCGAAGACGGCCTGACCGAAGACATCGTGCGGATCACCCATGAGTTTCAGGCCGCGACACGCGCCTTTCCTATATTGGCACCCTATAGCGACACCCGCGACGCGCGGTTGCGTCGCTATTTCGAAGAGGCGTTCACTCAGATCATGATCCAGACCGGCGAAACGGATCCGTCGCAGGTGTCACGAGATATCACGACGGGGCTTGTCGCCACGATGGAAGGGTTCTGGGTGGATTTCCTCCTGCATCCGCAGGATTTTGACCGCGCACGCGCCGCGCGGATCGTGTTTCGTATGCTCTCTGGCCTGTTGCCCGATTACTTTGATCTAAACGGGGCCAAAGCCCCCAATTGAAAACGTGCATTTCTTTGCTGCACGCGCCAAACAAATCGTTAAACTCACACGCAAATTCAATGCCCTGAGGCTCATTCTTGAGGTCTTGGGTGAGGTGAGGAGCACCGCACAGTATGGCGGATCTTTGGGGCGGGCTGGTGCAGGCATTCTGGCTGATCGTCACGTTCGACGCAGACCTCTTTGAAATCACGCTCCGGTCTCTCTACGTGACACTGACGGCTCTGGTGATTGCCTGCCTCATCGCGCTGCCACTGGCGTCGCTCTTGGCGGTGAAACGATTTCGCTGGCGGCGCACGGTCATTGGGGTCTTGAACGCGCTGATGGGCCTGCCGCCCGTGGTCGTGGGCCTCATCGTCTATGTACTGCTTTCCCGCTCGGGGCCTTTTGGGGTGTTTGGCCTTCTCTTTACGCCCACCGCCATGATCATCGCCCAGGTGATCATCATTGTGCCCCTGGTTGCGTCTATTGCGCATCAATCCCTGCGCGAGCTTTGGACGGATTACCACGATCTTCTGATCTCCCTCAATGTCACGCAGGCGCAGAAAATGCGCACGCTTTTGTGGGACGCCCGCCGCGCCCTGCTGACAGCCGCGCTCGCGGGCTTCGGGCGCGGCATCGGCGAGGTGGGCGCGATCATGATCGTGGGCGGCAATATCGACCATGCCACCCGCGTGCTCACCACCGCTATTGCGCTTGAAACGGGCAGGGGGGATTTCGCTCTCGCTCTGGGGTTGGGCTTTGTCTTGATCGCACTGGCGGTGGCCGTGAACCTGATGATCCACGGGCTCAGCCGGACCGAGGTGGAGGGACGCTGGTGAGTGCCTTGTTCCCTCTTCGTGTCTCCGGGGCCAAATCGTCCCGCCGTGGCAATGTTCTGGTGGGTCCAGTTGATCTGGAGCTTTCCGGCGCTGGCACCACAGTGTTCATCGGGCCCAACGGGTCTGGCAAAACATCCCTTTTGGCGATGCTGCACGGCACGAACCGTCTCAACGCAGGCCGCATAGACTGGGCTGTACCCCAGGATGAGGCGCGCGCGCAGCAGGCATTTGTGTTTCAACGCCCCATCCTGTTGCGCCGCTCCGTGATCCAGAACATCGCCTATCCGCTGTTGATGCGCGGCATGACCCGTAAGGCCGCGCTTGATCGCGCCACTGAGTGGTCAGAACGGGTAGGCCTTGGCGCCATGCTGGATCGTTCCGCCCAGTCCCTATCTGGAGGTGAGCAGCAAAAACTGGCGCTCGCCCGCGCCATGATCTGCGATCCGCAGCTTTTGTTTTTGGATGAGCCTTGCGCCGCGCTCGATGGCCGGGCCACGCGGGAGATTGAGGCGATTTTACAATCCGTCGCGGCAGGCGGCACCGATTTGATCATCACGACCCATGATCTGGGTCAGGCACAACGTCTCGCCCAGGATGTCGTATTCATGCTGCATGGCAAAGTGCATGAGTGTACCTCCGCCAAAGAGTTCTTCACCGCCCCGAAAACTGATGCAGGTCGCGCGTTTTTGCGCGGTGACATCGTTGAATGACGCACCACGGGCTGCGAAGTGGTATTTTCGCAAATGATATCAAGCGGTTTGCCCGCTTTGCGGCCTGACGGGCAAACCATTACCTCAGATCTGGCACCACAGGGCGATCATGTCTTCTTGGGGCCAATGCCTGCGAGCGCCCGGTCGTCCGGCAACAGCTTGCCTTCTAAAGACCCAAATGCCCTCGCTTCAGCTTGCCACTCCGATAGCTTTCGTTACTTTCTAACCTACCCAGTCCTTGGGCAGTGGCCACGCCAGCTTTTGAGCCCGCAATCGTCATCGGCCCTGTCGAACGTTGCATGCTGTGTTTGACAGGAAAGATCGCGGCGGTTTGCAGACGTCAAAACCACTTGACGGATGACCTGCGCCAATCAAAGGGTGTGCGCGCAACCGTGTGGGCACTGCAAACGAAGTTGAGGCTAACTCTAGGGGAAGACATGACATCAGTATTTAAGATCGCAGCGGTGTTGGCCGTGATATGTGGGGCACCGGTTGCGGCTCAGACGGATGAGGGGCAGACGAATGAGGGGCCTGAGCCCACCAATTCTGTCTCCATTCAGCTCAACGCCATGAAGGAAGGTGACAACAGCTGCGCGCTGACCTTCCTTGTCGTCAACGGCTTTGCAGAGCCCATCGACAAGGTGGTTTATGAAACCGTACTCTTTGATGGTGAGGGTCAGGTGGACCGGCTCACGCTTTTTGATTTCGGCACGCTTCCACCGGGGCGGCCCCGGGTGCGGCAGTTTTCTGTGGGCGGCATGTCCTGTGCCAATCTGGGGCAGATCCTGATCAACGGATCGCACACATGTGAAGCTGCAGGCCTTGAAGAGGGCGCCTGCGAGAAAGATCTTAAGCTCGATACACGCACCGATGTCGAGGTGATTGGATGACAGAATTCCTTGATCTGCTGGCGCGGATCGCCGATTTGGGCGGTCCGGTTGTGCTGATCCTACTGGCCACGGGCGTCGTCACGGCGGCGGTCATCTTCTACAAGATGTGGCAGTTTTCTGCCGCGGGCGTCGGGCGTCACAAGGCGTTGACCGAAGCCGTAGAAAGATGGGATTTCGGCGACCCCGCGGGGGCGCGCCTGGCCCTGTCGAACTCCAAAAGCTATCTCGCACCCGTGGTGGAGATGGCGCTTGTGTCCGGCGCCAAAGAGCGCACCCGGATGGAAGCCGAGGCCGAAAGCCGGTTTGCCAAGCTCGAACGCGGCATGCGGCTTTTGGATTCCGTGGCACAGCTTGCCCCGCTTTTGGGCCTCTTTGGCACTGTGCTCGGCATGATCGAGGCGTTTCAATCCATGCAGCAGGCCGGCGCCCAGGTGGATCCCTCTTTGCTCGCAGGCGGCATATGGGTGGCGCTTTTGACCACCGCCGTGGGATTGGCCGTGGCGATGCCCACATCCGTCGTGCACAGCTGGTTTGAAAGCCGCATGGACAAGGAACGCGTGATCGCGGAACGCGCCATCGCGACCATCCTTTACCCACAGGGTCCACCCCCCTCCGCCATGCCTGAGGGGGCGGCCTTTGGGCCTGCGTAAACCCTCCCAGCGCAGGCCGTTGTCGATGACGTCCTTGATCGACATCATCTTTCTTCTGCTGCTCTTTTTCATGCTGTCCTCCACATTTTCGCGCTTTGCCGAGGTGGAACTGGCCGCCGCGACAGGGGGCCGCTCAGCCGAGCCCTCAGACACCCGCCCCACATTCCTGCGCCTGGCCGAAGACGAAGTAAGCCTCAATGGCCAGACCTATACCCTGTCAGAATTGCCAGAAGCCTTTGCCAATTTGCGCGAAGACGACGACGACACACTGCCCGTTCTGGTCAGCCTACAGGATGAGGTCACGTCCCAACGCCTGACCGATCTGCTGGTGGCCTTGCGCTCGGTTCAGGGCCTCCGCGTGACGGTGTTGGGCAGCTGATGCGCAGGCCCAGACCCAAACGGCGCAGAGAGCCCACAATCGCGCTCATCAACATCGTGTTTCTGATGCTGGTGTTTTTTCTGGTGGCGGGCACGCTCTCGCGGCCATTGGACGGCGATCTTGACCTTGTCCGCACGGCAGATCTCGAAGGTGCGCTGCCCCCGGACACGCTCGTGGTGCATCCCGACGGGCGCATGACCTACCGCGGTGAAACAATCGGCGGGGTTGATGCGTTTCTCGCGCAACGCAGCGACGAAGAGCGCAAAACCGTGCGCCTTGTCCCCGATCGCGCTTTGCCCGCCTCAGAGCTGGTTCGTCTGGCACGCGAACTGCGCGGGGCAGGGGCCGAAAGCGTGATGGTGGTGACCCAACGCGCGCTTGAATAGCCGCCGGGCAGTCTCAGCCCTAAACACGAGCCGGTTCCTAATCCGCTTGCAGACCCGCGCGACACAAAGTCCGTCAAGTCTGGCGATTGAACGTGCAGTGAATATCATTACCGCGGACTTTTGATTTTTGGAACACGCTGGTCGGGTTCGCGGACCAAACGGACCTGTGCGGTTGCGGCCATTGCCAACGCAGCATGCGTTTTCATTTGCAGCATGAGCACCCTTGCTTTGCTACATGTTTTGCCAAACCGGTCGTTGGTCGTCGAATTGCAAATTCAGTTGATTTCAGAACTGGTTGAACGGACTAAACGCTATGACGAGTTGGTTCCAGCGAGTCGTCCAATCTGAGTGGACACCTCCAAAGTTTAAATATGCTGCAGCCTTACGAGGAATGAGGTTCGTTAGCCTTCGCCATCTCGCATGTCTCTTGCGCAATTTGACGAACGGCACACCAATCATGATCTCGGATCATGTTGCGCGTTGCAATCCAACTGCCTCCCACGCAGCGGACTGTCGGGCAAGCCATATACATCGTGAAGTTGTCCTTGGTGATGCCGCCTGTTGGGCAAAAGGATATTTCTGGGAAGGGCCCAGCAAGGTTATCCATCATCTTTACGCCGCCCGATGCCTCTGCTGGGAAGAACTTGAGCATGTCATATCCGCAATCAGACAAAGACATGACTTCGGATGCAGTTGAGGCCCCTGGTAAAAGCGGTAGAGCAGCGTATTCACTGGCTTTAACAAGGGCTGTGGTACAACCAGGGGACACACCAAACTGCGCGCCTGCGGAGGTGGCCAGTTCGACATCACGGATGGAACGCAGTGTTCCAGCACCGACGATTGCACCGGGAACTTGGGCCATAGCTTCAATAGCTGGCAGCGCAGCAGGTGTGCGCAGAGTGACTTCCAAAACAGGCAACCCACCCTCAACGAGCGCTTCTGCCAAAGGCCTCGCGATCTTTGGGTCATCTATCACCAGAACCGGAATTACCGGGACGTTGGCACAGATGGTTCGCATCGCTTGAGACTGGTCTTTTGGCGTCATCTTAAGTTGCCTTCACTGCCCTGAGGACTTCCGCGCGTCGGGGGATGGGCTCGACCGCGCCGTGACCGCCCACGGTTTGCGCGGCAACCCGCATGGCTCTTTCGACGGCAAGGTGAGGGTCTGCCGTTTCAAGGTAGTAGGCCAGCCAAGCGCCTGCGAAGCTGTCTCCGGCCCCGGTGGAGTCGACAGCTTTGATCTTTGGTGGCTGAAATGCCCGTTTCTGGCCTTTGGTGTACATGACAGGTCCTTTTTCACCGCGCTTGAGCAAAACAAACTCGGCCTCGTGCTGCGCAAAGGTCCGAAGTATGGTGTCCTCATCGCTCGACTCTACCAGCTGCTCTGCCTCGTCATCACTCGGAAACACGATGTCCGCGAGCGGCAGCAGATCAAAGATCACCTCGCGCGCTTGCTTGAGCGTCCAGAGATTGAGCCGGAGGTTCGTGTCGAGCGACACTTTGACCCCAGCGTCCTTCGCAAGTCTGCAAGCCTTGAAAGCGGCATGGCGCATGCTTGAGCTCACGGCGAGGCTGATGGCGGAGACATGGAGGATCTGCGCATTTTGAATCTTCGTCTCGTCCAGATCACCGGCCGCAAGGTGACTGGCTGCCGACCCGCGCCTCGCGTAGCTGAACAGGCGCCCAGACGGGTGCGGGTTCACAAAATACGCGCCGGTGGGATCTTGTGGTTTGATCTTCACCTGGTCTGTGCACACGCCTTCACGGGCCCAAAGCTGCATAAGGTCGTTCCCCAGAGGATCGCCGCCTACGGCTGAGATGTATCCCGTCTTTGCACCTTGCCGGGCCGCGGCAATGATCGCGTTTGACGTATCGCCGCCAAAGCCCTGCCGGTAGATCGGACGCCTATCTGGGCCATCGGGCAGGCGCATAAACTCCGCCAGTGCTTCTCCAAGAGCTAGAATATCGGCCATCTTTCGCGTCTTCCCTTTGTGATTTGGCGCTTAAAAGCTGGCCGGCATGAGAAGCTTGGGCAGCCAGAGAATGATGGCAGGGAAGGCGGCCAAGAGAAGCAGGATCACCAGCATAGGCGCGAGGATCAGGGCCACCTCTTTAAGCACCTGGACGACATTCAGCCCGCCGATCGCCGCGGATATCAGCAAACAGAGCCCGTAGGGCGGCGTCACCAGACCGAAGGCCAGTGAGACGATCCCGATTATAGCAAAGGCAATTGGGTCGATGCCGCCCACCTGCGCCACTGGCATCAGGACAGTACCGAGGATGATAATCGTAGGTATCGCGTCGATAAAAAGCCCGAAGATCAGAAAGAGCGCGGCAATGATCAGCGCTGTTCCGAACGGCCCGAACTCCCAAGCTGTGATAAATCCAACGATCAGCCGCGGCGCGTTGTAAAAGGACAATAGCCACCCGAAAGCCGATGCCGTCCCAATTGCGAAGAGCGAGATCGCTGCAAAACGCGCCGTGTCATAAAGGATAAATCCCAGATCTTTGGGGCGGACGGTGCGGTAGACGAACATCCCCAAGATAAGCGAGTAAGACGCGGCTATAATCGCGCTTTCTGTGGGCGTGACGATACCGCCAACGATACCGCCGATGACGAAGATCGGCGTGAGAAGAGCCAGAGCGGCGCCTTTCCACGCGCCCCGAAACTCTGCCCAATTGGGCGTAGCGGTCACGGGATAGTTGCGCGCTTTCGCAAAGCCATAGACCGTGCCCATGAGTGCCAGCCCGATCATGAGCCCAGGGATTGCGCCGCCGAGGAACAACGCGCCGACAGAGACCTGCATCACACCGCCCCACACAATCATCAGGATCGAGGGCGGGATGATCACCCCCATCACCGAAGAACAGGCAGTGATCGCGACCGCGAAACGGGTATCATAGCCCTCCTTTTGCATGGCCGGGATCAGGATCTTTCCGATGCCTGCCGCATCCGCCGTAGAAGAGCCGGATATTCCGGCAAAAAGCATGGAAACGGCCACGTTAACATGGCCAAGCCCGCCGGGCATCCACCCGGTCATCACCCGTGCGAGCTCAATTAAGCGGTCTGTGACCTTGCCCGAGTTCATCAGATTGGCGGCCAGCAAGAAGAACGGGACAGCCAGCAGAATGAATGAGTTGTAGGATTGGAACATCCGGTCCAACACGATGAAGGGCGTCAGCCGCAGCTCCAACAGGACGACCGGGACCGTCGACAGCCCCAGGGCAAAGGCGACCGGAATGCGCAAAACGACGAGAATAAGGAAACCAGCAAGCAGAATGCTGCCGGCCGTGGCAGTATCGAGTATCATTAGGAGGTCGCCGATCTGTTGCGAAAGGCGGATATCTCTTCAGCCAATCGGTAGCCTGCGAAGAGGAGCCATACGGTCCCAGCCATCGGCACTGAGACATAAATGAGCGCCAGGTTCGCGCGCATCATGACCGAGCGCTGGTTATTACCGAACTCGACATAGTCGACGCCGTACACCACGAAAAGCAGCGCAAAGAGCATGATGAGAGCATAAACAAAGCCGTTTTGCAGCAGTCGGGCCAGCGGCGATGAGGCATCACGCGTCACGCGGACATCGAAATGGGTTCCGTCCCAAACGGCGACCGCCGAGCCTATCATGACGATCCAAACAAAGATGAAGGTTGCCAGTTCTTCGGTCCAAAGGAATGTCGGGATCAGCCCGGTGTAGCGAGAGATCACCTGCATGGCGACCGGGATGGCGAGTGCGCCCATGAGAACGCCAAGCAAAACGCGCAAGACGAGACAAAACTGTTCCAAGACACGGCCGACCATCTGTTCCTCCCCTGGTCTTGATTTACTAGCAATCCTGACGGATGCGTACAAAAAGGGCGGCTCAACCGAAGATAAGCCGCCCTTTCAAACTGTGTTTACATGCCGCGCACGTTCGCCAACAGCTCGGTCGCGCCCAGCTCTGCTGCATAGGCATCTTGGACCGGCTTAACGAGCTCAAGCATTTTCTCGCGGCCCGCAAAGTCATGGACTTCGATCTGACCCGCATCGGCCATAGCCTGCAGCTTTTCACCGTCTTGGCTGCTTTCCAGAGCGCGGCCAAACGCACCAGCTTCGGCACCAGCTTCCATCACGGCGGCCTGCAAGTCTGCGGAGAGCCCATCGAACGTCTTCGCCGACATCACGATTGGGCGCACGGTGATCGTGTGCTGCGTCAGCGAGATATGCGGAGCGACTTCGTAGAACTTGAGGTTCTGGATCGACGCCGCCTCGTTCTCAAAGCCTGCAATCACGCCAGTTTGGATGGCGTTATAGACCTCGTTGTAAGCGATGGCTGACGGCGCTGCGCCAACAGCTGAGAAAGTTTGAGCCTGGATCGGTGCCCCCATCACGCGCATGCGATGGCCAGACAGCTCGTCCATATTGGTGATTGGAGCGGCAGAGGCGAGGTTGCGTACACCGCCACCGTGGTAGCCCACGATGACGATACCAGCCTTCTCGCGCAGATCGTCTTCGAGCGGCTTAAGCGCCTGCGACGACAGCACCGTGTTCCAATGATCAAGATCGCGGAACAGGAATGGCATGTCCATCAACGGAATGGATTCCGAGAAGACGGCCATATTAGACGGGGCGAGGATGGTGTAGTCGACCGCGACACCCTGATTGAGATAGGTCACATAGTCGGACTCGACCCCGAGTTCCCCGTTCAGACGCAGGTCGAAAGTTACCTCGCCGTCATACTTCTCGCCGACGAGGCGCGCGAATTCACGCATAGTTTTGGTGAACGCGTGCTCTTCGTCGAACATGCTCGCGCCGCGAAGCGTCACGTCAGCACTGGCAGCCGTCATGGTGCCAACAAGAACAGCCGCCGCCGCGACAGATTTTAGTGAAATACTGAACATTTTGGTTCCTCCCTGTTCAATAATGTCTGGATTTGCGGGGCTCAATCTCCCCGGTTAGGGTGGCGGGCATTCCTTCAGGAGAAGGCGACACCGCCGTTCACATCGATGCAGGCGCCATTGACAAAGCCTGCACCGTCCGTCGCGAGAAACGCCACGAATTCTCCTATTTCACGCGGGCTTCCCTCCCGCTTGAGCGGCGTTGAGGCAGCCACTTTGGCGCGGATGTCGTCTTGGGTGAAGACGTTGTGGAAATCTGTGTCGATCATGCCAGGGCAAAGCGCGACGACGCGGGTTTTGGGGCCGAGCTCCTTCGCCAACCCGCGCGTCATTGTCATCACAGCGCCTTTTGAAGTGGCATAAGGCACAGCGCCGGGTCCGCCGCCATCGCGCCCTGCCAAGCTCGCAAGGTTGATGATCGTGCTGTTGTCGCGCAAATGCGGTAGGCAGGCTTTGGTCATCGAAAACACAGAGGTGAGGTTCAGATCCATGACCGCCCGCCAATGCGCTAGGTCCATCTCTGCGAGCGTTTTGCGCGCTACCAATCCGCCCGCGTTGTTCACCAGCACATCAATATGGCCATAAGCGCCAATGATTTCGGCAACAAAAGCTTCGGCGCTTTCTGGTTTGGCGAGGTCGACCTGTGCAGCAAGAGCACTGCCTCCGGCTTGGGTCACATGGCTCACCATCGCTTGCGCCCCATCAGCGCTTGCGTGATAGCTGACGGCGACGGATGCGCCTCTTGCGGCAAGTGCCAGCGCACAGGCCTGCCCGATGTCCCTGCCACCGCCCGTTACGATGGCAACTTTTCCCTCTAGTGCTAGATCGCTCACTGACATGCGCTGCTCTCTCATACCGACGTTCACGATCCCCTCCTCTGGTTTGCAACGAACATTGTCAAAACTTGGATACTAGTCAACCATATCGCAGCTTTTTCACGAAGAAATGCTCTATATCACTGAAAAACAATGGAATAAAATTCTGCAACCGCTTTGATTCTCGCTGTACTGACCCATCGACCACTGGCATACTAGATTCGATAGATGCAGCGCGTGGAATCCTTCGGATATGCAGATCGCAGACAGAAAAACAGGCAGCGACTTTGTTTTTGACACTCTATTTGATCAGATTATGCGGCTAGAGCTACTGCCTGGCACCAAAATTTCCGAAACCGAAATGGCCAAATCCTTTGGGTTCTCGCGCCAGCCAGTTCGGGAAGCCTTCACGAGGCTGGCAAATCTAAACCTGCTGTTGATCCGCCCTCAGCGTGCGACGATTGTAAGACCTTTTTCTCGTGAGCTGATCGCAAACGCCCGGTTCGTGCGATCCGCCGTAGAGCTTGAAGTGGTCCGCGCGGCGGCCAACGACCGGGACGCAAGCTGTGATGCTGCGCTAAAATCCAATATGCGTGAGCAACGAGAAGCAATCGCGAAAAGCGATGCCGACGCATTCCACGATTTGGACTATGCGTTTCATGAACTCCTGTGCAAAGCCAGCGGACATGCTTTTGCGTTTGACATCATCGCTGCAAATAAAGCGCAGGTAGATCGGCTTTGCGTGCTCTCGCTAACAAGCACCAAGTCGATGGAAGCTCTCTACCAAGACCATGAGGATTTGCTGGAAGCGATATTTGGCGAAAACGCAGTCAAAGCTGATGCCGTACTAAGAAGGCATCTTGATCGCCTTAGCCCAACAATTGATGCACTCTACACAACGCACCAAGCCTATTTCGACGAATGATTTCGGAGGTGCCACGACACAACGCGTCTCATTCAGTTGGAGCTAAGAGCGGGTTTTGGTCGTTGCAAAATTGGCCCGTTCGCATGTCAGAAAACGGGAAGTCCACAGCCATGCCGTGGAGCAGGTGCTGCTTTTGAGAACGCATACCGCCGCAGCGAAAACCGAGGTAACAATATCGGTCAAGTCCACCGTCATTCTCGTTAACTGACGAGATCTCGATGTGTCTGACACGAATGGCCGCTCTTTACGCAGCGTCGCTGAGCTCAAGATTGCGCGCACGCGGCAATATCTGTGCTGCGAGCGCGCGCAGCGAGAACTTCGAATTCACAGATTGAGCTCAAAGCTGCCATTTTGCGCAGCGCCGAGACGCTGTTGCAACTAGGTTATGACTTCGTGCAAGGATGCAAGTCACATATACACTTTTTCGCCGACAATCCGTGTGCGCATGAAGACGGGTTTTCGTTGCGCGCTATGCTCAACGACGTCACACTTTTATGAAAAAGGCGCTCGGGCCCTTTACGATGTCAAACCGTGATCAGAACCAGGCTTGAACGCCGCGGGCGGCGCCAGAGATGTCTCGTCCTACACCGTCAATCGTTGCGCACCCGGTCAGGGTCACAGCAATTGCAGCCAATGCCAACAGCTTTTTCATATGTCACCTATAGCGGGCCTTTGCGGCCTCTACTGCTTTTCCGCCTCAAACCACCAAACCTCCGGCAAAAACCAAGGGCCATCGCCGTAGATCGGTAGCTTTTCTGTGGGATACCGCAATTCGGCTTTGTGAGCAATCCGTCCAACGGAATATTGATGGATGGGGATCACATAGCGGCCTGAAATCAACACTCTATCAAGCGCGCGCACAGCCGCGACAAAGTCTTCGCGCGACGCAGAGGTCAGGATCGTGTCGATCAAGGCGTCTGCGGCGGGGGATTTCATGCCCATCAGATTGCGGCTGCCTGGCTGATCTGCGGCGTCTGATCCGAAATAGCTGCGCAGCTCATTGCCCGGGCTGAGCGATAGGGCGCGGCGCATGAAGGTGATGTCAAAGTCAAACTCTGCCACGCGGGCATTGTATTGTGCGCTGTCGATGGTTTCGACCCTCAGTTCGATCCCAAGGCGTTCCAGCGTCTGCGCATAGATGTCCATGTAGGTGCGGGCCTGCGCCAGCAACGCATCCTGCTGCAAGAGCACCTTGAGCACCAAAGGCGCGCCTGCCTCGCCGACAAGTTTGCCCTCGACCACTTGCCACCCGGCCTCATTGAGCATGGCCATGGCCGCGCGGATGTTGCCGCGATTGCGTTTTGTGCCGTCCGATTGGGGCAGGGTGTAGCCCTCAAGCGCGCCAGGCAGGAGGTCATCCGAAAATGGCTCCAGAAGCGCTTTGACCCGGCCCTCGACAGGGCCTTCCTGCAGGCCCAGCTCTGAATTGGAGAAATACGACGTGATGCGCGGCTGGCGGCCGCCGGTGAGCGTGTCATTGACGAACTCAAAGTTGAACGCGTGCAAAAGCGCGTCCCTCACGCGCCAATCCCCAAGGGGCGTGCGCCGCGTGTTCATGACAAATCCGGTGATGCCCGAAGGCTTGGCATGGGGGATTTCGGATTTGACCACTTGGCCTGATTGGACCGCGGGGAAATCATATTGCGTGGCCCAGCGTTCAGCATTGAACTCGCGCAGATAGGACAGCGCGCCTGCTTTGAACGCCTCTTCCATCACCGTGCTGTCGGCGTAGATCTCAATGCGAATCGCGTCGAAATTGGCAATGCCCTGGCGCAAGGGCAGGGCGCTGCCCCAGTAATCGGGGTTGCGGCGCAGAACAATGTTGCGGTTCACCTCATAGCTTTCGACCATATAAGGCGCCGATCCGATGGGCACGTCCTCAAGGCGCGCCTGGGCGAAATCCAGATCCTCCCACTGGGCCCTTTTCAGGATGGGGCGCAACCCGGCGAGCAGGGCCAGTTCCCGATCCTGTCGATTGAAGGTCAGGCGCACGCGGTGCGGACCGGTGGCTTCAATGCGGTCCACCGCAGTCCAAAACCCGCGATAGCGCGCGTCACCCGTGGTGCCGAGCGTTTCGTATGACCAGATCACATCTTCGACAGTCACGGGACTGCCATCAGAGAATCGGGCCTCCTCGCGCAGGGTAAACTCAACCCAGGATCGGTCTTCGGGCGTTTCGATTGATTCGGCCAGCAGCCCGTAAAGCGTGAACGGTTCGTCATAGGAGCGCGCCATCAGGCTTTCATGGGTCAGAAATCTTAATTGCCACGGCGCGCGACCTTTGAGGGCAAACGGGTTGAGCGTATCGAAGCCACCGACATTGCCTGTCACCACTGTGCCACCCTTGGGGGCACCCGCGTTGGCATAGGGGAATGACACAAAATCCGGTGGGAGGGCGGGCGCACCATACATAGCTATGCCATGCGCCGGCTCTGCGGCGGCGTAAAAAGCCGTTATTCCCAGCGTGGCGATGACCACGATTCCTGCAAAAATCCGCCGACGGATGTGGAAAAAAATTGGTTTCAATTTTGCAACAATGCCTCGACTGCCTTGTTTCATTGACCCAGAGGGTAATGAGGGTTCTTCGTCTTTTCAAACTTTTAGCTTGGATCATGAAGTTCAATGGCTTATAACAATTTTACTGCTCGATAGGTTTCTTGCCTGTATGAAACCTGCCTCAATAACTTAACGCCGGCTTCGTGCCGGCGTTTTTTTTGGATTTCGCGCAAGAAGCTCTTCTGTCCTGACGGACGGTCTCGCAGCGTTCGAAAAAGGGCGCGCCGCTGTACTCTGATCTGCGCGCGTGGCAGTGTTTTGCAAATTGTCTTGAAGGGGAAAAAGATGGATCTCGCCGGCAAAACCGCTGTTATCACAGGATCGAATTCGGGGATCGGTTTCGGCATGGCCACAGAACTGGCCCGCGCGGGCGCGGACATCGTTCTGAACTCCTTCACCGATCGCGAGGAAGATCACGCGCTCGCCAAAGGTCTCAGCGAAGAATTCGGTGTAGAGGCGCGTTACATAGAGGCGGATATGACCGATCCGGCGGCCTGCCGCAGCCTGATTGAGCGCGCGGGCCAATGCGACATCCTGATCAACAATGCTGGCATGCAGTACATCGCCTCGATCCCCGATTTTCCAACCGAGAAATGGGACGCAATCATTGCGATCAATCTGACTGCGGCCTTTCACACCACGGCCGTGGCGCTGCCGATGATGCGCGCCGCCGGGTGGGGCCGGGTGATCAACACCGCGAGCTCTCACGGTCTGCGCGCCAGCCCGTTCAAATCGGCCTACTCCGCCGCCAAGCATGGGATCGTCGGTCTCACCAAGTCCACTGCGCTTGAGACAGCACAAGACCCCATCACCGCCAATGCGATCTGCCCAGGCTACGTGCTGACCCCGCTCGTGGAAAACCAGATCCCCGATTTGATGAAGGAATACGATATGGATCGCGACGCGGTGGTGCGCAATGTCATGCTCTCGCGCCAACCCTCCAAAGAGTTTGCCACCGTGGAGCAGATCGGCGGCACTGTGGTCTATCTGTGCTCTGAGGCCGCCCGCCAAGTGACAGGAACAACAATTAGCGTTGATGGTGGCTGGACGGCCATGTGACGCATTCCACGGTGAGGCCGTGCCAAAGCAGCAAGCCTGATGTGTCAGGGCCGTTCATGCGGCTTTGATCTTGCCCACGATTTCGGGATGCTCTGGATAGACAAGACCCGCGGAGATCACCAATTTGGCGGCCTCTTCAATCGTCATGTCCAGTTCGATGATGTCTTCTCTGGGAAAGAACAACAAAAATCCACTGGTCGGGTTCGGCGTCGTGGGCACAAAGATGCTCATCAGATCGCTGCCATCGCCCGCCTTAGAGGCCACCTCTCCGCCGGCCTGGGTAGAGATGAACCCGATCGCCCAAATCCCTTTGCGCGGATACTCAATCAAACAGGCTTTCTCGAAACTGCGCTCTGACTGGGCAAACACCGTTTCTGCGATTTGTTTCACGCCGGAATAGATCGTGCGCACCACGGGCATCCGTACGACGAGGCTCTCGGCGAAACTGATCAAGGATCGCCCGATCAGGCCTTTGGCAATCCACCCCACCAAGATCGTGAAGATCAAGAAGATGATCACGCCCACGCCGCGCAGGTTTATGCCGATATACTGTTCGGGATTGAACCGCGCCGGGACCAACGGCAGGACAACACTGTCGACCCAGCCCATTAAACCCCAGATAAACCAGATTGTGAGACCCACAGGCGCAATGACCACGATGCCGGTCAGAAAACTCGCTCTGATACCGGCAAAACGGCGTTTCTTTTGGGGGTGTTGGTCTTCGTCGAACGGTGTGCTCATAAGCGTCCTGTGACTTGTCTTCAACTCATGTAAGCGCGGGGTGTCCCGCGCACAATGCTTAGTTCATTAACGAATTGTTGGCGAGATTTCGCCGTCAAGGCGTTCAATTCTGCATGCAATGCGTGACGCCAATGCTGCATTGTTGAGCACAAGCGCAATATTGGCTGTCAGTGACTGGCCATTTGTCTTGTCAAAAATGCGGGAAAGCAGCCACGGCGTGACGTCTTTTCCGGAAATGCCACGCGCATCTGCCTCTGAAATGCTGGCCTCGATCAGCGGGGTGAGCTCACGTGCGGGGATCTCGGCAGCCTGCGGAATAGGATTTGCAATGAGCTGCCCACCCGGAATGCCGAGGCGCTTGCGCACCAGATGGGCCCTGGCAATCTCAATCGGTTCATCCATGCGCAGTGGAGCGGCCAACGGGGATGAAGCCGACCAAAAGGCGGGCAGCGTGTCCTGGCCAAACGCGATGACAGGAACGCCCAGTGTCTCAAGCACTTCAAAGGTCTTGGGCAGATCCAAGATTGCCTTTGCCCCGGCGCAGACGACCGTTACCGGGGTTTGCGCCAGTTCCTGAAGATCGGCCGAAATGTCCAAGCTCTGATCAGCGCCGCGATGGACGCCGCCAATGCCTCCGGTGGCAAAGACATCAATGCCCGCCAGCTGGGCCATGATCATCGTTGCAGCCACGGTCGTCGCACCTGTGCCGCCGGTCGCGACGCATGTGGCCAGATCGGCCCGGCTGAGCTTGGCCACGTCCTTGGCCTGCGCCAGCGTTTCCAGCGCGCCCTCTGTCAGGCCCACATGCAGCCGCCCCTCCAGCACGGCCATCGTGGCGGGCGTTGCCCCGTTCGCCCGCACGGCCTCATGGACCTGAAGGGCCGTCTCATAGTTGCGCGGCCACGGCATGCCATGGGTGATAATGGTGCTTTCTAGGGCAACAATCGGGGCCCCGTTCTTTTTGGCATCCAGCACCTCAGGTGCATATGTGATATCCGTCATGGATCCGTCCCCGCCACAAAGGCCCCTGCCGTTCCAAGCGCTTCCTGTAGAGCGGTCCTGCGGTCTGCACCCTTGGTTTCTGCCGCGATATGGGCGGCCATGAACGTGTCGCCAGCCCCTGTCAGGCGCTTGACCTCAATCGCCGCCGGCACCGCAGACACAGCGCCATCACTGGTGGCATCGGTCGCTGCATCGCCGCCGTGCGTGACAATCGCGCGCGCCGCACCGCGCTCTATCAGGGTCTCAGCAGCGGCCTGTGAGGTTGCAAACCTAGTGCCACAAACCCGCCCCGCTTCTTCGCAATTGACGTAAAGCACACCGCGCCCCGCCTCTACAAAGGGCCGCAGCCGCTCCGCCTTACCCGGAGAGGCCGGTGCCAGGCGCAGATCGGCGCGGGCCAGCATCGGGCTTTGCGCCAGTTGGGTCAGCAGCTCTTGGGTCAGATTGCCATCCAGAGACACCAATCCGGGAAAGGGCGCATCTTGCGTGGCCAGCGCGCCGCTGAGCAACGGATCAAGGATCGCCTCGCCCGCCGCCTCCAGCGTGCGCGCATCGGCAATCGCGGCCACAACCCCGTTCGCGCCTTCGACGGCCATGTAACGATCGGTTGCGTGACCCGCCGCGCGATGAACATGCGCGGTGACAAGGCCCATCTCAACGCACGCCGCCAATAGCTCATCGCCCGAGCGATCCTGCCCCACCGCGCTGAGCAAGATCGGCCGCAGATCAAACTGTGCGCATGTCCTCGCAATATTGAGCGCCACACCCCCCGGCAGACGCGTGATCTCGCCCGCTACATCCGCACCTTGGTGCATGTCGCACGGCGCCCGTCCAATGACATCCCACAGAACAGATCCGATGCAGAGAATATCCGTGCCCATGGTCCCTTGTTGACGCATCGCGCGTCGGGTGCAAGCGTGATCGTATGGAAGATGCCACCTCCAAGACCCGAGCCCAGACACGAGCCCAGACCCGGGCCAAAAAACGACGGATCACCTATGCTGGCCTCGCTCTGATCGTGGCGTTGGCGCTTGCGGTATCGCTCACCGCGCGCCGGGATACTGTGGATACACCTCGGTTTTCTCAGGTGATTTCAGAATTCATCAATCTCAGTGCGGCCCCCGATCCCAGAGGCCTCGATTTTTTGTCACGTGATCGCGTGCAACGGACCAACCGTGCAGAGCGGCTGGCCCATATTGAGCCAAGCTTGCTGACGGCCCTTGCCGCGTCTTTGGATGTTGATGAGCCCACACTTCGCGCCCAGATTTTGGATCCGCTGCAGACCAACGCGTTCGATTACACCGGCATTGTCTTCGACAGCCCGAGTGACCTGGAACAGGGGCAGTCTGGGCCATGGAGTTGGGCGATCTTAAAGGAGCGCGCGAAAATCCAGGCGGGCGAAACGGTGGAGCTTTTGGCATGCGGGAAAGACATGCCCTGTCGGATCTGGCTGCTCTATTGGGACGCGGATATGTGGTACTACGCGCCTGCAGGGTCAGAAAAGGTCAACCGCGCACTCATGGACGCGGTGCCGGATTTGAGCGATCTGGTGCGGCGTTTGGGAGAAAATAGGTGAATAAAAACATTTCTCTGAAGGCCGCAGCTTATGTCGCGTTCGCGGCGCTTTGGCCTGCCCTGAGTGCGGCAGAAACATCGGTTACCTGCGTTCCCAAGGGTTCGCCGGAAGAGATTGCGCTGTCCTTTTCTGACGCATCAAGCTCCGAGTGCGGCACCTACCTGGATGAAGCCGGGCACGACGCCACCTTCTGCCAATGGAAGTTCGCCTACCGCTCATCACCCGCGAAAGAGGCGTTTCTGGCAACGGAGGCGGCTCTCGACGGGTGCTTTCAAAAAACCGGCATCCTGGGCACCGATGTCAATCACCCTGACAGCTACGATCAGGTGTTTTACAGCGCTGTGACCCAGGTGATTTCGCTTTCTCTCAAAGACAAAGCCCAGCATCGCGCTACATATCTTTTTTTACGCGTCGAAACGGCCCCTTAACGCAATCTGTGGCAGGGCTTGCAAGCAGAGATATCAGTCGCTATACGGCGCGGACAAATTCCGCAGGCACGGGCGGGCGGGCAGGGGAGACATCCTTGTCGGTCCACCGGTTGAAGGTGGCCCACACCCATGGGCACTTCTCATCCCGTGTCGAGGCGCAAACCGGAAAGGACACGGACACATGGCTCTTCCAGAGTTCACCATGCGTCAGCTTTTGGAAGCTGGCGTTCACTTCGGCCACCAGACGCAGCGTTGGAACCCCCGCATGGGTGAGTTCATCTATGGCGCGCGCAACGGCATCCACATTCTCGACCTGACGCAAACCGTCCCACTGCTCGACGCTGCGCTAAACGCTGTGCGCGAAACCGTGGCCAAGGGCGGCCGCATCCTCTTTGTCGGCACCAAGCGTCAGGCCAGCGGCCCGGTCGCGGAAGCGGCTGAGAAATGCGCGCAGTACTACATGAACCACCGCTGGCTCGGCGGCACGCTCACCAACTGGCAGACCGTGTCCAAATCGATCCAGCGTCTGGCCGAGATCGATGAGAAAATCGGCGGCGGGGCAGAGGGCCTCACCAAGAAAGAGCGCCTGGGCCTTGAGCGTGAGCAGTCCAAGCTGCAAGCCAGCCTCGGCGGCATTCGCGAAATGGGCGGCGTGCCGGATCTGATCTTCGTCATCGACGTCAAGAAAGAAGCGCTGGCCGTGGCCGAGGCCAACAAGCTGGGCATCCCGGTCGTGGCCGTGGTCGACACCAATTGTAAGCCCGACGGCATTGATTACATCATCCCCGGCAACGACGACGCCGCCCGCGCGATAACGCTCTACTGCGATCTGGTGTCTCGTGCCGCGCTTGACGGCATGTCCGCACAGCTTGGTGCGGCAGGCGTTGATATGGGCGCGTTCGAGGAAGCCCCGGTCGAAGAGACACTCGCCGAAGAACCCGCAGCGAGCGAAGAGCCGGCAGCGGAAACACACACCGAAACTTCCACCGAAACTCCCACCGAAACTCCCGCTGAAAGCTGACCCCTGTCACATATCTGACGTGCGTGGCGTGATATCGCCACGCTGATCCATATTTTTTGAGGAGAGCCAAAATGGCGATCACAGCAGCAATGGTAAAGGAACTGCGCGACAGCACCGGCGCAGGCATGATGGACGCGAAAAAAGCCCTGACTGAGACGGATGGCGACATGGACGCCGCCGTAGACTGGCTGCGCACCAAGGGCCTTGCGAAAGCGGCCAAGAAATCCGGCCGGACAGCGGCCGAAGGCCTCGTTGCGGTCAAGGTTGACGGCGGCAAGGGCGTCGCGGTTGAGGTCAACTCTGAAACAGATTTCGTTGCGAAAAACGCCGATTTCCAAGGCATGGTGGCCGGTGTCGCAGGCGCCGCCCTGGGCGTGTCCGATATCGAGGCGCTGAAGGCGGCTGACATGGGCGGCAAAACCGTCGAGGCCACGATCACAGATGCGGTCGCGACCATCGGCGAAAACATGTCCGTGCGCCGCATGGCCACGCTCGAAGGCGCCACGGTTGTGTCCTACGTGCACAACGCGGCGGCGGACGGCATGGGCAAGATCGGCGTTCTGGTCGCTCTGACCGGTGATGAGGCGTTCGGAAAGCAGGTCGCCATGCACATCGCGGCCACCAACCCGGCGTCTCTTGATGAGGCATCCCTCGACCCAGCCGTGGTGGAGAAAGAGAAGCAGATTCAGATCGACATCGCGCGAGAGAGCGTCAAGCCCGAGCAGGTGATCGAGAAAATGATCGTCGGCCGCATGAAGAAGTTCATGGCCGAGGTCACGCTCCTGGGTCAGGCCTTCGTCATCAACCCAGATCTGACGGTCGCCGCGGCTGCCAAAGAAGCGGGTGCCGAGATCACTGGCTACGTCCGCCTCGAAGTGGGTGAAGGCATCGAGAAAAAAGAAGAAGACTTCGCTGCAGAGGTGGCCAAGACGGCTGCTGGTGGCTGAGGAACTTTTTCAAAGCTTTAAAGACTTCGGGGCGCTTTCGAGCGCCCCTTTCGCATATCGGGCCGAGTATTCGCGACGCGCCAAGACGTGCCCGCCGTTTATGCCGCACTGTGGAAAAAGTCCGCTATGAGCCCACAAAACCATTCCCGCATTGCGTTCACTAAACGGCTGTAAAGGACGCATGCAGCCGGTAGGATGCAAGCTACGCCCCATTGCCATTTAGGGAAGAGATACCATGAAAGCTGGAAGAAAGTGCCCGCCTAGTCCTCCAGCGCTTCGCGTGTTGTTTGCGTCCCTTTTCTCCCTAACGGCAAGTATGGCAGGCGCGCAGGACTACGAAGATTTCATACTGAGCGGGCGCGACTACAAGCTGCAGTCGGTCGGAAGCTCTTCTCCAAGCCGCGTGATGGATTTCCGGTTTAACGCTCAATCCACTTTCACCGAGCACCCGGCCATGCGGGTATGTGGGGCGTGTCTGTGCATCACCGGTGTTTTCACCGGAAAGTATCCAAAATTGGGAACACAGCTGACCTGGTACACACCGACCTCAACTTGCGCAGAGGAGTCAGAGGCGTTCCAAAAAGAAGCCGAACTGGCCGCCAGTTTTTTGGAAATGAACCATCTGGAAAGCGCAGGCGCGGCGCTACGGTTTTCATCCCAAGCCGCGCAAACGATGGTTTTTGAGATCCGCCGCGATATGGAATCGTGCCTCAAATGGTTCGAACATGAAGGCGCGCTGGCGGCACAAAATGCCTGCACGGATCCTGTGCAGGTTCAGGTTTATGCCCCCAGGGTTGACCAGACAGTTGGTATGACCGTTCCCGCCAGAGGAGCCGAGTTGGCAGGCATTAGCCGTAACGATGCCGAAGATTTTTTGTACGCAGCTTGCCCTGTCGACACTCAACCAACCGTGCCTTTCAACAAAGAGGGTTTTCCCCTGATCCGTGCAAGGGAGTATGAATGCCGTTGAGTGCTCCGGGCGGTGTGTCCGTAAGGCCGCAATGCGGATGATCTACTTAAACCGTAAGGCGGTAGCGTTGTCCCGTCGAGCAACCATCGGTGCAGTTGCAGCAGATCTGTGCTTTGTCCCGCACAGTAGACTCACGTGTTGATCGGACCCAGCCAGAGCAGCGGTTCCACGCCGCGTCGAAATCAGGGCGTAAGCCCCCGCCGCGCGGTCGTCAGGCCGTCCCGAGGCACGGCGAAGTCGCAGCACCAGAGCAACACTTTAGTCTTGAGCGAGATCTGACGGTAACGCGCTGCCAATTGGATGCCTGGTCGCCACGCCGCTGCCTGATGAACACGCTCTTTTCTGCACCATGCAACACGATCCGGCCTGGGTTCATCAAACGGCAATCTTGTTCCCATCGCGGACAATAGCAGCCCCAATCTCATCCAGTTAAAACTTACCCCAAATTGTGTTTTGCACCTTTTCAACTTACCCCGATTTGTACAAAACTGAATATGGGGCAGGGCGATGGCGTCGCTATGCCCGTCTCTACCCACACTGTTCCTGTACGCCGGGATTTTCAATCGGGAGATTGGAGGCCCCGAGCCTTCATCCCCTGCATTAAAGGAGATGACCCATGGCATGGTCACCTGAAAAAACCGTCGTAAACTCTTGGAATGAATGGGACCCTTTGCGCCACGTCATTGTCGGACGTGCGGATAACTGTCATATTCCGCCAGAAGAACCCGCGCTCGACGCCAAGGTGCCCGAAGACAGCGACATGCGCGGCCAATGGGGCAGGCGGCCTCAAGAGACGATCGCCCAAGCCAATGAATTGCTTGACAAATTTGCCGATCAACTCCGCGCCCGCGGCATCCGCGTGGACCGCCCCGACGCAATTGATCATTCCCAGCCGGTCACAACGCCTGATTTCCACACCGACAGCCAGGTCGGTTGCATGCCACCGCGCGATGTCTTGCTGACCGTCGGCTCAGAAATCCTAGAAGCTACAATGTCTTACAGGTGTCGGTGGTTTGAATACCTGAACTATCGCCCTCTTATGCAGCGCTACTGGGAGGAAGATCCAAACTTCCGTCACGAGGCCGCCCCCAAGCCGCGCCTGACGGACGCAGATTATCATCCTGACTACCTCTCAGACAGGATCGGGGTTGAGAAACGGCTAAAATGGGCGGCTGAAAAGTTCTTTGTAACGACCGAGGAAGAGCCGCTTTTTGATGCCGCCGATGTGCTGCGGTTTGGGAAAGATTTGGTTATACAACATGGGTTTACGACCAATCTTAAAGGTATCGAATGGCTCCGCAGGCACTTTCCTGATCATCGTGTGCACGCTGTGAATTTCCCTGGCGATCCGTATCCTATCCACATTGACGCGACCTTTACGCCCTTGCGTCCGGGCCTGATCCTGAACAATCCACAGCGCCGCTTGCCAGAAGAACAACGTGGCATGTTCGAGGCCAACGGATGGGAGATTGTGGACGCAGCGCAACCTGCGCACAATGCGCCACCGCCGCTCTGTTATTCGTCCGTGTGGCTTTCGATGAACGTTCTGGTCCTCGACCCAAAAACCGTTTGTGTTGAAAAATCAGAGGTTTATCAGGCGGAGCAAATGGACAAGCTGGGCATGGATGTGGTCGAGGTCGATCTCCGCGATGCCTATGCTTTCGGAGGTGGTCTCCATTGCTGCACGGCAGATGTTTACCGTGAAGGCATGTGCGAGGATTACTTTCCGAGCCTTTAAGCCACTCTAGGTGTCCAAAAGCTGTTGCATCGCATCAAGGGCCAGTGGGTATCCCGCTGGCCCAAACCCACAGATCTGACCCACCGCAACCTTGGAAATGTAGGACACGTGCCGAAACGCCTCGCGCGCGTGAATATTGCTCAGGTGCAATTCGATGACCGGCAGTTCAACAGAGCTTATGGCATCCATGAGAGCGATAGAGGTATGCGTATAAGCGCCAGCGTTCAGGATGATCCCATCATGGCGGCCTTTGGCGCTGTGAATGAGATCCACAAGCGTTCCTTCAGAATTGCTTTGCTCAAACCTGATCTCCACGCCGAGCGCTTTGGCTTTGTCCTGACACGTGGTTTCGATGTCTGCGAGGGTGGTTGTCCCATAAACGTCGGGCTGGCGTTGGCCGAGCAGGTTGAGATTTGGGCCGTTCAGAATGAGAATAGAGGTCATGACGGTCTCTGCGGTTTTCCTTGTGATAACGATTGTCGGTCGGCGCTGTCGAGGTGCGTCATGTAAAGCGGTGCGAATTTAAGGAGACTGTGTTTTCTCTGTGTGTTCTGATTTTCATACTGTGTGATAACAGTGTTTTACAGGGCAAAACTCATCTAAAGTCATGATATACATTTTTAACATAATATGTATTATGCGTTAATTGCACTCGCACTCTCTAGTTCAAGAAGTCCCATCGGCAATTCACGTGCGACCCCTCCACCCAACGAAATCAACGTCAACTCTCAAACATAGAACATCCTTCCTAACCCAAACGCAAACATAGCCTCATGGAGAATGTGTCGGCGGTCATCGAGTGGTTTCGTCCTGGCGATGCAAAAGGCGCTATCTCACGATCTCGTTTGATCTTCATTCACAGCGCAAGCGCGTGGGCGCAGCACTCACGCAGAGATCTTGCTGATCATTGCAAGAACGGGAATGCGCTACCGAAAAATCGCGCAACGCACGGCCCAGCCGAGTTGCCCCGACCTAGACTCTGCCTTCAATGCTGATTTGAAAGGACCGTTGTGCGCCCGCGGGCGGTCTTGGGAATGGCGCCGCACGGCGGACGACTTGTAGCGCTGCTTGGTCAAGGCGCGCAGATCCTGAACTGCGCACGACTGAGACGCCGTTGAGACCTCCATTTGGCCCGATCAAAAAGCTGACCACGACTGTGCCTCTAGACCCAACGTTCGGGCGCGGTACGCGGGACAACTTGCGCCAAACAAGGCCGGGGTAATTGTTGGCAGCCGCATTGCCCGCAGCGGTCGACCGCCCTGACGTTGTGCTTTGCTGGCTCGCCTGTCCCTGGTCACTCCCATCGACGGCCCCTGCCCTGGTATTTTGCGGAGCTCTACCCTGTTTCTCCCGCGGAGCCGGCTTAGGTTCGCGTTGCTGTCTTTGCTGCTCTTCTAGCGCGCGCCTTTGTTGCGCCTCGTCTTCGATTCGTTGCGGACGGACCTCTGGCCGAGGGGAGACCTGCACGCCAATCTCAGGCAGCGCTTGCAGCGGCTCTGGTGGTGGAGCGGCCGCCGTCACTATTGGCTCGGCGCGTAGAACTTTGGTGATCTCTGGCTCAACGCGCTCTGAGGTCAGCATGACTGGCTCGAGGGGCTCTGCCGCTTCTACTGGAGCCGCCTCTACGGGCGCTGCTAGATCCGCACGGTCGGGGTCGCTCACCGCAGGCGCCAAAGCCAGCGCTGTTTCAGATGGCGTCGCGTCGACGGGCAATTCAGGGGCAACAAGATCTTCTGTCGGAGCATCGGCTTCAGTCGGCTGCGGATCAGATTGTTGTATCGGAGTAGCTGCGACAGGCCGCGTTTCGGGCTGCTCAACGGGAGGCTCAATCCCCGCCTCGGTCTTATCAACAGGCGTTTCCACCTCCGTCTCCGATGTGGCTGTTTCAGTTGTTTCAGTTGGCTCAACCTCTTCAAGGGTCTCGGGGGTCACTGCGGACATTGTTCCAGCGGTCATATCGGCAAAGCTGCCCACCCGCGCTTGGACAGCGCCGCCTTCCGTCTGGACGTCTGGCTCAGACCACCAAAGATATGCCGCCAAACCGTGCACCGCGACAGAGGCAACCACGACAAACACTTTGCCAAACCGCGACGCCCAGATCATTGCAGCGCCCTTTCGGTGACGATGACAACTTCCTGCGCCCCGCCCTCTCGCAAGGCGCGCGATACGTCGACCAACTCATCGGCTTCGGCATTGCGATCGGGAACAATGCGCACTTGTACAAGGTCGTTTTCCAGTCGGCCTGACAGAAACTGTGTGATATTTGCTTGGGTTTCTCCACGGTAGCTCAGCCGTCCATCGGCATGCAAAACCAGGGCATCGGGCGGCTCGCGGCCCTCAAGATCGCTGGTCTCAACAAGCTCCAAATCGCCGTCAAGAGGTTGCGCCAGCGTGCCTGCCACCAGAAAGAAAATCAGCATGAGAAACACGATGTTAATCAGCGCGATGGTCGGCTCGCCTTTCTTGCGTCGGACAATCCTGCGCATCAGCTTGACCCCAAAACAGAGACGGTGAGTTCGGGATAGTTGCGCAGTTCAACCAAGACATCGGTCAAACGCTGCGCTGTCACACCGGCTTGCAACGCAACCAGGAGCGCGTGACCTTCCTCAGGCTCCAGTTCAAGCGCATCGAGAGGGCGTGTCTGGCCGTTGACCGTCAAGCGGTCTTCATAGACCTGCAGGAAGATGGGTCTTTGCTCGCCAGCCGTGCCGCCACCAGAGGCCGCGCTTAGCGTCACTTCAGCGAATTTAGAAAAGGTTGACGTGAGCATAAAAAAGAGCAGCAGTAGAAAGATGACATCCACCAACGGCGTCATCGAAATTGGTCGCTTTTTATGCGGTCGCTTAAGCATGCTGCGGCGCGCCCGCCGGCATTGTTCTGGCGGCACGGGCGCCCTGGGGTCTCAGCACTGTCTGGATCGCATGATCGGCGATGCCGCGCTCTTCGTCCATCCGCGCTTCTAGCCAGGAATGAATGAGCGAGGCAGGCATCGCGACGGCAAGCCCGGCAGCCGTTGTCATCAAGGCCACCCAAATGCCGCCTGCAAGGATCGAAGGATCGACCTGGCTGCCGGCCTCTTGCAAAGCCTGGAAGGCCTCGATCATTCCCAGTACCGTTCCAAAGAGGCCTAAAAGCGGCGCAAGCTGTGCCACGTTTTCAATAGATCTAAGGCCGCGTTCGAGTTTGGAAAAGCGTCGCTCGGCCTCTGTCACGAGCCGATCATTGTCCTCGCGCGTGGCCGTGAAAGCCATTTCGATCACGGGCACAAGGTAGCTTTTGGAGCGCTTGACGTTCAGGGAAGCTGCGCCCCTGTCGCCTTCATCCCAGGCATCTACGGCCTCTTGCAGCGCTCTATGACGGCCCACGCCTGCGATCCGGAACTGCAGCAATTTGTAAAGTGCGATGGCCAGCACATAGACAGATGCAGCGATCAAGATCAGGATCACAGGCCCGCCCAGTTCGGCTATTTGGCGCATAAGCTCAAACATCTCGGTCATCTTGGTAATCCGATACCCGGCGAAACGTCATATTGCGCCCTTACGGCAAATCGAGGCTGCTGCTTTATCTCAGCCGTACTGTATCCGAATGACGATACGTCTGTCGGACGATCGGGGGTTGTCACATGTTTAGACATAATCACCTCGAAAGTGATGGGAGTGAGTGGTCCAGAACCCTGGTTTTTTGTGGAGTTGGCTGATGCCGCAAGGCATGCTGCTAAGAAATTAACTAACGCAGATCGCTGAGCAAATCTACGTGATGCAGCGGGATTTCTTCCTGTAAAAGGAAACGACCTTGAGGGCCGCGTCAAGTGCTTTTGCATGCAGTGGCTTATCTCTTGGCGCGCCTGTGTCGTCAGGTGCGGATAAATTTGCGCATTGTAAAGAGTCCCGCCCTTTGGATGGTGGCGCAGTCGTAATTCATTGTCCGCGATATGGGCTTTCAGGGCGTGCGTGTTTTGCGGCCTATCGGTCGCTGGTTGTGTGGGGCGATTCTTTTGGGAGAGATTTGAGCCCTATGCCTGCCAGTGCTCCACAGCAGCCCGGAAATCGTTATCGATTCTATCACGCGGAGAGATCCAGCCAAGCAGATCCGCTTTTACGCCACCAGGGTGGGTTGGACGGGCACATCCCAACTAGTCTTGCGCATGAGAAGAAGTGCCCAGTTGCGGACACGATATTAGGGATTTCAAT
>ERZ1740068.275-NODE-275-length-29167-cov-26.449437_pt1 | contig 29167 bp, 26 predicted proteins | sample MGYA00581735_ERZ1740068 | MGnify/ENA primary metagenome ERZ1740068 (study PRJEB43018, sample SAMN04849740) | marine metagenome | isolation source: floating plastic debris | place: Pacific Ocean | collected 2008-08-30 | study: EMG produced TPA metagenomics...
CCAGGTTGTTTTGCGTCATCGCCCACTTTTCGGGAAAAGCGTCGCAGGCATAGACTTTCAGCGCCTGTTCGTAGGTTGAGATCGCTGTTTCGAGGTTGTCGGCTCGCTGCCCTCGGATTCTTTCACAGTAAGCATCTGCCAATCTATTTTGCGTCGCTGCCCATTTTTTAGGAGAGGCGTTGTAAGTATGGATCTCCAGAGTTCGTTGGTAAGCTGCAATCGCCCTTTCCAAATTGTTCGCGCGTTTTCCCTGCCTTAGCCGATCGAAAGCCATTCCCATGCCGAATTGCAGCACAGCCCACGTTTGCGGCGACACTTTGCGAACACCTCGCAGCAGCTTTTTACCGATTGAGATGATGCTTTTTCCGAGGAATTCTTTCATCGCCGTGCCACAGAAACCGGGTTTCTCTCAGTGACTCTCAACCTACTTCGATTGCTCCCAGGAACCCGGTTTCTGACACGCGGTCGGCTTCCGGTTGCGACATAGATCGAGCGACTCCGAGACCTGTCCTCAAACGCTAGCACGATCGTCCCTTACGAACCCGCCTGCACCTTCTGCACCGTCAACACCGCCACACTCGGGTCGATCAACTCCCGCTGTGACGCATTCAAAAACTCCACACAAAGCGGCTCCTCATCCTCGCCGTAGCTCACGATGACCCCGCCCGGCTCCGCGATCGCATTCACCGGCAACCCATCCTTCAGGACGAACATCAACACATCCGCCTCAGCGTCATACTTCACATTCATCGCGTCTCTCCCTGCCAGTAGCGTTTGACTTGATTCGTCCAGTAGAGCGTAATAATTCGAGTCGCGCTCCCGACTTCTGCGAAAACGACCCGCAGCAAGCCATCTCCGTAACGTGACTGCGCGACCAACACATCGCCCTCGGGCACGACTTCCTCGGGATCGGTCAAAACCGATTCAACATCGTCCGCCGTAATTCCCAAGCGTTGCTGCCACTGCCGCTGGCGCTCCTCAGCGTGCCGCGTCCATTGAATCTTCATAGCTAGATCGGATTCTGCTTTCAGGCTAACCGATACCAGTCGCTCTGCCCCGTCGCGATCGCGCTAACCCCCTTGCTGTACCTCCAAGGCGTGAGTCCCCGAAACGAAAAGTACACTGATTCACAGTCGTCTCTTCTCGAACCCGCCGCCCACACCATGCCAAACTTCACCACCGCCACCGACCTGCTCGATCGCCTGAAATGGCGCTACGCCACCAAAAAATTCGACCCCGATCGCAAAATCCCCGACGCCGACTGGCAAGCACTCGCCAGCAGCCTCGTCCTCACCCCCTCCTCCCTCGGCCTCCAGCCCTGGAAATTCTTCATCGTCGAATCCGCCGAACTGCGCGCCCAACTCCCCGAACACTCCTTCGGCCAAACCCAAGTCATCGACGCCTCGCACCTCGTCGTCTTCGCCATCAAAACCGAAGTCGACAGTGCCTACGTTGACGCTTACCTAAACCGCATGGCCGAAGTCCGCAACACCGATCGTGCCAGCCTCGAACCGTTCGAGAAAATGGTACGCGGCTTCCTCAGCGGCAAATCCCAAGACGAACTACAGAGCTGGGCGAAACTCCAGGCGTACATCGCCCTCGGCCAGTTTATGGGCAGCGCCGCCCACCTGGGCATCGACACCTGCCCGATGGAAGGCTTCGTCCCGGCGGAATACGATCGCATCCTCAGCCTGACCGAAAAAGGCTACACCGCAGTCGTGCTGTGTCCGGCGGGCTACCGCGACCCGAGCGATCGCTACGCCTCGTTGCCGAAAGTGCGCTTTAGCAATGACGAAATGCTCGAGATTCTGTAGCGTTTGGCCTCAGGCGGGTTCAGCTGACGCCGATCTCCGAACGTGCCGATCGCGCCTCGATCGCCGCGCCGATCGCCGATCGCACCGTCGCCGCCACCGTTTCCACGTCCGCACTAGCATCGATCCGACAGAGCCGACCGTCCCGCTCGATCCCCGCAGCGACGGCGCTATAGCCCTGGTAGACGCGCTGGTGAAACGCCAAACTTTCGCGATCGAGCCGATTGACCTCGCCGCGATCGCGGGCGCGCTCCAAACCCACCGCCGGATCGAGATCGAGCCAGACCGTCAGATCTGGCGCAAGTCCTGCCGTGGCGATCGCGTTGAGCTGCGAAATCGTAGCGAGATCGAGGCCGCGCGCGTAACCCTGATAGGCGATCGTCGAAGCCGTGAACCGATCGCAGAGGACGATCGCCCCGGCCTCGAGCTGCGGACGGATGAAGCTCTCGACGTGCTGGGCGCGATCGGCGGCAAATAGCAGCAGCTCGGCGCGATCGGCGATCGGCTCGCGGGTTTTCGCATCCAGTAGCAGCGCCCGAATTTGCGTCCCCAGCTCCGTTCCGCCCGGTTCGCGGGTGCGGACGACGGGCGCGGCCTGGTTCTCGCGAAGCCATACTTCGAGGCGATCGATCTGCGTCGTTTTGCCGCTGCCCTCCACGCCTTCAAAGACCACGAATAGTCCGTCTGTTCTTTGCGGTGTTGGCTGCGGCGCGGGCGGGCGCACCGCGCAAAGCTCGATCGTGTTGCCGTCCGGGTCGCGCAGGAAAACTGCCGGGCGCCCGGAAGCGCTGCTTTGGTAGGCGATATCGCGCTCGTCGAGCCGCTGGCGAATGGAATCGAGTTCGGGGACGTGCAGCGCGAGATGGGGCGCGCGTCCCCACTTATCCGAGTTGGCGATCGCGCCTTTAAAAGCCGGATCGAGGATTAGATGAAGCTGCGCGTTTGCGCCCAGGTCGTACCAGAGGCCGGGAAACGACAGCGGGCGATCGGCGATCTCGGCCAAACCGAGCAGCCCACTATAAAAATCGCGCGCTCGATCGAGGTCGCGCACGCACAGCGTTGTATGGAGGTGCAGCGGCAGGCCCGAGCCGCGCGACAGCTCTGGGCTACTTGCCATTGCTCTCCGTTTTTTTCTGCTCCTCCGGCGGCATCGCCTCGAACTTGTAGCCGACGCCGCGCACGGTTTGGATCATCGAGAGCTTACCGAGTGTCGCTTCGATCTTGCGGCGAATCTGGCCGATATGGACGTCCACCACGCGCTGGTCGCCGACATAATCGTAGTCCCAGACCTCTTGCAGCAGCTCTGCCCGCCGCCAGACTCTGCCGGGGTGACTGGCCAGGAAGAAGAGCAGATCGAACTCGAGGGCCGTCAGGGAGATCGTCTCGCCGTCGAGAGTGACGCGGCGGCTGTCGGGATCGATGACAAGCTTGCCGAAGGTCAGGCCGGAGGACTGGGCCGGGGCTGCGGTGCGCTGGCGCTTGAGCGCCGCACCGACGCGCGCGCCCAGCTCTACGAGGCTAAAGGGTTTCGTTAAATAGTCGTCTGCACCTTTCTCGAAGCCGCGCACTACATCTTCTTCGTCGGTGCGGCTGGTGAGCATCATCACGTAGACGCCGGTTTGTTCCTGCATTTGCTGGCAGAGCTGAAACCCGGTGGTGTCCGGCAGGTTGACGTCGAGGATCACCAGATCGGGATTGAGACGCTCGAAGCACTCGAGGGCGGTTTCGCCGTCTTTCGCAGCTTCGACGACGTATTCGTCTTTTTTGCTCAGAAAGCGATCGATAAGATTACGGACGGAGGCATCGTCGTCAACAACGAGGATCTTTGCAGGAGTCATGTATCGCAGCTATACGAGTTTGCGTAAGTGGTTGCTTTTCCGGGTGCCTGACGGATGGCTCGACGCCGTTGGGAAAACGATCGGGGTGGGGATAAATGACATCTGCGTCCGACGTAACGTGCGCGTCGATCGCGTGATCGCAGCCAGCGACATCTGAGGGCCATTATCGGATGAAGGCTCGTGAATAAACAAGCGCTGAGCCAACGAAGCGTAAGTTATGCAAAAGGTTGTAACATTTTTGCTTCAAAACAACGCGATATCTGGTTACTACTGCGCTGGCTTTGCAAAGGGATCGGAATGCTTCGATGATTTTCTTTACGGGTTTCTTTGCGTGAGGCGAGGTTTGGCGATCTTTATATAAAAATCTGTGTTGTTTGCCAAACCTCGAGGCTCGGTCGAAAAGCTGCGTGCAACACTGTTAGCCACCCGCGAGACCCGGAGCGAAGCACCGCAGGTTTCGGCTCGCGCCGCCTGATATACCGCTTGGAGATTTGCGATCGTGCCCTCGACTTCTACCGCTCTGGCGACCTATCCGCTTCAGCTCGACCTGCCCGCTGGGTCGCTGACCCTAGCGCTCTCTCCCGACACTGTCCGCGAGATCCAGTCGGCACTGCGCGATCTGAACGCGCGCCTCAAGGCCGTGGCGATTCGGGCCGTCGATCGCGAGCGGCGGCCCCAACCGGAGCGTCCGCTGGAGTACCAGTACGTGGGCGAGATGTTTCTAGAACTGTTCTGCAATCCCAATATTTGGCCGACGCCGTTTGCTGCGAAGGTGCTGCTCTCGGTGCGCGACGAGCAGGTGCGTGTCAGCTCCGAGGTCGAGCTAGTGGGCTTGAACGAATGTCTGGAGCGCTATTTCGATCGCGTGCCCGATTAGCGATCGCGCAAACTCTCAGAGAATCCAGCTCGCTGAGGAAGACGCCTAGCGACGAGCGTCAAGCCCCGCCGCAAGAAGAAGAACTGGCGGAACGTGCTTACCTGCAAATGGTTGTAAAAAAACTCCCCGGAACTGCAAGCGCAGCCGGGGAGTTTGCGTGTCGGCGGATCGTCTGCCGGAAGCGGAAGGCGCGAGCGAGGCGGGCGTAACCGTCGGTCGATCGAGCGCGATCGCCCTGCTCCTAAATTCGCAATCATCTCGCCTCCCTAGGCGTTGCGCGCCGCCCAGGCGCGATCGAGCAGCTTCGTCCAGCGCTTCTGGACTTGCTTCGGCGTGCATTTCAGTGCCGCCGCGATTTCTTCGTCGCTGGCTTTTTCTTGCTTGAGCGTCACCAGCAGGCGCTGCTTGCCGTCGAGGTCGGCGTAGAACGCATCCCACTGAGCGGGCGGCATGCCCAGGCTTTGGTCGAGATCCGCGCCGAGCCACTGGTGAACTAGCTCCCAGTTGCCGGTGCGAGAGAATTTCTCGACGTGGTACTTGAAGCGCTGCTGCAAGTAGTCGCGTTGTCGCGCCGTCAGGCTGAGGATTTCGTCGATTTCGTAAGCCGGAAGGTCTTGGAGCTTCAGCGTCAGATAGTCGATGCAGTCCTCTTGTCCTTGCTCTTGCAGGTAGTCGACGAGTTCTTGGACGACGCGATCGCGGATAACAGACTCCGACGGATCGATGCTTTCCGAGACCATATGCTCGCGCACTTGGCGGGCGGCAGAACTGCGGTTGTGGCTTTCGTCCGCTTCGGATTTAGCCGAGTCGATCGCCATTTCCACATCCAGAGACATTTCCGGCGGTTGACCCTTGGCATAGCCCTGGGCGCGGAGAATCACGAGCTGCTGGCCTTTACGACCCGGCAGCGAGATGCGGCGCTTGGCGTACTGCTCCGAAAAGGCCATGTACTCTGCCAGCTCCACGCGGGTTTTCGGCGTGTAGTCTGGCGCAACGTCGTGCTCGCGGCGGAAGGCGCGCAGCACTTCAATGTAAAAGCCTTGCAGGAAGTCTTCAATGTGGCTGTAGCGACCCTGGAAGCCAAGCTTCGCGTGGCTCGGCGCGATGTGGCGGTAGACCATCATGCTCAGGTTGCTGTGCAGCTCGACGCGACCCCGGCGAGAACCCAGCTCGTAGTAGGCGTCAATTTTTTGGATGCGGTGGCGCGCCAGGGCAAGCTGCCACATGCCGACCTTGCCGGAGTTTTGGATGCGATCGCTCTTGGTGCAGATGCGCTCGACTTCGCGGGCAATGCGCTCGGCGACGCGGATGGTGCTGCGGTTGGTGGGCTTGGTTTCGAGGGCCGTCTGTAGCTCTTCGAGGATGGCGCGATCGAAGTTCGTATCCGTGTCGATCGCTTCTTCATCGTGTGCCGTAGCCGACCCGACGGAGATGCTGTTGTAGGGCGTGCTGGCGCTGGTGCGTGCGTTTTGGGCCGTTTGGGTCGTTTGAGCGGTTTGAGCGGTTTGAGCGAGGGCGGTGTCGAGTTTGGCGTTCATGGTTGTTTCTCGGGGTAGCGCACGGACATTAGCTAGGAGCGGGAAGAACTCGTGAAAGCCCGATGTGTTCTGGGCTTTGGCGTTCCTCGCTTTCCACGTTTTCAATGTATTTCGCCCGCCAAGGCCAAACTCTCGCATCCTTGCCACTATCCAAACCGTTTTGACGCCGATTGTCCGGAGGCCGAAGCGGCACTTGTCCGGATGCCAGGTAAAACGGCACGTAGAATAGGCCAAAGCATTACGGGACAAGGGTTTTCCACCGCATGCCGCGCGATCGCCGTGTTGCCGAAACCGTCATCCAGTTGGCAAACTGGCGCGGCAATTTTTTGCCGGTCGCCCGAGTGGCACAGTCGAGTGGCATATCGAGCAGCGATTTCAGACCCAGTTCAGCGCCTCGTCGATGCCCGCCCCTTCCCGGACGATCGCCGGTTCGTCATCGGTCAGGTCGATAATGGTCGAGGCGCGCACCCCGTCCTCGAGGCTGTCATCGACAATGACATCGACAACGCCCGCGAGACGATCGAACAGCTTGGCTTTATCGACCCAGGCTCCGTCTTCTGCATCGAGACTCAGACCCTCCTCGTCGAGCAGGTGCGCGGAAGTCGAAGCGATCGGGCGATCGAGCTGCGCCAGTAGCGACTGGCAGGCAATGCGATCGGGTACGCGAATGCCGGTGGTTTTGCGCTTCGGCGACATCACCAGTTTCGGCACGAGCTTCGTCGCCGGAAGCAGGAACGTATAAGGCCCCGGAATCAGGCGGCGAATGATGCGATAAGCCGCATCGGAGACGCGAGCGTACTCGGAAATATTCGACACCGACTGACAGAGAAAGGTCAGCGGCTTGTCGTTCGCGAGCTGCTTGATTTGGCGGACGCGCTGCACAGCAGCCTTGTTGTCGATCGCGCAGCCGATGGCGTAAACCGTATCGGTGGGATAAAGCATCACGGCTCCGTCAGCGAGAGCATCTCCGATCTCTTTCATTCGCCGCGTCTGGGGGTTTTCCGGGTGAATTTCAAAATAGGTCGCCATAGGTAACGAAGGCTCCGGGGTAGCTGCAAGGGAGAGGCATGCGAGTCAGGCGTCGCGCCGAACGGGCTCGATCGTAGGGTACTGCCGCTCGCTCGCGACAGCGCCACCGTGCCTGCCTCAAACAAGCCCACATCCGAGCGTCGCGATCGCCGGTCTAAAATTAGGCCACCGTTAGCACGAGTCTCTGGCACTGCCGCTCGAACAGCTCCGCACAGAACGGGCCGATGTTCGTTTAAGTCCAATTCCAAAAACAGACGCCAAACGTCGCGCTAGCCTACCGCGAGGCCAGCAGACAAGTCACAATTGTGGATTACGTTTTGTAACCGCAGCCGTCGAATTTTTTGTCAAAATGTTGCACCCGTCGGGGCCTCAACCGCCCGGATCGACGTTTTTTGGTACAAGATCTTCATACGCTTTCACGATCGTGGCAGTGCGTGGGTTCATCCGACACGTAAGTCCGATCCGTCATAGCAGAAACGCTGAAGGTAAGGAGCAAGCTCGTATGTTCACTCAAGTGAATCCAGCCGTTCGACACATCAAGCCGGACGATCTCAACGGCCGCAAGCTATTAAAAATTGTCTACGTCGTGCTGGAGTCGCAGTATCAGAGCGCCCTTTCCTCGGCGGTTCGCGCCATCAACGACACGAATCCCCACGTCGCGATCGAGATTAGCGGCTACCTAATCGAGGAGCTGCGCGGCGAACAGAACTACGAAGATTTCAAGCGTGACGTTGCGGAAGCGAATATCTTCATTGCCTCGCTGATCTTTATTGAAGAGCTGGCCGAGAAGGTCGTTGCAGCAGTCACTCCGGTACGCGACAACCTCGACGCTGCGGTGGTCTTCCCCTCGATGCCCGAGGTGATGCGCCTCAACAAAATGGGCAGCTTCTCGATGGCGCAGCTCGGTCAGAGCAAGAGCGCGATCGCGCAGTTTATGCGCAAGCGCAAAGAGAACTCCGGTTCCTCGTTCCAAGACGGCATGCTGAAGCTGCTGCGCACGCTGCCGAAAGTCCTGAAGTACATGCCGATGGACAAGGCACAGGACGCGCGCAACTTTATGCTCAGCTTCCAGTACTGGCTCGGCGGTTCGTCGGACAACCTGGAAAACTTCCTGCTGATGCTGGCCGACAAGTACGTCTACCCCGAAGACGGCCTGGGCGAGAACGTCGATTACTCCGAGCCGGTGGTCTATCCGGACGTTGGTATTTGGCACCCCCTGGCTCCTGCCATGTTCGAGGACGTGAAAGAGTACCTGAACTGGTATCAGAGCCGCCCGGACATCGAGCCGCGGTACAAAGAAAATCCGGTCACGATCGGCCTGGTGCTGCAACGGACGCACCTCGTCACCGGCGATGACGCTCACTACGTGGCGATCGTTCAAGAGCTGGAATCCCTCGGCGCGCGCGTGATTCCGGTGTTCTCTGGCGGTCTCGACTTCTCGATTCCCGTCAATACCCTCTTCTGGGAGCAGGGCGACTCTGACTCGCCGAGCAACCGTCCGCTGGTGGACGCTGTCGTTTCGCTCACCGGTTTCGCGCTGGTTGGCGGCCCCGCACGTCAGGATCACCCGAAAGCGATCGACTCGCTCAAGCGCCTCAACCGCCCCTACATGGTGGCGCTGCCGCTGGTGTTCCAAACCACTGAAGAGTGGGAAGAGAGCGACCTGGGTCTGCACCCGATCCAAGTGGCGCTGCAAATCGCGATTCCCGAGCTGGACGGCGCGATCGAGCCGATCGTCCTCTCCGGCCGCGATGGCAACACCGGTAAAGCCCACGCGATGCAAGACCGCGTCGAAGCGATTACCAAGCGCATCTTCAAGTGGGCGAGCCTGCGGAAGAAAAAGCGCGCCACCAAGAAACTGGCGATCACGATCTTCAGCTTCCCGCCCGACAAAGGTAACGTCGGTACGGCGGCTTACCTCGACGTGTTCGGCAGCATCCACGAAGCGCTGAAAGGTCTGAAGAAAGACGGCTACACCGTGGGTGATATCCCGGAAACGCCGCGCGAGCTGCTCGAATCGGTGATTACCGATGCCTCGGCGAAATACGCTGGCCCCGAGCTAAACGTGGCCTACCGCATGACGGTGAAGGAGTACGAAAAACTGACGCCGTACTCGGAGCGCCTGGAAGAAAACTGGGGTTCCGCTCCCGGCGAACTCAACACTGACGGCAAAAACCTGCTGGTGTTCGGTAAGGAATACGGCAACATCTTTATCGGCGTGCAGCCCACCTTCGGTTACGAAGGTGACCCGATGCGCCTGCTGTTCAGCCGATCGGCGAGCCCGCACCACGGTTTCGCGGCTTACTACACCTTCCTGGAGCACATCTGGCAAGCCGATGCCGTTCTCCACTTCGGTACCCACGGTTCGCTGGAATTTATGCCCGGTAAGCAAATGGGTATGTCCGGCGCGTGCTACCCCGACAGCCTGATCGGCAGCATTCCGAACCTCTACTACTACGCGGCCAACAACCCGAGCGAGGCGACGATCGCCAAGCGTCGCGGTTACGCCGAAACGATCTCGTACCTGACGCCGCCCGCAGAAAACGCCGGTCTCTATAAAGGTCTACAAGAGCTGGGCGAACTGGTCGGTTCGTATCAGTCGCTGAAAGATGGCGGTCGCGGCATCCAGATCGTCAATACGATCGTCGACAAAGCTCGCATCTGCAACCTCGATAAAGATATCGACCTGCCCGAGGCGGATGCGAAAGAGCTGAGCCAAGACGAGCGCGACACGATCGTCGGTCTGGTCTACAAGCAGCTGATGGAAATCGAATCGCGCCTGCTGCCTTGCGGCCTGCACGTGATCGGGATGCCTCCGACCGCTGAGGAAGCGATCGCGACCCTGGTGAACATTGCCAGTATCGATCGCGAAGAGGAAGAAATCGTCGGTCTGCCCAGCCTGTTGGCGCAAAGCCTCGATCGCAATATCCAGGACATCTACACGAACAACGATCGTGGCGTCCTGGCGGATGTGGAACTCAACCAGAAAATCGTTGAAGCCACCCGCGCCTGTGTTGCGGCGATGGTGCAAGAGAAAGTCGGCGAAGACGGTCGCGTCCGTCTGAACAATATCGGCGGCTGGCTGCAACGCATCATCAAAGACGAGCCCTGGTTTGAAGCGCTGAAAGAGGCCGGTTTCCACCGCGTCGACAAAGAGCAGCTCGACAAACTGATCGAGTACCTAGAGTTCTGCCTGACCCAAGTCTGTGCCGACAACGAACTCAGCTCGCTGATGAAGGCGCTGGACGGCGAATACGTGCTCCCCGGCCCCGGCGGCGACCCGATTCGTAACCCCGACGTGCTGCCCACGGGTAAAAACCTGCACGCCCTCGACCCGCAGGCGATTCCCACCGCAGCGGCAGTGCAGTCGGCGAAAATCGTCGTCGATCGCCTGATCGATCGTCAGAAGCTCGACAACGGCGGCGAGTACCCCGAGACGATCGCCTGCGTCCTCTGGGGAACCGACAACATCAAGACCTACGGCGAGTCGCTGGCGCAAATCATGTGGATGATCGGTGCGAAGCCGGTTCCCGATGCCCTGGGTCGCGTCAACAAGCTGGTGTTGATTCCCCTGGAAGAGCTGGGTCGCCCGCGTATCGACGTAGTGGTCAACTGCTCCGGTGTCTTCCGCGATCTGTTTATCAACCAAATGGCGCTGCTGGACAAAGCCGTGAAGATGGCGGCGGAAGCGGACGAGCCGATCGAGATGAACTTCATTCGCAAGCACGCGATGGAACAAGCGGAAGAGCTGGGCGTGGATCTGCGTCAGGCCGCAACCCGCGTCTTCTCGAACGCATCGGGCTCCTACGCCGCCAACGTCAACCTGGCGGTGGAAAACAGCTCCTGGGAAGAGGAGAAGGAGCTGCAAGACATGTATCTGTCGCGCAAATCTTTCGCCTTCTCGGCGGACAATCCCGGCGAGATGAACCAGTCGCAGGACGTGTTCAAGTCGTCGCTGAAGACGGCGGACGTGACGTTCCAAAACCTGGATTCGTCGGAAATCAGCCTGACGGACGTGTCGCACTATTTCGACTCTGACCCCACCAAGGTGATCTCGAACCTGCGCGATGACGGCAAAAAACCGTCGTCGTTTATCGCGGACACCACCACGGCCAACGCTCAGGTGCGGACGCTATCGGAAACGGTGCGTCTCGATTCGCGGACGAAGCTGCTGAACCCGAAGTGGTACGAGGGCATGTTGTCCCACGGTTACGAGGGCGTGCGCGAGCTATCGAAGCGTCTGGTGAACACGATGGGCTGGTCGGCGACGGCGGATGCGGTGGACAACTGGGTCTACGAGGACGCGAACGAGACGTTCATCAAGGATGAGGAGATGGCGAAGCGTCTGATGGATCTGAACCCGAATTCGTTCCGCCGGATGGTGACGACGATGCTGGAGGTGAACGGTCGCGGCTACTGGGAGACGAGCGATGAGAATATCGAGCGTTTGCAGGAGTTGTATGAGGAGGTTGAGAATCGGATTGAGGGGGTTGAGTAATCGCTTGCGTGTCTACGCGCGATTGAGTCCTACATCTAGCTCAACTTAATCTCTTGGACACCCTCATTTCAGGGTGTCCTTTTTTTATCACAAGCGAAGTTGGTAGTGATGCAGCGTAATGGCGCTGAATGGCTGAAACCTTTGTCTGTTAAGCGCCCAAAACCAGAAATCCCATTAGCCTGCATTACTACCGCGAAGTTAAATAAGTCAGCCTATCTTACCGATGGAAACAATCGCCTCAAATCAATCATCAGACTTCTAGGGCATCGTGGCACTTGTTGCACAGAGTCTCTAGGTTCTCAGCCACTGGCCGTCCCCCATCCTTAACCTGGACTTTGTGATTCACTTCCAAGAAGCGTCGCCCTTGAGACACACCATCTTTAGGACTCCAACCGCAGGAAGTGCAACGATAACCATCTCTTTTGAGAACTTCACTAAAAACCTTGGCCTTGGTTCTCTGCCACTCTGGTTTCACCTTGAGATTTTCAAGCCGATACTGGCTTGAGCGCAAATCAGCGCTGTCCATCCCAGTAGAGATTTGCATACCACCGCACTCATGTCGGAGTTCTCTCACTCGTCTTGCCCACTCGCCTATAGCCCCCACGACTGCGAGCGTCTCTCCCTCTACAATCTCACCAACATTTGCGACGAGAAAGCGACGAATTCGCTCCCGCCCAGAAATTATTTCTCCCGAGTCATTAACAAAGAACTCTTCGGCGAAGCTTCTGATGGACTTCTGGATCTGCCTGAGCGAGCGAGCGATAATCATGTCATTTGCATCTACCCCTTGTTCTATAGCTTCCCGAATATCTCGTACAGCGGATTCAATGCGTCGCAGATGCTCACTTGAAGAAGTATTCGGCACATCTGTCCTATGCCTCGCTTCGGCTCCCTCACCGGTAACTGGAAGAACAGCCTCCAGGGGCATCTCGTAAAGTGCAAGAAATTCAAGCAGCTCAAGAGGATCAACGCGTCGCTCTCCCGATTCACACTTCGAGACGTAGGATTGATGCTTGCCTAGAGCTTTGGCAACTTCTATCTGAGTCAACCCCGACTGAACGCGTGCAGTCTTGAGCTTCCGAAGCATCTCGCGATATGGTTCTTCGTGACTTGAATTCATATCGAGATGCTATACGCAAAGATCTCGATATCCCAAATCAGGATATCATGGTCTCCTGTCTCACTGCAGGCGGGGAGTACTTGACCCAATTATTTTCTGTGTAGCCTTTGCTATAGCGATTTCAGGAATCATGAGCAACACCTACATAGGCTAGAAGCCTCGTGAAATCGTGATCCCGTGTGTATCGCACGAAAAGTAAAACCGCTATTATGAGGTTCTGATGTACAGAATAATCGACCTGTTCTCAGGCGCTGGTGGCATGAGTCTTGGCTTCTTCAAGGAGTTTGGGAATGAGTTCCAATCGGTGTGGGCTAACGATTGCAATATTTACGCTGCCAAAACCTACAACCGGAATTTTGGAGAACACTGTGTTGTCGGGGACATTGTCAGCCTCCTCAAAAAGAGTGAAATTCCACAAGCCGATATCGTACTCGGTGGCCCACCTTGTCAGGGGTTCAGTCTGCTCAATAAAAAGCGAGAGAAGGATGAGCGAAAATCTCTTTGGCAACCCTATCTTGAAGTTGTTCGCCGAGCCGGAGCCTCTTACTTCCTGATGGAAAATGTCCCACAACTATTAGGCTCTCCTGAGCACAAAGCAATAATCAAGACTTCAGGAAAGCTGGGATTCCGAACGATATCCTTCAAACTTCTTGCAGCAGACTATGGCGTACCTCAGCGCCGCTCTAGAGCGTTCATAATCGGCTCTCGCTGGTCAGACCCACACATCTGTTTTCCTCCGCCAAAGACTCACTACGATCCTAGTAAAAATCAAATGTCTCTTCTTCCTGAAGATGAGCTTACGGAGGATTTCAGGCCGTGGCGAACAGTGCGTGATGCAATTGGAGATCTTGACGAGCCAATTGGTACTCAGATTCGAGATGTTGATCCTCCTTACAATCTTCAATTTGGTCGGAATCCTACAGAATTGAGTAAGGCAAGATATAGAGCTGTCCCAGAGGAGGGTATGAATCGCTTTGACTTACAGCGAAACGCTCCAGAGCTGACACCAAAATGTTGGCTTCGTAAGAAAAGCGGGAGTACAGACTTGTTTGGTCGCCTGTGGTGGGACAAGCCCGCGTTTACGATCCGTACTGAGTTTTACAAGCCGGAGAAGGGTCGCTACCTTCACCCGAGCCAGCATAGACCGATTACTCATCGTGAAGCCGCAAGGTTACAGTCATTTCCTGATTCCTTTCATTTTGAGGGAACCAAAATCGAAATTGCGCGGCAGATCGGAAACGCAGTACCGCCACTGATGGCAGCGAGCCTAGCTTCCGCCATGCGGCAGCTAATTAGTGACTCGTTGTCGTCGAGGGGTCAATCACAACAGACTCCGTGAGTTGATGATTGCATTTCGCATGCGTATCTTCGGCAGAGAGTTCGGTATTCATCAATCCAACATCAGCGTGCAACGTATCCTCTATCTTGCATTGCCGCTCACCCGCATCCAGAATCTTGCTCGAAACAATCTGCCCCCGCTCCATGCGATCGATGACGATCCCCAGCGCAATCTCGCCCCTCACCTCGATCGCATCCCGACCGGCGATCGGGGCGATCGCACCTAAATCTCAAAGGAGCTGCACCGAGTCTCAAACCTTCCCAAAAACGATCGAACTCCCGATTGATTCGAGCAATAATGGCAACGGCAACCGCTCTGACACCTCCAGAATCTCGATCGAAACAATCTGCCCCTGCTCCGTGTAATCGATAATGATTCCCGGTGCAGTCTCTTCACTCGTCTCGATCGAATCCCGACCGGCGATCGGGGCGATCCTTGGCTTCAAGCTTTGCTAGAGACCGACAAAGCGCGATCGTAAACTGGAAAAAAACAGACGAGACCGCCATGACCGAACTCCTCACCCTCGCGATCGCCAAACTCCAAGCCCTCCCCCCAGACGAACAAGACGCGATCGCCACCATCCTGCTCGAAGAACTTGAAGACGAGCGCGAATGGGACGAATCCTTCTCCCAGTCCCCCGGCCTCCTCGCCCAACTCGCCGCCACCGCAATGGCCGAACACCAGGCCGGAGAAACCCAAGAACTCAACCCCGAAACCCTGTGAAATCGCGCACCACCCGCGAATTTCGCAGACTGTTCGCAAACCTCCCCAAACAAGTCCAACAGCAAGCTCGCGCTGCCTAACGACAGTTCCAGAAAGACCCGAGCTATCCCAGCCTACGCTTCAAGAAAGTTCACCCAACCTTACCGATCTACTCCGCTCGCATCAGCCAGAACTATCGCACCGTCGGCCAAATCGATGGTGATACCGTCATCTGGTTCTGGATTGGTTCGCATACCGACTATGACCGGCTGTTACGCCAAATTTAGCCTCAAGCAATAGCGGTAACGGCAACCACTCCGACGCATCCAGAACCTCAATCGAAATAACCTGCCCCCGCTCCGCGCGATCGATAACGCTCCCCAGCGCAGCCTCGCCCCTCACCTCGATCGCATCCCGGCCAGCGATCGGGGCGATCGCATCAGCCGCAAAAACGAAAAAACGCGATCGATGAGTCATCCTGGTAGCAGAGCGCCCCTTTCGCACAAATTCAGGAGATGACGGTAGAAAACAACAACACTTTGGATGGCGACGACCTCCTCTTCGAGCTAGAAACACCACTCGGATTTTCAGTCCGAACAACCGCCCGGTACTGGAACCTAATCGTCACTATCAAACATCCCGTCATGCGCGATCGGCTCGACGACGTCAAAACAACCCTGCTCGACCCAGACGAGATTCGCCAAAGCCGCAGCGACTCCGCCGTCTGCCTGTTCTATCGCGACGACGGCGATCGACGCTGGCTCTGCGCTGTAACCAGGCGCTTAAATGGAGATGGATTTTTGATTACGGCGTATCGCACCAGTGCAATCAAAGAGGGAGTTGTTCTATGGCAGAAGTAAATACCGTCAGCACGCTTAAAGTGTTTCACGATCGCCTCGGGCAAACCCTGACAGTTTGGTTCGGCAACCCCGAAGACGAATTTGAAGCCGAAGAAACTGGCGAAGAAGTGATCTTGATGAAAGATCGTACGGGTCGGACGATTGGCTTTGAAAAACTGAACTTCGTGGCAGAAGAGTCGATGCCGTTACAGGTTCTCTTGGAATCCTTGCCAAATTAAATCGCTTTTACCCATCCAGAACCTCGATCGCAACAATCGGCTCCCGCTCCGTCCGATCGACGATGACGATTCCCGGCGAAGACTCGCCCCTCACCTCAACCGCATCCCGACCGACGATCGGAGCGATCGCATCAACCTCCCAACAGACAAGCCATACACTAAGGAAACACGCTCCACCTCAGCGATCGACCCAAGCGATCCCACCTACCAAAACATGCTGAGCGCAGACACCCTGAGCTTCCAAGAATTTGTGAATCGCGAAACCCACCCCCTCGCGACACTCCACAGCGCCATCCTCGAAACCCTCCAAGGCCGTAGCGACGTCGTCCTCTTCGGAGCCCAAGCCGTCAACGCTTACGTCGGCGAACCGCGCATGACCCAAGACATCGACGTCATCGCCACCGACGCTGCATCACTCGCCGATGAACTCAAAACATTCCTGAGCGATCGCTTCTTCATCGCCGTGTGCGTCCGCGTCGTCAAAGGCGGCATCGGCTACCGACTCTACCAGACCCAGAAAAGCGGCAACCGCCACCTGATGGACATTCGACAAGCAGACGAATTGCCCGACAGCCAGGAGATCGAAGGAATTCAGGTCATGGCTCCGATCGAACTCATCGCGAGTAAAGTCGTGGCCTACTTTCGACGTCGAGGCAAACCCAAAGCCGGGACAGACTGGCGCGATCTAGCGATGTTACTGTTGCAATTTCCAGAATTAAAAGCGGAGTCTGGAGCTGTGCGAGAACGGCTGCTTGAGATGGAAGCGGATGAAGGAGTTTTCAGTCTCTGGAAAGAGGTCGTGGAAACAGCAATCGATGTTGAAGACGAGGATGAGGATTTCTAGACCGACTGACGGTCAAACATTCATCGGCTCAAGCGACAGCGGCAGCGATAACCGCAGTCAAGCCAGCCTTCAACTTCCTTGGCCTAGATGCAACAGAGCATTCCGCGCCGCCGCCTTCTCTGCCTCCTGCTTCCGCTTCCCCGTCCCGCGCCCGCACGCCTCCCCGGCGATTCGCACCTCTGCCGTAAACATCCGCTGGTGATCCGGCCCCTCCTGACCGACGATCGCGTACTGCGGAATCTCCCCGCGATTCGCCAGCGCCCACTGCTGCAACCGCCCCTTAATATCCACCTGCGGCTCGATATCGAATTCCTCCTCACCCGACTCCTCTCGTCGATCGAGTTCCGCTTCCATTAGCTCGTCCACAAACGCTCGCACCGTATCGATCCCCGAGTCCAGATACAGCGCCCCCAGGTACGCCTCGAACGTATCGCAGAGCAACGCGTCGCTGTCGCGTCCGCCGTCGCGCTCCGCACCCCGCCCTAGATTCAACGCTGCACCCATCTCGAATTGGCGGGCAAATCGTGCGAGCTGCGGTTCGTCTACGAGCTGCGATCGCAGGCGGGTCAGCTCCGCCTCGGTCATTTCCGGATAGACCTCGTAGAGCAGATCGGCAACCAGAAAACCGAGCAACGCATCGCCGAGGAACTCCAGGCGCTCGTTATGTTCCCAGCCTGGATTTTCGTTGGTGAACGATCGATGGGTGAAGGCGCGATCGCGCAGCGTGCAATCGCCAATTTCAGGAAGTTTTTGCATTGCGCTTCCGCTAGAAAGCCTCGGAGAAGCGATCGTCCGACGCCGTAAAATGATGTGACTAAATTTTAAAGACTAGGAGCCCGATGGAAGCGCTACCCGAAAGTCAGCAACATCTCAAAGGTAAAGCCGCGATCGTTACGGGCGGTTCGCGGGGGATCGGTCGTGCGACGGCACTGGCTCTCGCGGCAAGCGGCGCGAGCGTGGCGGTGAACTACGCTAGCTCCAGCAGCGCAGCCGACGAAGTGGTCTCGAAGATCGAAGCGATGGGCGGCAAGGCGATCGCCATTCAGGCCGATGTCTCGAAAGAAGAAGACGTCGATAACCTGGTCAAAACCACGAAAAAAGAATTCGGCAGCGTTGACGTGCTGGTCAACAACGCCGGGATCACCCGCGATACGCTGCTGCTGCGGATGAAACCCGCCGACTGGCAGGCCGTGATCGACCTCAACCTAACCGGCGTGTTCCTCTGCACTCGCGCCGTCAGCAAAATCATGCTGAAGCAAAAGTCGGGCCGCATTATCAATATCGCCTCGGTGGCCGGACAGATGGGCAACCCCGGCCAAGCCAACTACAGCGCCGCCAAAGCGGGCGTCATCGGCTTTACGAAAACCGTCGCCAAGGAGATGGCTCCGCGCGGCGTCACAGTCAACGCCGTCGCGCCCGGATTTATCGCCACGGATATGACCAGCGACCTGGAAGCCGAGGGCATCCTGCAATTTATTCCGCTGGGTCGCTACGGTGAATCTGAGGAAGTGGCGGGTATGATTCGTTTCCTGGCGGCAGATCCGGCAGCGGACTACATCACCGGTCAGACGTTTAATGTCGATGGCGGCATGGTGATGTAGCACCGCGACCCAGGGCACGACTATGCCAACTCCGCCTGCCTCGTTCCAAACGACTCGCCGCCGCCTCGCGCTGTGGTATTCCACGGTGACGGCGATTTTGCTGGTGTTCTTTGCGGCCAGCGTTTACCTGTACGTGCGGGTGACGCTAGTCGATCGCGTCGATGACACGCTCAAACACGTGATCGAGGTGGTGGAGCGATCGCTGGTGGTGCAGCGCGAGGCGAGCCCGACAGCATCGGGCGTTGCGGCAACTCTGGCGATCGACCTGGACTCTAGCTTCCGGCGAAGCGACCCGACCCGAAACTTCGACGAAGATCGCATCGATCTGGAATGGTTTAGCCCCACTGGCGAGTTGCTCTGGACGACCTGGGATCGCCTACTGGATATTCCGCTAGACTTCAGCCCCAGCGGCCGTACGGTCTTCGAGCCGCCGATGCTCGACTTTGCCCACCGCCCCGATCCGCTCGACTTCTCTACGGAGATCGTCACCGATCGCGCCGAACCTCTGCGACAGATTACGAAGCTCATTAAGCGGGATCGTCAGCCCCTCGGCTACCTGCGCGTCAGCCACCCTTGGTTTGAAGTCACCAAACCCAGTCAGGATTTAATTGTCGATCTCGGGTTTGGAATCTTTAGCATCGTGGCCGCCGTTGGCGCGATCGGCTGGTGGCTATCGGGCATCGCCATGCGCCCCGTGCTCGACTCCTACGAACGCCTGCGCCAGTTCACCGCCGACGCCTCCCACGAACTCCGCAGCCCGATCGCCAGCCTCCAAACCAACCTGCAAGTGGCGCTTCAGGTCGGGCCCGTTAATTCGGGCAATTCGGGCGAGCCGGAACAGGTCGGCATCCGCGATCGGCTCGATGTGGCGCTGCGAACGACCCGCCGCCTCAGTCAGCTCGTAGACGACTTACTCTTCTTGGCGCGACAAGACAACCGTACCGTTGAAGTTCAACTCGAACCCTTACCCCTCGATGCGCTACTGCTGGAAACTGTCGAAGAGCAGCAGGCGATCGCCACGGCCAAAAATCTTTCCCTGCACCTCGAAATCGACGACGCCCCCGACACTGAAAACGCTATCGAGCCTTACCAGATCGACGGCGACTGGAGTCAGATCGTCCGCCTGTTCGCCAACCTTATCGCCAACGCTATCCAGTACACGCCACCGGGCGGTGAAATCTCAGTCAAACTACGCGACGCTTTCAGCGGCGACGATCGCCGGACGATCGTCGAGATCCGCGACACTGGCATCGGCATCGCGAAAGACCAGCTAGCGCGTATCTTCGAGCGGTTCTATCGTGTCGATGGCTCCCGGCAGCGGCAGGCAGGCGGCGCGGGACTCGGCCTCGCAATCGTCCGCGCGATCGTCGAGCGCCACAGCGCAAAAATCGCCATCGACAGCCAGCGAGATCGCGGTACGACCGTCGCGATTACCTTCTCCGCACATACGCCGTAGCCCGCCCGTCAAACGACGTACTACTATTACGGCACGCCCGCCCGAACGGGCCACATTCCCGCATCACCCCTTTCGGTTCTTTCGCTTCCTATGGCCGTGTACGCCGATCGAGACGCCTTTATCCCCTACCGCCGCAGCGATCTCGTCGAACTGTGCCTCTCCGAAGGCAAGCTCGATCGCGCCGCCGCGCAGCAGTTCCGCGAGTTCGCCGAAATCCTGGCCGCCTACTACCACTTCGAGTTCCACCGCGACCTGGAAATCATCAAGGACTCTTTCGCGCCGTTCAACCCCGACAGCGCGACCAAGTCGATCCGCGAGCTGACCACAGAGGAAAGCCAGGAGCGCCAGGAGCGCCTCGTCCACGCCTTCGAGCACGTCCTCGAGCGTGCTAACTATCAGCCAATCTCAAAGGAAAGCCTCGAGCGTGCCTTCGAGGAGGAAGCCTTGATCGAACTGAAAACCGACGTGCAGTTTGACGATTTTGAGTATTTTTCCTGCTTCTGTCGCGGCGATATTTTTGAGACCGTTGAGGTCAAAAAATTCTTTAAGAAGAAGCCGGTGACAATCGACGTCTTCGAGCGGGTCGCGCTGCTGATGAAATATAAAGACGCCGACTACTTCGAGGCACAGGGAGCCAAGCTCGAAAAGCTCAAATTCACCCCCGGTAAGTTTTACGTCGCCCTCTATAAAAACGTCCCGAAATCCGATCTGGAGTTCCTTTTTCCCAACGTCAAGGTCAGCATGACCTTGAAGGATCGGTTGACGTTCTTCGTCCCGGCGATCGGCGCGGCCGTCCCAATCCTGATTAAAGTTCTGCCCCAGCTTCTGTTGATTGTCGGCGTGGTGATGGTCTTGATTCCCAACGTCGAGCCGCCCGACTCCGGACTGCTCCAAGCCACAGAAGAAGACGCTCAAAACCTGTCGCGGCTAATGCTAACGATTCTGTCGATGCTGGTCGTGCTCGGCGGCTTTGCCTTTAAGCAGTACAGCAAGTATCAGAGCAAGCAGCTTAAGTTCCAAAAGAACGTGTCCGACACGCTGTTTTTTCGCAATATTGCCAGTAATGCCAGCGTGTTTAATTCGCTAATCGACTCGGCGGAAGAGGAAGAGTGTAAGGAAATCCTGCTGGTGTACTACCACCTGCTGACAAAAGGCCGGGCGATGACGCGCGACGAGCTCGACGACACGATCGAGACCTGGATGGAGGAGAAGTTCGGCACGAAGATCGACTTCGATATCAACGGGCCGCTGGGCAACCTCGCCAAACTGAAGGGCGAGTACATCGACGACGATGGCGATCCGGTCATCGCGCCGTTGCTCAGCGTCACTCCCCAGAAGCGTTACCGGGTGCTGTCGCTGGAGCGATCGAAGCAGGCGATCGACTGGATTTGGGACAATGCTTTCTCGTACTCTGACGAAGCGGAAGCCGAACCAATTCCAGCAGGGCGGCGCTAGGCACGCCTTGGAACTGAGAAATGGGCGATCTCGCCGTGTTTCTGGCGATCGCCGCCGTTTCGCGAAAACGTCATGCTAGGATACATAGGCTCAAAAAGAGCAGAGGCATAAGCCCTACGGGAACATGGCCAAGTGGTAAGGCAGAGGATTGCAAATCCTTTACCCCCGGTTCGAATCCGGGTGTTCCCTTTTCGATCGTTGCTAGTATAAAAGTCGAGCGCTGTTGCGCTGTAGCTTGCGAAAGATAGCCGTCTGTTTCGGGCGTCAATCGGCGCTGTGTTAAATCCTACCGGGCGGTGGTGGGATGGGAAATTATCGGTGCGAATACGATCGCGGCAAGGTTTACTTTTGAGCGCGGGTGGCCACGCGCTGCGGGGTTAGCTGCGTGAGAAGGTGACGCGATCGACGCTGCAGCCGGCGATCGGGCGGCAAATGCGTCCGTTTTGGATCGAGGCAGTGGTGGTGTTGCCCAACCGTTTTCACTGCACTTGTTTCACTGCACTCAGACGCTGCCGGATGGTGGCGAGGATTTTTTGGCGCGGATACGGCTGATCGAAAAGTAGGTGACGCCGTGGATTGGCGATCGGTTGGGGTTGGAAGCGGAGGTGAGCGAGTTGCAGGAGACGCAGCGAGAGCGAAATTTAGGCAGCACCGGATTTGGGAGCATCGGGTGTGCGATGCGGAAGTGTTTGTGACGTACTGCGTTTACGTGTATTTCAATCCGGTGAAGCATAGATCTCACCCTTTACCGTGCCGGTCTTTGACAAACTCCACAGCTTTTATTCCCATACAGAAGTCTGTGACGAGCATCACAAGAAATCGGTTTATTGGTCAGTTATTTTTTTGTTTTTCGTGGGTGTTCGCACTTTAAAAATCCCTCATAATCAGCCCCCAAATTTACACGAACTTTATAAATTTTGCGGCCAAATACTCTAGTACGGAGTGTTGACCGTATTTGCACCACATAACATCGAGACGAACACGGAGAATTGCTCGATCCCACGCAAAAAATCGCCCTAAAAGTTCGGTAGTATCTCGATTTCCCGCCATCGGATGTAGGCCGTAATGTATAAACAAGCACAGAAAAGCGCTGGCTCAAGTCAGCGAATGTGGGGATTGAATCTTGCGATATTAAGTCCGAACTCGACGACAAAATGTCGAATCGGTCTTTTGTGAAACTCAAAACTCCTCGCTCAAAGCCATTGGACTAGAAAGTCGCTTTTCACCTTCTTTCAGAATGCATCGACGCGCGGCGAAACTTCTTGCAAGCGCGCGATTTACTAGCCACCTTACGTAACAGCGAGACTGCCATGAAATTCAACAACGCCAAACTTCTCGGGACGTTCACCACGATTAGTCTCGCCACGCTGTTTGTCGCTCCGGCACATGCCGGTTCGTTGGACGGTACGTTTAGCGTCTTCTTGGACTGCAACAACGACGGTATGTCGCAGATCAGAAGCCACGGACTGAACGGGTGGCAGTTCACCCAGGACGCCGAAGCGGACAACACCGACGGCCCGCTGTACGACATGCTCGGCATGGCGACCACGGTGACCGACGACGGCAAGGTGGTGGTGGTTCTCAACGGCAACACCTCGATCGACGGCGAAGGTACCGATCGCGGCGGCAATACGATCGCTTGGGGCGACCTATTCTTCACGGCAGATGGCGCGGGCACGTTTCAGGACGCTCAAGACTCCGGTAGCCTGTTCGCGATTCACTTCTCGCAAGCCAACGACTCCAATGCGATCGAGGCAGGCGTTTACAACAGCGTCACCGCCCAGGGTGTCGGCATGCATAACTTCGGTCACCGTACCTACGGCGACTATATGAATCTGGTGGACTCGGACGTCGAGAACTTCTTCGGCGATATCGACACCAGCGACCTGACGGGCGCAAACCCCTACTTCGACACCACTGGCCCCGGCTACAACGTCATGGCGAGCGGAACCCGCGCCTACAACGACGGCTTTAGCTTTATCGATAACGCTCGCCTGAGCAGCCTCGGTTTTGATTCGGCTGGCTTTAGCAAGCAGGGAACCGAGCTGATTGCTTTCGAGTTCGATCTCGCCGCGCTAACCACGCCGCTGCCGCTCGAAGACCAAGCCGAACAGCTCGGCGTTGAGTGGATCTGGGAAGACGAGCTGCAAGGCTACGACGATGAGTACGATCGCCTCAATGCCGAGCAGAAGCGCATCTGGAACGAGGAAATCAAAGACCACAACAACGAAAATAAAGCCATCCGCAACGCAACCGATGGCTTCGCGGAGGTCAACGCAGCGCGCAACGACGCCAAGAAGGTGCGCGACGCGAACAACAAGCGCAACAAGTACCTGAAGCTCATCGACGACACCCAAGCAAAGCTTGACGCGGAAGAGGATCGCAAAGCAACCGATCCGACCTGGAACACCAAGGACGACAAGTACGTTAAGTTCCTCCAGGACGAAATCAAAAACGCAAACAAAGAGATCGACAAGATCGAAAGCGAGTACGGCAGCGCGCTCGATACGGCCCAGGAAGACTGGAACGACGCAAACCGCGCGTACAACCAACTCATCAACCAAATCCGCGCAGACAACCCGCGCTACGTCTACAACGAAGACGAGATGCGCGAGCCGAACCAACGCCGGAAGGCTACGATCGCACAGCGCAACGAGCAGAAGAATCTGCGTAAGGAACTCGAGGGAGACATCCAAGACATCCTCGCTGGCGCACGTCAGGACATCGTCGCCAAGGCGGAGACAGAAGAGCAAGCGCTCGAAGATGAGTTCGGTAAGCGCACCTCGGCAGAAGACCGCAACGCAACGACAATCTCCAACAACACGCCGGAAGCTGAGTCCGTGCCCGAACCGTCGGCGCTGGCCGGTCTGCTGGTGCTGGGTTCGGCCTTCGCTCGCACCCGCAAGCGTCGCGCTTCGTAGTTCGCTTTTCATAAGCTCGCTTCAAGGCTGACACGGCGATCGCACTCGACGGTTTCGTTGATTTCGTTGACCGACCGCGATCGCCCGATTTCAATCCGTTCCCTCTGAGACCCTCGCTTTGCGGACTAACGCACGGCGAGGGTTTTTGTCTGGCAACTGTTGAGTGAGGCGATCGACGTTGCTTGGCGCGATGCAGCGACAAATCGAACGTAGACTCTTAGGGAACTGCAAACCTAGGACTTTGCGCCCGCCATGTCCCCAACGCCGACCCAGCCCGAGGCTCTGCCCACCGATCGCGTCCTCGGCGTGCCGATCCACCTCCACGAAGACTATGCGGGCTGGCTGGGCGATCGCGTGCGATCGGGGCGCGGGGCGCACGTGGTGACGCTCAATGCGGAAATGTCGATGCTGGCGGGTCGCGAGGTGCAGTTGGGAGAGACCATCGATCGCGCCGAGCTGGTTATCCCCGACGGCGCTGGCGTGGTGCTGTATCTGAAGCTGAAGGGCAAGAATATTCGCCGCGCGCCGGGGATCGAGACCTCGGAGGCGCTGTTGGCAAGCCTGGTGGGAACGGGGAAGGCGGCGTTCTTCTTCGGTGGTGCGCCGGGGATGCCGGATGATGCGGCGGCGAACCTGACGCGGCAATATCCGGGGCTGGATATCGTTGGGACGCAGCACGGTTACGTGAAGCCGGAGGAGATGCCGGAGCTGCTCGATCGTCTGAAAACGTTGCAACCCGCCGTGATTTTGGTGGGGCTGGGCGTGCCGCGTCAGGAGTATTGGATCGCGGAGCATCGTCGGGTTTGTCCGAATGCGGTGTGGATTGGCGTTGGTGGCAGTTTTGACGTGTGGGCGGGGGTGAAGACGCGCGCGCCGAAGTGGATGGGCGATAACCATCTGGAGTGGCTGTATCGGCTGTACTGCGAGCCGTGGCGCTGGAGAAGGATGCTGGCGCTGCCGAAGTTCGCGATCGTGTCGCTGCTGGAGCTGGCGGGGCTGCGGAAGGAAAGGACGTAGCGGCAAAGCGGCGAGCGCTGAGCGGAGTCGTTGGCGTAGCCTCTGCGCAGCAGATAGCGCGGTGTCCGGGTAAATGTTGTCATGTCAGACCTCCTGGAAATTCTCGCTTCTAGCGAAACCCGCACTTCGACTCCGCTCAGTGCTCATTGACTCCGCTCAGCGCTCATCGGGTTTCAAATCCCGTGGCTTTTGCCGATGACCCAGTGGCGGCGGAAGAACCGCGACAGCGACGACTCTGACAGCGATAGGTAAATTGGGCGACCGTGGGGGCAGGTGTGCGGGTGGCGGGTACGCTGCCAGTCGTCGAGTAGAGTTTGCTGCCGATCGCGCTCCAGCGGCGTCCCATTCCGAATCGCGCTGCGGCAAGCCGTCGCGACGAGCGCCGCTTCCAGGTCACCCTGACTCAGCTCGGCGATCGCGTCGCGGATATCGAGCCCCTCCAGAGTCAGCAGCATCGCCGGAATCTGTCGCACCGCCCAGGAATTCTCGCCAAACTGCTCGGTCTCGATGCCGATTTCACGCAGGTTCTCCACCCGCTCCGGACGCAGGTTCTCGACGATCGCGGGCGGCTCCAGACTCTCGAGCTGCCAGCGGTCTTGGAGCCGCTCGTAAAGGACGCGCTCGTGGGCGATATGCTGCTCGATCAGCCAGAGGCCGCTGTCGTGTTCGGCGACGATGTAGGTGTTGTTGACCTGGCCCGTGGCGCGCAGGCCGTTGGGCAGTGGGTCGGAGGCGTTCGGGTTGCGGCGGGCGACAGGGAGTTCGACCGTGTCGGCAGAATTGGCGTAATTCGGCGAATCGAGGCTGCGGATGCGGTAAGGCTGGCTGGCCTCGGCGACGGAGAGCAGGGTTTTGAGGCGATGGGGGGCGGAGGCGTCGAGGCACGGCTCGAGTTCGGCGGTACGGGCGATCGCGCGCTCGAGCTGGCCTTGCAGCACTTCCAGGTCGTGCAGGTAAATTTCGCTTTTGGCCGGGTTGCGGTTCCAGTCCACGCGCTCGGGCGGCAGCGTCAGGTGGGCGAAGCAGACGGGGTAACGTCCGCGCGGCAAGGTACGGGCGGTGGCGCGGAGCAGGCTGCGTTCTAGGTCGGGCTGGGTGACAACGCGACCGTTGACGGCAATGTAAATCCAGTCGGGGCGTCGGCGGTGACAGCGATCGGGCAGGCCGAGGGCGATTTCGATAGCGGGTGTCTGCGGGCTGTCTGTCGAGTTGCCAGGTTCGGACAGAGCGAGCGATTCGCGCCGCACGGCCAAATCGTTGCGCCGAATCGTGGGGCTGAGCTGCGCCAGGATGTCGGCAGCGCTGTCTCCGGCGGCGATCGCCTGCCAGTGCCGGTCGTCCCAAACGATCTGCCAGGTGACGCCAGGGTGGCAAAGCGCAATTTTGGCGATCGCCTGCCGCGCCCAGGCGCGCTGCTGCATCAAGCTCGGTAGGGCTTCGCGGCGTCCCGGCAGCTCGGCGAACAGGTCGCGGACAGTGACGATCGTGCCCGGCGCAATCGCGGCGGGCTGGCGATCGCGCGGCTGACCGTTGCGATCGAAGCGTAAGGCCGAACCTTCCTCAGCCGGCGAGGTTCGCGCTGCCCGCGAGCGAATTTCTAGCTCGCCCAGGCAGGCCAAGCTGTAGAGCGCCTCACCACGGAAACCGAGGGTCGCGATCCGTCGCAGATCGTCGCGATCGCGAATCTTGCTCGTCGTATGGGGTCGCGCCGCCCGTGCCAGCGCATCCGACGTCATACCCGCGCCGTTGTCAGTGACGCACACGTCCCAGCGATCGGACCACAGCGCCACGACGATCCGCATCGCGCCCGCATCGATCGCGTTCTCCGCCAGCTCGCGCACCGCCGCCGCCAGCGAGTCGATCGTCTCACCCGCCGCGATCGCCCGCACCACCTCGTCAGGTAGCACGCGGATCGGCGTCGCGTCTGGTTCGGATATCGCGTCGGGCATCGCGTCAGGCATTACGTCGAGCAGCACGTCGGCAGTGCCTCGAGGCAGGTCGGCAGCACATTCGTTAAGCTTGCCATGTAAATCCCAAGACAGCTTGCTCGAGGCAGCTTGCTCGAGACAACTTGCAATTTACAGAAGTCTGCTCTAGTCTCGTTTAAGTTCGGCATACCCGTACAAACATCCATTTTGACCGCATTGGTAAAGCATTTCCGCGCCTTAGCGGAGCGCTTCGCCCTTTTTACATGCCCTCACTTAGCTAAGGTATCGATATGAGTTCTGAGATGAACCCCACGCAAGAGGTCCAGGCAACCCCGACCGATGCGATCCCCGATGCGATTTCGAGCCCCGAAAGTGACAGCGCGATCGCGCAAGTGAGCTCGGACGACCAACTTAAAGAGGTCAAATCGCAGGTTTTGTCGATTCTTTCGGATCTGTTCACCTATGTGGGTGACTTTTTTGCCGAGTACAAAAAGCCGCTCATTAACGTCGGCCTCGTCGTCGGTGCGCTGATTGCGATCTATCTCGTCGCCGCGATCGTCGATGCCATTAACGATATTCCCCTGCTCTCGCCGCTGTTCGAGCTAATCGGTATTGGCTATACCGGCTGGTTCATCTTCCGCTTCCTGCTGACCGCAGAGAATCGCGCGGAGTTCTCGAAGATGGTCGGCTCCTTCACAGATAAGGTGACGGGCAAAGAATAGAACGGCGCTTCTCGTCCGATCGCAGCCGAACGAAATTCAGAATTTGAGAAAGCAGCGCAGCCGCGCTGCTTTTTTCGTTCGGGCAGCCGTTCGGCAAAGAGGATTGTCCCGAGGAGTCGAGCGAACATTTCCATGCGTGGGTTCGTGTCGATCTCGCTCGAATCGTGGCGATCGCGGCGTCAGGAGTCGAGATTCAGCTTGCTTCCGATCCCTTTCTCCTTCAAGCTTATACGGCCAAATCGTCCCGTTTGCTGCTGATGAAGCTATTCGACACCCCGAATATCTACTACCTCTGCTACGCCAGTCAGAAGGTGACCGGAGGAAATAAAAAGGCTTACCAGCACGTCGATCGGCTCCGGGAGGCGGGCTTTTCGGCCTATATCGTCCATCCGGTGGATACGGGCTTTCGGCTCAATTGGTTCGAGAACGAAACGCCGGTGATGGGCTGGCAGGAGTTCCACGCTCGTCTCGATCCCGATCGCGACTGGGTCGTGTGTCCGGAAGATTTTGGCTCGCAGATCCTCAAGCTGGCGGGCAACCAAAAGGTCGTCTTCAATCAGAACGTCTACTACGGCTTCGAGCGTGTCGATCTTCCCACACCGAAAAATCGCAACAGAGGCCAGCTCGACCCCTACTTCGATCCATCGGTCAAAGCGGCGATCGTCGTCTCCGAGCACAACCGCACGCTGCTGCACTACGCACATCCCCACCTGCCGATCTACCGTTTGCAGCTCCATATCGACACGGACAAGTTCGAGTTTCAGCCCCTGGCGCACAAGCGTAAGCTGATCGCGTTCGATCGCAAAAACAGGCCGGAAACCCATACGGTTTATCAGCTCGTCCGCGCCCGTGCGGTCGGCGGCGCGAAAGCGCTTCAGGGCTCCGAGTGCGTTTGGCTCCGGAACTTTAGCGAAGCTCAGGTGAGGGAGAATCTCAGAGATGCGCTGGTGTTTGTGTTTCTGAGCTACCACGAGGGGTTCGGCATGATGCCCCTGGAAGCGATGGCCAGCGGCTGTGTGGTCGTGGCCTTCGATCGCGACCCGATGCGGGAGTACCTACCGCCGGAGTACCGCGTGGCAGGGGGGGATATTTTAGAGGTGGTGCGGCGTATCGAAGCGATCGCGGCGGCCTATCCCGACAACCTCGGGCCGTGGCAAGCGCAGGTCGATCGCTTCCGCGCGATCGCCGAGCGCTACACCGCCGAAGCCGAAACCGAGACGCTACTCGCCGCCTGGGATACCATTCTGGCGGGCAAGCCGCCTGAGGCATAGGAAAGTTTGAGATCGCGCGAGTTCGAGGTCACAGACAGGACTTACGCGCGAATATCTGAAACCTCTGAGAGTACTCCACGGAAATAAACACCCAACGGCCAGGATTCGAGCACTGAGCTTGT
>ERZ1740068.276-NODE-276-length-29139-cov-7.723525_pt1 | contig 29139 bp, 21 predicted proteins | sample MGYA00581735_ERZ1740068 | MGnify/ENA primary metagenome ERZ1740068 (study PRJEB43018, sample SAMN04849740) | marine metagenome | isolation source: floating plastic debris | place: Pacific Ocean | collected 2008-08-30 | study: EMG produced TPA metagenomics assembly...
TATCCCACGATTTGACCGTTTACTGAAACCATCGCAAAAATGATGGACTACACGACGACCACACTCAAGGTTTTTACTGATATTTGAATGGTGGTAGGGCTCTTTATGAATAGTAGGAGGCCTGTACTGTGAACATAATGGGAAATCAAATGACTAAGATGTTTAAAAATCGACTGTTGAGGTCCGCTTACTTTTTGTTGGCGGTTGTGTTGCTATGCAGCCATGATCTGTACCTAAAAATGGAGACTTATTTCCTGCCGCCTCATCATGAAGCGACTTTGAGTTTGTATAACGGTACCTTCGAGAAAGGTGAAAATATCATCACCCGGGATCGCATGCTGGATGCCTCTTTCGTTGCCCTGGGAAGCCGGGTGCCCATCGACTCCAGTCAATGGCAGGATCAGGACAGTACCATTACGTACCTTCAATTCCAGACTGGGGCTGCGGGTACTTATGTCGCAGGCGTTTCTACCAGGGCCCGAAATATCATTCTCACTGCCAAGAAGTTCAACAGCTACCTAAAGCATGATGGCGTCCTGGACATGCTTGAACAACGTACCAATGACGGTCTCCTTGATCAGGATGCGGTGGAGAGTTATCAAAAACATGTGAAAGCGATTTACCAGGTGGGAGAAACCAAAACAAATGACTGGCAGACTGTGCTGGGTTATCCCATTGAGTTTGTGCCTGAGGCAAACCCATATGAGCGATACAGTGGTGAAAAGCTGTCTGTAAAGTTGCTGTTGGAAGGCGCGCCACTACCCAATCAGCTGGTTTATGCAGACTACATTGGAGGTCCTGGCGGCAGCAAATATGTTGATTATACCCATGAGCACGATGGAACGAGGCATTCACACAGAGGTGCCGATCATGATCATGACGCTGAATCTGAGGAGGAGCACAGCCATACGGGGGGACAACAACTACGAACCAACGCGGAGGGAGTTGTTACAGTAGACCTGCCGGCAGACGGCATTTACTATCTCCGAACCATTCACATGGAAACGGTTTCCGATACCGATGAATTGACGCATCGTTCTAAGTGGGCTACCTTGACATTTGAGGTGACGCACAAGCATGGCGCTGATACGCACACCCATGATGACCATGACCACGAAGAGGACATTCCCATATGGATTTTCGTGGTAGGCAGCTTGATTTTGGTAAGCTTACTGTTCCTGATTTTTAGAAAAAACAGCTAATCATGTCGGTGAATTTGAAGCGGGCCTTGCTATTGTTGTTGCTGTTCATACCGTTGGCGGCATTGGCTCATGACGTGACCAGCGCAGATCAGGAGTTGTTGCGCAATGGTGGCTTGTGGGCTTACATTCAGGTAGGTGCCACGCACATGCTCACAGGCTATGATCACCTGTTGTTTTTGGCAGGAGTTATCTTCTACCTGAAAAGCTTCAGAGACATCTTAAAGTTCATCACTGTTTTTACCATAGGTCATTGTATTACGCTGATAGGGGCTACCTATGCCGAGATTACAGCACACGAACACCTCGTTGATGCAGTGATTGCGCTCAGTGTAGTCTACAAGGGGTTTGAGAACCTGGGAGGTTTTGAAAAACTGCATGTGAAATCACCTAACCTGTTACTAATGGTAGGTCTTTTTGGGCTCATTCACGGATTTGGGCTTTCTACACGCCTTCAATCCTTCGACATGGGCAGTGAACAGGTACTGGCAAAGATTCTCTGTTTCAATCTTGGTGTAGAAGTAGGGCAGGTGCTGGCATTGATCCCGATTGTCTTCCTCATCAGTCTTTTACGAAAACACCAGCAGTTTCCAGCCCTTTACAAAGCCGTCAACTGGTACCTGGTCATCGCAGGCCTGGGGTTGTTCGTGTACCAGATACATGGATACTTCACCGGGCATTGATGGTGAAAGCGCTCAGTCATTTGAAATGAACGTACTTATCCGGGGAGCATAATTTGCCTACCCTAAGGAAACTCATTGCATAATCTGGGATAAAACATCTACCTTTAACCAGCTTCCTGCAAGGATATACCTAACCTATAATCAAATGAAGAAACCCAACTTTACCTATTCTAAAGTACTGTTACTACTGCTCATCACTTCCTGTATCTTCTCGTGCGCCAATCCCGCGGCAGATACCGGTAGTCAGGTGAACATCGAGTTACCTTTTCCCGCTGAGCACTATGAAGAAGCCCTGGATGGCAGAATGATTTTGCTGATATCCAGTCAGGCCGAAACGGAACCGAGGTTTCAGTTGCGTGACGACCCCAAGACCTGTCAGGGATTTGGGATGGATGTTGAAAATTGGCAACCAGGCAAGTCACTACAGTTTGACGCCGCAGCATTTGGTTATCCCATTCAAAAATTCGATGATTTGCCGTCAGGAGAGTATTATGTACAGGCTTTATTCCACAAGTATGAAACTTTCAATCGGGCAGATGGCAAGGTTGTGAAACTACCGATGGACAGAGGAGAAGGACAGCAATGGAACCGCGCACCAGGTAATCTATATTCCAGCCCTCAGAAGATTACCATCAACAATGGACAACTTCCTGCGCTGAGTATCAATTTGGATCAGAAAATACCGCCAATCGATGAGCCGGAAGACACGAAGTACATCAAGCACATCAAGATCAAAAGTAAGTTGTTGAGTGATTTCTGGGGCAGAGACATGTACCTCGGTGCTCATGTGCTATTGCCAGAAGGGTGGGACACACATCCCGATGTGAAGTATCCGCTGGCGATCATGCATGGCCATTTCCCAAGCGACTTCGGAGGGTTCCGCACGACTCCGCCGGACCCCAGTGTGGAACCTGAGTACAGTGAACGCTTTGACGTAGATGGCTATAACCTCATTGTACAGCAGGAAGCCTATGATTTTTACAAAACATGGACAGGCCCTGATTTTCCAAGAGTCATCACCATCAAAATTCAACACCCAACGCCATATTATGACGATTCCTACGCGGTCAACAGTGAAGCGCAAGGGCCTTACGGTGATGCCATTACTTATGAACTCATCCCTCACATAGAAGAGCAGTTTCGAGGCATAGGGGAAGGTTGGTCACGGTTTGTTTACGGTGGTAGTACGGGAGGGTGGGAAGCCCTTGCTGTGCAGGTGAAATATCCCACAGAATACGGTATGTGCTTTGCTGCATGTCCAGACCCCATCGATTTCAGGGCCTACTGTCTGGTCAATATCTACGAAGACGAGAATGCTTATTACCAGGAAGGAACTTTCAGAAAAACGCTGGTTGCCGGGCACCGCGACTATCTGGGCAGTGTGGATGCTACGCTCAAGGACATGAATTACCGGGAGTTGGTGCTGGGAACCAAAGGACGTTCCGGTCAGCAATGGGATATTTGGGAGGCAACCTACTCGCCTGTGAATGATGAAGGTTATCCAAAACGCATCTGGGACCGCCTTACAGGTGAAATAGACAAGGAAGTGGCTGCCTACTGGAAAGAAAACTATGACCTCGCCTACATCTTGAAAAGAGACTGGGCGAAACACGGGAATGACTGGAAAAACAAAATTCACCTCTACTGCGGCGACATGGACAATTACTACCTCAACAATGCGGTCTATCTGGCAGAAGAGATGCTATCGGAGACCACTGCGCCCTACTATAATGGCGAAGTAGACTATGGTGACCGGGCCGAACACTGCTGGAATGGTGACCACGAAAATGGCAACCACATCAGCCGGTTGCGCTATCACCGCATGTTCATCAAAAAATATGTAGACAAAGTGCAAAACGTAGCACCCAAGGGAGTGGACCTCAAGAGCTGGAGATATTAAGGTTAGTTGAGGTATCGCGTTTTCATTGAGAATTTCTCAATGCGGTGTTTTGCAGGTCTTGCTGTCGTTGCTCAGTTGCCCGGTATTGTTGTCGTGTTGGGTCTTTGGCCTGCAATCACCTAACGGCTGCTACGGCCATTGTTGGTCTTTTGATCAACAGCCAAAGGTTAACGGCTATACCGGGTGAGCGCCTATTTAATCACATACGATTACCAATGTCTCAAAATACATCAATACATGAAACCGATACTACTGATCTATGCAGGACTCTTAATGTTCATCCTGCCCGCCTGTTCGCAAAACAAAGGGGATAATCAATTCAATTACCTTGGTCAACAACCAGTAGGCAAAGTAGCTAAACAGTTTGCACCAGATATCCTGCCAAAGAAAGGCGAATATGCTTTCGGGTCTGTTTTCAACAAAGACGTGACTGAGTTTTACTATGCTGTCGTTGTCAATGGCAAAGAAGAAATCAGACAATCCAGGCTGATCGATGACCAATGGACTATGCCTGAAACGATCCTGGTACACGACCGATACGGGTACAATGATCCGTTTCTGTCACCGGACGAGAATCGCTTGTACTTCATCTCCAAAAGAGCCCTGGATGGGGTAGGTGCTATTAAAGACTATGACATTTGGTATGTAGACCGGCTTGCTGAAGGGTGGTCTGAGCCGGTGAATGTAGGGGCGAACATCAACTCGGAGAGGAACGAATATTACATCTCTTTCACAAAGGACGGCACCCTTTACTTTGCCTCAAACATCAACGCTCCTCAAGTGCAGGGCGACGATTTTGACATTTATTCATCAAAATATGTCAACGGTATATTTGAGAAGCCAGTGAGGCTGAGCGATGCGATCAATACCCAACACTATGAAGCAGACGTATTTATAGACCCTGATGAGTCCTATGTCATATTTGCTGCCAACAGGCCCGATGGAAAGGGAAGAGGCGACTTGTACATCAGTTTTAAGAAACCAGACGGGAGCTGGACGCCATCCAAAAACATGGGCAGTCAGATTAATACTTCAGGTCATGAGCTTTGCCCTTATGTAAGTGCTGACAAAAAATACTTCTTCTATACCTCAGACGGAGCCATCTACTGGGTAAGCACAGAGATTGTAGAGGAGCTTCGGTAGTACTCACAAGTTGCTGGAGGTTGCTGTTGTTGGTCTTTTGACCAACGACCACAACCCAATCCTGACTTTTCGTGATTGAAGTTGATTTTTCACTTCACATCAACCGAATCATCAGCCACCCAACACCTCCTAATACCAATGTATAAGGAATCATCATCTTGACCATCTTGCCATAAGAAAGCCCAATCAACGGTGCCAGTGAGGAGGTGAGCAGAAACAGGAAGGCCGCCTGCCCGTTGGGCGTGGCCACACTGGGTAGATTGGTTCCCGTATTGATGGCAACCGCCAGTTTTTCATAGTGCGCCCGATCGATGAGACCCTGTTGAAATGCTTGCTCTATTTCACCTATATATACCGTAGCTACAAATACATTATCACTCATGGCCGACAACATTCCATTGGCCAGGTAAAATAGTTGAGGCTGTTGCTTCAGGTCCTGGCTTAGTGCCCAATCTATGACCGGCTCGAAAAGGTGCTGATCGTGGATCATGCCAACAATGGTGAAGAAGACCACCAGCAAAGAAGTGAAGGGAAGCGCTTCTTCAAATGCCTTGCCCAAAGCATGTTCTTCCGTAATTCCTAAAAATGCCGTTTGAAAAACAATCAAACCCAAACCGATGAAACCAACCGGTGCGAGGTGTAGTGCCAATCCTAAGATGAGCAAGACGGCTGCCACCGCCTGTATTTTGAGGTCTAATTTTTCTTTTTTTGTTCGCTTCAAATCGGCTTCTTTCACATACCCTTCAATGATTTGTCTGGCCACTCCCGGTAATGGAGCCCCAAAGCCAAACCATCCGGTCAGTTCCAAAACAACGCTGGTCAGGATCCCACTGATAAATACAGGAATGGTGATAGGTGCCATGTTGAGGAAGAAATCAGTGAAATCCCAACCGAGACGCTCACCGATGAGGAGGTTCTGAGGTTCGCCCACCAGCGTACAAACACCACCAAGGGCCGTTCCAACTGCGCCATGCATCATCAGGCTGCAAAGAAAGCTCTTGAATTGCTGGAAAGTGGCGCCGCTAAGTTCTACCCTGTCAAGGGTGCCATCCTGGTCGTAGTCTTTCGCGCTGGAATGAATCCTGTGATATACGCCGTAAAAGCCTACTGAGATACTGATGAGTACGGCCATGACAGTCAGTGCATCCAGAAATGCCGAAAGTACCGCAGACAGGAATACAAAGAGGATGGATAGCGTGAGTTTTGATTTTACCTTGATGAATACTTTGCTGAAGATGTACATCAGCAGGGGTTTCATGAAGTAGATACCCGCTACCATAAATACCAGGAGCAAAATGACTTCCAGATTGGCACTGAGTTCTTTGTAGGCGTTTTCTGGCGTTGTGAGCCCCAGTAGCAGGACTTCAAAAGCCAGCAACCCTCCCGATTGCAGCGGATAACACTTGAGGGCCATGGCCAGCGTGAAAATGAATTCAGCGATAAACAGCCAGGCAGTTACGGTGCCTCCAAAGAGGAAATACATGACGGGGTTGATCAATAAGAAAGCGACGATGGTCGCTTTGAACCATTTGGGACTACCTCCTAAAAAGAGTCTGGTCATCTCGGTTGTAATTTTAGTTGCTGTACCTGACAAAGAGTTGGTCTTACACTCCCTGCCGACTATTGCAAAACACGTTGCCTTGCTTAGCACCTTTTTGCCAATTACCGTGCCCTTTTTGGTAGAGGCTACCATGAATTTATTTTATTGATTTCATAAGTATGGTCAATGGAGTGATTTAGTTATCTTGTTTGCTTTAGGATATTTTAACCTCAAAAAAGTAACAGGTCATGGATCAACGTAAATCAAGAAGAGCATTTGTTGGATTGGGTCTTAAGGCGGGTATTGCTGCCTCTATCTTACCTCCAGCGCTATTAAGTTGTGATACAAAGAGTGAAAGCAAGCAGGAAGGTGCCGATCAAAATCCTGCTAAACTAAAGATTCTTATCCTGGGTGGTACCAGTTTCCTTGGACCTCATCAAATTGCAAGTGCCATTAGCAGAGGTCATACTGTCTCTACTTTTACCAGAGGAAAGACCATGCCAAGTATCCATCAAGCGCTTTTTGAGCAGGTAGAACAACTGATTGGCGACCGGGAAGATAATTTGACTGCGCTGGAAAACCGGAAATGGGATGTGGTCATCGACAACTCTGGGCGCAATGTGGAATGGACAAAAAAGTCTGCGAGCCTGTTGAAAGAAAACTGTGGTTTATACCTGTACACTTCCTCTACCGGTGTCTATTTCCCCTATGAAAAAGATGGCCATCAGGAAGATGATGAAGTGCTGTTGTCACTTCCCGAAGGAGTAGATGAAAACATGAAGTTCGTTTACGAGTATGGGATCATGAAAGCCAATTCCGAATTGGCAGCTATTGCCGAATTTGGACCAGATAAAACCATTGTCATCAGACCTACTTACATGATCGGACCTGCGGACAAGACCAATCGGTTTATTCATTGGCCCATCAGGCTGAGTCAAGGAGGTGAAGTATTGGTGCCGGGCAAAGAAACAGATATGGTACAGTACATGGATGTGAGGGACGTTGCCGATTGGATGATCAGACTGGCAGAGGAGAAGCAGGGGGGTACTTTCAATGCAGTAGGCCCAAAAGGTGCCCAAAATGTACATGAATTTGTGGCAGAAGCCGCCAAGGCATTTGAGGTCGAAACTTCATTTGTGAAAATAGACGATTATGAATTCCTGAAGGAAAACGGGATCGAATACATTGTTCCATGGATCATGCCACTGGACGGCAACCAGGGCTCTGCATTGATCAGCAATGATAAGGCCATTGCCAATGGGTTGCAGTTTCGACCACTCAGCGAAACCGTAAAGGATACATACGACTGGTGGAATTCGGCTTCTGTCAGCCAGGAGCAAAGAGATCAGGTAGCACAAAACCCGGAGTCAATTCTGGCCAGAGAGCAAGCAATCATTGCCAAATGGAAGGCGCTTCAGTAACCTACTATATTTGATACATTTACTATCTTTGTTATTGAATCATTTTGTTTCAGGACAAAGCTTAAAAACTACATGAGAAAATATCAGCTGCTCGTCATTCTGTTCCTGGTTAGTTTGAGTTCCTATGCCCAGGAAGGTGATTTTCCAATTGAGAGTGAAACACCCAGGCGGGGTATTTACCAAACTTTTGAAGAATTCAGGTTCAACATCCCTGGTATCACTGATTCCTTTTATGTAGAAAGTAAAATCAGGAATCAGGTTAACTGGGAAGGTACGCTATCCTTCACGCCACGACTTGCTCAGAAAGTAAAGAAAAGAAGAAGAATCTGGGGCTTCAGTATGGAAGGGAAAGTATATGTATTCCATCAGCTGGAGTATTTTGAAGTGAAACTTGACACCACAAAGGTTGGTTTTTACGGATATAAGGACCTTGGTCCTTCTGGGGTAATTGTAGGAGGTTCTGTTGGTGGAGCCATCGGCGGTGGAATCTATAGTGCCATAGCGATTAAGAGCGCGAAGAAGAAAAGAGTCTACTACCAAATCAATTTGTTGAATGGTAAAATCAGCCCCGATGCCATTGATAGTAATACGGCAAGTATGGAAGATCAGGTGGCTAAGTTAGTCATCTACCGGAGAGGTAAAAAGGAAAAAGAAGCACCCCTGGAAGTTTCCATAGACGGCTATCCGGGTTTTCAGCTCATACCCAATACTGTGAAAGAAATAGAAGTCCCCCTCACTCGCGAGCCGCTCAAGGTTTGTTATGGGGACAACCTGGGGCAATGTATAGAGTTGCTGCTCATCTCAAAAGGCACCCGCTACCTGGAAGCATCGATATCCACCAAAAGTGGCGAAACAACGTTGGAACAGGTCAACAGCGAGCTCGGAACGTTCAATTCCAAACAGGCTAAGTACTTCCAGGATAAAAGAGAAAATGGGGGAAACAAGGACTAGTATTCATTGGTCAAAAAGGGTAATCTCCGATATTTGGATGTACAGGAATGAGAATCGGGACTGTTGGATAACCTTCAGTGGAGAAGACTGCAAAATGCGATTCGTTGGTCTTCGGCTGTATTTGTTGCAGAGGGTTGCGAAGGCCAAAATGATCGGGTAGTTTTGCGGGAAAATTACGGGGTATTCGAGGTGATGGTGAAATCAAAACACCCTTAATTCCCGAACCGAGCACTTTAATACTGAATAACCGACAATGAGATTACCGATACTGATTTTTCTTGCCTCACTTTTTACCACGCAGCTTTCCGGCCAGGTCTATTTCTCTAAGAATCAGGTCCTGGAAGACCTGGCGACCCTAAAGACCACATTAGAGGAAGCTCATCCTAATCTTTTTGCCTATACTACTAAATACGACTTTGAGGCACTATACCACGAGTTGAAAAACCAGATTCACGGGGATTCAGTGTCCTTGTTACGGACGACCGGTGTTTTCCAGCAGCTAAGTGCTATTGTGAATAATGGACATACCTACGTTGATTTCCCAATACAACCTTATGTCAGGTATCTTCAGGAAGGTGGTACGCTGTTTCCACTCGAGATTACCTTTGAGGATGGAAAAGCCTATGTGCGAAAGGACTGGTCCCCTAATGCTGCCATCCAGCCCGGGGACGAGGTAGTGAGTATCAACGGGAGATTTATGGATGAAATCACTGCTGAGATTTATCCCTATATTTCAGCCGAGCGACCTTATTTTAAGCTGGCAAAGATAGAGTTCTATAGTTTTCCTCGTTACTACTGGCAGGTATTTGGGAAACAAGATTCGTATAGGGTCAGAATTAAAAACCGTGCAGGTGTAAGGACAGTAGTGCTACAATCAATAGATGCCAACGCTGATTTTGAAAGCAAACGGACAGAGATATATCAATCAGAGCGACAGCTAAAGTACTTTGATCAGGTTGCTTATCTTAATCCAGGCGCATTTTCCGGCAACGAGCCAGAATTTCAGTCTTTTATCGATTCGGTATTTGTTGATATCAAGCAACAAAAAAGCCGACACCTGATCATAGATCTCAGGAACAACACCGGTGGCAATGACTCCTTTAGCGATTACATGGTTTCCTACTTTGCAGACAAACCATTCCGATGGTGCAGTGATTTTGAAATAAGGTCCAGTAAGCTGTTAAAAGAGCTGACCAGAAAATACAACGATACGACCACAACTTACAACAAGGAAATCCTGAGTAAGAGAGATGGGGAAGTCTATGCGCCTGCTCTTAAACTGTATCAACCTCAGCCTGCTCAAAAGCGATACAAGGGCAAGATATATGTGTTGGTCAACAGACTATCAATTTCGCAGTCAACAGTAACTGCTGCGCAAATCAAAGACTATGGCTGGGGTATGATCGTTGGTGAGGAGACGGGAGAATACCCTTCTTTATATGCCTCTGTACTGCAATATCCACTTCCCAATACAAGCATTGTGGTAACTATCTCAAAGGGACGAATTACACGTGTGAGTGGCAGCCGTAGAGAAGAAGGCCTCATACCCGATATCCTGATCAGAGATCACCTGCTTGATGAAAATGATGAGATATTGGATGAGTTGCTGAAGATGATAGGACAGGAGGAATAGGGTAGGTCACCGTCAAATTCACTACTTTTGCTTAAACCTACTATTCCGGTTGAAGCAGACTTTTTCCATATTGATGATCATCGTATTGATGCTTCCCAATCTGACAAAAATTGGGATACTGATTGATTTCAAAATTAACCAGGACTTCATTGCTGAAGTGCTTTGCATCAACAAAGAACAACCCATCGCAGTTTGTTATGGCCAATGTTACCTTTCTGACAGACTGAAGGAAGCAGGAGACCAAGAAGAAAAACAGCTACCTGGTAGTAAAAAGACTCATTCTGAAATCAACTACTATTACGCCAACGATGCGCCTGGACTTTCACACGCTGTAAGTGACTATGCAAGTAAACTGAACCCGGTTTGCGATGATGTAATTTTACTTTCCTCTTTTGTATCGGATATTTTTCGTCCGCCGAAACCTCATTTGATTTGATAAACCGGTTTGGACCTCGTCCAGACCATTTTCCAGGCAAACACCAACGTTAGTTTGCCTGCACGGTGGGTATAATACCTATCCGCAACTCCTTATTTCAATTGATCAAAATACAAAAATGAGTTTCAAGAACTTTATAGTGGCCTTGCTGTGTCTCTGGTCAACAAGCAGCATGGCACAAAATATTAATGGGGCTATCAAAACCCAGTCTGGCGAAGCGATTGCATTTGCCAATATCGCTGTTCTGAATAGCCCGCAGGGAACTGTGGCTGACAACAGTGGAAGATTTACATTAGCATTAAATCAAGGTACCTATCAGCTGCAGTTTAGTGCCATCGGTTATGCGTCCAAGGTGCGGGAGGTGGTAGTTTCCGGCGAAAGCCAGGTACTGAATATCGTACTTTCCGAAAGCACCGAAACCCTCGGCGAAGTGGTGGTGACAGCGAATAAGAGAGAAGAGAGTATTGTCAAAGTACCTACTTCCATTACCTCGCTCTCTGCGCAGAAAATCGAAGATACCCGTACCTGGGAACTGGCTGGACTCACAGCGCTGGTTCCTAACTACCTTTATCAAGGTCTGGGGGTTGGGTTCCAACAGGTACAGTCGATACGGGGGATCCAGGTTTTTAGCGAAAACCCGGCGGTGTCTACCTACATCGATGATGTCAATAACATCGACATCCTGGCCAATGGCTTTGCTCTCACGGATATAGAACGCATTGAAGTACTGAGAGGGCCACAAGGCACACTTTTTGGACGAAATGCCATGGGTGGTGTGGTCAATATATATACCAAAGAGCCCAATAATCAACCGCGCACCTTTGCAGAGTTGACGGTGGGTAACCTCGGGCTTTGGAGAAGTAGCCTGGGGTTCAAAACACCCCTAGTCAAAAACAAATTGTTTTTAGGAGCCAATGCACTTTATCAAACCCGGGAGGGTTATTGGGAAAATGACACTACCGGCGTTCTCAATGCGGAACTGGATGTGTACGGAAGGACTGTAGGGGGTGAAAATAACTTTTATGGAAACCTCTACCTGAAGTGGCTACCGACTGATCGCCTAAGCTTTACCCTCAACTTGAAAGGACAGCGCGACTGGAGCGATAACTCCGGTTTCTTCGTTTCCCAGTCCGACCGCGATCTGGCAGTGGACAACCCGGATGTCATCAACCTGGCACGGATTGGGGAGCACAGACGAAGAATTCTCAATTCCTCATTGGTAGGGAAGTACTTTGCAGATGATTTTACGCTGACTTCAATTACCGCTTACCAAACCATTGGTCTGTCTTTTCAGGACATTGATTTTCCTGGTTTCTACCACTCTTTTTATGAAAATGAAATCGGAGAGAATCTGCCACCACAGGAAGTTTGGAGTCAGGAGCTGCGGATCAATTCCGAGAATGACAGTCGGTTGCAATACACTGCTGGCCTCTACGGTTTTACTCAGATTGGCTTTGAGCCGTCTACTAATTTGGCTTTTGAGCTGGATTCTGAGAATTATGCCATTTTTAGAAATGAAAGTGATAACTATGGTATAGCTGCTTTTGGAGAGCTGAGATATCGTATTACCAGGAAACTACAAGTAACAGCCGGTATTCGCTACGATCATGAACAGCGTGAAGCAACTTTTAATGGTTTTGGCGATGCTGTTTACTCAGGAGGAGTCTTTACCCAAATTGTACCCGATACCACGGTGAGTGTTGATTATTCGGCGGTGTCTCCAAAGTTGGCGATCAGCTACGCTCTCAATGAACAGTCAAACGTTTATGCCTCTTATACACGCGGTTTTCGGGCAGGTGGTGTCAACGCACAGCGATTGCCCGTCAATGCACCACAAACATTCGATCCTGAATACTCTAACAACTACGAGGTGGGCTACAAGACCTATCTGGCCAATAACAAACTGAGCATAGGGACTGCTGGCTTTCTCATACACTGGCAGGACCTGCAGTTCTTTAACCTCGTGGCTCCTTTTACCTATGCGAGAGAAAATGTAGGTGATGCGCAATCCATGGGATTGGAAATAGAGGTGGCCGCCATTCCTGTGAGAGGACTCCAATTGGATGCAAGCTTTGGACTTAACGAGACCAGGTATGAGCAATTTGTTTTGGACAGGGTGAATTTTTTCACGGGAGAGGAATCCTCTACTGACATCACTGACAATCGTCTGTCAAATGCGCCAGGCCACACTTTCTTCTTGGGAGCGCAATATGAATATTCCTTCAGCAAAAAGCTGAAAGCGACTATCCGTGGTGAATTGAGAAGCGTTGGAAGGTACTTTACCGACATTCAGAACCAGATAGAGCAACCCAGCTACCAGCTGGTCAATGCCCGGATTGGTTTAAGCTATGACCAATATAGCTTTTTCTTCTGGGGGCAGAACCTCAACAATGAGCGTTACCTGTCCTTCGGTAATCCGGATAGTAGTTTTGGCAGAAGCGTGAGGACTGCTGCGCCCAGGACTTACGGAATTACATTAAGCGCCCGGTTTTAAATGAATGAACAGCAACAGGAACCTTCCTTTAAAAATGTTTCAAGATGAAAAGAATACTATTAATTTATATAGGGCTGCTTGCATTGAGCGGCTGCCAGGAAAACAAGCATGAGGCCGGGCTTTCGCCAAATCCCGAAAGTGGCGCGGTAGCGCATACCATGGCGTCAGATACTACTGCACTGAGTTTTAAATCCCACAAGATCAAAACTGTTGGGATACTGGTTTACGAAGGCGTCAACAGTCTGGATGTTTTTGGGCCGCACTATGTCCTGGGACAACTGATGGGTATTGAACGCCAACTGATCGCGTTGAAACCCGGAAATATCAAAACGGTGATGGGCGTGGAGATTGTGCCCAATACTACCATCGATGAGGTGGATAGCCTGGATGTGCTAGTGATACCTGGTGGTTTCAGGGGCACGATTGAGGCGGCCTACGATGATAAAGTCCATCAGTGGATCAGGAAAATTGACAAAACCACGACTTATACGGCCAGCGTGTGTACGGGAGGCTGGATTCTGGCCAGTACCGGATTACTAAAAGGAAAAAAGGCAACGACTAATTGGTATGATGCCAGGAACATGCTGGATAAATATGGGGTAACTTTTGTCAATGAGCGGTTTACCAATGATGGTAAATACTGGACGTCTGCTGGGGTGACAGCAGGGATGGATATGTCACTTGCGCTGCTAGCGGAGATTGCAGGCAAGGACTATGCGCAAGGCGTCATGCTGGACATGGAATATGACCCGCAACCACCTTTTGAAGGAGGTAGTCCGGAGAAGACTAAACCTGCTGTGTATGACTATATGAATGGCATGTACAAAGCTGGTGTAGAAGCCATTATAGAGGAACTGGAAGCTGGCGGAGACACCGCAAAAACTGTTTCCCGTGTGAAGGACCCTGTTTGTCACATGAGCATCAAACCTGATACCACCATGATGGCGACGCACGCAGGAAAGACCTATCATTTTTGTTCGTCTATGTGTCAACGGGCATTTGAGAAAAAACCAACTGCTTACCTGGAGTAGCGAGTTAGGTAGGGCCTACTGAAAAACACTTGATGATCAACAGACCTGTCTTTTGGGTGGCAAGAGGCATGTTTCTGAGCTGCGTACTTTTTCAGTTAGTGCAAGGTTTTTAGATCAAATGAACTGAAAATCGTACATCACAAAAATATTGGATCAATATTTTTGCCGTTAGCCTCTGTCACAGCATCTACTTCCCGGCCTCAGATCAAGGTATGAAAATACATTTTCTCTTCGTTCGATCGTATCTACTGCAACAGAGACTTTTTCAGCAGGCCCTAGGTAGTATCAATGCATGCTAATAAAAAATGGCTCAGGAAATCTCTTGAGCCATTTTTTGATGTTTTCGGGTGAAGGAACCGATAAGCACATCGGTCTCTTGCAAAACCTGGCACAATCCACTAGATTAGAAAACTATGAATTACGAACCAACCTACCGTCAAAGCCTGGACGATTCTGAGTCGTTTTGGAAGCAACAGGCATCGCAACTGGATTGGTTGACCGATCCTGCTACCATACTATCGCGTGACGAAGAACAGCTCTACCGTTGGTACAAAGGCGGCCAACTGAATACCTGCTACCTCGCTTTGGACTACCATGTCAATAACGGCCGGGGAGATCAGTTGGCGTTGATTTATGATTCCCCTGTCACTGACCAAAAAGCCACCTACACTTACCGTGCGTTACTGAAAAAAGTAGCTGATTTTGCGGGCGTATTGCAATCACTGGGCGTAGTCAAAGGTGACAGGGTGGTGATCTACATGCCTATGATACCAGAGTCTGTGGTCGCTATGCTGGCCTGTGCGCGGCTTGGGGCGATACACTCTGTGGTATTTGGAGGGTTTTCCGCACATGAGCTGGCCATCAGAATAGAAGATGCCCAGCCCAGGGTATTACTGACGGCTTCGGCCGGTAAAGAAATAGACCGCATCATCCCCTACATGCCGATCGTCAATGCGGCCATCGAAGAGGCCAGTCATTCTGTGGAGACTTGTGTTGTTTATCAAAGATCCTTTGTCAAGGCAACATTGCAAGACGGAAGAGACCATGATTGGGAAAGCCTGGTGGAGACTGCGACACCTGCCACCTATGTGCCTGTGGATGCCAATGACCCCCTGTATATTTTGTACACTTCAGGTACTACCGGCAAACCCAAAGGCATTGTGCGGGAGAATGGCGGTCATGCAGTCGCACTGAAAAAGAGCCTGGACTGGGTATATGATACCCAACCCGGGGATGTGTACTGGGCCGCTTCAGATATTGGCTGGGTGGTAGGGCATTCTTACATCGTTTATGGTCCACTGATCCAGGGGTGTACTACCATACTTTTTGAAGGTAAACCCATCAAAACCCCTGATGCAGGAACGTTTTGGCGGGGCATTGAAGAGTATCAGGTAAAAGTCCTGTTTACGGCGCCTACGGCTTTTCGTGCCATTCGCAAAGAAGACGCCGTGGGTGAGCTGAAGCAGCAATATGACTTATCGTCTTTGCAATATATTTTCCTCGCCGGCGAACGAACAGACGAGTCCACTTATTCATGGCTGAGCCAGTTGATGCAAGTACCGGTGATTGACCATTGGTGGCAGACAGAATCCGGTTGGCCCATGCTGGCCAACATGGCTGGAGTAGGGTTGAAGCCTGTGAAACCAGGGGCAGCATCTTTTCCTGTTTTTGGTTTTGACATATGCATATTGGATGAAGAAGGGAATGAATTGCCACCCAATCAGGAAGGGTCTGTGGCTGTTAAACTACCACTGCCGCCGGGTTGTTTACCTACGTTGTGGCGGGACACTGCCCGGTTCAGGTCTTCCTACTTGTCCCGATTTGAAGGATACTATTTGTCCGGTGACGGGGGCTATGTAGATGAGGACGGCTATTATTTCATCACGGGTAGAATAGATGACATCATCAATGTGGCCGGACATCGCCTATCCACTGCCGAAATGGAAGAGGTAGTTGCGGCTCATAGTGCTGTGGCAGAGTGCGCCGTCATTGGTGTTCACAATGAACTGAAAGGACAGGTACCAGTAGGTTTTCTGGTCCTGAAGTCAGGGGAGGAGATCAGTGAGCAAGACCTGGAGCAGGAAGTGGTGCAGATGGTGCGGGAAAAAATAGGGGCTGTTGCTTCGTTCAAAAGAGCAGTAATCGCAGCACGGCTTCCCAAGACGCGATCCGGCAAAATTTTGCGGAAAATCATGCGCTGCATTGCAGATGATCAAGCCTACAATTCACCCTCTACCATTGAAGACATCACCGTACTTGATGAGATCAGAGAGTTGGTAGAGGCAAAGAATATCGGGAAGTTTTGTTGAAGTTTGAAGTATTATGCCAGGTATGACAAACTCAATGCCGAACAAAGCGCTTCGAGAGAAGTTCGGAGGAGTTGTTGAAATACTGATATCAGGCTTCTGGGTATACCACAACGTTGAGACTTTTTATAACTACCAGATGTACCCTGAGATTCTCAGGTATATGATGATACCTTACTGGGTATTGGTAATGAATTGTCTCACAGGGGTGGTAGGCATATGGTTTGGTATTCAACTCCTCCAGTTGAAGCAGTCTGTTATCAAATCTTATTTGATCCCTATTTTTATGTTTGTCACCGTACAATTTGTTTTTTACTGGTTATAAGAAGGTATGAAATGCCATTCATGAACAGGTGCTGTGGAATGAGGCAGGCTAAAACCCGAATCAAAATTTCGAAAAAGCTAAAAGAATCAATAACTTCATTGCTGTACAAGTAGTATTCCTTCTATGAAATCAACGATTTACCTCTCATTTATTATAGTTTTTTTCCTCATGAGCTGTTCTACCGGAGAGCAGGCAAAAGAGGTAGACAACTCTACCAGTGACGCCTCCGGGAAACCCTCTGAGGATTCCTCCGAGGTTGTACTGGGAAAGCTGGAACATGGCTTTCAATTGAGTCCTGACGTCCAGGAAAAGTTTGACGAAGGCCTGTTATTGCTGCACAACTTTGAATATGTTGATGCACTAACCGCTTTTGAAGCAGCGACAGCGCTGGACAGTACGGAGGTCATGACCCACTGGGGTGAGGCGATGTGCTACTATAAGGCCTTGTGGAGGTTACAGAATACCGATAAAGGGAAAGCGATTGTCGCGCGACTGGGAAACACCAGAGAAGTGCGACTGGCTTCCATCAGCGACCCGGTGGAAAAAGCCATGTGGGAAATGGTGGAGATCATGTATGGGGAAGGCGATTTTGAAGAGCGAAATGAACAGATCAAAGATCACCTTGCCGGCGCGCACGAACAATATCCCAACCATCAGGAAATCGCGGCTTTTTATGCTTTGTCATTGATTTGGGCAACAACAGAATACGGTGACGGCAGCGAAGACCTGAGGCTGGCCGCTTCCATCGTAGATAACATTACCAAAGTCAATCCCAATCACCCGGGTGCTTTGCACTATAAGATACATGCCCTGGACGGCCCAACTTCTGCTAAGGACGCTCTGGATGCCGCCGATGCCTATGCCAACGTTGCAGCCGACGCCTCGCATGCCCTGCACATGCCTTCACATATTTATCTGGCGTTGGGTTCGTGGGATGGGGTGGTCAACTCCAACCAAAGGTCCTACGATGCCAGTGTTAAACGAATGGTAGATATGGAATTGACAGATGGTGCACGTGGCTACCATGCATTTGCGTGGTTGCACTATGGGCTGCTTCAGCAAGGGAAGTATACCGCCGCTGAAAAAATCCTGAACGAAATGCTCGCTTACGTGCCCAAAGACCCAACCAAAGGCGCACGAGGATATTTACTGGGCATGCAGAGCCGGCAATTGGCAGAAAGTGGCCAGCTGGATGAGCAGACCCGGCTGGACCTGGATGTAGAAGTCGATGACATCGGGATTATTGCCAAATCTGTTCGCAGTTTACTCAGGGCTCAGGTCGCTTTTCAAAATGAAGATGTAAAGACCATTGATGAAGAGATTGCCTGGCTTTCCAGGAACATCTACATCGACTCTTTGAATACGGAAGACTCCGGCATTGCGTCGTGTGCTGCCGGTACCAGCAGGTATGCACCTACTGCCAATTCCATCAAAATGGCGCAGGTGATAGTCAATCAGATGGGAGGTATGAAAGCATTGATCACGGGTGATGGAGAAATGTTTGAGTTGAAGATGAAAAAGGCCATTACACTGGAAGACCAAACCAATTACCCCACCGGACCACCACGGATTACCAAACCTTCCTTTGAGCAGTACGGAGAGTGGTTGCTGGACCAGGGGCGTTATGCAGAAGCGCACAAGCAATTTGAGAAAGCCTTGCAGCGAATGCCTAAGCGGTCTAAATCCCTCAAAGGAAAACTGATGGCACTCCAGGCATTGGAGAAAGCAGATGAATTGCTGGCTGTTCAGAATGAGCTGATGGAGATTTTTGCAGACGCAGATACGGAGGTGAAGGCTTTTTTGGGAGAGTAGAATGTTTGAATCTTTTGCGTCTTTGTAGGAAGTGTGACAATTAGGTGATGTAGTAGCCAGAATAAGGACTTTTTTAATTTAAAACGTAACTTTTAAAGTTTCTGTAGTCGTAATAACTATTACTAACTCTAAAAAACGTTGTTATGAACAGTGGCCACATCTTATTATATGTATTTGCGATCAGCCTATTGCTATTCAATCCAGTCTTTGCACAAGAAGACTTTGTCACATCAGATGAAGTGGTTGCATTTGATGGATATGATTTAATTACCTACTTTGATAATAACCCGCTTCAGGGACACAGAAAAATCACCTATGGATATCAGGGACTCAACTTACGTTTTGTAAGTGAGGATAATAAACAAAAATTCATTGAGAATCCTGAGAAATACTTACCGGCTTACGGGGGATGGTGTGCGGCAGCATTGGTTCATGGTAAAAAGGTAGTTCCAAATTTTAGACTCTTCAAAATACAGAATGAACGTTTGTTGTTTTTTGAGATCAAAGCTTTTTTCAATGGAGCCACACATTGGGAAAAGAACCCAGAGCACAATGAGATACTGGCGGATGCAGTGTATCATAAGATGACGGTTCAATAAAAAAGGACCCCGAAGAGTCCTTTCTTTTCGTATTGATGATCAATCCCGTTCCGCGACCGAAATCGACCGGGGTATGTTCCTTCTTACTGCATTGTATTGCTCTTTATCCGCTGGGTCTTTCAGGTCCAGGTCTATGAAGTTTATACCGAACATTTCTTGAGCACGTTCCTGATAAATCTGGTTGAACCCTTGCTGCACGTAAGTCAGATTGACCAGATAATCATTGTAGCTGTCGGCATCATCGGACTTGGCGCTCACCACATAATTGGCTTTACCCTCTTTGACATGCGCCATTACAAAGTCATAGACTATCTGCTGGTTGGCAGCTCCGGCATTGTCTCCCAGCTTGATTTTCAGAATGTCCAGGTCATTGGCTTTGGCATAGGCATCATCAATGGTAGGAAGTTGCACACCATCTGGACTGCCTGGAACAGGAGGAAGCAAAAACGCCATTTCAGTTTGCTGACCGCTCGGAGTTTGACCAAGGTATAGCAGTTTCCTTCGGTTGGCCTTTCTGAACTCCCACTGTACATCGTGTACCAGTTTCATGGAGGCCTCCTGGTCTACTTTCATGACGATCACCCCGGATTTGTTCATACCGCTTGATTTCATCACTTCTGCAATATCCGTTATGGCATAGACCTGTCCGTTGATCTGTACTTTACCGTTATAGATCACCACTTCAATGGAGTTGTTAGGGTCCACATCGTACCTGAAACCTATATAGGGCAAGACCGGCAACGTGTAGGCAACCTGTTGGGCATTGACAGTTGGACTACTTGCTGCGTTGGAATCTATCTGCTCTTCCAAAACGGTTGTGTTGCACTGGATCATGACCAGGCTAAATACGGCAACAAGGGATAGGACCAGCGCTGCTTTGACTCTGCCAGCCCATCCCGATTCTTTTATTTTCATCATGGTTATTCTTTTTTTAATGAATGATAAATTAAAGTTATGTACCAACCCATGTGAGTTGTTGCTGATCAATTGTCTCAAAAGCAAGGACTGATACTCAACTAAGGAATAACCCTGGTTGATCATTTTCTTATCTGCTATGTATTCATGTGTCGTTTTTAATGATTTGATGAGCAGCCAAACCATGGGATTGAACCAAAGTGCGGCCGCTAGTAATTGAACAAAAATTAAATCAAAGGAATGTCGCTGCTGGACATGGATTTTCTCATGTGCCAGTATTTGAGGAAACTCTTCGCTCTCCAGCATGTCATCGTGCACAAAGACTGCGTTGAGGAAAGAAAAGGGCGCCATTGGATAAGGCACTTTGACCACCAATACATCGTCAATGATGACTTTTGTACAGGCCTTCTTGAGTTTGTAAATCCATGAGTAAGTCCACAAGAGCCGGAAAAACATCGCTACCAGCCCTATGCCATAAACGATTAAAATTGTGATGAGTATCCAGCCGGAAACGTGGTTATTCGGTATTGGAAAGACTGTTTCGCCAGGGGAGGTGTTTTGATAGCCCTCACTGGACCACGCTTCCAGGGCTTCATAGTAGGAAACCCTGATTTCGCCCAACTCATCGATCGACTGATGGATGACGCTTTCCCCGGAGGAAAAGAAGTCAAAACTGACGAATGGATAGAGCAGAGAAACGCCCAGTATCCCCAGCAACAAGAAGCGGTTCAGGTTGAAGAAAGTCTCATTTCTGAGGAACAACAAATACAGTAAATACAATAGGGAAAGCGATACACTTGCCTCTATCAGGTATAAGATGAATTTACTCATTTTTGGGTGATTTTAGCTCCTCCAGCATTTTGATGGCTTCATCAAGTTCCTTCTCGCTCAGCTGTCTGCTTTCCGAAAAGAAGTTGACTACCTTCTTAAGCGAGTTGTTATAATAGTCCGTCACCAACCGTGACATTTGTCCTTTGCTATACTCTTCCTTACTGATCAACGGATGATACTCGTAAGCCTTACCATAAGCCTTATAGCCTATGATTTTCTTCTGCACCAGCACCCTTACAATGGTGGAAACCGAGTTGTAAGGTGGTTTTGGGTCGGGGTATTGCTCGATGATATCCTTGATAAAACCTTTTCCAATACCCCAGAGAATCTTCATAATTTTCTCCTCTACCTTAGTGAGTGTAGTCATTGCTTTACGAGTTATAATTAATCAGCTGTACAAGTATATAACTTATTTTTAAGTTACACAACTTATTGATAAATAATAAAACTTATTTATAAGTTGATGAGTTGGGCGAGTGTACGTTGAGTAGGGGGAGAATGGGGGCGACCACTTCAAAAAATGATGTGCGGAAGTATGTTCTTTGTAGGTTTATCAGTAAATTATCAAGGATAAATGACTTGCTAATGCCAATCGGTCATTACCAAAAGAACTACATTATGCCAATACACCAACACCATAATAAGTCTGAGGAGAGTCGACCGGTTGGGGATTCCAGTCATCAGGAACCAGCAAGTCAGCAGTCATCTGTACAATTTGAAGACAACCGTCCTGAGGCTTTTCAGTTACGGCAGCTGCGAGATGCTTCCAGCCAACAATCCGCGACCTCTTTCATCGACAACCGACCTGAGGCGATTGTACAGCGGCAATTACAGGCAAACATGAAAAGTGGCCAGGCTATTGAAATGGCCCATCCAGGTTTGGTGAAAACTCCAGGAAAACAGCTGATTCGTGAAACCGAGCCTATGGTACAAAGGCGACAAAATATCATGTTGCCGCCACAAGGTGAAGGCGTTGTTCAAATGCTTATCGAAGGCTATAAGCCCGGGACCTTGAGAAAGGATTACATTGTCATGCGAGGGTTGACAGCTAAACAAAGAGCTTATGTACAAATGTTGCATGACGATGATGAAGACAATGTTTTCTCTGTTGAAGATGCGAGGGCCGAAGCCATTGAAGAGCGGCCCGGCGCAGGCGATGAACTGGAGGAGGAAGAGATGGAACTGGAGGAAGAAGAAGAGGAGGCTTTAAATCCTTACAGTTGGGATGTCATGAAGCAGGCAGCATTTACCTCTGCAGATGTAATCATACAGTCCATTGTCAAGAATTTTGGTCATCCTACCCAGGCGGTTACTAAAATTTACATGGATCTGGGAGACCGGATAGGAAAGGAGGTAAACGGTAAACCAAGTGCCGCTCTGAGTAAAGGTTTAGTCACTGAAATATACCAGGTACTGGATGCCCAAATTCCACTGCATTTTGGTGAAAACCCGTTTCTGACTTCTGCCTGGCAAGGCAACCTCAAAGCATATAAAGGAGGCAAAAAAGAGAAGCAACTCTATGCGGTATTACGCACAAAACTGACAAAAGACCTGGTAGGTATCAAGGACAGTGTGGGTGATTTCAATAAGATTTTGCACGCAGTAAGCGGTCGGCCACCGGAGGCCCATCATTTTCTATTCAAAGCAATTTATGGCAAAGAGGCCACCATGCATCTGAACCTGGGGCTGGTAGAGCGTAGTCCACGCGAAAAAGACTATGGCCCTGGTCAGCATGAGCTGATGCATTATATCGCATCAGGTGCCAGTAAAGATAAATTCAAGGTATTGACCAATCAATTTACGCAGGTTTACAACCAATGGGTCAAGGACAGATACGGGCAGTGGTTGCTGAAACCTCTTAAATAGGGTAAGTAATTGCATCAACAAGTTTCACAATGCAAATGAGTCAGTTCTTGTCTCATGCGACTCAACTTCAAAAAGACAGCAGGGAGCGTATTCCGCTAACATAAAAAAAGAAATGCAGTGGCCACGACGGAAATGAAGACTGAATTTAAGATAGATGAAAAAATGTGGCTCGCTTTATCCCTACATTTGACCCTTTAATAAGTACTCATTGAAAAGGGGTCTTTATAATTAATTACTGCTGCTATTGTTTCCAGTGGGCGCCGTCATCGGTGGTTATTGTGGAAAATGCATTTCAACAAGAAAGAAAAGACAAACTTATATTGATTGTTTTATCTCCATGAGGCATTTACTCATGCTTAAGATAAGAACAAGAACGCCTAGTCATATAAGTCAATTGCTTTTGCAGAATCTTCGGGATAAGAAGGTTCAGGCAGACTATGCAATCACTGATTCACAACATATTTGAGTCAGTGATTGGCTTTTGTGTCACCTTATGGCGTGGAAAAAGTTAATGGTTTAGGCCATTGAATTAGTGTAAAATATAATAGAAGAACTCTTTAGGGTTCTTCTATTTTTTATACGTTGATATGGTCAAACGTTGATATTGAATCGGGAAACTCAATCTTAAGGTGGTGGTGGTTTTTCTGGTTCATGCCTTGCACTACGTCGTTGGTTCATTGCGCAAACCGCAGTGGCCAGCGACTTATTTTGTCTTGCTTTATCAGGTCCGGGTGACCCTCCTTGTAATCGCGATATATAAGCTGAAGCTCACCAACAAAAGTCAGCTTATCGTGGGCGATTTGGCAGGCACATAAGGCCAGTGGGCTTGATGGCCTTCCTTGAAAACTTCAAGGTTTTGAAAAAACAGAAATTATCATTTTATAAAGTTCAATCTAGCATTAAATATTATGGAAAATCCCTATCAAAAGCTCGCACGGCAAAAAATTAAGGTGACGCAACACACCTGATAATCCCACTGCTTGTAAACACTACACTTCTCACAGCCACTTTGCTTACAGCAACAGTGTTTTGGTACTTCTATGTAATGATTGGTGATTTGAAAAATCACTGAGGATAGGTACGTTTCAGTTGATCCTCTTTTCAAGGGCAAAATTTACAGATGAAGTCAATAAATAAATCAGTCACAAGGCTTTCTCAGATTACCTTTTTCTCCTGTCAAAGCCAATTAAAGTAATTAAAATGAAAGAGACAAAACAGCACCTTCTTCAATTATGGAATGTTCATTGTCGGTTCGCCTTTCTGTTACAATTCTTAGAAAACAATCAGGAAAAGTTTAACGACATCAGTATCAGTAACCTACAATCATCCCACTGCCTAAGCCCATCCAGTTCAAATAAAGGTCTCATTGCCAGGTCAGTCCTATGCCTCCTGTTTACGCTGATTCAAACCACGGGATTACTTGCGCAGTCGGAGACAGAATTGCAAAAGATTGTTCCCGGTGATAGGGAATCTACAGCTTTCTTCGGTTATTCGGTGTCCATCGATGGCGATTATGCCATTGTAGGGGCCAGTGAAGAATCGAAGGATGCTTCCGGAGGCAACTCCATTACCAATGCCGGAGCGGCGTATATTTTCAAACGGAACAGCGACGGATCCTGGGGACAGGAGGCGAAGTTGGTTGCAAGTGACCGGCAGATGAGCGATGCTTTTGGTGAATCTGTGGACATCAGTGGAAATTTTGCCATTGTTGGAGCTGACCAAGAGGATGCCGCTGACAATGGTTCCGTCAATACCGCAGGTGCGGCTTACATTTTTGAAAGAGCCAATGATGGCACATGGTCAGAGGTCACCAAATTGACTTCACCTATACGCGCACGAAGTGATCATTTCGGGTTGGCAGTTGCTCTCCAGGGAGACTATGCGGTCATCGGTGCATTTGCAGATGATGAAGATGCAGCCGAAGAAAACTTCCTTGATAACGCTGGCTCTGTTTATATCTTTAAGCGTAATAGTGACGGTACCTGGACCGAAAATACCAAACTGGTAGCCAGTGACCGTGGGGCCTTTGATCTTTTTGGTGTTTCCCTAGACATCGATGGCGACTATCTGGTGGTAGGTGCTTATCAGGAGGATGAAGATGCAGCAGGAGAAAACACAGCCGACAATGCGGGGGCTGCCTATGTGTTTAAGCGGGGAAATGACGATCTCTGGACAGAGGTTGCCAAGCTGGTAGCGAGCGATCGCGATGCTGATGACGAATTTGGCCTGTCAGTGGCAATAGCTGGTGAAACGATTATCGTGGGGGCGCAGCTCGAAGATGAAGACGCCAACGGGGAGAATAGGTTGGGCAGGTCGGGTTCTGCCTATGTTTTTGACCGCGCTGCTGATGGTAGTTGGACAGAAACGACAAAGCTGGTAGCCAGTGACCGATCCACAAGGGATATTTTCGGTGTCTCTGTGGATATATCCGGTAACTACATCATCGTTGGGGCATTTTGGGCGGAGGAAGAGGCCAGTGGCGATGAAGCTGGTGCCGCCTATGTATTCAAACGTTCCGTGGGTGGCACCTGGAGTGAGAAGGTGAAGCTGGTATCCGGAGACCTCTCAGGAGAAGATGATTTTGGATTGGCAGTAGCGATCGATGGGACTGATGTATTTGTTGGTGCTTCAGGAGAAGATGAGGATGAGAACAATGCAAATACTTTGTCCGCGGCCGGTTCTGCATATATTTATCAACTCCCTGCAACGGTGACCTGGACCGGTGCTACCAGTAGTGACTGGGCTGAGGCCTCCAATTGGGATAGCAATGCCGTCCCCACCGATGAGGACCATGTGGTTTTGACCGGTACCGTCGTTGATATCGTATTGTCAGAAGACGCCGAAGTCAACGATTTAGAAATTGCCAGCGGTGTGGCGCTAACGCTGGAGAGTCACACACTACAGGTGAACGGTGATTTTGAAAATAACCAAACGGAAGGTACGCAGATAGCAAGCGGTGCTTCCTTGCTGCTGGAAGGTACACGTAGCGGAGTGGGTAGCGAAACATTCTTTCAGGTAGTCACAGGGAGTCTTGCCTATCAGACCATGTCAACGCCTTTTAGTGACTATGATTTCTCAGATTTTGACGCAAGGTTGATATATAGCTATGACAATACCACGCCTGAGTTTGTGGTTCCTGATACCTACACAGCCGGTGGTGGATATTTCATTGCCTATGACAACACTACGATCAGAAGTTTCTCCGGAACGATCAACCATGGAAACGTAGATGTGGCAGTAGTATCGAGTAGTGGTGATGGAGGAAACGATTACAATTTGATCGGGAATCCCTATGCAGCGGCCATCGACGCCAAGGCATTTTTTACGGCCAACAGCGGATCGACTACTGGTACTGCCTGGATATGGAATGATGGCGCAGGTAATGGGGGTACTAAACGTCTGGGCAATTATGTCACAGTGAACAGTGTCGGTACTGCAGGAGTGGCCACTCCACCAGACAGCGAGGGTGATGGTTCCATCTCGAAGAGCACGGACAACTGGAACGGGAGCTTTAATTCCTTTCAAGGTTTTTTTGTGCAAGCAACAGCCAGTGGTACTGTTTCTTTTACACCAGAAATGCAGATCGCTGGTAACAATGACGATGCTAGTTTCTTTCGGTCAGGGAGCAAAAGACAGCAACTAAGATTGTCCATCAGTGATGAGGAGTTATCTGACAACTTGCTGATTGTCCTGGATGAAAATGCAACGCTGGAGGAGGACTACAGCATGGACGGAGAAAAGTTTCCAGGCAATGAAGACCTTTCGTTTTACGCCTTGCAAAATGAAAAACCATATGCCATTACGGCCCTTCCTCATGTAGTGGATGAACCGATTGAGGTTAACCTGGGAATCAATGTTTCTGCTCCAGGCGAATATTTGTTGCAGGTGGAGGAGCTGGCAGACTTTGAAGATGATGTTTCAGTGACATTAGTTGACAATGAGACAGGCGTTTCTCATGTGCTTCAAAAGGGAGATCAGTTGGTATTGACACTGAATGCCGAGGTCTTGGAAGACCGTTTTACTCTTCTTTTTGACCGCGGACCGGGTGTCGTGACTTCAATAGCTTCTGAGCCATTGCAGTCCCAACTAAAAGTATATGCCAGACCCAATGAACTCAAGATATGGGGCGATGATTTGGATCGCCAACCAATTGAGGTGTACACCATTTACGGTGCGAAGTTGTATGAAATGCATCATCGAACGGGAGAAAATCCGCTCATTATTGAGGGGCTTCAATTGCCTGCACACGGTATCTACATTTTGAAAGCGGGCAGTCACTCAGCCAAATTCAGTATCGCGAGGTAATGGTATTTGGCGACTACTTTCAATATTATGACCCATTATAAAAGAATTAATATGATCCATAAAAGAATAGAAACACTATTATTGACCATGCTGATGGTCTTGCTGTTGGCATTCATGGCCTCTCCGATCTATGCACAACCTGGAGGCCCACCGGCTACACCAATAGATAGTGGCTTAGGGCTGCTGTTGGCAGGCGGGGTGCTCTACGGGGTGAAAAAGGTTCGAAATATGACCAAAAAAGGCCCTGGTGCTCACCATTGAAACGCTAACCTTAGTGTGGATTTAAAATCACATCCTATGATCTCTAGCTCTTACCTGGGTGTAGTTTCCAAACTACATCCTATGATATTAAGCCTGTTTCTTACAGGCTTTTTCTTTTTTGACTCCCCCTGGCGCCCCTGGCGCCAGTTTGCAACTGGTGCCTACCACCTTCAAGAAATCTTACGATAAGGAAAATCATGTAATACTTTCTGGCTATCTTTTGAGTTGAAAAGAAACTGATTGCCATTGAACATTGCGTAGGCCCCAACATAAACACCACCTCAAGCCATGAATAAGAAACTAACTGCTATGATCAGCAGTACTGTCAAAGACTATCTCTGGCTTAAGACTCCGTCTTGAGTCTACGAATCAGAGCCAGCTTGTAGCTGGTTTTACTGTTTTGTAGAATTTTCTTCAAGAAAACAATAGTAGTTTGTGGTTACCATGTGCTTTCATGATGGTCTAAGGACGCTACTTCTATGCAATAGATTTGAAAAACTCACACTTATTCATTGTCAAAATTCAGCGGTTATTTTTAACTTATAGAATCTAGACTGTAATCATTTTGACCTGCAAAGCTGATGTGGGTACAAGACAGAATTGTAAACCTTATGAAAAAGTATGAAAATAAGTGCTTCGTAATCTGTCCAATAGGAGCTGAAGGGAGTAAGACAAGAGAGAAGTCAAATATGGTTTATTCCAATATAGTTAAACCGGCACTTGCAGATTTTGAATATGACCCAATAAGAGCAGATCAAGTTAATGAATCAGGAATTATCACAAGTCAAATAATTCAATACATCTCAAATTCGCCCTTATTGATAGCTGATTTGACAGATAAAAATCCTAATGTGTTTTATGAACTAGCCATTAGGCATATGATAAAGAAACCTTGTTTGTTAATAATAGAGAAAGAGCAGTCGATTCCTTTTGATGTTGCATCATCCAGAGTTATACAATACGATTTTACAATAGAAGGCGGTTTGGCTGCAATCGATCAAATTAAGCAAATAGTTAAATCTATTCATAGTGATAAGACAGGTATAGACAATCCAATTTCCATTGCCTTTGATTTAGCCAGACTGAAAGAAAGTGGAAATCCTCTTGAGGAGAGAATAGCTGAGATCGCAGAGAATATAAATGAAATAAAGGTGAGTAGTATGCTTGCTAATCGAAAACTTTCTGCTATCAATCAAATATCAGCTAACGAATATCTACAGGAAAAAATTGAGGAAATTGAATCACAGATACTGTACGATTTAAAGCGCTTTGTAAGTCAGGCATTATTGAAAATTAAAAAGCAAGGCTTAAGCGAAGTTGAAATTGACCGACTACAAGACAGCATTTTGATTATAGAACGGAAAATAGAAAATTTCAAGTTAGAGCAGTAATTGATGGTTGGGTCAATTTAAACAGTATGCAGCCGTCCAACCCCACAAGCTCAAGACTGTGCACCTCCGACTGTGTAGACACGGTCACTGAATGTAG
>ERZ1740068.277-NODE-277-length-29093-cov-6.673944_pt1 | contig 29093 bp, 28 predicted proteins | sample MGYA00581735_ERZ1740068 | MGnify/ENA primary metagenome ERZ1740068 (study PRJEB43018, sample SAMN04849740) | marine metagenome | isolation source: floating plastic debris | place: Pacific Ocean | collected 2008-08-30 | study: EMG produced TPA metagenomics assembly...
TGCCGAGCGAGAAAGGCGGTATCGTTTCTGGATGCTCATACATGTCCCAGAAGGCGACCCAGTGATCTGGCTTGTAGCCATGCGGCACGACTACAAACTCGTGCCGGAGCGCGCGATCGAGCGCACGGATGGATGTTTCTTCATCCGCGCGGCTTTCAGTCAAAAGCGATGCTTCTATGATGGCATCCACTAATGGGCTTGCAAGTCCGGCGGGGTTGAAGAGAGAGAACTCCGCCGCCTCAGATCCAAACCTTTGCGCAAGGCCGGTCCCAGTTCCGAGGAGGGCAGGGTACGCATCAAGCACCAGATCATAGTCCCGATCGCGCTCCCGGTTGGTGTATTGAGACGGGTCAACGACCTCAAGGTTGGCTGAAACACCCATTGCTTTGAGGTTGACCACAAAATTCTCCACAAATGCCCGAGCCGTAGGCGATCCGGAGGAAATCATCAAAAAATCAATTTCCAATGGCTCTCCATCCGCATTGGCCAGCAGCCCATCACCGCCGACCGTCCATCCTGCGTCTTCGAAGAGGCGCAACGCTTGCCGAAGGTTTTTGCGAGAGGTGAGGCGATCGGCATCCGACACGTGCGGGATCCAAGGCTCCTCTGAGTAAAGCTCTTGGGGCACCACGTCGCCGAGGGACTGCAGGAACGCCAGTTCATCGCCCTCAGGAAGCCCGGCGGCCTCCATCACTGTACCATTTGAATAAGATTTTTGCTGGTCATGCAGGCCGTAGAGCAGGGATTTGTTGGTCCACTCGAAGTTGTATGCGAGGGCGATCGCTTGACGGACCCTCTTGTCTTGCAAGGCCTCACGCCCGAGATTGAACACAATCCCGTTCATGGAAGGCGGCGATCCATCGGGAAGCTCCTCGCGTACCACGTCACCACGGGTGATCGCCGGAAAGCCATAATCGCTTGCCCAGAGTTTCGGATCGCTTTCTGTCCGATACGTCACCTCGCCCGCCTTGAAAGCCTCAAATGAGGCGGTAGAGTCGGCAAAATACTCCAGTCGAACACGATCAAGGTTGTAGCGCCCTTTGTTGATCGGCAGGTCTTTGCCCCAGTAATCTGGGTTTCTTTCATAAGTGATTGAGCGATTTACATCGACATCGGCGATCACGTAAGGCCCGGATCCTGGAGAAGTTTCAAGGCGGCTTTCGTCGAGCTTTGCCCCTGTTTCTTCGTACCATTTCTTAGACCAAACCGGCACACCGCCCACTTGATCAATCAACGACCTCCGCGAGATGCCTTCTGCAAAGTAGAACTTGATCGTGTGATCATCGATCACTTCAGCCTTGGGGATGCGCTTGCGCACGGCCTCTGCATAGGATCGCAGGCCTTCGTCAAGCAAAAGATTGTGGCTGAACAACACGTCATGGGCCGTCACAGGCGTGCCATCGGAAAACCGCGCCTCTGGGCGCATGTGAAAGATCACCCAGTCTTTGGACTCGGGATACACCACCTTGTGCGCCAAAAGCCCATAGGCCTCGCCATAGGTATCGGCTGGCAAACCGCCGCCTGTCATGGCGGGTTCTCCAAGAAGGCTTTCATACATTGACCAAGACAAAGCTCCGGCGCGGGCCTTGCGGGTGTAGGGGTTCAACGAGTCGAATGTGCCTGACACGGCGATCGAGATTTCCCCGCCCTTTGGAGCGTCTGGGTTCACGTAATCAAAATGAGTGAAATCCGCGGGATACTTCAACTCTCCAAAGAACGAATAGCCATGGCTCTCGATCATCTTTGTGTCGCTGGGTTCATCTGATAGGGCGGCTTGCACAAACAAAGAAGCTAAACTGAGCCCAGCTATCGCGGCGAGGACCAATCGCTTTGCTGAACGGGGCGTGTCTATACGGGCAAACTTTGCCCGTGTCCGCGCATGCATCATTCTTCCCGTCCTCCTCAGAACTCACTTCCGGCTCACCGCCGCGTGACTTAGCTAAGGGTTGCGCGGCGAAATGTTCAAGCGCAGCGGTGCACTTTCTTTGCAATATGGGATCACAATAAAGAAAGGCCACTCTTGCGAAGGAGGAACAGCCCGTTAATCGACAGAAAAACGGCGGTTAATTCGATGTCTCGTTCAGGTATGCGATCAGGTTTGCACGATCTGCGGCTTTCTTCAAACCTGCAAAAGCCATGGTCGTTCCTGGTGCATAGCCTGCTGGGCTTGCAAGAAAACCATCCAGCGCTTCCGGCGTCCACACATCCGCCACCGCGACCAGATTTCCAGAATAACCGAACCCATCCGCTGATCCCACGTTACGTCCGACAACACCGTGAAGGTATGGGCCGGTCCCGTTGGCGCCTTGATCGAGCTTGTGGCATGCTTTGCACTTGTTGAAGACCTTTTCCCCTTTGCCAGCGTCCGCCGCTGCGTAGAGTTCCTCAAACGAAGGGCCCTCTTCTTCGACCTCTGCCACTTCTTCCAGTCCGGTCTCAATCACGTAGCCTTGTACATGATCCCCGCTGTGGCCATGCGAGTGATAAATCAATTCGGCTGCAAACTTACCCAAAAGAAGAACCAGCAGCGATCCACAGAACGCGGCGGTCAGCTTGGTTAAGGTCATTGTGTCTAGCATCAGACATTCCCTTGCTTTCTTCCGAAAACACACTAAGCGGATCGGCGAAGTGGAAGCAAGGTGTGCCATGCGCGACCAAACGACCGATCTGACCATTTTGGTCATGTAAGAGAATGAGACGAAACATGACGGACCGCATCGCATTTCAGGGTGAACCTGGGGCCTATTCGCATCAGGCGTGCCAGGAGGCCTATCCGGATCTGGATCCTTTGGCGTGCCGCACGTTTGAAGATGCCATTGAAGCCGTGCGTTGTGGTGATGCCGTGCTGGCCATGCTTCCCGTTGAAAATTCTACTTTTGGCCGGGTGGCGGACATTCACCACCTGCTGCCGGAATCAGGGCTTTACATCGTGGCCGAGGCGTTTGTTCGCGTGCGCATCACGCTGCTCGCTGTGCCGGGTACGCCGCTTTCTGACATCACCCACGCCATGAGCCACACCATGCTCTTGGGTCAATGCCGTCAGTTCCTGGAGGCTCACAACATTCACCGCGTCACTGGCGCTGATACTGCAGGATCCGCCCGACAGGTTGCCCAAGACGCGTGCCCGTCTCAAGCCGCCTTGGCGAGCGAGCTGGCGGGAGAGATCTACGGTCTCGACGTCCTGGCACGCGATATCGAAGACGAGGGCAACAACAGGACACGGTTTTTGGTGATGTCTGCCACACCGAATTGGGATCGGCGCGGTTTGGATGGCGCCAAGATGATGACGACCTTCGTGTTTCAGGTGCGCAATATACCCGCCGCGCTCTACAAAGCCATGGGGGGCTTCGCGACAAACGGCGTCAACATGACAAAGCTGGAAAGCTACATGGTGGGCGGTAAGTTCACCGCAACGCAATTTTACTCCGATATAGAAGGCCACCCCGATGATCCGGCGGTCAAGCGCGCGCTGGAAGAGTTGCGCTACTTCACCTCTGAGTTGGTAATGCTAGGTGTTTACCCTGCCGACTTAAAACGCGACTAGTGCACTTCTGAGCTCACATGCCGTGTGACCTTGATCCATTGAAAACAATAGAAAATTAGGAACCAGCGCACACGGACGCCTCGCGTTTTTGCGATCTCAATTCACGGAACTGCGCGCCCGAGTGAGCTGATTATCACGTCGCTTGGCGTTTGATTGCAGTCTTCATTTCATCGCCCATTTGTTGGTCATGCAAGGCGCAAAAGACAGCCTCGCACCAGACACCAAAAGGCTGAAAAAGGAGGCCAAAATGACTTTCATCAAACTTACGGCCATTGCCGCATTCACTGCAGTTCCGGTTGTGGCAACCATGACTGATACAAACACGCTCGACGTTCCTCAACATGTAGAGCTCAGCGTGGACGAGCGCGGTCACTTCATCGCCGAGTTGAGCCAGGATGAGCGTAAGCACATGATTGCTGAGCTAAGCCAAGATGAGCGCAACCACGTGATTGCCGAGTTGAGCCAAGACGAACGCAATCATGTGATCGCAGGCTTCGACCCAGATGAGCGCAAAAACCAAATCGGTTAAAGTGCCCACTCCTACCAAACGGCGCAGGTTGGCCTCAAGCTGACCTGCGCTCTTGCTTTCAGGCGGTTTTCCTGAACCGAGTTTCAACCTCAACCGCGTAGGCCGCCATGCGTTCGCTCAATCGTTTTGTGACGTTTTTCCGAGCCAGTTTGAGTGATTGAATCAGCAGCTTTGTCGTCAGGTTCTTTGGCGCGAGTTGGACGTTTGTGTCCACGCGCGTGCGATTGCGAGACAACGCCATTAATTCCACCACCATATCGCCGCCCATAGACGGAGCTCTGGAGGAAACCACCAGCCGGTTTGGGCTGTCAAACTCTGTCACTTCAAACTGGATCTCGCGCTCTTTGCCACGCATCTGGAACTTTGCGTCCCAAGCGGTACCGATCTTTCCGCTTGTGCCCTCATTTACGCGTTGAACCTCGGCACCACGGCGCATCGCGGCGCGCTCAAAGGCTTTGAAGTCGGTCATCTGGTCAAAAACGAAGTCTATCGGCGCTTCGATATCCTGCTGGATTTGAAATTTCATGGGTTTCGACCTGTCTGCTCTTTTTGCTTTGCAGCCGATACGGGGCTGTTTTTTCGTTTACGCTACCCAGATGCAAGATATCGTTTAATTGAGCGTGTCGGCAAGCCAGTTTTGAAGCAAAAAATGTGCAATTGCGCCTTTGCGTGCCGGAAGTATTGCTGGGTTTTGGCCTGCAAATGCTTCTAACAACTCCGATTTCGAGACCCAGATGGCCTGTTCAATCTCGTTGGGATCAATTGTGATTTCTTCGCTCAATGCTTCCCCGTGGCAGCCAATCATCAGCGAAGACGGAAAGGCCCAGGGTTGGCTAGAGAGATAGCGAACTGTGCCGACGCGAATGCCTGATTCCTCGAAAACTTCGCGTCTCACTGAAGCCTCAACGGTTTCGCCTGGCTCTATGAAGCCTGCCAAGCAAGAGTACATCCCTTCGGGCCAGCCGGGTGAGCGGCCTAAAAGCGTGCGTTCGCCCTTGGTGATCAGCATGATCACAACGGGATCTGTGCGCGGGAAGTGATGCGCGCCGCAGGCATCGCATACGCGCTGCCATCCGCCTTCTGTCATCCGGCTTTCCGCACCGCATTTTGCGCAGAATCTATGGCTTACATGCCACCCCAGCACTGCCTTTGCGGTCGCGGCCAGCTCCGCATCCCGTGCGCTTAAACGTACCATGATACGCCTGAGCTCCAGAAAAACGGCCTCAGTTGGCAAATCCGGGTGATTTTGCTCTGTTTTGTCAAAGAAACTATTGTCAGGCCGCTCTGTACCAGCCGGCGGCTCCCAGTCTGAAATATCATAGGCCAAGATGGCTTGACCTTGATCCCCTCGGCCAAGAAAAATGGGTGGTTCTGGTGCTGAGCTCAGGACAGGATGGTTGGATTGCAAGACAAACAGCCTGTCGAAATTTGGCCCATGCACCAAAAGTTTGCCGCGCCAAAGTAGGATACAATCGGTTTGCGGATTTGATTGCGCCTCTCGCAGGAACTCGGTATCGCCGCGGAGTTCGGCCGCTCTATCGAGGCCAGATCCACCAAAAGTGACTTGTTCCGCTGTTTTCATCCCGTGCAGGTGCCACGTAACACACGGAGCAGCAAGTGCGTTGTTTTCGAAAGTCAGTAGTTCGATTTACAACTTATGCGTGTTCATGCTACGGTGTTAATAAGTCCTAATTGTGTGTTTAGTGGCAGCCTCCCGCTGTCAAAACCTGAGCGAAAAAACAGTGGGGCGGGACAGTTGGGGTTATTTGGATGAACGCCCAAAGTGCAAACGATAGTTTCGAGCGAGTCGGTTTCCTTTTTCTGAGGATCACGTCGTGATGCGCGTCCCTGACGGGTGCGTGTGCTTGCGCGTGCTTGGCACGTCGGATGTGCATGCGCACTTGCGCGGTTTCGACTATATGCGCAACGTCGAGGAAAAGGCCTGGGGCCTTACGCGATTGACGACGCGTATCGCTCAGGCGCGCTCAGAGGCTCTGGCGTCTGTTCTGCTTGATAATGGAGACATTCTGCAAGGCACGCCTTTGGCGCAGGTATTCAGTGATACCTCCAATCAGACTCATCATCCTGTGATCGAAGCCATGGAGGCGATAGGCTATGATGCGATTGGCCTGGGCAACCATGAGTTCAACTATGGGATTGATCGCTTGGACGAGATCCTTTCCCAGACAAAGATCCCCGTTTTGTGCGCCAATGTTCTGAGCCGAAAAGGCAACGATGTTGCGGAGGACCAAAGCCTATACCCTGCAACACTTATGCTTGATCGCACGGTGACTGATCCGAACACTGGAACGCCGGTAAACCTCCGCGTTGGCGTGCTCAGCGTTGTCCCCACACAGATCATGAAATGGGACGGGGCGCATCTGAAAGATCGCGTCGAGACGCGTGATATGGTTCAAAGTGCGGCGCGTCATGCAGCTCAACTTCGGGTGGATGGTGCAGATATCGTCATTCTCTTAGCGCATACCGGCATAGATCCCAACTGTGTGGGGTCAGAGGCGGAAAATGCGGCGGTCGCTTTGGCACAGATCCCAAGTGTTGACGCCATGATTACGGGTCACACGCACCAGCTTTTCCCAAGTGCCGCGATCCTCGGACAAGGAATAGATGTTGCCGCGGGCACTGTGTCGGGAACGCCAACTGTCATGCCGGGGTATCGCGGTGCTTATTTGGGAATCATCGATCTGTTTTTGAGCCGCTCCGGCGATGCATGGCGGGTTGAGGAACACCGCAGTGTGGTTAATCGCGTCGAAGGAGCCGTTGAGGATCCGGAGCTCAAGCGCATCGTAGAGCCCGCGCACAAAGCGACCCTGGATTACATCTCCCGGCCCCTGGGAGAAACCTCCCGACCGATCCTCAGCTATCTCAGTCAGGTGCGTGACGTGTTATCGACGCGGCTCGTTGCCATGGCTCAGAAGACGACCATCGCAAGAATGCTGTCTAACACGGCCAGTGGGCATTTGCCGCTTTTGTCCGCTTCGGCACCTTTCCAAACCGGAGGGCGCGCCGGACCCTTTGCCTATGTCGATATTCCACAAGGCCCGCTTACCATGCGGGACGCCAACAGCCTCTGCCCGTATCCAAATATCCTTTGCGCTGTTTTGGCAACCGGAGCAGAAATCCACGATTGGTTGGAGCGCTCTGCCTCTGCCTTCTGTCAGGTTCTAACTGGTCAGGGTGCACAGCCTCTCCTCAACCCTGCTTTCCCAGGGCATGCGATAGACACGATCTTTGGTGTGACCTACCGCATCAATCTCACAACCCCTGCACTTTACGACGAAAACGGCGACCGGATCGCTCCTGCACATGCAACATCGCGCATTGTGGATCTGGCATACCGCGGTCGGCCCGTGAGGCCCGATGACCAGTTTGTCGTTGCTCTGAATGGGTACCGCGCCCATGGAGGTGGCCCTTACATGCCATTTCCACGTGATCGCATCCTCGTGCAAACAGGCTCCATCGCGTTGCAATCTTTATCGGATTTCTTCGCGTCTGAGGGGGTTGATAGCGTACCCGACGATCCAACTTGGAGTTTCGTGCCGGTCTTAGGCGCAACCGCCGTTTTTGAAACCGGCCCGGGCGTGTTGCGGTATAAAGGCGACCTTGATCGGCTGGGCATACAAAACTGTGGCGTGACCGATGCGGGTTTCGTTCGCCTTTGTGCGCCACTTGACCATGGCTCTTGCGAATCTGCAGCTTGAGGAATACTTCAGTAAGTGAGAGGTTGGCGCGGGCAGGCACCTCGCCAACCCGGTCAGATCCGGAAGGAAGCAGCCGTAACGAGACCCGCTTGGGTCGTTGTCCAGCCTCTCACCCGATACTTTGTTTTCGACCGCTAGTCTCACTTTATGAGACAATAGAGTTCGTGAGGGGCGCAATGCGTTCCCGTCGTTGTTTTGGCAAAGCTCTTTAGCCCGACCGCGCCCATCTTTGCTGGGCACGTGTCTCCACCGCGCCGGTTCGGACCGAGCGCAGGCGCTTTAGGGCCTCTTTCTGGCCTTCGCCCGAAGCAATCATCAATCTCAAGGCGGCCATGCCCGAGCGGCCTCGCCCGCCCTTGCAGTGGATCAATACGCGCCCGCCGCCGCGCAGTGCAGAGAGCGCTGTGTCTCGGATCACATCCCAGTCAGTTTCTTGCAGCGCGTCGCCCACTCCATAATCGGGTACTGGAAAAGAAAACCAACGCGTTCCGGAATGCTGCAGATCTATTGCCAGTGTGGCTACGCCTGCGTCCTGCAATTCCTGCGGCTCTGTCATAGAGACCACCATCGATGGCCTCCAGTCCTTAAGATGTGCCAAATCCTCGTTGTAGTGTCCGGTTACGCCGGGCATGGGCGCGATCCCCAAAATGCCACGACCAACCGTCACGGCCGCAATCACAAACCCACTTGTGTTTTGCGTCACCCCGTCCACTTGCGGCGTTCCATCATGCCCCGTCACAGCTTCCTTCCTCGAAACCCGTGACACAGATCGTTCCCGCTTTTGCGTTTCAGATCAAGAAATCCCCTGTCATACGGTGGACCATAGTGCAGGACCGCTCTAACCTGTGATCGGAACCACGCACAGGACACCCGCGCATGAATGACACCCCTCAGTCCGGCTATCAGGTTCTGGCCCGCAGATACCGGCCGGAAACGTTCGCTGATCTCGTGGGGCAGGACGCAATGGTGCGTACGCTCAAAAATGCGTTTGAAGCCGACCGAATTGCACAGGCCTTTATCATGACGGGTATCCGCGGTACGGGCAAAACCACAACCGCGCGGATCATCGCCAAGGGCATGAACTGCATTGGACCCGATGGGACGGGCGGGCCGACCACGGAGCCTTGCGGGAATTGCGAGCATTGCACCGCGATCATGGAAGGTCGACATGTAGACGTCCTTGAGATGGACGCTGCCAGCCGAACGGGCGTCAATGACATTCGTGAGATTATTGACAGCGTGGCCTATCGCGCGGCGTCCGCCCGTTACAAAATCTACATCATCGACGAAGTTCACATGCTTTCGACCAGCGCATTTAATGCGCTCTTAAAGACGCTGGAAGAGCCGCCCGCCCATGTGAAGTTTATCTTTGCGACAACAGAGATTCGCAAAGTGCCGGTCACGGTGCTGAGCCGCTGTCAGCGCTTTGACCTGCGCCGGATTGACCCTGAGGACATGATTGGTCTTTTGCGCAAGATCGCCACGGCGGAAGGCGCTGAGATCGCCGATGATGCTCTGGCCCTGATCACTCGAGCTGCAGAAGGTTCAGCCCGAGATGCCACATCGCTTCTGGATCAGGCGATATCGCACGGAGCGGGAGAAACGACGGCAGATCAGGTGCGCGAAATGCTGGGTCTGGCTGACCGGGGCCGTGTTCTGGATCTCTTTGATCTGATCATGAAAGGGGATGCGGCTGCCGCTCTGGGAGAGCTCTCGGCGCAATACGCAGATGGCGCAGATCCGCTCGCTGTTTTGCGTGACTTGGCGGAGGTGGCCCATTGGGTCAGCGTCGTGCAAATCACCCCCGATGCCGCTGACGATCCGACCATCGGACCGGACGAACAGGCCCGTGGCCGCGAAATGGCCGCGCAGTTGCCAACCCGTGTTTTGACGCGTGCCTGGCAGATGCTGCTCAAAGCGTTGGAAGAGGTGGGCATGGCGCCTAACGCGATGATGGCGGCTGAAATGGCTGTGATCCGGATGACGCATTTGGCGGATTTACCTACACCGGAGCAATTGGTGCGCAAACTGCGGGATGCGCCGTCAGCACCGTCGGGTCCGCCGGTAAGCCCTGGCCCCGGCGCGGGTGGCGTGGCAGTTCGATCAACAAGCGCGCCAGCTTCTGCCCCGGCCACGTCTAAGGTGATGACAACGAGCCCACTGGGCACCGCCGGACCCTCGGCCGCAAGAGTAGCAGAGCCCGACGCGTCACTTGCGCGATATCCCAGCTTTGAGCACGTGGTTGAGCTGATCCGTGCGAACCGCGATGTCCGATTGTTGGTCGATGTCGAGACAGGCGTGCAGCTTGTCTCTTACCAACCGGGCCGAATAGAGTTTTGTCCCACAGACCACGCTCCTCAGGATCTTGCCCAACGCCTGGGCAGTGCTTTACAGCGCTGGACTGGCAACCGTTGGGGGGTGTCCATTGTCAATGAGGGCGGTGTGCCCACCATCGCTGCTACGCGCGACGAGGCGGAGCTCGCGCTGAAAGAAAAGGCTGCCGCGCATCCCATGGTTAAAGCGGTTAAGGCTGCGTTCCCGGGAGCCAAGATCACGCAGGTGCGCACGATGGAAGAGCAGGTTGCGCAGGCTGAGGCCGATGCTTTGCCGGAAGTGGATGACGAATGGGATCCTTTCGAAGAGGATTGATCCTCGCTCTTCTTCCGACCCAAGCCTTTGCGTCGGCCTGTGACACAATCCGACCTGGCTGGGACGGTGGGGACGTCAGCGCCTTGGCTGAGGCCATTACGCTCTTTTCGTCGCCGATATCGCTTATTCTCTTGCTGTCCACGGCTCTTGTGTTCCGCTTTCGCAGTTCCTGGGGAGCGCTTGCCGCGTGCCTCGCCTGGAGCTTTCTGATCACGGCCGTGACGTTTTTTGATCCCACAGGCGGAGTGCGCACATTGGCAGAAGCGGAGGGATGCGTTGGCCCACCTTGGCTCTTCATCTCGCTTGTCGCGGCACTCAGTGTGGGGATGATTGTCTACACTGGTAAACCGGACAGTACGAACAAAGCGGATGGCTAACGCCTAGACCTCTCTGCGACGTCGCGCATCCCTGAAACTCTTGATGAAAGCAACCATCGCCAAGACGCAGGTCGCCATCATGATGGCAATGCGCAAGGCCGACATCATGTCTCCCTCGCTTAACCCCTTGATGAACGGCACTATGAGCATCAGGAAAACCACCAAAGTCAGCACAACGGCGATATGGGCGATGATTTTGTTTTCAACCTTTACGCCGGGTGAGCAGGCCAGCAAGGCCACCCCAAACCCCGCAGGAATGAACACCGTCCAGCTGCCGAAGTCTGGCTGCAAATAAGCCCAGATAGATCCCATGATCAGCACGAGGGCATTGATTTGGTTGGTGAAATGCGGTGTCACGATTGACAACTCCTTGCTGTGTACGCTGCGGCGACTCAAATTGCGATTGAGGCACACCATACTCAAAAGCCGATCTTGAACCACCAGAACTATATTGCAGTCCGGACGCGTGAAGCTTGAAATGCCGAGCAAGGCGCAACGTCATTAAGAGCGCTTGGAAAGCAGTCGGCTGGGTGCGGCAATCCTTGCCCGGATTACATCATCAACGCGCCAGCAGATTTTTCAGTGAATACGCGAATATAGTCCCCAGGCGATGAGCCCGCCCAATAGACCCAGAGCCGCTCCGGTATGTCCTCATCAATCCAGACATAATCACCCGGCTCCAATCCACGCAGTTCCAGGCTGATGTAGTTTACGCCCGTATTGGCCAAGAAGTCCGTGGCGGCCATCGTGTCTTGAAACGCCGCAACACCAAGGATCTTGGCGTCGAAATCGACGTAACCCACTTGCACGCCGTCCAAGCTGTCGAAGAACACATAGTGGCTGGCGACCACGGTCTCGGCCGCAATTTGCCCGTCCTCCCCGCCAATATCCACGCGGATGGCGTCTTCCAGCGTGATGTTTTGATCTTCGTCAAAGGCGTACAGATTGTCCGTGTCGAATGTATCGGCCCCGACGGAGAAGGGTGTCTCAGTGTCCAGTTTGACAAACCCACCATTGCCAATTTGCTTGGTGATGGCCCCGTCAATGACAACCGCATGGGCGTGACCTGTGGTAATGGCCATGGCCATGGCTGCCGCCGTCAAAATCTTGCGCATGGTGTCCCCGTGTGTCTGGCCTCTGGCATAAGCTAGATCGCATGGGACCGTTTGCGCGTGCGCTCACATCTCCGTGAGCGCGCAGGTCCGTGACAAACCTGATGGACAAGCTCTGGGTGGGGCGGCTAGTTTTGCCTCATGACCATTACGGACGGAAAACGATGGCACGATATGGGTGGGCAAGCGGCCGGCCCTATCCCAAACGATCAGCATGATTTTGCGATTTGGGAAAAGCGCGTCGATGCTTTGATGGTGCTTTGCAGCACCAAAGGTTTTTTTACAGTCGATGGGTTGCGCCGTGCCTTGGAAGACATGGGCGAAGAGGCGTTCGAAACGATGACATATTACGAACGTTGGATCGCGTCTGTGAACCAAAACCTCGTTGAGGCCGGGGCCTATTCGATCGAAGAGCTTGGCGCGAAAATGGAGGAGATTGGCGGCCGCGGGCAGACTTATGGCGAGGCGCAAGATGGTTGAACAGGTCCGTGTGAAATCCATGATGCCACCGGGCCATGTCAGGACACCCGCGTATCTGCGTGGCAAGGTGGGTGTTATCGAGCGTGAACTTGGGCCCTTCGCCAATCCCGAAAAGCTTGCTTATGATCTTAAGGCGGAGCAACGCATGCTCTTTCGTGTCCGCTTCACGATGGAAGAGGTCTGGGGTGTCCGAGCAGAAAACCCGACAGATACTCTTGATGCAGAGATCTATGCCCATTGGCTGGAGAGGGTATGATCTATGCCGCATGACCATCATGATCACCTCAGCCCCTCAGGCCACCCGTTTCGCGAAGACAACGACACGGCGCTTAGTTACTGGCAGCGCATGGAGATCGCTGTCCGAGAATTAATGATCGAAAAGGGGCACATCACGTCAGCGGAGGTAGCCCGTCAGATCGATGCGATGGATGCCCGCAACCCCGCGAATGGGGCCGCCGTGGTGGCCCGGGCTTGGGTCGATCCCGCCTTCAAAGAGCACCTCTTGAAAGACGCATCCGTTGCGAGCCGCGACATGGGATTTGACATCGGGCCGCTCAACCTGATCGCGGTTGAGAACACGGGCCAGGTGCATAACCTGATCGTTTGCACGCTTTGTTCCTGTTACCCGCGCAACCTGCTTGGCCTGCCGCCCGATTGGTACAAGACCCGTGCCTACCGTTCCCGCGCGGTGATTGAGCCGCGTTCGGTGCTGCGCGAGTTTGGTTTGGATCTAAGCGACGAGGTGCAGGTGCGCGTGCATGATAGCACCGCTGATATGCGCTACATCGTTCTGCCTTCGCGCCCCGATAGGACGGATGGGATGGACGAAGCCGCGCTGGCCAAGCTTGTGACCCGCGACTCAATGATCGGTACGGGGCTGCCACTGACGCCCTGATGCCTTGCTCTCATGCCGCGCCGCGCGTATTCGGTTCAGACTGCGAAACAAGACAGCGCGATCATGGCCCAAAAAGATCCAGATGACCCGATCACCTTTGGCGAGCGCCTCGTTGGCACGTTCCTGTTCATGCCGGTGCTGCTGACGCGGTTTTTGCCCTATCGGTGGCGCGTGCCCGTGGCCGGCTGGTTGGTCGCGCATGTGGTGGCGCCACTTGCAGGCTATCGCAGGCGCGTTCGAGGCAACCTGGCTTTGGTGTGCCCGGAGCTTTCAAAAGAAGAAATTGAGCGATTGGCGCGCCGCGTGCCCAACAATGTAGGCCGTAATATGATTGAGCTCTACTCGCCCGAGTTTCCGGATCATGTCCGCCCCTCCCGTACCTACGGCCCCGGGATCAAAATCTTGCAAAAAGCGCGCGATGAAGGACGCCCGTGCGTGCTGATGTCCGCCCATCTAAGCAACTTCAACGCAGCCCGCATCGGCATCATTGAAAACGGGATCACCAGTGCGGGGTACTTCTATCGCAATATGTCGAACCGTCCCTTCAATGCGCACTACGTTGACGCGATGGCCTCTGTCAGCCAGCCCATTTTTGAACAAAGCCGCAAGGGTATGGTGCAGATGATCAAGCATCTCAAGACAGGCGGGTTTCTTGGCATCCTGGGGGATCTGAACGCCCATGACGGATTGCCGCTGGAGTACTTTGGGAGACCCGCATTGACGTCCATTTCTGGCGCTGAAATGGCGCTGAAATACAACGCGCCGATGGTGCCCATCTGGGGCATCAGGAAAGAGAACGGGATGGATTTCGAGATTATCTTCGAAGACGAAATCCCCCATTCCGATCCATTGACCATGACACGGGAATTCAACGCCCGGCTAGAAGCGATGGTGCGTGCGAATATGGATCAGTGGTTTTGGATTCACCGTCGTTGGAAAGACGGCGAAAATGAGCTGGGCGAAATGAGGGCAAAGGATCTGGCTGAGCTTGAGGCCAAGATCGCGGCCCAGAAGATCGCGACGAACAACTGAACAGCCCGCCGAAATGCTGCAAATTGCTGTTTCAGAAAGGTCCAATTTTCTGAGGCATTTTTTTGCAAGAACTTGGACGCCGAACGTATGTGCCCGCTTTCCCACTTGCGTCGCCTCTCTTGAACTGGCACGTCGCAAATGACAGATTGTCCCAGATAGAACACAGCGTCCTACGCCAAACTGCCTGATCCCTGAACATGGAGACGACGACATGATCGAGAAGCGCGACTTTTACATCAACGGAGCATGGGTTGCCCCTCTTCAGGGTACCGACCACAACGTGATTGACCCTTCGACCGAAGATCCTTGTGCCGTGATCAGTTTGGGTGGTCAGGCTGATACCGATGCCGCTGTTGCCGCCGCCAAGGCCGCACTTCCCGGTTGGATGATGATCTCGCCAGAAGAGCGTATCGGCTATGTTGAAAAGATCTATGCAGCTTACAAAGAACGAGCCGAAGACATGGCCCAAGCGATCAGCCTCGAAATGGGCGCGCCGATTGACATGTCGCGCTCATCGCAAGTGGGGGCAGGCCTTTGGCATATGAAAGGGTTCATCGAAGAGGGTAAGAAGTTCTCGTTTGTTTCGCTGCTTGGTGAGCATGCTCCGAACGATCGGATCATTCATGAGGCGATCGGCGTGGTTGGCATGATCACCCCGTGGAACTGGCCCATGAACCAGGTCACACTGAAAGTGGCGGCGGGCCTTGTGGCGGGTTGCACCATGATCTTGAAGCCCTCTGAAGAGTCGCCTCTGTCCTCTATGATATTCGCGGAAATCGTTGACGCGGCTGGCCTGCCCAAAGGCGTGTTTAACCTCGTCAATGGCGATGGTGCGGGTGTGGGCACGCAGATGTCGTCCCATAAAGATATCGATATGATCTCCTTCACTGGATCGTCTCGTGCGGGCAAACTCATCTCCAAAGCAGCAGCCGACACGCTCAAGCGCGTCAGCCTGGAGCTGGGAGGTAAAGGGGCCAACATGATCTTTGCAGATGCCGATGACGCAGCGGTGAAGCGCGGCGTTTTGCATTGCATGAACAATACGGGCCAATCGTGTAATGCGCCCACGCGGATGCTTGTGCAGCGCGAAGTCTATGACCAGGCTGTTGAGACGGCGGCCGAGGTTGCGAAATCTGTCGAAGTCGGCCCGGCAAGTGAATCTGGAAGACATATCGGACCGGTCGTGAATGCGGTTCAGTTCGGCAAGATCCAGGATCTGATCCAGAAGGGCATCGACGAGGGCGCGCGCCTTGTCGCTGGCGGCACGGGTCGTCCTGAAGGTTTTAACCGAGGCTTCTATGTGCGGCCCACTGTGTTCGCAGATGTGAATAATGAAATGACCATCGCGCGCGAAGAGATCTTTGGGCCGGTTCTCTCCATCATCCCATTTGACGACGAAGAAGATGGCGTGGCCATTGCCAATGACACAGATTACGGCCTGACCAATTATGTCCAGACCCAAAACGGGGAACGCGCCAATCGCATGGCACGTCAGTTGCGCTCGGGCATGGTAGAGATGAACGGACAGGGCCGCGGCATGGGCTCTCCGTTTGGAGGAATGAAGCAATCTGGAAACGGGCGCGAAGGCGGCAAATGGGGCATTGAGGATTTTCTCGAAGTCAAAGCTGTTTCCGGCTGGGCGGCTGAGTAAACCCACCCATGCGCGCATTCGTTTTGCATCTGACCCGTGCACAGGCGCGCAAGGAAAATGCCCAAGAGCTTTTGATGACATGCGGCCTTCCAGGTGAGATCTGGGAGGCCGTTGATGGTCAGGCGCTGTCCGCGAGCGACTTGGATGCTTTGCGCAAGCCCGCAAGTTTTGAACCCAATTATCCGTTCGATCTCAACCTGGGTGAAATTGCCTGTTTTCTCAGCCATCGGCAGATTTGGGCAGAGATTGTCTCCCGCGATTTGGCGTTTGGGCTGGTTCTGGAAGACGATGTAAAGATTGACCCCATGCATTTCGGCGAGGCGCAGGTCTTGGCGGAACGCAATATTGAACGCTTTGGTTACATCCAGTTTCAGAACCGCAAAAGTGGAGGCTCGGCGGCCATTGATTTTGAAGGCAAGGCTGTCCTGTCACAGCCGGATGTAACGCCTTTGCGTGCTTCCGCCCAAATGATCAGCAAATCCACTGCACAGAAGCTTCTTGACCTTTCAAAGACGTTCGACCGCCCTGTTGATACCTTCGTTCAAAGCCATTGGCATACCGGCCTGCGTCCGGGCGTGATCTATCCCGCGGGCATTGCGACAATCTCGGATCAGCTTGATGGCAGCACAATCCAGACGGAAACCGGGCGAGGCGCCGTTGATATCATGCGACGTGAGTGGTCCCGCATGTCCTACCGTCGTCAGGTGAAGCGTAGTGCTGCTCAAAGCGCGGCGCCGATCGTCAAGCCAGACTAGCGATACATGATAGTAACGCGGCTCTTCGGCGGTGCAGGGAACCAGCTTTTTCAATACGCGGCTGGCCGTATGCTCGCGGACCATCTTGGCACTGACCTGGTGCTGGATCGCCGCTACATGCGGATTTGGGATGAAACCCGCGCGGATTGCTTTCCATTCTACAAAAACACCCGCTTTTTGGAGGATGTGCTGCTGCCACCCTCGAAATTTGACGGCATGTTGCGCTACTCAGCTTGGCGCGTTTTTGGGCGAAACCCCAAATTTCAAAGGGAAAACGGCCTGGCATTCAACTCGGGGTTCTTCGATCTACTCGACAACAGCTACCTGCACGGCTACTGGCAATCAGAGCGGTATTTTGAACACTCCAAAGAGCGTATTCGCGCCGATTTGCGCCTGACAGAGCCGCTAGATGCGTCCAATGACGCCATGGTCGCGCAGATCCGCGATACCAATTCACCTGTCTCCGTCCATATCCGCCGTGGTGACTATCTGGGAGACGGTGGTTTCGCGGCCTGCCCGCCCGAGTACTATGCAGCCGCCGTTGATCGACTAAGAGAAGAGGTCGGGCAACCTCTGACCTGTTATGTATTCTCTAATGATCCGGATTGGGCCCGCCACCACCTGAACTTGGGTGTGGAAACTGTGGTGGTCGACATCAATGACGAAACCAAAGGTCATTTTGACATGTATCTGCAATCCCTCTGCGCCCATAACATCATTGCCAATTCGACCTTTTCTTGGTGGGGGGGCTGGCTCAATGAGACGCCGGACAAACGGGTCATTGCTCCAAAAACCTGGTTTGCACCGGGCAAACCGGTCAATCCTGATATCTGCCCACCAGATTGGATACGCCTATAGCGAGACCGCCCGCAGGGCGGATGAGCGACCCTTTTCCAATGACGTCAAACCCCGTAAAACTGCGCCATGACAGCCAGCTTGAACACCACCGCCGCCTTCGTGCCTGAAACTGTGCACAAGCGCGATGTGTTTTCTGAAACCATATCGGGCACCTTGGAAGGTGTCGCCGATTTTCCGGTTGTCCTGCGACGTTTGGATGGCGTGCCTTTCTACGCACGGCCCTTGGCAGGTTGGCTCGCCCGCAAAGAGATCCGCGGCCTCAAAGCCGTCCAAGACATCGCAGGCTGCCCTGTGCTGGTGCGTGTCGACAAAACCGGTCTTTTGCGCAGCTGGACCTCTGGCACACCCTTGCATTTGGCCAAACCCACCGATCCGGCCTGGTATCGCGATGCCAAACGTCTTTTGCGTGAGATGCGGCGCGTCGGCGTGACCCACAATGACATTGCCAAGCCGCAGAACTGGTTGATGACACCCGATGGACGGGCTGCCGTGATTGATTTTCAGCTGGCCTCCGTCCACCGAAAGCGCGGTCGTCTCTTTCGCATATTGGCACGGGAGGATCTGCGCCACCTGCTCAAGCAAAAGCGCGCCTATGCCCCAGAGCTTTTGACACCGGCGGAGATCAAAATGCTGAACCGCAAGGCGCTGCCTTCCCGGATCTGGATGGCGACGGGAAAGCGTCTTTACAACTTCATAACGCGGCGTTTGATGAATTGGTCCGATGGCGAAGGGACAGAAGATCGCATTGAACGAGAAACCCCGGCTCTGAGTGCGGCATGGCTGGCAGAATCGCGGGTGCATGATGTGGCCTTCTGCACCTATGCGCGCGCCGCCAAGGGCGTAGGCCTCTATGCGTTCGTCGAAACCGATCTTGACGCCGACGCGCTGCGCCATCTGGTGCGTGAGCCAAAGCCCGAGTTGATCCAGCCTGTTGAGACACTGCCGCGTGACCAGCACGGTCGCGCGCGCTTGGATGCGCTGCAACTTGTGGCAACGAACCGGTTGGATGAGCTTGAGGTGATCATCGAATCGGATACAGAGCTCAGCGAGACCCTGAAGCCGATTGTAGAGGGCCGCCTCAACTTAACCGACCGGGTCTTTAAGTAGCGCTCTTTCCAGTGGCGCGTTGAAAGCCTTGATCGATTGCATCTCTTATCCGGGTTTCCAACGCGCGTTGCTTTGACGCGGAATGGATCTTAAGACCGAAAGTGTCTTTGACATAGAATGTATCCACAACCTGCTCACCATAGGTCGCGATCACGGCAGAGTTCACATAGAGGTTGCAGGCGCCAAAGGCACGGCTGAGATCGTAGAGCAGCCCAGGCCTGTCCCGCGTGTCCACCTCGATAATTGTATATATATCAGAGCCTTCATTGTCGAAGGTCACATGTGTCGGCACCCGGAACGCAGCTTCACGTTTCTTGATCTTGTCACGTGATTTGATCGCCTCTCTTGCAACAACTTCGCCTCTGAGGGTTTTGTAGATCATCTCTTGTAACCGTGGCAAGCGCCGCAATTCGTAGGGGTTTCCGTCCGCGTCCTGCACCCAGAAGGCTGCGGTCGAAAAACCATCCGCTGACGTATAGGTGCGCGCGTCCACGACATTTGCCCCGACCAGCGCCAGCGCCCCGGCAAGGCGTGAGAAAATACCGGGGTGATCGGCCAAGGCAAAGCAGGCACGCGTGGCATCGCGATCTTCGTCCGGATGCACGTCAATGCCGATCTCATCTTCCTTTAAATTCCGCAGCAGGTTGGCAAAAACGACATGGGCCGTGACGTGCAAGCCTTGCCAGTAGGGCGGATAGTGACGCGCGGGTTCCACCTTCAAGTCTCGCGGTGCCCAGTCTGAAAGCGCTTCTCTCAATTTGCGCTTGGCGTCTGAGCCGCGCTGTTCGCGATTGAGATCTTCAAGCCCGCTTTCCATGGCGCGTTTGGTCTGCCGGTAGAGCGCGCGGATAAGCGAGGCCTTCCAGTTGTTCCATGTGTTCGGCCCAACACCGCGGATATCGCAGACGGTCAGAACGCATAACAGATCAAGCCGCTCTTTGGTTTGCACCGCTTTTGCGAAATCCCGCACCGTCCTTGGATCTGCAATGTCGCGTTTCTGGGCCATATCCGACATTAGAAGGTGATACCGGACCAACCACTCAACGGTTTCTACGTCTTTGGGTTTCAGGCCCAAACGTGTGGCCACTTTGCGGGCGATCCGTGCGCCCAGGATGGAATGATCTTCGTCCCGCCCTTTTCCGATATCATGCAGCAAAAGCGCCACGTACAGCACCCGACGGTTGACACCACTTTCCAAAATGGATGACGCCACGGGCAATGCTTCGATCAGTTCGTCGCGTTCGATCTTGTCAAGTTGTGTGATGCATTGGATCGTGTGTTCGTCGACCGTGTAGCTGTGATACATGTTGAACTGCATCATCGCGCGAATGGCTTCCCATTCGGGGATCAGCGCTGAGAGGACACCCAGCTCATTCATACGCCTAAGTGCCCTTTCCGGCGCGCCATGTTTCAAAAGCAACTGTAGAAACAACCGCTGGGCCGCAGCGTCAGCACGAAAGCTGTCGTCAATCAGGTGCAAATTCGCCGTGACCAGACGCATGGCATCGTGATGGAGCAGAAGCCCGGTCCGCAGCGCTTCGTCAAAAAGCTGCAAAAGGTTCAGGCGATCTGCTAAAAAGGCATTTTCATCGGCGATTGCAAGTCGGCCATGTACCTCTTCGAAGGGCTCTTTCAGACGCCGCTTGCGTTTGAAAATCCGCTGCAGAATAGCTTCGGATTTTACATGGGCCGCTTCCAGTTTGGTCAGGAAAATGCGCGTCAGATCGCCCACGGCCGTGGCTTGGCGAAAGTAATCCTGCATGAAGACTTCCACGCCGTAGCGTCCGCCCGCGTCGGCATATCCCAAGCGCTCGGCCACATCGACTTGCAGATCAAAGGTCAACTGCTCGACGGCGCGCCCTGTTGCCAAATGCAGGTGGCAGCGTGTCGCCCAAAGAAAGTTTTCCGCCTCTGCAAAGCGATCAAATTCATCTTCGGTCAACATGCCGATCTCGATCAGATCGCGGACATGGTCCACCTGGTAGAGATACTTGGCGATCCAGAAGAGAGATTGCAGGTCCCGAAGCCCGCCTTTACCTTCCTTGATATTAGGCTCCACCACATAGCGTTCGCCTTGCTTGCGATGTCGCATGTCGCGCTCGGCCAGTTTGGCTTCGATGTATTCTCGCGCCGTCCCATCAAAAACGTCTGACTGCAAGCGAGAGGCGAGCTTCTCTGCCAAGGCCGCATCCCCAAAGAGAAATCGTTTCTCCAAAAGGCCCGTGCGGATCGTGAAGTCTTCTCGTGCGAGTCGTAGACATTCCTTCAAAGCGCGGCTTGCATGTCCGATTTTCAGTTTGAGATCCCAAAGAATGTAGAGCGTCGTTTCAATCAGACTCTCCGCCCAGGGCGTGATTTTATAGGGTGTCAGAAATAGCAGATCGACATCGCTTTCAGGGGCCATCTCCCCGCGGCCGTACCCGCCCACGGCAAAGACTGCGATGCGCTCATTCTGGGTGGGTGTGGGTAACGGATGCACTTGTTCCAAAGCCGTTGTCAGAACAGTACGCACCAGACAATCTGTCAACCAGCAGTAAGATCGCGTTGCGGCATGTGCCGCCATGGGATCGGCGCTCAGCGCTTCTGCGATCGCGGCCCGGCCCTTTGCATTTGCAGATTTCAGAACTCTGACCGCCACCGCCCGCACATGGGTCGGGTCTTTTGTGTTGTCCGCCAGTTCGGATAAAATCTGATCGTGAACAGCGCTTTCGTCGAAAATCTGCTCTGCTGGGCAGATCAGATCTGCTGGCAATGATGCCGCGTCTTTCATGCGCTCAGAACCCAGCGCTTCCAAAGCTGGTCGGCGCGGGGCTGCTCACGACACCCTCTTTGATATCTACAGTGGCCACGGCCAGCGCACGTAGGATCAATCCATCGGGCATGCAGCGAAATACGCCGTTTACACCCTGAAATCCCGCGGGTTGGATCAGGCTCGATCTGGTCAAAGCATCTGACTTGCCTGAACTGGCCAATGCGCCCACAGCTGCGATCCCGTCATACGCCAAACCGGCAAGCGCGTGCGGCGGATTACCGTAGGCGGCCTCGTAGCGCGCGCGAAACTGCGAATTGCGCTGTGGGTCGGGAAGCGCAAACCATCCGCCTTGCACGCCTGGCAATTCCAGCGTCTGAGGCGGTGTATCCCATCTCGAGAGGCCAATGTACTGGGTCGTTTCGGTATCAAGCCCACTTTCTGGCAGCATTTGCGTGAACAGCGGCAAGGCTCCTGCCGTGTTGGCCGTGAAGAAAATCGCATTGGCCTGATTGGTTTCAGCAGAGCTGCGAATGTCGGGAACGGCATTGATCACGGCCTCCTGGGAAAACTCATAGCTCACGTTGCCCGCCGACACGGCACCGTTTGTCGCGATCGCGCGGTCGATGGCCACTTTGCCGACGCGGCCGGTGTCATTGTTGGCAAAAACGGTCAGGATGCGGTCCCTACCTTGACCGACGGCGTAGTCCACCAGGCGGGTGGCTGTGCTGTCAAATGTTTGTCCCAAGACGAAGAGATTGCCGCCAGCAATCGCCGCGTTGTTGGAAAATGCCAGGACGTTTACGCCACGACCAGAGGCGGTTTGCGCGGCCGCAGTGGCGCTTTCGGCGCGCAGTGGGCCGATGATGATCTTGGCGCCATCGTTGATCGCCTGTTGCGTCGATTCCTGCGCTTTGGACGGATTGCCCGCTGTGGGATAGACGCGCAAATCAATCTGAACACCGCTCAGATCAGTGCTTGCCAATCGCGCCGCGTTTTCCAGATCCTGAGCCAATTTCTGTTCATTGGTATCTGCCGACCCAATCGGCACCAAAAGAGCCACGGGCACTGGCGCACGCGTGTTGATCGACGGGCCTGTATTGCCGGTTAAGGTGCCGCCCATACAGGCAGCCAAAACTGCAAAAAGCGGCAGCATCAAAAGCCAAATGGCAACCTTGCGAAGGCGGGCGAACTGAGCAAACATGTCTTATAGGCGCTCCCAAAGTCGAAGTGCGGGACTGTCCCACGCATCGTGGCGCAGATAATAGGCATCAAGCAGGAGGGGTCCAGTGGGGAATCCGAAAGCCACGGATCTAAGCACGCTCGAGCCGGGCCTCTATCTGATCGCCACGCCTATCGGGGCTGCGCGCGATATCACGTTGCGTGCGCTAGATATCTTGTCCACAGCAGATGTTTTGGCCGCTGAGGACACGCGTACATTGCGCAAACTGATGGATATCCACGGGGTCGCGTTGCGTGATCGGAAGCTGATCAGTTTGCATGATCACAATGCACGCCACGCGATCCCAAAGTTAATTGCGGCCCTGAAGGATGGTAAGTCAGTGGCTTACGCATCTGATGCGGGCACGCCATTGATCTCTGATCCGGGTTACGATTTGACACGAGCGGTCATCGAGGCTGGTCTGCCATTGGTGTCTGCGCCTGGCCCAACAGCGGCCATAACGGCACTGACACTTTCTGGCCTGCCTGCGGATAGCTTCTTCTTTGCAGGCTTCCTACCCGCCAAGATCGGAAGGAGAAAAACGGCCTTAGGCGGGCTCAAGTCCGTCCCCGGCACGCTGATTTTCTACGAATCGCCGAAACGGGCGGCCGGCATGCTGCGGGACGCCGCCGAGGTGTTAGGGGCAGAGCGTCAGGCTGCCTTGTGCCGAGAAATAACCAAGAAATTCGAAGAAATACTCCGAGGGACCCTGGGGGACCTCGCGCTAGACGTCGCAAAGCGTGATCTAAAGGGCGAGATCGTTGTTTTGGTGGGTCGCGGGGATTCAGTGGAGATTAACCAAGCTGACCTAGAAGACGAGATCAAGGCTGCTTTGAAGGAGGCCAGCGTTCGCGATGCGGCAGATCAAATCGCAACGAAGTACGGCCTGAAAAAGCGAGATGTTTATCAGCGCGCACTGGCGTTGAACGCTCTGGAACAGGATAGCGAGACTGAATGAATTTGCATATTCGATCAGATCTGAGGCCTCAGCATCATCCGGTAACGCGTCGCAAGAGCGACATGGGTGCCATGGCCTATTTTTCAGGCTGCGCCGCAGAAGCAGGTGTGGCGCGGGACTATGTGGACCGCGGATACAATCTTCTTGAAAACCGCTGGCAAGGGCAGAGCGGGGAGATTGATCTGATTTTCTCGGATGCGGGGGTCTTGGTCTTTGTTGAGGTCAAGAAAGCGGTCTCATTTGATGCGGCTTCAAGCCGTTTGAGCGTTGCACAGGCGCGCCGCATTCACTTGGCTGCCGAGGAGTACCTCGCACATATGCCGAGCGGCGCATTGACGGACATGCGGTTTGACCTCGCGCTTTGCAATCAGGCCGGTGCAATCGAGATCCGCGAGGGGGCGTTCAGCCATTTCTGATTTGCAGTACCTCTAGGTTTGGCCCATGTAAGGCGCAGCGTGCAAAGCTCTGCCAAATTGCCGGGGGCCAAGACTATGAAGATCGCTTTTCAGATGGACCCAATCGGCCCAATTGATATCGCCGCCGACAGCACGTTTCGATTGGCGGAAGAGGCGCAAAAGCGCGGACATGAGCTTTTCTACTATACGCCGGATCGTTTGGCCTATGACCAGGGTCGTGTGACGGCACGAGGTTGGCCACTCAAGGTACAACGCGTAACGGGTGACCACTTTACGCTGGGTGGCGAGCAGGTGTTCGACTTGTCCGAGATGGATGTCGTCTGGCTGCGTCAGGACCCACCTTTTGACATGTTCTACATCACCACGACCCACATCCTGGATCGTCTCGCACCGGACACGCTTGTCGTGAACAATCCGTTTTGGGTGCGCAACTACCCTGAAAAGCTCCTGATTCTTGATTTTCCGGATCTGATGCCGCCGACCGCCATCGCGCGCGATCTAGAGACCATCAAGTCGTTCCGCGCGCAGCATGGCGATGTCATCCTCAAACCGCTCTATGGCAACGGCGGTGCTGGTGTTTTCTTCCTGCCTGAAGCCGATCGCAATCTAAGTGCTTTGCATGAGCTTTTCACCGGGTTCAGCCGCGAGCCTCTGATCGTGCAAAAGTTTCTGCCGGACATCAGCGCCGGGGACAAACGGGTGATTCTCGTTGATGGAGAGCCGGTGGGTGCCATCAACCGTATGCCTGCCGCAGGTGAAACACGCTCAAACATGCATGTCGGTGGACGCCCCGAAAAGACTGGCCTGACAGACCGCGATTTGGAGATTTGCGCGCGGATCGGTCCGCTTTTGCGCGAAAAGGGTCAGGTTTTTGTCGGCATCGATGTGATCGGACAGTATCTCACCGAGATCAATGTGACCTCCCCAACTGGCGTACAAGAGCTCGAACGCTTTGATGGTGCCAATATTGCAGGCATAATCTGGGATGCGATTGAAGCGAAACGGGCGTGAGCTTTGCGGCCAAAGCGCTGAACCTGTATTTGCGCGCAACAGAAAAACGCACACTCGCGCGAGCCGAAGATATCGATGCTCTGCGCCGTAGCTTTGCCACCCGCGCCAGGATCTTCTTTCACGGACCATTTGGCTCTTGCTATCGCTGGGAGACGCTTAGCGGTGTTCCGGTGCAATGGGCGACGGCCAAAGGTGTTGATCACAACCGCGGCCCGGTGATCTTGTATTTCCATGGTGGAGGTTACGTGTTCGGATCCACCACAACGCATCGCGCCATGCTCGCGCGACTTTCACGCTATTCCGGATTGCCTGTCTGCATGGTTGAATACCGTCTTGCGCCAGAGCATCCCTTTCCCGCCGCGTTCGAGGATGCCTTGGCAGCCTATACCGCATTGGCCGGTCGCCCGGTTTTCTTGGGAGGAGACAGCGCTGGTGGAGGCATGGCGTTTGCGCTCTTGGGAGAGATCCAGTGCCGGGGCCTTGAGCGCCCTTTGGGAACATTTGGTCTCTCGCCGTTCACCGACATGACGTTTTCAGGGCCAAGCCTTACGAAAAACGCGGATCGCGATGTGATGCTGCCCGCCTCTCGAATTTCAGCGATTTCTGAAGCGTATCTTGCATCTGCGTCACCCAACGATCCCCGCATCTCGCCGCTCTTTGCCGATTTCACAGGTGCGACGCCCGTATGGCTTGCTGTTGGCTCAACCGAGATCCTGTTGGATGACACGACACGCCTTGCCCAAAGGATGCAGGATCAAGGCGTTGATACAAAATTGACCATCGAGGACGATCTGCCCCATGTCTGGCCAATTTTTCACAATGTGCTGCCTGAGGCCCGCGTGACGCTCAAGAGGCTTTCGCGGTGGCTTGTGGCGCAGACGGGCTCAACCGATAGCTGATGGCTTCGGCCACATGCGTGCGGCTGACTGTATTGGCTCCCTCCAGATCTGCAATTGTCCGAGCCACCCGCATCACGCGGTGGTACCCTCGCGCAGACAGGCCAAATTGCTCCGCTACCTTGAGCAAAAGTTCACGACCAGCCGGTTCTGGTGTGGCAAAGCTTGCAAGCGCCTCGCCTTCGGCATCGGCATTGAGGTGCATCCCCGGAATGCCGGCATACCTCTCGGCCTGCCGATCACGCGCAAGAGCCACGCGCTGCGCCACTGTCTTGGAGGTTTCCCCTCCCGCCGGTAGATCCAAGTCGGTGAAGGCGACAGGGGGCACATCCACACGCAAATCAAATCGATCCATCAGTGGCCCTGAGATGCGGCTCAAATACCCCTCCCCGCATTTTGGGCCTTGGGCACATCCACGCATTGGATCATTGCTGTATCCGCACCGGCAAGGGTTCGCTGCCGCAACCAGCATGAACCGGCACGGATAGCGCACATGCGCATTCGCGCGTGCCACCACCACTTCCCCGGTCTCTATGGGTTGGCGCAAGGTCTCCAAAACCTGACGAGAGAATTCGGGAAACTCGTCCATGAAAAGCACGCCGTTATGGGCCAGACTGATTTGACCTGGTGACGCGCGTCGGCCGCCACCGACAATAGCAGCCATAGAGGCGGTGTGATGAGGTTCGCAAAAGGGTCGGCTGCGGTAGATCCCACCTTCCTTCAAAACGCCGGCTAGCGAGTGGATCATGGAGGTTTCCAAAGCCTCCGACGGCGTGAGCGCAGGAAGAATACTGGGCAGGCGCGCGGCCAGCATGGATTTGCCTGAGCCTGGCGTACCCACCATCATGAGATGGTGCCGTCCAGCGGCGGCAATCTCAATCGCACGTTTTGCTCGCTCTTGCCCGCGAACATCTGCCAAGTCGCGACCGGGCAGGTCTGAATGCACTTCCCCCGGCTCCGCGGGCGGCAAGGGTGATTGACCGGTGTAATGACGCACTACTTCTGTCAGAGTGTTCGCGCCAATCACGCGAGCATCCCCAACCCACGCGGCTTCCGCCCCCGATGTTTTGGGGCAAAGCAAGGTGCGCGTGTCCTCGGCCGCCGTCATTGCGGCAGGCAATGCGCCGGTGACGGCGAGGATTGAACCGTCAAGCGACAGTTCTCCCAAAGCACAAGTTTCTTCCACCGCGTCCGCCGGTATGATCTCCAACGCCGCCAATAAGGACAGAGCGATGGGCAGGTCGAAATGGCTTCCTTCTTTCGGCATGTCGGCAGGCGACAGGTTCACCGTGATGCGACGAGACGGCAAGGCGATGGACATCGAGGTAAGTGCGGTGCGAACGCGGTCGCGAGCTTCGCTGACGGCTTTGTCCGGCAGACCGACAATGTAAAAACCGGGCAAGCCCTGCGTCACAGCGCATTGCACCTCGACGGAACGCGCCTCTACGCCTTCAAACGCCACTGTGTATGCGCGCGCGACCATGTTCCACCCTCGCAATCGTCAATCTTGGTTAACAAGCTGCAGGCAACTGGTTGAGGAAGGGTTAATCAGCGTGCGAGGTCGGAGGCCTCTTTCCCGGACGTCATCAATTTGGACCAGGCCAAGGGGCCGTTGGCAAACCTGTGTCATAGGGAAACGGATCATAATTGACCTTCAAGCCCTCGGCTCGCCAGGTCAAAAACTCAGGATCTGAGATCGTTCGCGTAGTAAAAGCTTGCGCCAAGGGTCCAACCGGCAGCTTATATCCAGCGATCCGAGCTGTCACTGGCGCATAGAAAACATCTACAAGGCTGTACTCTCCCAAGAGCCATGGGCCGTCACCGCCATGTCTGCTCTTTGCCAAGGTCCAAAGGTCTTCGATCCGTGCAAGATCAGCCAAGACCGCGTCGGACGGCTCAAACCCTAGGATCTGATGCTGTAGCTGCATGGGGCAGGCGTCACGCAGGGCGGCGAAACCGGAATGCATCTCGGCCACAATCCAGCGCGCAAATGCACGCGCCGCGGGCTCTTTCGGCCAAAGCCCGGCGTCAGGATGTCGTTCCGCCAAAGTTTCTGCCATGGCGAGGCTGTCGCCGATTACAATTCCGCTGGCATCCCGCATCACAGGCACAAGACGCGCCGGTGCAAGCTCTGCCAGATCCTGCGCCATTGTGCCCGAATAGAGGCCGACAAGATGCGTGTTCACAGGGATCCCGAACTTCGCAAACGTGAGCCATCCCCGCAGGGACCAGCTTGAAAAGGTACGGTCGCCGATAAAGAGGTCATAGGTCATGCGCGCGAGGCTAGCGCAGGCCCTGCCCAAAAATGAAACGATGATTTGTGCGCTTTTCGATCAAGGACAGTGATTGATCCGCACAGAGCGCCACCCATCTCCGTCCAGCACCAGCTCGGTCACTGAGAGATTGTCGATTCGTTGGGCAAAGGCTTCATAGGCCGTGACGCGTTCGGCTTTTTGGACCTGCGTAAGGATCGCGCCCATATGGGCGACGGCGACAATATCTGATCCAGAATGGGCAGCCAGTACCTTTGCAATGCTTTGGTCCACTCGGTCGACAACGTCATTCCATGTTTCCCCAGAGGGCGCGCGCACCAGCCCGGGTTCATCCCAGAACGCGCGCAGTCTTTCCTGGTCTTCAATGGTCTCGAAATCCTGCATTTCCCAATCGCCGAAATTGATTTCGCGGAGGTTTGGATCATGCTGCAAGCGGGATCGGCTACCAGCAATTGCATTTGCCGTGGCCACGGCGCGGATCAGGTCAGATGATATGACCACGGCTTCACGCGGGAGAAACGCGTTAAGGCGCGCGATCTGGGCTGTGTCCGATAAATCCGCTGGGATGTCTGACCAGCCCACCATGGCTTTGGCATGGGTGGGACCATGGCGGACCCAGAATACTCGGCCCGTGGTGCTCATGGCAGCGTGCCTTTCAAGACCTGCGGCAATCCCGCGATTACGTTGACCACAAGATCCGCCTTGGCCGCCAGCTTTTGGTTCAAACGGCCCTGTTCGATCTGAAATTTCCTCGCGAGCCTGTTCTCAGGAACAACCGAATCCCCGACCTCATTGCTGACGATGACAACGGGGGCGGCACTGAGGGCAAGACCGGCCATCAAACCTGCTTCAGCCTCCGT
>ERZ1740068.278-NODE-278-length-29059-cov-9.097986_pt1 | contig 29059 bp, 19 predicted proteins | sample MGYA00581735_ERZ1740068 | MGnify/ENA primary metagenome ERZ1740068 (study PRJEB43018, sample SAMN04849740) | marine metagenome | isolation source: floating plastic debris | place: Pacific Ocean | collected 2008-08-30 | study: EMG produced TPA metagenomics assembly...
GTATAACAACCTTTATCTTTTTGCTATCTCAATACAAGCGAGACCTATCCATCATGTATCTTTATCAAATTGTCATATAATGCATCCAATGGGCAATCGCAATAAGGACCATATTTCAGATTTTTTTCAAAGTAAATTCCCTTTCAACCACGAAGGACTTTCGGAGTTTACATCTGCGTTTGTGACCAGGCACTATCCCAAAGGAAAGATGATAGCCCTTGCCGAGGAAGCTGAAGATCAGCTTAGGTTTTTAGACGATGGGGTCATCAGAGAGTACTATTCTCACGATGGGAAGGAAATGAATACCTGGTTCTACCTTTCTGCGGAATTCATTACAGATTTTAGTGCATTGCTGAAAGGCGGACAGAGAAAGAAATATCAGGAGTGCCTTACCGATACGGTGGTGCGTGTGATGGAGAGGCAAACTTTTTTTGGTTTCATGGAACGATACCAATGCGGGAGAGAGTTTGTGAATGAGATATTTGCCAAAATGATCGCTCAGAGAGAAGACGAAGCATTCAAGCATTTTAGTCTGACGCCAGATGAACTGTACCTCGATTTATTGGAACGCAGACCGCAGTGGTTACGATTAATTCCATTGTATCACATCGCCACTTACCTTCGGATGACTCCGGAGACGTTGAGTAGAGTAAGGAAAAGAAACTGATTTCTTGATTCGGATCAAGGAAACTCTTAGCGGTTCTAATTTGATTTGTTGAAAAAAAGAAAGAAATGAAGATACATCACCTCAGGAATGCAACTTTTATCATAGAATCAAATGAGCGCTTTATCCTGGTTGACCCGTTCTTTGGTAAAAAGGCATCGGCTGCGCCATTGTCATTTTTTCGCTTCAAAGCCAGGAGAAACCCATTAGTAGCATTGCCGGAAAATGCAGCAGTGCTACTTGATAAGGTAACGCATTGTCTGATTACACACCTTCACCCAGATCATTTGGATGCCGAAGGGATTCAATTTTTGAAAGAACGACAGATACCAGTGGTTTGTAGCGCTGTAGATGAAAAGAAGCTGCAGAAGAAGGGGGTGAATATCGATAGAGCCCTGCGTTACAACGAACAGGCAGATTACCTTGGTGGTGAAATACGTGGGATCAAAGCCATCCATGGATATGGATTTGTCAAAGCCATAGCTGGTAGTGTCATGGGCTTTCATCTGGAGTTGTCAGGAGACTGTTCCATCTACATTAGCTCCGATACAGTATATACCAGTGACGTGGACCGCATCTTAAGGGAATATAAACCTGATGTCACCGTACTGGCTGCTGGCATGGCACAGTTAGACATTGGGAACCTGTTGTTGATGAATGAAGAAGACATCATTCGCTTCGTCACCCACTCGCCAGGTAAAGTATATGCCAATCACATGGAGGCATTGAACCATTGCCCTCATACACGAGATCAGCTCAGAGTGTTACTCACTTCAAAAGGTTTGCTGGATAAGGTGGTGATTCCTGCGGATGGTGAAATGGACGAATACCTGCCAGGCACTTAGATAATGCTATGACACAAGTGGGCCCAGAATGGATGAAGCAGTAATTTAGTTGCGTTCTTTTTAATTATTAAGGGCGCATGAGTAGGGTATTTTTGATTTTGTTCTTTACTTAAATGTAAATTGATGATACCGAACCTATGAATTTACTGTTTTCACTGCTATTTACCGCTTCTCATTTTTTCGCATCAGCTGAGATGCCCATGCACGCCAATGTCGTTGCACACGTCCTGATCGACAATTATCACAATGATTTATATGCAGAGATTTATCTCGAGAAAACGCTATTTGCTAATGCTTTGCGCCATGAAGCGGATTGTGATGCATCTCTAATGCTATCTAAATGCGGGTCGGAATATGTTGAGAAGAACCTCAAAATGACCTTGAACGGTGAGTCAGTTGTTTTTGCCGACCAAACGATGGATATCCAGAAAGACTACGTCATCTACCGTTTTTATCTGGGCAAAGCGGAGGACTGTATTACCAAAGTGACCGTAAAAACAAACTACATGTTTCAATATGATGAGCATGCAGTAACGAAGTTGAGGATCAAGATTGATGAAGTGGAAAAACACTATAGCCTGATTACATCAAGGAAGGAAATTACATTCAGTAAGATTTAAGCTTAACCTATGAGAGTATTTTTATTATGTACCATTCTGTTGTGCAGCACAAATTTTGTCATGGCACAATGTGATACTGATGCAATATTTGACAATGAATCCGATAATGCGATATGCTTTGAGGTAATTGATAATATTCGCTATATCTACACCAATAACATTCCACCTCATGATGATAACCAGAATCAGGGCATTAGTATTCCTGATGATCCTGTTGCAGGTGATTATTCATATACCATGTGTGTCTACCCGGAGCAATCCACAGAAGTTACCCCGCTGTATGAAGAGACGGAAACCGATGCTGGGTGTGAATTGACCTATGAATTTGGTGTGTCGATCAATGGCGTCCAATTCAACCCTAATTCCGCAGAAACCTTTGTGAAGGACGATGGTAGCAATAACATTGAATGGCATGTAGAAGCCACTTCCACCACCAATACGATCGGGGAAGGGATGGGAACTGATAATGGTGGACATATTAATTCATCTGGTGAGTATCATTATCATAATATTCCACTTGATTACTTCACCAATGACCTGGGTATTGATGGATCGAATCATTCATCTATTGTGGGCTATGCGGCTGATGGTTTCCCAATTTATTACAAATATGTATATGCCGACCCTGAGGATGCTCTAAGTGCCATTGAGGCAGCAACTTCAGGTTATACATTGAAATCTGGCGATAGAGGTGGTGATGGGTTAACTGCACCTGACGGAGAATATGACGGTAACTATTACGAGGATTACGAATACAGTGATTCTAATACTATTCTGGATGAGTGTAACGGACGCTTTGGCGTAACACCAGATTTCCCTTACGGAACTTACTATTATGTACTTACTGATGAATATCCCTATGTGCCAAGATGCTTTAAGGGTGCTGTGGTAGATAATTCTTTTAGAGTTGGACCTGATGCAGCATGCCTTATAGACCGGCATGCTACTCAGGATGACTGTGCCGCTGAATCAACCGGCTGTATGGACCCTTTTGCTTCCAATTATGATGCAAGTGCCAATAGTGACGACGGGTCTTGTACCTACTCCTCCATTTCATGGAGTGGCAGCTGGAGTAATACCGATGGTCCCGATGCCAACAATGATGTGGTATTGACAACTGATTACACCTTTTCAACAGATGGGAAATTTAGCACTGACGACCTGACGGTGAACTCTGGTGTAACACTTACCGTCGATAGCGAAGAGGCGCTGGTGGTCAACGGCAGTTTGACCAACAATGGAACCATTGTGGTAGCATCTGGAGGGTCCTTGATTACCTACGATGGGCAATCTGTAGGAACGGTGACCATTAAAAGAAATACGCGCTATGCAGACGGTAAATACAGTTTTGTAGGCTCGCCAGTAGCACAAAGCGCCAGTATTACCGGGTCTGACCTGGGGTCCATTGTTTATTATTATGACGAGACAGTAGGATTTGCTGATCAGGGCCTCAACAGATGGCTGGATGCCTCAGCCGCCGAACTGGTTCCCGGACAGGGATATGCGCAGGCATTCCAGCAAGAGATTTCTTTTACAGGTGTTCCAAACGATGGTACTATTACCTTTACAGGCACTTTTACTGATCGTACCAACTCCAATCCGGAGGGTTGGAACCTGGTGTCCAATCCTTATCCCGCAGCTATCAGCGTGAGCCGTTTCTTGGCGGAGAACGATAACATAGAAGGTGCGGTGTATTTCTGGGATGACAACAATTCCGCATCTGCAAGGGGAGATGACGCTGATTACCTCACTGTGAACGGCATCGCCACTACGGAAAATAGTGAGGCGGGTAATGGCGACCGCTTCAATCAACACATAGGTGCCATGCAGGGCTTTTTCGTCAAACTCACAGGTGCTACCGATACAGACATTACGTTCACAGAATCTATGCGCGTGAGCGATAGCAATGCGGATGATCATTACTTCCGTGGCGAGGGATCCGGCGTGCCTTTCATCAGGTTGAATCTTACTGGTGGAGATGATGCGATCTTCGAGCAAACGGTAATTGGCTGGGCGGCGGATGCTTCAGATCAACAGGGGAATCGTTTATATGATGCGCCAATGCTGGACGGAGGAAGCTCCAATGCCCTGTATACTGTCAAGTCCGGTCAGCCGCTTGCGATACAAGGAGTCTCCCTGGCACGAGAAGAGATAGCACTGGGTTTGAACATAGACCAAACAGGTCTTTATGAGCTGGATGCAGTACTGGAAGGGTATTCCGGTGAATTGTATCTGAAAGATCGGGCGACCGGGGAAATCGTTGATCTGCTCAATGAACCGTATTGGTTCCACGGACAGCCGGGAACGTTCAATGATCGGTTTTTGATCATTACCAATGTACAAAATAGCATTACTCCTGCACATTTAGGAACCTATACCATTGCCGATGGTAAGCTCATGACATTATCTGAGGTGAAATTACAGGAGACCGTGCAGGTATTTAATTTATCGGGACAGCTGATGCTTACCGGGCAGGTGGTTCCTGAAGGGATCTCTGTCGCCGGACTGAGACCGGGTGTTTATGTCATTCATGATGGAACAGTATCTCAAAAAGTAATCATCAAACAACAATAGCTATGAAAAAATACACTTATTATCTTCTTCAGGGTTTTCTGGTGATGTGTCTGATTGTACTAACGGTCACTGTGGCCCTGGCCTCGCCAGGAGCACCTCCTGCAACACCTGTTGACGGAGGGCTTTCCTTATTGCTGGCTGCCGGGGGGATTTACGGGATCAAAAAAGTAAGAGATCACCGCCGGGCGGGCAAGTAACTTACGAACTCATAGGTTTATTATTCGACTTCACATAAAAAAATGTGTGCATTGGGTAGGGTATTTGAGCACATGCTTGTAGCCAAATCATAATGCATACAAGCGGTTTTTTTTTAAGCTAACACTACAAAACAACAATTCGTTGTTGATAGTTGTGTGAGATTTAATTTTTAAAGTCGCTTTTAAGACAATTGTGTGTTTGTTATATTTGACTTTAATCAAAACCTAGATCTATGAGAAACCTAAAAAAGGCATTATTTGCCGTACTTACTTTTGCTTTGGTGGCAGTAGTAGGTTGTGGGCCTGAAGAAGCCTCAGGACCATCTATTTCGTCCATTCAACTACGTGTGACCCCAGATGTTTTCGGTGTTACTGAAACGTCTACAAGTTTGACCTTTGTAGCGGTTGACCAAAATACCAATGATATCTCAGATGTCGTAAGTTTTTACGTCAACGGAAGTGAAATAAGTAGCAATACGTATACGCCCAGCGAAGTGGGTGCTATATCAGTAGAAGCTAAATATGAAAGCATTTCAAGCTCTGCAGTTGACATTGCGGTAATTAATCCTGTAGAAAGTATCAGCATAGAGGCTGATAAGACCACGGTTAAGCCTAATGGTACCGATGTGGTGACTTTGACAGCTACGGATCAACTGGGATTAGACATTACCGCCTATGTAACCTTTATTGTTAATGGAAGAAGAAATGAAACCGGTAACCTTATCAGTACTGATGTTTTTGAAAATCTTGAAATCGAAGCCAGGTATAAGACAGTGGTCTCAGAACCATTGACGGTTGAAGCAAGTGTGAGCATCAGCTCGATGACGCTGACAATTGACCGTACTGCTATTCCGGCAGACTCCTATTCAGAAGTGAAAATGACTGTGTTGGATCAAGACAACGATGATGTGACTTCTGCCGTAACTTTCTTGATCAACGGATCAGGTACCAGTGAGAAGACCTTTATTTCAGGTAACCCGGGTGACTATCAAATCCAGGCTCAGTGGGAAGGTATTACCAGTAATACAGTCAACGTAACAGTGGATCCTTTTACTGTGAGAAAGGTATTGGTTGAAGAGTTTACCGGTGAGTGGTGTGGCTGGTGCCCTGAAGCAGCTTACAACCTGGAAAACCTGGTCAAAGACCATCCATATGTACTAACAGTAGGAATTCACAATGGAGATGGATTGGAATTCAATAACGAAGATGTGATCCGTAACGCCTTTGGTTTGAACTTCTTCCCTAGTGGACTGACGGGCAGGGTAAACCTTACCGGTGCAGGCTACAATTCTTCTCCTATGGATAACGCGATCACCGATGAGATCGACAAGCAGCTCTACGAAGAGACAGTACTTGCAGGTCTGGGGATCAATACTACCTTAAATGGCGATGAAGTGGATGTAGATGTAACTGTGGATATTTATGAGGACATATCGCAGGAAATCCGTTTGACCATCTACCTGATTGAGAATAACCGCACTTCTGGTGTGCAGGAGAATTATTTCAGTGGCAGAGCCGGATTTGAAAACTACCATTACTACTCACAACCTTCCAGGCTGACAAATTATGTACATCAGTTTGTGTTGAGAAAAGCAGGTACTGATATTTTGGGAGATGTCATTCCTAGTGAGAGTGTATCGCAAGGTGCCCGAATCAACATGGACACCAGAACCATTAGCCTGAGCGGATATGATGTAGAAAATTGTCATGTCATTGCATTTGTTCATTATCCTATGAACGGGCAGAAGACAATCATCAATGCTGAGCAGGTGAAAGTAGGCGAATCTATAGGTGGAGACAGGTAAAGAATCAAATGAATTATAAAGAAAAATTGGCAGCATGTACACTTGTGTGCATGCTGCTTGTTTCTATTGGAGTAGCGCAGGAAGCTAATTTTCCCAGCATCACCGTTAGAAATATAGAAAACAAACAAATCGAATCTTCGGAGATGTTGAACAAGGATGGCTACACAGTCATTAGCTTCTGGGCAACATGGTGTAAACCTTGTATCAGAGAGCTCAACAATATCAATGATTTGTATGAGGAGTGGACCGAGGAGGTCAATGTAGAAGTGGTAGCCGTATCAATTGATGATGCGCGATCTTCTGCCAAAGTAGGTGTTTTTGTCAACTCAAAAGACTGGCCCTTTGACGTTTACCTCGATGTTAACTCAGATCTCAAACGCGCATTAAATATCAATAATATCCCCCATTCTATTGTAGTAGATAAAAATGGCCAGATTGTTCGGGAGCACTCCGGCTACCTTCCGGGAGATGAGTACGAACTCTATGATGAGTTAGTTGAAATGCAGAAAAAAGACGCTCAGAATTAATGTTTTTTAAATTGATGAGTAACAGAACACTCCAGGCACTTTTTCTCCTGGGGTTTGTAGCGTTTTCTACGCACGCGCAAAATAAAAAAGGCGTATTGTCAGGCGGTTTTCAATCAGAGTCGCAGTACTATGTTGACGATGAACTGATCAATACGACCAGTCCTAGTGAAAAAATCGGGAGTAACAACTATTTCAAGCTTGATTATGTATATGGGGACTTCAGTGTAGGAGTGCGGTATGAAGCTTATATGCCTCCAATGCTGGGTTATCCGGTAGTGCTGGAAGGTGAAGGCATTGTGAATCGCTATGCTTCTTACAAGAATGATTTTCTCAAGCTCACGGTGGGGAATTTCTATGAGCAGTTTGGCTCCGGCCTCACGCTGAGAGCTTATGAAGAGCGACTACTGGGGATAGACAATTCAATTGATGGGATCAATGTAAAACTGATGCCTGTGGATGGCATAGAACTCACTTTCCTTGCAGGACAGCAAAGACTGGGTTTTGAGACAGGAGCTGGTACAGTAAGAGGAGTAGATGGCATATTTCGTCTCAACGATATCATGCAATGGGAGGGTAATCTCGGGATTTCCTTAGGAGGATCGCTGGTCAGTAAGTATCAGTTGTATACCGGGCCAGTGGATGAAATCAAAGAGGATGTCAATTCGTACTCAGGCCGTTTTGCCCTGGATCATTCCCTGTTCAACTTCAGTGCTGAGTTTGTGGAAAAAGACATCGATCCTCAGAATACCAACGGATACAATACCAGAGGTAAGGGACGTGCTTTGTTGGGTACATTCTCTACTGTACAGAAAGGAATCGGTTTTAGCTGGACTTTCAGAACCATTGAAAACATGGATTTTCGATCAGACCGTGATGCTTCTTTGACCAACCTTTGGATCAATTACATTCCGGCCGAAACCAGACAGCACGGTTATTTACTACCCAACATTTATCCGTATGCAGTGCAGTTAAATGGTGAGATTGGGAATCAGTTTAATCTCAATTATACTTTTGCCAAGGAATCTCTGCTTGGAGGGAAGTATGGAACAGGTATTGCGTTGAATTATGCCAAGTTCAACAAAATAGACCGTTCAGCGCCTGTAGAAGAAGGCGAAGCATTTACGGGGAATTTTCTGCGGGCTAGTGATACCACTTTGTACAGAGACTTCAATGTGGAAATTACCAAGAAGCTATCCAAAAGGGTGAAGATTATCCTGGATTATGTGGCACTGAACTACAATAGGCAAGAGATAGAAGGGGTACCTTCGGACAATGTGATCTCACACATTGGGGTGCTTGAGTTGCAATACAGGCTGAAAAAGAGAAAATCGCTGCGGGTAGAGTTGCAACACCTCAGCACAGAGCAGGATCTTGGAAACTGGGCTGGGTTTGTAACAGAGTATTCAATGGCTCCACACTGGTCATTTTTTGTAGCAGACCAGTATAACTATGGAGGTGAGGATAAGGTACACTACTTTCAGGGCGGTTTTTCGTATAGCAACAGAGCGACCCGCATCGCATTGAACTATGGCCGTCAGCGTGGTGGACTCATCTGTGTGGGTGGTGTATGCCGTTTTGTACCGGCTGCGACAGGTTTTACACTATCTATGAGCACTTCGTTTACAAAATAAGCAATATGATGCCTCTTGCAAGGCATAAAAAAAGCCCGTCCTGTTAGTTCAGGGCGGGCTTTTTTGTACGAGGTCAACGCTTTCTTATTCCATTACCGGATCCACTTTAGGGATGTCTGTGATTTTGATGTCTTTGTAACCTCCGGCAACATCTATTACATCATGGTAGCCTCTGGCTTTTAGAATAGAAATCGCAATCACCGACCGGTACCCACCGGCGCAATGGATGTGGTAATGCTGTTCCTTTGAAATCTGATCCATATTGGAGTTGATGAAGTCCAGCGGAAAGTTGATGGCATCGGCTACGTGCCCGTTACTGTACTCTGATGCTTTTCTTACATCCAGCACATTGATTCCTCCTTGCGCATATCTGTCAGCAAATGTTTCTGCATCGATGGATTCAATACTATCTGTGTCTTTGCCAGCCTTGATCCATGAAGCGATGCCACCATCAAGATAGCCCAGGGTATTGTCATAACCTACCCGGGACAGTCTGGTAATGACTTCTTCAGACCTGCCTGCCGGCGGGATGAAAATAATTGGCTGACTCAGGTCTTTAATGAGCGCACCTACCCAGGGGGCAAAGCTGCCATCCAGGCCAATGAATATTGAATTGGGCACGTGGTTTTCTATGAACTCTTTTGGTGAGCGGGTATCTAATACCATGGCACCTTCATGATTGGCCATGGCTTCAAAAGTCGCTACATCCAGTGGGATATTCCCTGTGGCAATTACTTCGTCAAGTCCCTTTGCACCGGACTTGTTCATTGCCACATTTTGTGCAAAATACTGAGGAGGAGGCAAAAGACCGTCAGTGACTTCTTTGATAAACTCGTCTCTGCTCATATCCGCTCGCAGGGCATAGTTGAACCGCTTCTGATTACCCAGTGTATCCGAAGTTTCCTTGCTCATGTTCTTACCACAAGCAGATCCCGCACCATGGGCTGGATAGACAATCACATGATCAGGCAATGTCATAATTTTGCTGCGAAGGCTGTCATACAACATGCCGGCCAGGTCTTCCTGAGTGGTGTCTCCTTTCTGGGCAAGATCGGGTCTTCCTACGTCACCGATGAATAAAGTGTCTCCACTGAACAGAGCATGCGGATTTCCCTTTTCATCCAACAGTAGATAAGAAGTGCTTTCCAGGGTATGGCCAGGAGTGTGCAAAGCTTTTAATTTCACCTTGCCCAGGATGAACTCTTCGCCATCATTGGCAATATGGATGTCATAGGAAGTCTGGGCATTGGGCCCATAGATGATCTTTGCGCCGGTTTTTGAGGCGAGATCTACATGTCCCGATACGAAATCTGCATGAAAATGTGTCTCGAAAATGTATTTGACGTTGGCATTTTCATTTTTGGCCTTGTCCAGATACGTGGCAGTTTCCCGCAGCGGATCAATGATGGCCACCTCTCCATCACTTTCTATATAATATGCCCCTTGTGCAAGGCATCCAGTATAAATTTGTTCTATCTTCATGCTACTGTTGTAAGATGTACTGCAAATTTAGTAATTCAGCGGAATAGTTCATTCACCAGAAGGATTGCTTTTGTAGTTTGATTGTAAAGCATATTCCTTATACCTGCCTGGTTCATTGGTATTGGCAGCCCGTACCGCTTCATTGAGGTCAAAGAATATATTGTCATGACCAATGTGATCGATCAGTCTACTTCTATGAAAGGTATCACGAACCGGACCTATCATGTCACAAACGATGAATCTGATTCCTTTGTCATGAAGTTCATGTAGTATGTCTTGTAAGCCGCTGGCGGCAGTGGCGTCCATGTTACTGATTGGGCCTGCATCCAGGATAAAGGTATCCAGCTGATCGTCTGCCTGTTCGATGGCATTTTTTACGTAGTCTTTCAGGAACTGTATGTTGATAAAGGACAGGGAAGAGTCCACCCTTACAATGATGAGGTTGGGCCATTGTTCCAGGTCATTGAATCGCTTGATATTTCTGAATTCATGGTAGTTTTTTACTCTGCCAAGCTCGGCGATATGCGGATAAGCCGATTGGTAGATAAGGTATAGAATAGATAGAGCGATCCCCGTAAGAATACCACTCACCAGCGTGGAAAATAATGTGGTTAAAAAGGTGATTAACAGGATTGCAAATTCTATCCGGTTGACTGTGGAAAGGCTGATGATATACGGGAGATCAATCAATCGGGTGATGGAGATCATGATGATGGAGGCGAGTATGGCAGTGGGCAGGTAGCTGAATGCACTGGAAAATAGTAATAGCGATACAGCAACCAGCCCGGCGCTCAAAATGCCGGCCAGGGGTGTGTTGGCGCCAGCCTGATGATTGACAGCCGAACGGGAGAAGCCCCCTGCAGCAGGGAAAGTGCGGAAAAAGGCCCCGGTGAGGTTTGCCATCCCCAGCGCCATTAGCTCACGGTTTGGGTTGATCTGCGTGGCGCCATCAGCATCTACAGCCTTGGCAATGGAGTAACTTTCCATAAAACCCACCAGCCCCAGCGTGGCAGCCAGTGGTAGCAATTTCACGATATCTTCCATCAACAGTGAAGGGAGGTATAAACCGGGTAATCCGGCAGGAACCTCCTGGAGAAGTGCGATCGTATTACCGTCAATCGGGGAGAAGTATACCACCAAAATACTCAGCAAAACGGCAATGAGCGGTCCCGGTAGTTTTTGAGAAATCTTCTTCAAGGATAAGATGATGGCCATCCCTCCTAAACTTATGGCGATGGCAATCCAGTTGAGTTGACTCAGTTGACGGGTAATGGCTTCCAGTGTTTCAATTACACTATGCTGATTGCTGAGTGGGATACCCAGCAAATGCTTCAATTGGCTCACTGCGATGATGACTGCCGCTGCAGCCGTGAAACCTACGATGACCGGTTTTGAAAGCAGGTTCGTGACAAAACCCATTTTGGCGAAGCCTAGCAGCACCTGTATCAATCCTACCAGTACAGTGAGGGTGATTACCATTTGCAGGTAGTGGTCGCTGTCGCTGATGGCCAGCGTGGAAATTCCAGAGGCAACCATGAGGGAGTCAGTGGCCGTGGGGGCTACTGAGAGCCTTCTGGAAGTGCCCAACAATGAATAAATGAGCGGTGGAATAACCGCAGTGTAGAGACCATAAACCGGGGCTACTCCCACGATGAGCGCATAGGCCATTCCCTGGGGTATGAGCATCACACCTACAGTGAGCCCTGCAAACAGGTCACCAGCAAAGTAAGACTTGCGGTAAGAACCGATCCATTCCGGGGTAAGACGGTATTTCCGTTGATTGCCCATTAGCGCTAAAGATAATGGGCTCAGACAAGAGACACCAGATTTTGGATAAAAGACTAAGAGAAAAAAGTGTGTCTACTAACTGTCCACAAGAAAAGCTGGTAATGGATTATCCGCTGCTTACTTTTGTTGCAGGTACTTTTGAAAAGGACAGCAGGAACACAAGGTTAGAAAATTGTTAGTGTGTTAAGTTAAAAGTTGTAACAGGCTTTTCCAGCGGTGATCCAGGTGAGATTCATCTCATGAATATGAAAGTACCGATAATCATGAGGCGTCTGGGCTTATATCCCGGAAGCCAGCCTTATTGTATAGTGTAGTGTGAATTAACCTTCTGTGCACAGACACGATTAGTCAGTTCTAGTTTGTTAGAGGGAAGCTTTGGGGAAAGTTTCCCTCTTTTTTTGCTGTAATAAATGCCGTCTACTAGATGTCTACTGCCCCGGGATATTGATCCGTTTGGAAGGTGTTATCTTTACTGGAATAAAGTGTAGTATCAAGCAAACTAGCATGTTAGCAGTTCCCTTCAAAGCGATCCGCCGGGCAGTTGTCCTTCTATTTCTTTGCGCGCTGGGTTTATACAATCCGGTACTAGGGCAGCAAATGCTCATTGATAGCCTCAGACAGCAGATCTCTCAGCTACCTGCAGACACCTCCAAAGTAAATACACTGATCATACTGGCAGAAAAACTCTATTATGGAGGAATACAGGATGAAGCCAAACTGCGGGCTGAGGAAGCACTTTCACTTAGTAGAAAACTGAACTATCTCTCAGGAGAGGCCCGCACCTATTGGAAGCTGGCAGACCAGGCGCTCAATGAAGACATTCATCAGGCTAAAAAACACTTGTTGCATTCGCTGGAACTGAGCAGAAGAGTAGAAGATCAGGAGGTGATTGTAGGTACTTTGAATGAGCTGGGCTACTACTATTTGAATTATGTTCCGGCACAACTGGATTCAGCACATCACTATTTTCAGGAGTCTCTGTCCATCAACCAGGATCGCTATCCGCGTGACACGAGGTATGCATATCGGTTTTTATCAAGTTATTTTAGGCTGAAAACCGATAATCTGGAGGCTTTGAAATATGTAGAAAAAGCCCTGGCACTGGATACTACCAACCTGTTTGCCTGGAATCAAAAAGCCAATTTGTTACAAACACTGGGAAGGACCTCAGAAGCAGTTGAAATCTACCTGAAGATCATTAGAAAAGGGGAGCAGATGGACCTGCCATTTGTGCAGACATTTATCTCTAATCTGGCTCATGTGTATGCTGCCATTGGGCAATTGGACAAGGCATTACAAATGCAATCTAAGGTGCTTAAAATGCAGCAGTCAGGTGGACATGAATTGAAAGTCGCTAGTGCTTTGTCGGCAATCGGGGGTCTGTACCTACGTAAAAATCAACTGGATAGTGCTTACTTCTACCTCAATGCTGCACGAATACAAATAGGGCGACATCAGTTTGAGTGCCTGAACCATTATCTTGGTTCTTTTGGAGATTATCACTACCAATTAAATCAACTGGACTCTGCACAATATTATTATCGGCAGGCAATGAAGCGGTTTGAAAAGTGCGAAAACATGGATGCGGCAAATGTCAATCGTAACTCGCTGGCTGGTTTGCAGATGGAAGAGGGGAACTGGCAACAGGCACTGAGCAATTACCAGATTGTCTATGACGATGCAGTCCGGCTCAAAAGCCCTTATTCTCTGATGGACGGGGCCTATGGTCTCTATCAGGTTTACAAAGAACTGGATCAGCCTGCTCAATCTCTGAGATATTTAGAAATTTACCAGCAGAAGAAGGACTCTGTTTTCAATGCAGAATCCTTGGCTGAGATTGCAAGGCTGGAGGCCAATCACCAGTTTGAAATCAAGAAACAGGAGTTGATCACCGCCCAACAGCAGGAGTCTGCAGTGATGGCGACCGAAATCAGGAACAGGACCATTATCAGGAACATTGCACTCCTGGCAGTGTCGGTGCTGCTGTTCATGTTGCTGCTGCTTTATCGTTCCTATCGCCGGAAAAAGCAAGCGAACCAACTCATCAGTGAGCAGAATCACAGGATTCTGGAAGCCTCTGGTGAACTGAGGGAGGCGCATCAAAAACTGTCTGAACTATCGGGCTTCAAGGAGGGGATGACCAACATGTTTGCTCATGACATGAAAAATGCCCTCAGCACCATTCTTGGTTATGCTGCCAGTGATCCTTACAACAGGAAAATGCACAATATCAGTAGGGCAGGGAGTCTCATGCTCAATCTGGTGACCAATATGCTGGATGTGCAGCGCTTTCAGGAGGCAGAGGTGCCTTTGAACATGAAACCGGTGTCTGTGCAGAAGATTTTGAATGAGGCAAGAGACCAGGTAGAGCTGTTGCTGCAGATGAAAAGCATCACCTGTGAGTTTACCATTGCCGATCCCAGCACGGTAACCATTGATGCTGACATTATCATACGGGTGGTAGTCAACTTATTAACCAACGCCATCAAATTTTCCAAAGTGGGGGACACAATTTGGATCAACAGCAAGATACAGCCTGTTGGGACTGCCGGGCATCTGATCATCACTGTCAAGGACCAGGGCCCCGGTGTTGCAGAAGATAAACAACCTTATATCTTTGATCGCTACGGGCAGGCAGATGTGAGGAAATCTGGTAATACTGCGGCTACAGGACTTGGACTAACGTTCTGTAAGCTGGCAGTTGAGGCCCACGGCGGGGTGATTAACCTTGCTTCCGTAGAGGGAGAGGGAAGTACTTTTATTGTCAGTATTCCCCTTCCTGAAATAGGTACATTGGATGACCATACGGAACTCATTGAGATTGCTTACCGACCGCTTCCCTGGATCAGAGAAAGGGACCTTCCTTCATTACAAAAAGTGATGCCTATGTTGCAGCGTCTGGAAGTATATGAGGTAGGCGAATTGAACAGAATATTTGAGAAACTGGATAGACAGGGTGTTGACTCACAATGGGTGATTGAGCTCAAGGCCGCTGTCAAATACTCAGATGAAGATCGATACATAGAACTACTTGGCGAGTTAAGTTAGGTAGTACCAAAAGTCAACACATGATTTGAACATCATACCTTGCACTGAACAACCTATATTAAAAATGTTCATCGTGTAGTTGATCAGTTGTAAATTGAAGTGGGTAACGCACTATTACTTACTTTTAAAAGGGTGGAATATGAAAGTACGAGTACATCAATACCGGCATCTCGCTGTAGTATGGGCTATGATCATACTGTGTGGTTTGAGCTGTTTTACAACCGTAAAAGCTGATACGAAAAAAGCGATCGATAGCCTCAAAACAGAACTAAGTAAACATACCGCATTGGACAGAGTTCCGGTATTGCTCGCGTTGACAGAGCAATATGTTGATCTCAGATCGCCAGGTTCATTAGTCTATAGCAAAGAACTGCTGCAATTAATAGGTCCTGATGATGATTTGAGGGAAAGGGGTTTGTATTTAATTACCAGAGGCTATCTACTCATCCAAAACCTGGACTCTGCAATGATCTATCAGGATTCTTTGCGGCAATGGGCTGAAACACGTCAGTCAAACAGTGGTTTTGGTTTGTCCGCGTTAACCAACGGGTTTGTTTTGATCGCGCAGAAGAAACCAGAAGAAGCGATCAAAGAGCTGACGGCCGCGGCTGACTTTCTTCAACAGGAAAAGCAGTTGAGGGAACTGTCTGTGACCTACAACCAATTAGGGACCGTCTATTTTGGGCAGGGTGACTACAGCAACGCAGTATTGATGTTTGAGCGTTGTGTGGAATTGGATAAACAGTTGAATAACCTTTTGCGACTGGGTTCTGATTATTCCAGTTTGGGCTTTATTACAGGCAGACAAGGAAAGCCAGAAGAATCCATCAATTACCTACAGCAATCAAGAGACATATTTTTAAGGGTAAATGATGCCAGTGGATTGGCCAATGTGACGAATACTATGGGTATTTACTATGCCCGAAAGGGGATGTTGGACGAGAGTTTATCTCATTTTGAGCAATCGCGCGATGCCTACAAAGCCCTGGGGAATCAGGCAAAGGTGATTCAGTCCATCATGAACATTGGCATCGTGTATAAGGAAATGGGCAGGCTGGAGGAGTCCGTGTTGCAGTATGACAGTGCGCTGAAATATTACGAAGCGCAAAAGAATGACAAGGGTATTGCGCTGGTGCTGGGGAATGTCTCTTCGCTGTATCAGTCATTGAGTAAGTTTGAAGAAGCCCTGGACATGAACTTGCGTGCAGTTGAAATCTATGAACGTCTGGAGGATAAAAACGGTATGGCGCGTGCTTATAACAACACAGGTGCTACCTATAACTACCTGAAACGCTATGAAGAAGGGCTGCGCTACCTTAAAAAGTCTCTGCGGATTAAAGAAGAAATAGGCCAAAAATCCACTATTGCAATCAGTTTAAACAATATTGGTGGCGTTTACAGAGGACTTAAAAATTTGGACAGTGCTCTCCTGTATTTCAACAAGGCTTTAGCTATTAAAGCGGAACTCGAAGACCTCAATGGTATTGCAACCACGACCAATGAGCTAGGTGGGGTTTACAAAGCCATCGGAGACCTGGATCGGGCACTGTTAATGATAGATTCTTCCATTGTTGTTTCCAACCAGGTGGGGAATTTGAATAGCATTAGAGAAGCGCAAAAAAGCAAGGCAGATCTTCTGGCCATCCGGGGGGACTTCGAAGGGGCGTTGAGTGCATATAAATTATTTAAAAAAGCAGAGGATTCATTGTTTACAGTGGACAATGAGGGTATTCTCTCCAAATTCCAGGAAGAGTTCAAGACCAAAGAGCAGCGGCAGACGATTTTGTTGCTGGAGCAGGATAAAAAGATCAGGCAGCTATGGCTCTTTATTGCAGGCTGTGGTATGTTGATTTTACTGGTGATAGGACTGGCGATCTTCAGGCTTTATCAAAAGAACAGAAAACACGCCGATGAGCTTAGTGTCAAAAACAAGGCCATCGAAGCCCAGTCTGCACAACTGAAAGTAACCAATAGCGAGCTGGAGAAGCTCACAGATTTTCGCAATGCGATGACGCATATGATTGCTCATGACATGAAGAACTCGCTCAATTCCATCATCGGCTTTTCAGAAAGTGATTTGTTTGACCGGAAGATGAAACAAATCAATCAATCCGGGCAGGTGATGTTGAACCTGGTAGCCAATATGCTGGATGTGCAGAAGTTTGAAGAAGCGGCTTATAAACCGGCGTTGGCCGACTGTCAACTGAGCCAACTGGTGGACAAGGCGCGGGTACAGGTGGCCTTACTCTTCCAAAGTAGCAGTTTAAGCCTGGATATCGACCTGCCTTTTGACCTGAAGTTGCGATGTGATCAGGAGGTGATTGTGAGGGTTCTGGTCAATTTACTCTCCAATGCGGCAAAGTATTCCAGGACGGGAAAAACAGTATTTGTGAAATCAGCGCTCTACACTGGTGAGCAGGAGTTTGCGGAACTGAGCATCAAAGATGAGGGGCAGGGTATGTCCAGCGAGCAGTTGGAACGTGTATTTGAAAAGTACTGGCAGGGAGAAGCCAAAGACAGTGGTGTCACTGCCTCAACGGGATTAGGACTCACTTTCTGTAAACTGGCTATCGAAGCCCATCAAGGTACCATCACGGTGGATTCTACCCCCGATGTAGGGACCACCTTTACCATTAGAATTCCCATTGAACAACAGGAGGTGGTAGCCCAGCAAATCAGCATGGCCAAAGAGCAGGAGTCACTGGTGTTGGATTCAGAAAGGGTATTGATTTCCAGAGCGACGGCACAGTTGCGCGATGTAGAAATCTACGAGGTGGGTGAAATGAGTAAGGTGCTGGAGCAGCTGGCCCGGGAAGGTGTGCAGTCCAAATGGCTGAATGAAGTCTGGTCTGCTATCAAAACGGCCGATCGCCAGAAGTTTGAGGATCTTCTGAAAGAAGGTGCAGGCGTTGCGCAGCAGTAGATGGCATCATTGCCAATACTGATTGAAGGGGGTTGGGTAACCGGACCTTTGCTACGTACATAGGATGAATGGAGCGGAAAATAGATGACAGCAACAGTAGGTTAATTTAGAATTAAATGGGAAAAGGCAGATATTTCGGAGTTGTTCTGGTAGTATTATTCTCCTTGTTGCATTTGTGGGTAAACACTCTGGCTGCTTCACCGATGCAACAGTCTGATGGGACTTCGGCACCTGATTCCTGGCGGGAAGCAGCAGGGAAGCTTGCGGAAGATGGTAAATTGAATGAGGCAGCCTCGGCAGCCTATGAGGCATTTGATGAAGCACGTAGCAAAGCAGATCCCGATGGATATTTAATCATGCGCTACTTTGTAGATAGCCTTACCATTAAGAATGACAGGTATGCAGGGAAGGTTTCCTTTCAAACTCAGGTTGAGAGAATAACCGGGTCCATCAACCTGGCAGATCAGCTTGGAAAGCAAAGTATTTTGTCCAATGAATACTATTACTATGGCGTATTGCTCCGCACTAATGGACAATATGATTCTGCGTTTCGCTCTTTTGAAAAAGCGACCTTTTTAGCAGAAGAATTAGGAGACGACAGACTGATCCTCATATCATCTTACCAGATGACCGTCTGTTTGACAAGCGAGGGTAAGTTTGAGGAGGCATTGAAACTGGCTAACCTATTTTTGGATAGGTCAATCGCTTTAAACGATACGGTGAATATTCAAACGGCTTATGAGAAGCTTGGTAATATGCATCATTACAATCTCAAAAATCAGGAAAAGGCCAGGGAGTATACTCTGAAAGCGCTGGAGATCGCCCTGCACGCTGGCATTGATCCAAGCTATTCTTATGGAACATTGGGCTCCATCTATGTGGAGTTGGATTCGCTGGACAAGTCGCTGAAGATGTATCAAAAAGCAATTGATGCGACTGGAGACCTGTATGCGGTGGCTGGCTATTCCCTCCACCTGGCTTATGTGTACATGGATGATCGGTCATTGTATGACAGTGCAATCCATTATTTTGACATTGCCTATCAGGCCGCCGACCAGATCAATTATAAGTTATATCAGGCCTATGCCAGAGGAGGTGCAGCCATTTGTAGAACCTTCCTGGGGGATCCGGCGAGTGCCATCCCGGATTTGTTGTATAACTATCAGATACTTTCGGAATTTCAGGACAATGAATTTAAACTGGACACTTACCGGGGGTTAAGCTTTGCCTATGAGACCGCAGGTAACTACCAGGCCTCGCTGAGGTATTTTCAGGAATTCAAAGCGTTGTCAGACAGTTTGTACAACATACAGAAATATGAGGCTGTCTCTGAGATAGAGACAAAATATGAGACAGAAAAGAAGGAACAACAAATTACCTTGTTGTCAAAAGAAAATGAATTGCAGGAGGCAAGACTGATTGGACAACAGCAGCAGAAAACTGCATTCCTGATCGGTGGAGTATTGCTGGCTATTATTTTGATTGTGACAGTAGTCGCATTGATCAACAAGCATAAATCTAATGCGCTGATCAATCAGCAAAAGCTGGAGATAGAGCATACGGCAGATCAATTACGTGCCAGCAATCTGGAACTCAACGAGCTATCAGGTTTCAAGGAAACTTTTACCAGTATGATTGCCCATGACATGAAAAACGCCCTCAACTCGATTATTGGTTTTTCAGAGAGTGACATCTTCGATCGCAAGATGAAAAAGATCAATCATTCGGGGCATGTCATGCTCAATTTGGTGACCAACATGCTGGACGTGCAGAAGTTTGAAGAAGCCGGTTACCAGCCCGTTTTGAGATCAACAAGGCTGAGCCAGATAGTGGAGGAAGCCAGGTTACAAGTGGCGCTACTCTTTCAGGAAAAGAGTCTCAGCCTTCACATTGAATTAGACAAAGACTACAGTTTACAGTGTGACATGGAGGTGATGACCAGGGTGTTGGTGAATCTTTTATCCAATGCGGCCAAATATTCCAAGCCGGGACGACCTGTTTTTCTCAGCGTTTCGGCATCAGAGCAGGTGGCAGATGTGGTTGAGATACAGGTGAGGGATGAGGGAGATGGCATCACGCCCGAACAATTACCTTATGTTTTTGAAAAGTATTGGCAGGGAGCGAGTAAATTTAGCGGAAGAGCGGCCTCTACTGGTCTTGGACTTACTTTCTGCAGGCTGGCAGTGGAAGCTCACAATGGCTTGATTGAGGTAGCCTCCAGAGAAGGGGAGGGGACCAGTTTTCAAATCAGTCTGCCAACAGAAAGCGTAATTGACCATTTTGTTTCCACTGAGCAGGTGGCTGCTACGTTTACGTTGGCAGATACCACGCCTTCAGAGCGACGGTTGATGCAGCAATATGTGAAAACAATGAGCGAACTTGAGGTGTATCAGGTAGGTGAAATCAATAAGGTGCTGGAAGAAATGTCTGGCAAAGGGCTGGGAAATGGTTTGAGAAAGTCCATAGAACATGCCGTGCAGCTGGCAGATGAGGAGCACTTTAGACACCTGATGTCTCAGTTGCTGGATGAACAACCCGATAAGTAAATAACACACTTGTGATGTTACCCCCTTTTATGACATCCCAGGTAGAAAAATGCTGATATTCTTTTGACAATACCAACTACGACTGACAATGAACGAGCGTGCAAATCCGTTACAAAACCCTTTGAATGACATCAAAATTCTGGTGGCCGACGATGACTACGGCAATGTGGATGTCATTATTTCATTTGTAAGCGAGTATACCGATCAGGTATTTTATGCGCCCAACGGAAGGGTGGCCTATGAACTGAGTAAAAAGAAGTCACCAGATCTGATACTGATGGACTGGCAAATGCCGGAGGTAAACGGGATAGACGCCATCAAGATGCTCAAAGCGGACGAAGCGACCAAAGATATTCCCATCATCGTAGCAACTGGTGTGATGACTACTGTGGAGAACCTACAAGAGGCGCTGGATGCTGGAGCTGTCGATTTTTTGAGAAAACCTTTCAGCCCCATTGAATTCCGGGCCAGGAGCGCTGCCACGTTAAGGCTCAAGCAACAACATGAGACCATCAAGCATTTGCTGGAAAAGGAAAAGGTATACATTCAGCAGCAGCTGGAGCACAAAGAGCGGGAGCTTTCCAGCATGGCGGTTTTTGACCATCAGAAAAATGTGTTGCTCAAAGACCTTTTACAGCAGGTCTCGCGTCTGGACAGGATCACCAATCATGTTCATGCAACGGATATCAAAAGCATTGAGAAGCAGATTGTCGCACACCTGGACCTGGACAAAAGCTGGAATAACTTCAAACACCATTTTGAAGAGATCAACCCGGGCTTCTTCGGTAAGCTGGATAAAGAGTATGATTCACTGAGTCTCAATGACCGCAAGTTATGTGCTTACATCAAAATGGGGATGGGTAATTTTGAAATCACCCAGATGACAGGCTCTTCTGACGATGCACTGAGAAAAGCCATCAACCGCATGAAGAAAAAGATGGACCTGGGCCCTAAGGATGATTTGAGGAAGTTTTTGTTTGAGTTTTAGTTTAGACAATAGACGTTAGATACTAGATTTTAGAACATTCGATTCTGACGAGCTCCTGCGATTTGAGCTTTTTATTGTAAAGTAAAGTATTGGTTTTCTCCCGACCTATCGCTGACGTTTGTGTCCTAACAAACGTCTCCCATTGCGATTCCCTACTACCTTGTGCATTAACCCGAAAAATTCGGCGATCGCCGCATGGGACTTAGACATTGTACTAGGATTTCGTTAACTTGAAGCATTGACAGCTTTCAAATACCGGGATAAACATCGCAACCTTAATGATCTGCCCAATGCCAAAGAAGCCCCTTTTGATGATCCTTCTTTATTGCACAGTCTGGTTATGTCACGCATCTCCATGTCCGGAGATTAAGTTTGAATTGATCTGTGGATATGAGAATAAAATAGACGTTGTAGATGGAGCTGTAACGATCCCATGGGCCTATGAAACCCCATGCGGCACAGATACAAGCCGCGACAGCAAATTTGTTGTGTCAGTTGTGAATATTTTTGACGAAGTATTGCTGCAAGATACCATCCGGGGGTTTCGTTATACCATTCCTGCAACGCATTTAGACACAGTGACCAGACTGACGATATTCAATGTGAGAGAATTGAGCAGTACCAGATGGATTTCAATAGCGATGGAGGCGAAAGAAACAGAAAAAACGATTCCTGTCAATCTTCATCAAAGGCTCAACTACTTTTTACTGGATGGGTACCTTTTCAATGCGGTGGCTGTATTGGAAGAATTAAACAGGACTGAGTTGATCCCCGAAATCGCACAAAAATATGCTGCTTTATTTCCAGATTACTATCCCCATCAATGTAATTACTTCAACGCTTACTTGTCTCAGGAATCAGACAAGCTGGTCACCATGCCTTATGTGACTGGATTCGACAATTTCCTGAAAAGGCTCAATAGAGGCACCAAAGGTGATTGGATCAAAGGAGATGACTTTAACTTCAGGTTATTGATCTCTACGGATAATCAGATTGTATCAGTGGATATTGAAGAAGTCCGTTACAAGTTTCTGATTGAAGAACTTGTTCAGGACCTTCGTTTTGAGAATACTGCGGGTGAAAATGCTATTGTGGTGGTGAAGATCAGTAAAACCCGAAAGAAACGAAAGTACACCATTGCCAACAGACGGGCGATGACTAAAGGTCTAAGGGACAGTAACGTTTACCCGCCTGTTCTTCGTTGAAAACGACTGAGGAATTTCCTGCTTGAGATTCAGTTAGGTTTCTTTAGATCTGGATCTCGTTTCACTATTAAATAAGTATTTGGAAAATGCTTTTGAAGTCTTGCAGTTCGCACGGGAATATGTTATTTTACTCATTAGTCGGTTAAGATAACTGGCTAATTTTATCAACCATATGAAACCTAAAACCAGAATCCTATGTCTAATAAGAACCAGATTAAGCAACTGGAAGATCTGAATTCAAGTCTGGCGAAGGAGATTTTACTTAATGAGTCTGCAGTTTATGAGGTAGAAAAAGAACTTCAAAGTCTGGACTCTGACTTGTTTCATCATCCTGCTATTCAACCACAGATTGATGAGCTAAGGGCACTCATTTTGAGACTAACCAATAAGAACGAAGTCTACAAACAGGAGATTTATGAAAATGACTTAGAAATTACTAAATTGAAAAAAGAAGATGAAGGAGATGAGTGAAATAAATAGTGCTGAAAAGCGATTATCTGTGCTAAAGAAAAAGCTTGAAGCAAGAATCGAACGTACTGATATTGCAACGATAGAAGCTAGAAAGATTAGAGAAGCGCTTAAGAAGATAAATAAGTCAGGAACTTAACAACGAAGCCATCCGCTTGATTTGCTTTATTTTTTTCAAATATTGAGTGTGTACTCATACGCAACTTTAAACCATGCCCAAAATCAACAGCTTCCACTCATTTTTTATCTTATGTCCACTAATTGTCTATAAAAGTCTTTAAATAGTACCATTTCAGATCCGTACATTTGAATATCAGATTTTTAAATGAGTATGATATGATACGGACGAGCCTTAACAGTGTACTACTATTAATAACATTGGTCACCCTTGGTGCCTGTAGCGCAGATGATGTAGGGGAGGGCCAATCTACAACCATTGCCAACCTGGAGGTGACCAGTGCAGCCGTTTCAAGTGGAGAACTGCTGGAAGCCTTTAAGTGTGAAGAAAAAGTAGATGGGGCAGAAGCTTCCATTCCCGTTGCCTGGAGCGTAGTACCTGAGACCGCTGGCTCTGTGGCGGTGATCATGCATCACTATCCCAATGCGGATGATGAGTCTGAAGTGAATTCCTATCTTTTACTTTGGGACATCCCTGCCGAAATCACATCAATTGCACATGGCGCAGGCGATGACGGACCATGGCTGATGGGTGCTGACAAGGACGGACGCACCATCTCCTACACCTCACCATGTTCGCCTTCTGCCGGTATCCATGAATATACCATTACGGTGTATGCGCTCTCAGAGACACCGGCTTCACTACCTACAGAAAGTACAGCAGAAGTTGATTACTGGACTTTGAAAGAGGCCATAGAGACCGTAGAAATCCTCGGAACAGGAACACTCACCTTTAACGATATAAACGAATAAATACCATGACAACAGTTAAGAAAAATCTCAATTTAATAGGCTACCTCATTGCGTTGTTTACGCTGCTGATGATCAAAACAGTGGTCGCAACACCAGCAACCTCTCAGCAACAAGGACCACAACAGTGGCACCTGAAAAGTGAGATGATTCTCCAGGGAGACTTCATTAAGTTGCAGGAAGGCCATGTTTACCTGGAGACGCAGAAGGGAACATTGGCCCTGGAACTGTCCCAGTTTACGGATGCCGATCAGGCAATCATTCTCAAAACTGGCCACGAACAGTTAGCAGTGATTGATACTTCTGCCAGCAGAAAAGAACAATTGTATGCAGGGATGATGGTATCCGCCGAGGCGCTTTTTGCAGCTGGTTATTTAATGGTGACCATCATCATCTTGATCCTGGCGAGGAAAAGGTGGTACTTCCGGCCTTATAATTTGAAATTGATGACTGGGTTGTTTCTGGTAGGTATGATCGTGTTTGCCTACTTCAGTCAGATTTGACAATGTGTTTTAACCGCAATTATTCATGATAAACCAGACCCTTGCCTACGCGGCGCGGCGCACAAGTGATTGATTTCCAGACCAAAATGGAACACCTAGAAAAAAGAAAACACCCAGAAAGTGGGTGTGAATTTCCGGATAGAAAAAAATCAATTACGCTGTTTGACTACGCGTCCCGATCAGACAATTATAACCTAAGTACAGATAAGTCCCGCACAGGCGGCCCTGCGAATTTTTCGGGTTAAGTGAAAAGGAGGAAGTAGAAGAGGTGTTATGTGTGCTTCCTCCAAAGGGCCAACTCATACTGAAAATGTAGTGTGTGAAGGTAAACCCTGGCAGCCGTCAATTCATTGACTCATGGCTGCTTTTTCATTTGATCCCTACGGGGTATAGCCCCTAAGTAAACATAAAAAACCATCATATGATAATAGTAGATCTAACTACTTAATTTTTGGTATTTTTCAAAAAATGTAACTCCCCAACTATTCAAATAGCTTGATTTTTTATAATTTTCCCCAGAATTATCATGATTATTTGGTCCTAATCATATAGCAAACTTAGTCTGTCCCAATCCTTTTTTATCAACAAGGTCTGCGGTTACTGATAGATTTATCAGAAGGTAGGTTCGTTTAGGTTAGCATCATACATCGTGATGAAAAAATCTACGAAACTATTTAATCTACTAATCTATGAAAAAACTCTACAGACTTTTATTGATGCTTTTTGCGTCGGCACTGGGCATCCATAATGGCTTTGGCCAATGCTTCATTAATCAAACAGAGAGTACCATATTTACTAATGCGACCGTTATCTACCAGACTTTTACCGCATGTTCAACGGGTGATCTGGATCAGGTCAACCTCTTTGTCAACATTGTCGATTATGATGCTACCATTGAAATTTTTGAGGGTGCTTCACTCGATGCCGGCGATTTGCTGGAGAGTAAAAGTTTTACTGATTTAGAGAGTGTAAGAGTCAATGGAAGTACCGTCGCCGCCATTTTTGATGTCGGGGATCTTGATATTAGTGTTACTTCTGGCTCAGTTTATACGTTCAGAGTTACCAGTAACACAACAAATAAGGACCTCAATGCGGCTTATAACAGCAGTGGCAATCCCTATGCTGACGGTGAAGGAGGAATTTCTTCTTTCCCATTAGGCACCTTTCCCAATGCAGATGCAGCATTTTCAGTCTTGATTGACCTTGTACCGGAAGCAGAGGCGGCTGTTTACTATGGTAATTCTTTTGACATTACCTCGGCATCCTATACCACTGCCACCAACAATCCGTTAGTCGTCACTGACCAGGAGCCAATCCCCAGAGGACTCACGCTGTCACCAGATGGTACCAGGATGTATGTGATAGGTTTAAGTGGTGATGCGGTTTACCAGTTTGACCTGGCTACAGCCAATGACCTTACTACCGCCACTTTCACCACTGAGACAAACAACCCTTTTCCGGTTGCAGGTCAGACCGGGTTTCCTTTGGACGTTGATTTTTCTACTGATGGGTTCAAGATGTTTGTATTAGATGGGACATCAGACGAGATTTATCAGTACACCCTGACTACCGCTTTTGATGTTACCACTGCCAGTGTAGATGTTGTAGATGATAATCCTCTCAATGTCTCAACAGAGGCACCTTCATCTGTAGCGATGGCTTTTTCAATAGATGGAACAAAGTTGTATGTGGTAGACGGCAATGCAGACGAAGTAAATCAGTTTGAATTGAATACTGCGTTTGACATTACCACAGCTGATTATGTGGCAAGGGTCAACAATCCGTTTTCCTTCATAGATGATGAAACATCTCCCCAAGACATCGCCTTTTCACCTGACGGACGTTTCATGTTCATTCTTGGATTTGAAGAGGATGGTGACGTGACGCAATACGTTTTGAGTGTGCCTTTTGATATTACCACTGCAAGCCTGTTTACAGCCACTGGAAATCCTTATGATTTGAGTGCACTCGATGGATTTACGAGTGGTATGGCCTTTTCAAATGATGGTAGCAAGATGTTTACAGTAGGTGATTTTGCCAACAGCGTATTCGAACATGATTTAAACCTGGATGGTTTTGAAGAATCTGAAGACAACGATGGTGCAGTGACTGGCCAGATAGACTTGTTCATTACGGGCGAGACTTTTACCAATGCCGGTGGTACACTCACCGTTGATGTTGACTATACCATCGATAATTTGCCAGCAGGTCTGGTACCTGCCATAACAGTAGATGCTGACGGAGATTCTGCACAACTAACGCTATCAGGCAGTGCGACGTCCAACTTTGTAGCAGATGATGTCACAGATTTACAGTTTACCTTTGAAAACTCAGCTTTTACCGGTGGAGATGCATCAGCAGTGGGGAATAGTACAAGTGCCAGTAGCGAACTTGCCATCAGTTTTACAGGACAGGAAATTACCTGGATTGGCGATGGAGACAGTGAGTGGTCAGTGGAAGGCAACTGGAGTACCGGATCAATACCCACAGCTGTTGATGATGTAATTATCCCGGATGTTTCATCGATAGATGGCCCGGAGATTCCTTCTGGAGAGGCAGTTGAAGTCAATAACCTGACTATCCAAGCATTTGGCACCTTACTGGTTGATAATGATAACTTGACTGCCAGTAATGCGGGTGGCACTTTGACCATCAATGGAGATTTTGAGAATGAAGCTGAAGGAGAGCTCACCTTAAAATCTGGTGCATCGGTGATCCTCAAGGGAACAAGAAGCGGTAATGGAACAGAGGTGATTCAAAGAAACGTCGCCGGCAATGATCGTTTGTCTATCATAGGTGCCCCACTCAATGGTTTGACAATAGGTGTGCTGGATACCAGGCTGGTTTTTGGTTATGACAACAGCACCGCGAGTTTCTCATCTCCGGCATCTGGTACCAGCATGATACCTGGAGTGGGTTATTTCATCGGAAAGGATGTTTCAAGCTACCAATTGAGTTTAATTGGTACTTTGCAGAGTGGACAGGTAGATGTAGCGGTTACGGATAACTCTGCCGCTTCGGGTGACGCATTTAATCTGATAGCCAACCCTTATGCCGCCGCCATTGATGCTGATGCCTTTTTTGCCAATGCCAATAATACTGCCAACACCACGGGCGTGATTTACTTGTGGGATGATGGAGGCTCTAACGTTGGAGGAAACCGCGGTGGAGACTATATCACCGTCAACTCCGCGGGTTCTGTAGGAACGACTAATCCAGGAAATGGTGTAGGTGGTGTGAAAGGATCCGCCAGGTTTGATGACCACGTGCTTTCAGCACAGGGTTTCTTTGTGGAGGCTACTCAGAACGGTAATGTCAGCTTTACTACGGATATGATGGTGGCTGGTAAAAACAGCGATGCCAACTTCTTCAGAGAAGATATTGTGGAAAAGGTGAAACTATCTTTGTCCAACGAGGACGGATTGTACAATGAAACACTGGTTGCTTTGACAGGAAACGCCACTGAAGGGGTAGATTACAGTCTTGATGCCCGCAAACTCTCTGGTAATAGCGACATCGCCTTTTATTCCTGGATAGAAGCCGAGCAATATGCCATCCAGTCGGTGCCGTTGGAAGGTGAAGTAGTGCTCGGGTTTGATGTACGTAATGCAGGTGTCTACACGCTAAAGGTTGAAGAACTCTCAACAGCGCAAGGGGCTACCTTCTACCTCACGGATTATGTAACTGCACAGGTTTATGACCTGGGAGTTGTTGATGAAATCCAGCTGAACCTTGAGGAGTCAACAGACACCAGGAGGTTCTTACTATCTCAGAAGCCGTCAGTTGTATCAGTGACAACAGAAGAATTGACTAGTGGACTGTCTATTCTCAGAGGTGATGAGAGCGGAGTAACCATTAGTTTCCCTGAGACTGAAGCGGAGGTGCAGTTGCAGACGCTTGCCGGCCAGACTTTGTTGCAGGGTCATTATCAATTTAGCGATGGTGCTGTCACGCTTAAAGCCCGGTTATCGTATAATCAGGTATATTTGTTGCATGTAGGCGATGACACTGTCAAGTTTACCATCAAAGAATAACCAGTATTAAACTTTAACCTTAGACATTATTGAGATGAAAAATATAGCAATCATATTATTGACACTCGTTGCTTGCCTTACGGTAACAGCGGTATCTGCCTCCATCCCTAATCCACCAGCAACCCCGATCGATGGGGGGCTTGGCCTGTTATTGGCCGGAGGAGCATTGTATGGATATAAGAAGCTAAAAGATCACAAAGGGAAGAAATAGTCTGAAGCCTTTGACCTTTACTGAAGACCTTGCATCATTGGTGGTGTGAGGTCTTTTTATTTGCAGAGTGAGA